>JAESFP010000122.1_pt1 | contig 76104 bp, 78 predicted proteins | sample 9266181 | NCBI WGS metagenome assembly JAESFP01 (sample SAMN14502547, study PRJNA617102) | algae metagenome | isolation source: Pegethrix bostrychoides GSE-TBD4-15B and co-occurring heterotrophs from... | place: USA: Grand Staircase-escalante National Monument, Utah | collected 2006-08-15 | reverse complement strand
CTTGAGGAAGACCTGATAGACCAGCAACTGCATGATCAGCCCGCCGGCCACGCCGCAGAACGAGCGGATGGAGATGATGCTGGTGCGCTCGTTGTAGTCCTGGGTCAGCTCGGCCAACAGGGCCGAGGAGGGTAGCTCGAAGAAGGTGTCGAACAGCCGGATCGTGAGCAAGCAGACCAGCATGTAGAAGAAGAGCGCCTCGTTCTCCCATCCGATCGGCGGGTTCCAGATCAGATAGAAGGCCAGCGAGACCGGCAGGGCCGCAGCGTACATGAACGGGTGGCGCCGGCCCCAGCGGCTACGGGTGTTGTCGGAGATCTGGCCGACCAGCGGGTCGACGAAGGCGTCGAACACCAGGGCGAGCATGATCGCCGTCGACACCATGGTCGGCGGCAGGCCGACGACCTGATTGTAGAACAGAAGCAGGAAGGTCGTGATGCCCCGCTGCTTGATGATGCTGGCGGAGGCTCCAAGGCCGTACAGGGCCTTGGTTTTGAACGTGATGGGCGGGCGCGGCGGCAGGCCGGCGGCATCGGTCGCAGTCATGTCGGCGGCCTTTTTTAAGCTTTGGAACCAAGGGGCGCGGCGCTTCCGGCCACGTGGGGCGTTGTGCTGGCGTCTTCGCCGTCCAGCACGCCAGCGGCGTCGCCGGCGTCAGCCAGCTCGCCCAGTCGACGGAGGTTGTCCTCGTGCTTGGCCTTGTCGATGTTGAAGGCGAACAGGCACGCGATCCCCAGGGCGAACAGCACCCCGATCGTCGGAAGATAGATCAGGCCCATGGCCTGGATGATCTCGGGGTCGACCTGGCCGCGCTTGGCGTTCTCGGGGAAGCCGATGAAGGCCAGGATCGTGCCGGAGATGAATACGCCGACGCCGGAGACCATCTTCTTGACGAGGTTGTCGGCGCTCATCAGCAGGCCTTCGGAGCGCCGGCCGGTCTTGACCTCGGCGTCCTCGATCACGTCGGCGACCATCGAGACCAGCAGCACTGCGGTGCCGCCCGCGAAGGCGGTGTTGATCAAGGTCTCGACCATCAGGATCGCAAACAGCTCAGGCGTGCCGTTGGCCGGCATCCATCCCATCAGGCGCAGGACGATCGGGGCCACCCCGACGGTCAGGGCGCTCGTGTACATGAAGATCGCGCCGTACTTCTTGCCCATCCGTCGGGCGACATGGGGCGAGGCGACCATGCCGATCGCGCCGCCGACGACGCTGATCGTGACCAGGGCCGCCAATTGGCCCTGGGTCAGTTCCCAGAAGTAGAGGCCGAAATAGATCTCCAGGCCGTTGCGGGCGCCCGTCGCGACGGCGACGAACATGCCGGTCAGGGCGGCGACGACGAAGGCCCGGTTGTTGAGGGTCTGGGAGACCTCGCGGACCATGGCCTTGAAGGTGACTTTGCGGGTGGGCGCGGCGCGCAGATAGGGGATCTGGCTCTGGGTCCCGCGGGTGGAGAGCAGGATCGTCGTGAAGATCAGCACCGCGGCGGTCAGCGAGTAGAGGAAGTAGCCGTCGCGGGCGAGAACGCCGCCGCTGCCGTCAGGGTTCTCTTTGAGGAAGACCTGGTAGGCCAGGATGGTCATGCCGAGGCCGCCGACCACGCCGAACAGCATCCGCAGCGAGATCAGCTTGGTGCGATCGTCGTAGCTCTTGGCCAGTTCCGGGGCGAGGGCGCTGTGCGGCAGTTCAAAGAAGGTGTCGCAGAAGCGAAGGGTCAGCAGGCAGACCAGCAGGTAGAGGAACAAGGCCTGCTCCGACCAACCCTGGGGCGGGTTCCACAGCAGGAAGAAGGCGAGCGAGAACGGGACCGCGGCGGCGTACATGAACGGGTGGCGCCGGCCGAGCTTGGACTTGAAGTTGTCCGAGATCTGGCCAACCAGCGGGTCGATCAGGGCGTCGAAGATCAGGGCGATCATCAGCACCAGAGTGACCGTCTGCGGCGCGAGACCCACGACCTGATTGTAGAAGATCATCAGGAAGGTCCCGAGAGACCGGAGTTTGATGGCGCTGGCCGTGGAGCCCACGGCGTAGAGCAGCTTGGTCGAAAGCGCCAAGGGTGGTCGGTCGGCGGCGGCGGCCGTCGCGGTCATGAAGGGCTCCGAAGGGAAATCAGTCTCGTCTGGCCGCGTCCAAAATCGCGTGTCGGCCAGGTGCGCCGGAGTCCGGCTGGTTCGAAAAGCTGAGTCAGTAAGGTGGCGCAGGGCGCATGTGCGCCCTCGAGAATCGGCATGTGAAAGCCGTCAGCCACCAAATCCTCCCGCCGCGCGAAAAATGCTGCGCAGTCATTATTATCGCTTCGGCCAGACCAGAGCCTTGAAGACTTGGCGCGCCCGAACATGAATTCGCCAAATCGTGAGGGACAGGTTCCCTACCGTCAACGGCTTTGATCTTACGATCCTGACATAATTGGCCCGTTGGCCCGTAAGGCATTGCCGCGAGCGCGAGGTTTGGGGTCGGTGTTCCCGAAACATTCTGTAGGCAAGAAAAAAGCGCGCGGACCCTGCGGTCCGCGCGCCTGCCGTCGTGGATGGTGAGACCTAGAAGCGGTATTGCAGTTCGAGGCCGAAGGTCCGGGGCGGGGTCATGTAGATGGTCCGCTGCGAGCCGCCATTCTCCGGGCCGGTCTCAATGCCGTCCAGCAGCTCGTCGTCGAACACGTTCCTGACGTAGCCGATCACCGTGTAGCGGCCGCCGGCGCCCACCCAGATGGCCCGAAGATCCAGCTGATCCTGTGACGGGGCGATTTCCGGCGAGTAGTCGAAGATGCCGTAGCTGACCTTGTCCTTCCACGAATAGGTCCCCGAGAACGTCAGGGAGCCGGGTTCGAAGTCGAACCGGTAGGTGCCGTTGAGCGCCAGCTTGTTCTTCGGCGAGGAGGGCAGGCGGTTGCCCGACAGGTCTTGGCCCTGGCGGCCGCCGATCAACGGGCCGGAGGGATTGGCGTTCACGTCCCTGGCCATCAGGTCGGCGGAGTTCACGACGCAGCAGGCTCTTTCGATCGTCGCGTCCAGATAGCTGTAGTTCAGCATGACGCGGACCTGGTCGACGGGGGCCCAGACCACTTCCAGTTCGGCGCCGATGGACTCCGACTCTGCGATATTGATGAACTCCTGCTGGTTCACCGAATTTCGCACCACGGTCACCGGCACCTGAGCGCCTTCGTACTGATAGTAGAAGAACGCGGCGTTGGCTTGCAGGGTGGTCCCTAAGTTCTTCTTCACGCCGATCTCATAGGCGTCGAGGGTCTCGGGTTCGACGGAAGGGCGTTCGGCCAGAGCGCCGAGGTTGAAGCCCCCTGACTTGTAGCCGCGGCTGTATTTCGCATAGGCCATGGTGCTCGTGTCCGGAGACCATTCGGCCCCGAGCGTGCCGCTCCAGGCGTCCCATTCGCCGGTCAGGTTGCGCGAGGCGGGGCCGGTGCCGCCAGAGGCGCCGGTGACGTCGATCGAGCCGCCGATCACACCCAGGGTAAGCGGGTTGAAGTAGACCAGGCGCGAAGTCTCCAGCGCTTCCTTTTCATCTTTCGAGTAGCGCAGGCCCGCCGTGACCTTGAAGCTGTCGCTGAAGGCGTAGTCGATCTGGCCAAAGGCGGCGGTCGCGGTGGTGTCCAGGTCGCCGAAGCTCAGGAAGACGATGCGATCGGGGTTCGGGGCGGCCGGCAGGAAGAGGTAGCCGGGCGTCGTCGCAGCCCCGATGCGCGGCGTCTCGATCTGCGCCTGGAACGGCGCGTAGAGGGTGATCGGCTGGCGGAATTTTTCCCGGTAATAGTAGAGGCCGGCGATCCACTGCAGCGGCCCGTCATGGATCGAGCTGAGATTGAGCTCGTTGCTCCAGAACTTCTTGTCCTCGATATATTCGGCCGTGATGCTCGGGAACACCGTCGTTCCGACGATGGGGGTCGGGTAGGAAATCCGCGCGGTGGCGTCGTAATCGGTGACCTGGGTGAAGGTGTACTGGTTGTAGCCGCCGATATATTTCAGCGCCGCCCATCCCAGATTCCAGGACAGCTCGGCGACCAACTGGTGCTGGTCATCCAGCTTTCGCGAGGACGGGGTGTTGGTCGAGAACTTGCGGTGATCGTCCACGCCGGGATTGGGCGTGCCATAGAGATATAGCGATGAGGGGAAGAGGCCCTCGGGCCGCATGAAGGCGTTCGGGCCCCTGGGGTCGCCGTCGAGGAAGATCGGGCTGGTGGTGTTGTAGTAGGGGCTGACCATGTTGCTGGTGCGGCCGCGCTGGTCCCAGCTTGAACTCGAATAGCGTAGCCAGGCGGTGGCGTTCTCGCCGAGATCGGCCTCGACCTGAACCTCGAACCAGGTGTCGTCGGTGACCCCGCCTTCGCTGGGCCCGCCCGCCTCGTTCTCGAAGTAGCCTTTGTCCTGCTTGGTCCAGAGGCCGCCGAGCTTGGTGCGCAGGCCCTCTGCGATCGGGATCGAGACCGCGGCCTCGAGCTGCTTGAAGTCGTAGTTGCCGACGCTCGCGCGGACCTCGCCGCTGAAGACCTCGTCGGGGCGTTTGGAGATGACGTTGATCGCCCCGCCGATGGAGTTGCGTCCGTAGAGCGTGCCTTGCGGTCCGCGCAGGATCTCGACGCGGTCCACGAACAGGGTGCTCTTCGCCGCCTCGCTGTTGGAGGCGGTGTAGAAGCCGTCGGCATAGACCGCCACGCCGGGGTCGGACCCGAGCACATTGGTCAGGCGGCCCACGCCGCGCAGGCTCATTCGGTCGCTGCCGGCGTTGAAGGACAGGCCCGGCGTGAAGGTGGCGAAGTCCTGGATCGAGCGTATTCCGACGATGTCGCGGGTCTCATCGGTAAAGGCCGACACTGCAACCGGAACGTCCTGCAGGCTCTCCTCGCGCTTCTGCGCGGTGACGACCAATTCCTCGATCATATTCGAACCTGTGGTCTGCGCGGAGGCGGTGGTTCCCGCCACGCACGCCACGATTGCGCTCGACAACAACAACTTGATTCTACGGTTCACTCTTTTCTCGCCTCCCCAGTTGGCCTGTCGCCCAACGCTATCCTGCGTTTATTCGAACTTGTGGTACGACGATGGTGTCGTCAATATTTTTTGACGGACCTGCATTTTTCGAGATTGGAGCGCTCGCTCGGGGCCTTGTCGACGCGACGGAACCTACTCATTGTTCGAATTCCGCGTTGCGCGGGCTGGGGTGCTGGGGGATGATTTTCACAACGCCCCGTAGTGGCGATCGGCGTGAGGAGCGGGTTTTGGGTCGGCTGGAAAACAAGGTCGCGGTGATCACCGGCGGATGCTCGGGCATCGGCCTGGGCGCCGTCGAAGTGTTCGCGGCGCAGGGCGCCAAGGTGTTTGTCGGCGATATCGACGATCAGGCGGGCGGGGCGCTGGCGGCGCGGTTCGATGGGGCCGTCGCCTACCAACACTGCGACGTGACGGACGAGCGTCAGATCGAGGCGCTGATGAGCGGCGCGGTCGCCCGGTTCGGCGGACTGGACATCGTCTTCAACAACGCCGGCGCCGGGGGCACGCCGAGCCGGATGGAGGACATGACCGGCGAGGCGTGGGACCAGACTCAGAACCTATTGCTGCGCTCGGTCGCGCTCGGCATTCGCTACGCCATTCCGCACATGAAGGCGCGGGGCGGCGGCTCCATCGTCAACACCGCCTCGATCGCCGGAACCCAGGCTGGCTACGGGCCGATCGCCTATTCGGTGGCCAAGGCCGGCGTCATCCACCTGACGCGCGTCGCAGCGGCCGATCTGGCGCGTGACCGGATCCGGGTAAACGCCATTTGTCCGGGCCTGATCCTGACCAACATCTTTACGCCGGCCGACCGGGTGCCGCCGGGCATGGCCGGAATGGTCAAGCAGACCATGGCCCAGAGCGCGCCGAACACCCAGCCGATCGAGAAGCCGGGCCTGCCGGAGGACATCGCCCATGCCGCGCTGTTCTTCGCCTCCGAGGACAGCGCCTTCGTCACGGGCACGCACCTGATGGTGGACGGCGGGCTCTTCGTCGGGCCCCGCAATTCCTGGGATCCCGAAATGCGGGCCGAGCGGCAGCGCCTGGCGGACGAACGCCTCGCTGCGTTCGAGGCTTCCCAGACGCAATAGGCGAGGTTCGCTCCTCGCCCCGGCGCCCGGGGCGAGGAGCGTCTTGTCAGCCCGCGATCAGCATCACCTTGCCGACGTGGCTTCCACCTTCAAGATAGGCGTGGGCGGCGGCGGCTTCGGTCAGCGGGAAGGTCTTGTCGATCTGCGGCGTCAGCTTGCCGGCCGCGATCCAGGGCCAGACCGTGGCTTCGATGGCGGCGGCCAGCCGAGCCTTCTCGTCGGCGTCGCGAGGACGCAGGGTCGAGCCGGTGACCAGGGCGCGCTTGAGCATCAGCTTGAAGATCGGCAGGGCGACTTCGCCGCCGGCCTGGGTGGCGATGTAGACGATGCGGCCGCCGGTGCGGATCGAGTCCAGACCCTTGGCGAAGTAGTCGCCGCCGACCATGTCCAGGATCACGTCGACCCCGCCCTGGGCCTTGGCGATCTCGGCGAAGTCCTGGGTGGTCACGTCGACGCTGATGTCGGCGCCAAGTTTCAGGGCCTCGGCGGCCTTGCCGGCGCCCCGGCTGGTGGCGATCACCTTGGCGCCGGCGGCCTTGGCCATCTGGATCGCGGTCGTCCCGATCCCGGACGTCGCGCCGTGCACCATCAAGGTCTCGCCTGATTTCAGGCCGCCATGCTCGAATACGTTGGCGAAGACCGTGAAGACGGTCTCGGGCAGGGCGGCGGCTTGGACATAATCCAGGCCCGCCGGGATCGGCAGGGCGTGGCGGGCGTCGCAGACGGCGTATTCGGCGTAACCGCCGCCGCCGAGCAGGGCGCAGACCTTGTCGCCCACCTTCCAGCGGCCGGCCGCGACCAGGACCTCGCCGGCGACTTCCAAGCCGAGCGTCTCGGGGGCGCCGGGGGGCGGGGGATAGGCGCCGATGCGCTGCGCCAGGTCGGGACGGTTCACGCCGGCCGCGTGGACCTTGATCAGAATTTGGCCCGGACCGGGAACGGGGCGGGGAATCGAGACCGCCTTCAGGTTTTCCGCAGGTCCTCGCCCGCCCTCCACAGTGATGGCGGTCATGGTGTCGCTCACGGGTGTGCCCTCCGGTCGTTTTTGCGGGTAAAGTTTCTCAGTGCTCAGATAGACGTCGAAGGACGCCCGGCAAAGGGAGGCTCTTGATGGAAGAACCGGTGGAAACCCGCGTTGGACGCGGTCAGCGCCTCACCGAGGCGATGCGTGAGGATCTCGAACTCTACGCCGTCGCGGAGTTGGAGGAGCGTATCGAGGCCTTGGAAGCCGAGATCGCCAGGTGTCGTGCCCAGATTGAGCGTAAGCGCGCGGGCCGCGCCGAGGCCGACGCGCTATTCTCACGGCCAAGCTGAACCGCGCTTACAGATAACCGAACGTAAACGCGGATCATGGATAACCGATGTTTAGGTTTGGCACGGGGGTTGCAGACCCACCGGTCCGAGCGCCGCATCCCAAGCGGGCGAAGCTATTAGAGGCTCAGTGCTTTGATGACCGATGGATTTGCCCCTGCGGGCGCCTGGCGAGCCGATGTGATCCAGGACTTCGCGCGGTCTGAATTGTTCGACAGAACCTTCCAGGAGGGCATGGACCTCGTGGAAGAGACCGCCGGCTACCTCGACGGCTCGGGCCGTCAGGAGTCGAAACTTTTGTCGCGCAATGCGGCCCTGGCCTATGCCGGGGAAAGCATGCGCCTCACCACTCGGCTGATGCAGGTGGCCTCCTGGCTGCTGGTTCAGCGCGCGGTGCGCGAAGGCGACATGCCGCCGGAAGGCGCCTGCGAGGATCGCTATCGGCTCGGCGCCGAAGACGTGTGCCGCGGCGCCACCACGGAAGATTTGCCGGTGGGCCTGCTGGCCCTGCTCGACCGGTCCGAGCGCCTCTATGAGCGCGTTCGCCACCTGGACCGGCGGATGTACGTGGAAGACACCACCATCGAGGTTCCGAACCCGGTGCTGTCCCAATTTGACCGACTGCAGGCTGCCTTCGGCCGCTGAGCTTTAGCGGCGTCCACTATCGGGCTGTCCTCCCGGAAAGCGCCAAGCGCGCTTGTCCGGGGCTCATTCGCACCGAGCACGCCAAACAGGCGGCTAGGGCGTCATTCACCCACAGCAAAAAACGCCGCGCACGGGTCGCGGCGTTTTTGTAACTGCTCGCAAGGATCTGCTGCGCGACGAACGCGCGCAGGTCCTACTTGCGGGTGAAGCCGCCGAACTTGGCGTTGAAGCGCGACACGCGACCACCACGGTCCAGCATGTGCTGGTTGCCGCCGGTCCACGCCGGGTGGGTCTTCGGATCGATATCCAGGTTCAGAGTCGCCCCTTCTTTGCCGAAGGTCGAGCGCGTCTGATAGCTCGTGCCGTCGGTCATCACCACGGTGATGAAGTGATAGTCGGGGTGGGTGTCTTGTTTCATCGAAAGGGCAACCGACGTAAAGGAGCGGCAGGAATATATCGCGGCGCCACGGATGGCGGACGCGAGGAAGCCGCGCGTATACAGGAAAAGGCGCGGGAAGAGCAAGGGCGCTAGTTTATATGAGTGATCTGGCCCACGAGGCCCCCGCCCCCGGACGCCCCAGCGCGGGCGCCGCAATGGCCCAGGATTTGAGCGAAGCCGCCGATCGTCGGGCGCGCAGCCGGAACGTCAAGGCGCTCGGTCGCCTGATGCCGTTCCTGGCCATGCATAAGGGCGACGCGGCCTGGGCGGGCCTGTTCCTGCTGACGGCGACGGCTTCTACTCTGGGTCTTTCCGGCGCCGTGCGGCTGCTGGTCGACCACCTGACCGACCCCAAGGCCAGCGCCGCGACGGTCGATCCCTGGTTCTGGCTGATCGGCGGCGTGGCCCTGGCGCTCGCAGCTTCCAGCGCCCTGCGCTACTTCTTTGTCACCAAGCTGGGGGAGCGGATCACCGCCGACCTGCGCAAGGCCGCCTACGCACACATCCTGACCCTCGATCCGACCTTCTTCTTGAAGACCCGCACGGGCGAGGTGCTGTCGCGCCTGACCACCGACATCCAGATCGTCGAAAGCCTGCTCTCCACCTCTATCTCTGTGGCGCTGCGCAATCTGCTGACCCTGATCGGCGCCCTGATCCTGCTGGTGATCGTCAGTCCCAGCCTGACCGGCCTGGTGCTGGGCATCTTCCCGTTCGTGCTCGCGCCGCTGTTCCTGTTCGGCAAGCGGGTTCGCAAACTGACCATGTCGACCCAGGACCAGTTCGCCGCGGCCGTCGGCCATGCCGGCGAGACCCTCGACGCGCTTGAGACCGTCCAGGCCTTCGGGCGCGAGGACGCCGGAGCCGCGCGGTTCGGCGATGCGGTCGAAAGCTCCTTCCAGACGTCCCTGCGCCGGATGACCGCCAGGGCGATCATGACCGCTCTGGTCATCGGCCTGGTGTTTGGCGGGGTCGTGGTGATCTTCTGGCTGGGCGTTCACGCCGGCCTGCGCGGCGAGATGACCTGGGGCGCGCTGTTCCAGTTCGCCTTCCTGTCTGTGATGGCCGCCGGCTCGGTCGGCGCTCTCGGAGAGACCTGGGGCGACGTCCAGAAGGCCGCCGGGGCCATGGAGCGCATCTCCGAGCTCCTGGCCGCCAAACCCACCATCGCGGCGCCCGCGACGCCCAAGGCGCTGCCGGTCCCGGCCCGCGGCGAGATCGAGTTCGAGGGCGTCGACTTCGCCTATCCCGGCCGCCCCGACGCCCTGGCGCTCAGCGGCTTCTCTCTGAAGGTCGCGCCGGGCGAGCGGGTGGCCCTGGTCGGCCCGTCGGGCTCGGGCAAGAGTACGGTCTTCCGACTGCTGCTGCGCTTCTATGACCCGCAGAGCGGGACGATCCGTCTGGACGGCGTGGATCTGCGTGACGCCGATCCCGCCGAGGTGCGAGCCCGCATGGCGCTGGTGTCGCAGGACTCGCCATTGTTCTCAGGCTCGGCGGCGGAGAACATCCGCTTCGGCCGCCCCGAGGCCGATCTCGCATCCGTCCGTGATGTCGCCCGGGCGGCCCAGGCCGAGGGCTTCCTCGACGCCCTGCCGCAGGGCTTCGAGACCCCGCTGGGCGATCGCGCCCGCAGTCTCTCCGGCGGCCAGCGCCAACGTCTGGCCATCGCCCGCGCCCTGATCCGCGAAACGCCGATCCTGCTGCTCGACGAAGCCACCAGCGCTTTGGACGCCGAGAACGAGCAACTGGTCCAGCGGGCGCTGGAAGGCGCCATGGTCGGCCACACCACCCTGGTCATCGCCCACCGGCTGGCCACCGTGCTGAAGGCCGACCGCATCGTGGTCATGGAAGGCGGCAAGGTGGTCGAGCAAGGGACCCACGCCGAACTGGCCGCGAAGGGCGGCCTCTACTCGCGCCTCGCCGCCCTACAGTTCGGCGACGCCGCAGCTTAGGGCGCTCTCGGTTGTCATCCCGGAAGCCGCGTAGCGGCTGTCCGGGACCCATAAACACCTGATAGTGCCGGCTAGGGCGCCATCATCTTTGGATAGAGATCGCCCCAGTCTGGGTTTTGGCCCTCGATTAGCCGGACCTTCCATTCGCGGCGCCAGCGCTTGAGCTGCTTCTCGAAATGGATCGCCTCGGTGATCTCGCCGTATGCTCGCCACCACACCAGCCGGTCGACGCTGTAGCGCTTGGTGAACCCTGCGACTTGCTTCGCCTTGTGCTGAGTGATGCGATTCTCGAGGCTGTTCGTGACGCCCACATACAGCGTCCCATGCCTGCCGCTTGCGAGAATGTAGACGTAGTAGCTCATTCGGCATGCCCGGTGCGAATGGGTCCCGGACAAGCGCTTCGCGCTTTCCGGGATGACACGAGATGGATGCTCAGTTCCGGGCGGCGACGGCCAGGGCTGGGAAGTCGCTGAAGACGCCGTCGACTCCGGCGGCGTAGAGGGCGTGGAGCACCGCCTCGGCGTCGCCGTGCTCGGCGGGCGAGGTGCCGCGCCGCAGTTTGGCCGGCAGGAAGCGGTTCTCGGCCCGGACGGTCCAGGGATGGACGAGCAGGCCGGCGGCGTGGGCGTCCTTCACCAATGCGCTCGCCGGGCCCAGCGCGCCGTCCACGGTTGGCAGGATCATCGACCAGTCAGGGCCGACGCCGTCGGCATAGGTTGCGATAGCCCTCAGGCCGTCCGCGGTGATCATGGCCGGGCTGCCTGCGCCGACCAACTGCACGCGCCGGGCTTTGGAGAGCGTCTTGAAGGTCGCCAGAGGGGCGGGCTCGAAGCACTGGACGAAGACCGGGGCGTGGGGGCTGTCCAGGTCATTGCTTTTCAGCGCGGCCGCAAGCTGCGCCTCGATCGGCAGGCCGATGCTGGCCAGGAAAGCCGGATGCTTCATCTCGGGGTAGACGCCGATGGTGCGGCCGACGCGGCGACTCTCGCTTTTGGCGAGGTCGACGACCTCCTGGAAGGTCGCGATAGGTTCGCGGCCGTCGAACTTGGCGCTGATGGGGCGCAGATCCGGCAGCCGCTCGCGCGCACGCAAGGTCTTCAGTTCGGAGAGCGTGAAGTTCTCGGCGAACCAGCCCTCCACCTTCTCGCCGTCGATGAACTTGACCGTCTGGCGGGCGGCGAATTCGGGCCGGGACGCTACGTCCGTGGTTCCGCCGATTTCGTTCTCATGGCGGACCACCAAGACCCCGTCCATCGACAGAACGAGGTCAGGCTCGATGAAGTCGGCGCCCTGATCGACCGCCAGCCGATAGCTCATCAGGGTGTGCTCGGGGCGTTCGCCGCTCGCGCCCCTGTGGGCGATGACGATCGGCTTGTGCACGGGCTTGGCCATGACGGGAGTGGCCGCCAGGGCGGCGGTGGCGGCGGTGAAGGCGCGGCGCGTCAAATGCATGAGGACGATTTAGCCGTCCTCGGTGACGCTTCCGTCAAGGCTAAGCTTAGCCGGCGGCCTTCAGCTTATCGAGCATCAGCGGATGCAGCTCGAGATTGGCCGTGCAGATCGAGCCCTTGGTCAGCATGTCCTCGCCGCCGTCCATGTCGGTGACCTTGCCGCCGGCTTCCTGGATCATCAGCAGGCCCGCAGCCATGTCCCAGGGCTTCAGGTCGCGTTCCCAGAAGCCGTCCAGGCGACCGGCGGCCACATATGCCAGGTCGAGCGAGGCTGCGCCAAAGCGGCGCACGCCGGCCACGCGTTGGCTGATCTGGTGCAGTTCCTTCAGGAAGCGGGCGTGCTGGCCGTGGCCCAGGAAGGGGATGCCGGTGCCGAGCAGGCTTTCGTCCAGGTGCTTGCGGCCGGCGACGCGCAGGCGCTTGTCGTTGACGAAGCAGCCCTTGCCCTTTTCGGCCCAGAACAGCTCGTTGGTGATCGGGTTGTAGGTCACCGCCGCGACGATCGCGCCTTCGCGTTGCAGGGCGATGTTGATCGCGAAGTGCGGGATGGCGTGCAGGAAGTTGGTGGTGCCGTCCAGCGGGTCGACGATCCAGGTGTGGGTCTTGTCGGTGCCCTCGACCAGGCCGCGTTCCTCGCCGAGGAAGCTGTAGCCGGGACGCGCCTTTTCCAGCGCCTCGAACACGGCCTGCTCGGCCTTGATGTCGGCGGCCGAGACGAAGTCGGCCGGCGCCTTGCGCGACACCTGCAGCTCGGAAAGCTCGCCGAAATCACGGTTCAGGCCCCGGGCCGCCTTGCGGGCGGCGTCGGACATCACTTTCAGAAGGGCGGTTTGCGTCGACACAGGTGTTCCAGTTCTAGCGCCAAGGGTGCGCTAAACGCGCCGGAAAGGCGGAAATTCGAGGCGCGGAACCTAGTGGGAGCAGGGCCTCAAGGCAAGGATAGGCCTCAACCGCGTTCCGACAAGCCCTGGGCGATGGCCGCCTCGATGGCCCTCACCGCCGCGGCGGGACCTTCGGGGTGAGCCCAGACGCCCGCCGAAACCGCCAGGAAGTCCGCGCCGGCCTTGGCCAGACCCGCGGCGTTGTCGGCGTTGATCCCGCCGATGGCGACGCAGGGCGTCTCCATGAACTGCTGCCAGATGGTCAGGATTTCCGGCTCCGCCTGGGTGGGGGCTTCCTTGGTGGTGGTCGGGAAGAAAGCGCCGAACGCGACATAGTCGGCGCCGCCCTCGGCCGCTTCCATCGCCAGGTGGCGGCTGTCATGGCAGGTGACGCCGATCATCGCATCGGGTCCCATGATCTTGCGCGCATCCTTCAGCGGCGTGTCCGACTGGCCGACATGGACCCCGTCGCAGCCGAGCTTGGCGGCGAGGTCGGGGCGGTCGTTCAGGATCACCGCCACGCCCCGCGCCTGAGCGATGGGCGAGAGTGCGTCGACGGCTGCGGCGATCACCTGATCGGGTTGATCCTTCAGGCGGATCTGCAGGGCGGCGACATCACCGGCGTCCAGGGTTTGGGCCAGCAGCCGACCGGAGGCGGCGAGGTCGTCCAGGCGCGGCGGGGTGATCAGATAGAGGCGGCAATCGGCGGTCATGGCCGCCTTCTAACCCTGCGGATAGTCCGGCAACAGCGCCTTCATCGTATAGGCCACGATGGCGGTCACGCTGGTCGCGGCGACGGCGATGCCGAAGAACCAGGCCAGCCGCTTGTACCACGGGGGCAGGGGATCGCCCGGCTTGGGCGGAGGCTCAATGATATCCCGCATCGGCCGTCACCTTTCCCCGGAACAGCCAATAGACCCAGATCGTGTAGCCCAGGATCACCGGCAGCAGGATCGCCACCCCGACCAGCATCAGCGCCAGAGCGTTGTCCTGGTTGGCCGCCTGACGATAGGTCATGTCGTAGGGCACGATATTGGGGAAGAAGCCTGCCGCCAGCCCGAAATAGCCGGACAGGAACACCAGGCTTGCGCCCAGATGCGGCCAGCCGTGCGAGCGGCGTGAGAGGCCGATCGCGATGACCGCCAGGCCCACGAGGCCCAGCAGCGGGGTCGGCAGCAGGGGCAGGAACATGGCCATGTCGAAGGCGCCGCCCACATAGCCCCAGCGCTCGGCGACCCGGGGGTGGATGAGCAGCGTGGCCAAGCTCACCGCGCCGAGCAGGACGGCTGTGGCCCCGCCGGCGATCCAGGCCCATCGCCGGGCGTCGCCGTGCAGTTCGGTCTCGGTCTTCCAGACCAGCCAGGTCGCCCCGAGCAGGGCGTAGCCGGCGACGAGGCCCGCGGCCACCAGCAGGGTGTAGGGCGTCAGCCAATCGAACGGGCCGCCGCCGAACGCCATGTTTTCGTCGAGCGTGATGCCTTGGATGAAGCCGCCGAGGATCAGGCCCTGGGCGAAGGTCGCGCAGATCGAACCGCCGGCGAAAGCCGCCGTCCAGAAGGCCTTGCCGCGTCGGCGGCCCCGCAACCGGAATTCGAAAGCCACGCCGCGCAGGATCAAGGCCAGCAGCATCAGGATGACGGGGATGTAGAGCGCCGGCAGGATCGCCGAATAGGCCAGCGGGAAGGCGGCGAACATGCCGCCGCCGCCGAGCACCAGCCAGGTCTCGTTGCCGTCCCAGACCGGGGCGATGGAATCCATCATCACGTCGCGGTCGGCGGGTGTGGCGGCGAACGGGAAGAGAATGCCGACGCCAAGGTCGAAGCCATCCAGCAGGACATAGAGCAACACCGCCGTGGCGATGATCACCGCCCAGATCAGCGGGAGGTCGAGGGTCATGGCCGGTCTCCCCAGCTCGCAGAGTTGTGGCCTGGGTCTTCCGGCACGGCGGCCAGGGCCGAGCCGGGCGCTCGGGCGCCGGCCGGGGGCGGCTCATCGGAGCCAGCCACCGGGCCCTCGGCCATCAACCGCACGATATAGAGCACGCCGACCGAGAAGATCACCGCATAGACCACCAGGAAGCCGAGCAGCGAGGCCGAGACCTGGCCCGCCCCCACCGGCGAGACGGCGTCGGCGGTGCGCAGCACGCCGGTGACCACCCACGGCTGGCGTCCGACTTCGGCGACGATCCATCCGGAGATCACCGCCACGAAGCCGGCGGGCCCCATGGCGACGCAGGCGTGCAGGAAGGGCCGGGATCGCTCAGGCGCGGCGCGCCAGCACAGCCAGGCGCCCCAGACGCCCAGGGCGATCATCGCGATGCCAAGTCCGACCATCACCCGGAAGGACCAGAACACGATCCAGACCGGCGGACGGTCCTCGGGGGCGAACGCCTTCAGGCCCTGGACCTCTGCCTCGATCGACCCGGCGGTGATGAGGCTGCCGACCTTCGGAATGGAGACTTCCCAGCGATTGCTCTCGGTCGCGCGGTCGGGCCAGGCGACGATGTGGAAGGCTTGCTCCGAGCCGGTTTCCCAGAAGGCTTCGATCGCCGCCAATTTGGCCGGCTGCAGCCGCAGCACGTCCTTGCCCGACAGGTCGCCGACCAGCAGCTGCATCGGCGCGACGATGGCCAGCATGCCGACCGCCATTCGCAGACTCATCCGCGATTCCGGCTCCTCGGGACGTTTCAACAGCCGCCAGGCCGAGGCCGCCCCGACCACCAGGGCGGTGGTCAGATATGCGGCGAGCGTCATGTGCATCAGCCGGGAGGCGAAGCTCGGCGAGAAGATCACCGCCAGCCAGTCCGTGGCGATGAGGCCGCCTTCAGGCGTGCGCGCGAACCCGGTGGGGTATTGCATCCAGCTGTTGGCCGAGATGATCCAGAACGCCGAGATCAACGTGCCGACGGCGACCAGCACGGTGGCGGTGAAATGCAGGCCTGGCCCGACCTTCTTCCAGCCGAACAGCATGATCCCCAGGAAGCTCGCCTCCAGGAAGAAGGCGGTAAGGACCTCGAAGGCCAGCAGCGGCCCGATGACCGGGGCGACGACCGTGGAGAACACGCTCCAGTTGGACCCGAGCTGGTAGCTCATCACCACTCCGGTCACCACGCCCATGCCGAACGAGATGGCGAAGATCTTAACCCAGAAAAGATAGAGGGTCTTGAACACCTCATTCCGTGTTGTCAGCCACAGGCCCTCCAGAACCGCGAGGTAACTGGCCAAGCCAATCGTGAAGCTGGGGAAGATGATGTGGAAGGCGATAGTGAACGCGAACTGCAGTCGCGATAGCATCAAGGCGTCGACGTCCATGACGTTCGGTCCCCAGCTCTGAAACTGCAATCGCCGTTGACTGCGGTCGTCCCCACTTCATGCCGAACAACGTGTCAGGCCAAGCTCCGGGCCCGCGACAAACCGCCGCACTCTCTCAAGCTACAACTTGCAAATGATTTGCAACGGCGTTCGCAGTTGCTACATTGGAGTCCTGGTCGGGAGAAGTCCGTCTTGTACGTCTGTAACTGTAACGGGATCCGGGAGCGCGAAGTCCGCGCCGCCATCGACGCCGGCGCCAGCCGTCCGGCCGAGGTCTTCCGCGCATGCGGTTCGCAAGCCCAATGCGCGCGCTGCGTCTGCGATATGCGCAAGATGATCAGCGAGCAGGATCAGGCTCTCCGCTTCGCCGCCGAATAGGGCGTTTCATCGCGAACGCCGAACTATTCGAAAGCTTGCGAACGAAACGCGGAATCACTTGCAAACATAGGCTTTGACTCATCTCGCCTCGAGTAAGAGTTTGCCCCTCGAAAACGGATTCGAGGAGGTTCCCATGCAAGGCGACAAGGCCATCATTCGGCGATTGAACGCTGTGCTCACCAATGAGCTGACTGCAGTGAACCAGTATTTCCTGCACGCTCGGATGTACGAGAACTGGGGCTTCACCCGTCTCTCGAAGATCACCTATGACGAGTCCATCGGCGAGATGAAGCATGCCGACAAGCTCATCAAGCGCATCCTGTTCCTCGATGGCCTGCCCAACCTGCAAGACCTGCACAAGCTGAAGATCGGCGAGAACGTGCCTGAGTGCATGACCTCCGACCTGTCGGTCGAGGTTAGCGGCCGGATCGATCAAATTGCCGGCATCAAGGAGTGCGAGGCAGCGGAAGACTACGTCACCCGCCAGATCCTGCGCGAAATCCTGACCGACACCGAGGAGCATATCGACTTCCTGGAGACGCAACTGTCGCTGGTGAAGTCGCTCGGCGAGCAGAATTACCTGCAAAGCGCGCTCGGCGAACTCGAAGGCGGCGGCGGCCACTAAGGCCGGTCTCGCCACAACTCGAACCATCAGGTGGTGATGGGTCCCGGACGGTCGCTGCGCGACTTCCGGGATGCCATTGGGAGCGGTTCGCGCCGCAGACCCTTCCAGATACCCCGGAAATCCCGTTAGGCTCTCCCCAACGAATAAGACGCGGGGAATGGAATGGCCGAGACGGTGGCGGGCGACAGCGTTGTCGAGAAGACAAACCACCGCTTGGTGATCGGGGCGGCGTCGGCCGGCACGGTCTTCGAATGGTACGATTTCTATCTCTACGGCTCGCTGGCCGGCTTCATCACCCAGCACTTCTTTTCCGGCGTCAACGAGACCACCGGCTATATCTTCGCTCTGCTCGCCTTCGCAGCGGGGTTTGCGGTGCGTCCGTTCGGCGCCCTGGTGTTCGGGCGGCTCGGTGATCTCTGGGGCCGGAAGAACACCTTCCTTGTGACCATGCTGTTGATGGGCCTCTCGACCTTTGCGGTCGGCCTGCTGCCTGGCTATGATCAGATCGGCGTCCTCGCCCCCATCCTCCTGATCGTCATGCGCCTGATCCAGGGCCTGGCCCTGGGCGGAGAGTACGGCGGAGCGGCGACCTACGTGGCCGAGCACGCACCGCCCGGAAAGCGCGGCCTCTACACCAGTTGGATCCAGACCACCGCGACGCTCGGCCTGTTCCTGAGCCTGTTGGTGATCCTGGCGGTGCGCTCGATGACCGGCGAGGAGGTGTTCAAGGCTTGGGCATGGCGCATTCCGTTCCTGGTCTCGGCGGTGCTGCTCGGCGTCTCGCTTTGGATCCGCCTGAAATTGAACGAGAGCCCCGTCTTCCAGAAGATGGTCGACGAAGGGACAACTTCGAAAAAGCCGCTGACCGAGTCGTTCGCCAAGTGGCCGAACCTGAAGATCGTGCTGCTGGCCTTGGTGGGGCTGACCGCCGGCCAGGCGGTGGTCTGGTACACCGGCCAATTCTACGCCCTGTTCTTCCTGGAAAAGACGTTGAAGGTCGACGGGGCGCTGACCAACACCCTGGTCGCGTTCGCGCTGATCCTCGGCACCCCGTTCTTCGTGGTGTTTGGCTGGCTCTCGGACAAGATCGGCCGCAAGCCGATCATCCTGGTCGGCTGCCTACTCGCGGCCTTGACCTATTTCCCGATCTTCAAGGCGCTGACGGCGGCGGCCAACCCGGCGCTGGCGGCGGCCTCGGCCAGCGCCCCGGTGCGGGTCATCGCCGATCCGGCCGACTGCTCGTTCCAGTTCGATCCGGTGGGTAAGACCGCCTTCTCCACCTCGTGCGACATCGCCAAAGCGGCCTTGGCCAGCGCCGGCGTCACCTACGAGAACGTGGCCGCGCCGACCGGGACGGTCGCTGTGGTCAAGATCGGCGAGGTTCAGGTTCCCAGCTTCCGCGGCGAAGCTCTGCCCAAGGCCGAATTCGCAGCGCAGAAGGCCGATTGGACCAAGAACTTGTCGGCCGCCCTGCATCAGGCGGGCTACCCGGCCAAGGCCGACCCGGATCAGATGCACAAGCCGGCGGTGGTGGGGCTGCTGTTCCTGCTGATGCTCTATGTGACGATGGTCTATGGGCCGGTCGCGGCGGCGCTGGTGGAGATGTTCCCGGCCCGAATCCGCTACACCTCGATGTCCTTGCCCTACCACATCGGCAATGGCTGGTTCGGCGGCTTCCTGCCCACCACCGCGTTCGCGATGGTGGCGGCGACGGGGAATATCTATTTCGGCCTCTGGTACCCGATCGTGGTCGCGGCCGTGACGGTGGTGATCGGAGGGCTGTTCGTGCGCGAGATGCGCGGCGCGAACGTGGACTAGGGCTTGCGGCGCGGCGGGCGGTTCACGTCATAGGGTTCGTCATAGCCGCGGCGCGATGAGAAGAAGGCCAGCCACATCAGGCCTCCGGTCAAGGCGCCGACCATCACCAGTCCGCCGATGACGTACAGCAGCACGGGCGACAACGCGCCCCATCCGCCCCCAATCCGGGCGCCGGCGTAGAACGTCCAACCGGCCAGCGCCGCCAGGGCGGCGACGCAGACAAGGGAGGCCAGGACGGTGAGGCCGTTCTTCATGCCTCAGGAAGCGGCGAGGGGCCTTGGTGGTTCCCCAAGCAGAAAGCCGCCGCCCTTGCGGGCGACGGCTTTGCGCTAGTTCGGGGTTTGTCTGGCGACGACTACTCGGCCGCTTGGCGCGAGACGTCGATCTTGGGGGCCAGCTCGCCGGCGGCGTAGCGCTTGGCCATGGCCGACAGCGGGATCGGCGTGATCTTCGAGGCGTTGCCGGCGGCGCCGAACTCCTCGAAGCGCTGGACGCAAACCTTGCGCATGGCTTCCTTGGCGGGCTTCAGGTAGCTGCGCGGGTCGAACTCGCCCGGCTTCTCGGCGAACAGCTTCCGGATCGCGCCGGTCATCGCCATGCGGTTGTCGGTGTCGATGTTGATCTTGCGGACGCCGTGCTTGATGCCGCGCTGGATCTCTTCGACCGGCACGCCCCAGGTCTGGGGCATCTCACCGCCGAACTCGTTGATGATGTCCTGCAGGTCCTGCGGCACCGACGAGGAGCCGTGCATCACCAGGTGGGTGTTGGGCAGGCGGCGGTGGATCTCTTCGATCACGTTCATCGCCAGGACGTCGCCGTCCGGCTTGCGGGTGAACTTGTAGGCGCCGTGGCTGGTGCCCATGGCGATGGCCAGAGCGTCGACCTGGGTGGCCTTCACGAACTCGACCGCCTGGTCGGGATCGGTCAGCAGCTGGTCATGGCCGAGGACGCCTTCGAAGCCGTGGCCGTCTTCCTTCTCGCCCATGCCGGTTTCCAGCGAGCCCAGCACGCCCAGCTCGCCCTCGACCGAGGCGCCGACCCAGTGGGCCATGTCGACCACGCTCTTGGTGACGGCGACATTGTAGTCGTAGTCGGCCGGGGTCTTGCCGTCGGCCTTCAGCGAGCCATCCATCATCACCGAGGTGAATCCGTATTGGATCGCCGTGGCGCAGGTGGCTTCGTTGTTGCCGTGGTCCTGGTGCATGCAGATCGGGATGTGCGGATACATTTCCGCCATCGCGTCGATCAGGTGCTTCAGAACGATGTCGTTGGCGTAGGAGCGAGCGCCGCGCGACGCCTGCATGATCACCGGCGAATCGGTGGCCTCCGCGGCCTCCATGATCGCCAGCGCCTGTTCCATGTTGTTGATATTGAACGCTGGAACGCCGTAGCCCTGCTCGGCCGCGTGATCCAGAAGTTGTCTCAAAGTAACCCGGGCCATGCCCTGCCCTCCGTAAATCAGTTAACCGGCAAGCGCCGCCACACCGGGCAGCTCTTTGCCTTCCATCCATTCAAGAAACGCGCCGCCCGCCGTGGAAACGAACGTAAAATCGTCGGCGCAGCCTGCCGCGTTAAGGGCGGCGACTGTATCACCCCCGCCAGCAACGGCCACCAGCTTGCCTTCCTTCGCCAATTCCGCCGCGTAGTGGGCGGCGGTCATGGTGCCCTTGTCGAAGGGCGGGATCTCGAACACGCCCAGCGGGCCGTTCCAGATCAAGGTCTTGGAGTTGGCCATGGCGCGGCAGAGGCGCTCGACGCTTTCCGGGCCTGCGTCCAGGATCCGCTCGTCCTCGTCGACCTCGCCCAGGCCGCGAACGCGAGCCGCGGCGCCTGGCGCCATCTTCTCTGCGACAACGATATCGACCGGCAGGAAGAGCTTGCAGTTGTTCTGCCCGGCCAGGCGGATGATGTCCCGCGCTGTTTCGGCCAGGTCTTTCTCGCAATAAGACGCCCCGACGTCGTGGCCCTGGGCGTAGAGGAAGGTGTTGGCCATGCCGCCGCCGATGGCCAGCTTGTCCAGCTTGGTCACCAGATTGCGCAGCAGGTCGAGTTTGGTCGACACCTTGGAGCCGCCGACAATGCCCATGACCGGGCGCTCGGGGTTGCCGAGCGCCTTGTCGAGCGCGGTCAGCTCCAACCGCATCTGCTCGCCCGCATAGGCCGGCAGCAGGTGGGCAAGGCCCTCGGTCGAGGCGTGGGCGCGGTGCGCGGCCGAGAATGCGTCGTTCACATAGAGGTCGCCGTTGGCGGCCAGGGCCTTGGCGAACTCCGGATCGTTCTTTTCCTCGCCGGCATGGAAGCGGACGTTTTCGAGCAGCAGCACGTCGCCTGGCTTCAGGGCGGCGACCGCCGAGGCCGCGACCGGTCCGATGCAGTCGTCGGCGAAGGCGACCGGCGAACCCAGCACCTTGGCCAGGGCGACGGCGATGGGCGCCAGGCTCATCTCCGGCACGCGCTTGCCCTTGGGACGGTCGAAGTGAGCCAGCAGGATCACGGTGGCGCCGCTGGCGCGCAGCTTCTCGATGGTCGGGGCGGCGGCGCGCAGGCGGGTGTCGTCGGAGACTTCCCCTTCCTGCATCGGCACGTTGAGATCGACGCGGACAAGGGCGCGCTTTCCGGCGAGGTCGGCGTCGTCGAGGGTCTTGAAGGTCATGCGAGAGGCTCCGGCCGCCCAGGGGGAAGGTCTATCCCCGGGCGCCAGTTGGATCCGAAAAACGAAACGGGCGCCGTCTTTCGAGGCGCCCGTCGCGGGGTTTAGATCAGCTTGGCGAGCGCCACGGCGGTGTCGCTCATGCGGGTCGAGAAGCCCCACTCGTTGTCGTACCACGACAGGACGCGGCCGAGGCCGCCGTCGATCACCTGGGTCTGGGCCAGGGCCGCCGTCGAGGAGGCGGCGATGTGGTTGAAGTCGATGGAGACCAGCGGATCGTTGGTCACGGCCAGCACGCCCTTCAGCGGACCGGACGCGGCGGCGGCCGACAGGGCTTCGTTGATCTCTTCCTTGGTGACCGTACGGCCGGGGACCCAGGTCAGGTCGACGACCGAGACGTTCGGGGTCGGGACGCGGATCGAGGAGCCGTCCAGCTTGCCGACCAGTTCCGGGATCACCAGGCCCAGGGCCTTGGCGGCGCCGGTCGAGGTCGGGATCATGGACATCGCCGCGGCGCGGGCGCGGTAGAGGTCCTTGTGCATGGTGTCCAGCGTCGGCTGGTCGCCGGTGTAGGAGTGGATCGTGGTCATGTAGCCACGCTCGATGCCGGCCAGGTCGTGCAGCACCTTGGCGACCGGCGCCAGGCAGTTGGTGGTGCAGGACGCGTTGGAGATGACCAGGTCGTTGGCGGTCAGGGTGTCGTGGTTCACGCCGTAGACGATGGTCTTGTCGGCGTTGTCGCAGGGCGCCGAGACGATCACGCGCTTGGCGCCGGCTTCCAGGTGGGCGGCGGCCTTGTCGCGGGTGGTGAAGAGGCCGGTGCACTCCAGAGCGATATCGACGCCCAGATCCTTGTGCGGCAGGTCCTTCGGATCACGGATGGCCGTGACTTTGATTTTGCCGAAGCCGACGTCGATGGTGTCGCCGTCAACGACGACGTTGCCGGGGAAGCGGCCATGGACGCTGTCGTAGCGCAGCAGGTGGGCGTTGGTCTCGACCGGGCCCAGGTCGTTGATCGCGACGACCTCGATGTCTTGTCGCGCATGCTCGACGATCGAACGCAGGACCAACCTGCCGATACGGCCGAAACCATTGATGGCGACGCGAACGGTCATCGAGAAACTCCTGAGCCAATTGATTTGGGTCGGTTTCTTGAGGTCAGGGCGCGGGGAGTCAAGCCCTACAGGGCTTTCTAGGCGTTTCAGGCGCCGAACTAGGGCATTCTGCAGGGAACGAGATTGCGCCTTGAGCGCTCAATTCAGCGCCGGGACCTGACCTGCCCGGAGCCAATCGGGGAACAGCGGCGTGGCGAAACTACACATTCTGACGAGCGTCGGCGCTGCGGCCTTGGTCGCTCTGACCGCCTGCAACCGGGCTCCCGAGAAGGCGGCGGAGGCCGGCGCGGCCCCTGCGGACACGACCTTCATCACCTATGTCTGCGAGGATGGCCGCACCGTGCGGGCGACCTATCCTGATCCAGACACCGCTATCGTGGATGTCGACGGGGTGAAGCGGACGCTGAAGATCGCCATCTCGGCCAGTGGCGCGCGCTATATCGGCGATGGCGTCCAGTGGTGGTCCAAGGGCATGGACCAAGGCCAGCTCAGCCCGTTGGCGGCCGGCGAGGACATCGCCACCGCGCCCGGCGTCAACTGCCGCGTGAAGCCCGCAGGCGAGGCGGCCGCCGCTACGCCGCCGCCGCCCGGCAGCCCCGGCGGACTACCGGACGATCGCACCCCGGTCTCCGAGGCCGCGTTTACGCCGCAGAGCGCCCAGGGCGCGGCCAATGTGGTGCAGACCTATTTCGCCCTGGTCGCCGACAAGAAGTTTGATGACGCCTGGAAGCTCTGGAGCGACAGCGGCAAGGCGAGCGGCATGAGCGCGAAAGACTTCGCCGCCAGTTTCGCCAAGTTCGCCAGCTATAACGCTCAGATAGGCGCGCCGGGCGAAATCGAGGGCGCGGCTGGTTCGCTGTTCGTCGAGGTGCCGGTCGTGGTCTATGGCACGACGAAGACCGGCGAGCCGGTGAACCTGAAGGGCAAGGTTCGTCTGCGCAGGGTCAATGACGTGCCCGGCGCGACCCCGGAGCAGTTGAGCTGGCACATCGCCGAGACGGCGCTGAAGCCCTCGCCGGGCTAGAGAGGCTAGCCGGCGACCGGTTTGACGCAGGCGGCGGCTGCGCGAGCGCGCTCGCGAGCCAGGTCGACATCGGCGCCGCGCGCCAGGGCCACGCCCATGCGACGGCGTTCGAAGGCCTCCGGCTTGCCGAACAGGCGCAGGTCCGCGCCGGGCACGCTTAGCGCTTCGGCGACGCCGTCGAAGGCGATCCCCTCCACATCCATGCCGCCATAGATCACCGCGCTGGCGCCGGGCTCGCGCAGATCGGCGCTGACCGGCAGGCCGAGGATCGCGCGGGCGTGCAGGGCGAACTCGCTGAGGTTCTGGGTGACCAGGGTGACCAGGCCGGTGTCGTGCGGACGCGGGCTGACCTCGGAGAACCAGACCTCGTCCCCGCGGACGAACAGTTCAACGCCGAACAGGCCCTGGCCGCCCAGTTCGCTGGTGACGTCGCGGGCGATCTGTTGGGCGCGCGCGAGCGCAGCCGGGCTCATCGCCTGCGGCTGCCAGCTTTCCACGTAGTCGCCCTTGACCTGGCGATGGCCGATGGGTTCGCAGAAGCTGACGCCGATCTGACCGTCCGCCCCGACCGAGCGCACGGTCAGCAGCGTGATCTCGAAGTCGAAATCGATCTTGCCCTCGACGATGACGCGGGTCTGCTCGACCCGGCCGCCTTCCAGGGCGTAGCGCCAGGCCTGCGCGATGCCCTCGGGGCCCTCGACATAGGACTGGCCCTTGCCGGACGAGGACATCACCGGCTTCACGAAGCAGGGGAAGCCCGCGACCTGGGCCGCGGCGGTCGCTAGTTCGGCTTCTGAGGACGCGAAGGCGTAGGGCGAGGTCGGCAGGCCAAGCTGCTCGGCCGCCAATCGGCGGATGCCCTCGCGGTTCATGGTCAGTTGGGCGGCGCGCGCCGTCGGGATGACGGTCGCCAGCCCCTCGGCCTCGATCGCCACCAGTTCATCGGTGGCGATCGCCTCGATCTCCGGCACGATCAAGTGCGGGCGTTCCAGCTCCACCAGCGCCCGCAGGGCCGCAGCATCGGTCATCGCGATGACGTGGCTGCGGTGGGCGACCTGATGGGCCGGGGCGTTCGGGTAGCGGTCGACGGCGATGACCTCGCAGCCGAGCCGCTGCAGCTCGATAGCGACCTCTTTGCCGAGCTCGCCCGAGCCGAGCAGCATGACCTTCACGGCGGTGGGCGAGAGCGGCGTACCGAGGCGCATGGTGCTTAGCCCAGCTTGGCTTTGGCGGCGGTGACGACGGCCTCGGCGGTGATGCCGAACTCCTTGTACAGCCGCTCGGCCGGGGCGCTGGCGCCGAAGCCCTTCATGCCGACGAAGGCGCCGTCTTCACCGATGAACCGTTCCCAGCCGAAGCCGAGGCCGGCCTCGACGGCGACGCGCACCGGCGCCGTGCCGATGACCTCGGCCTGGTAGCTCGGCGATTGGAAGCCGAACAGTTCCCAGCACGGGGTCGAGACAACGCGGGTGGGGACGCCCTCGGCTTCCAGGGTCGCGCGGGCGGCGACGGCGATGGAGACCTCGGTTCCGGAGGCGAAGATCGTCACCTTTGCCGGGCCGCTGGCGGCGACCAGCTCATAGGCGCCCTTGGCCGAGAGGTTTTCAGGGGCGGAATCGCGCACCGCCGGCACCTTCTGGCGCGACAGGGCCATCACCGACGGGGTCTTCTTGGTCGAGAGCGCCAGCTTCCAGCACTCGGCGGCTTCCACCGCGTCGGCCGGACGATAGACGTTCAGGTTCGGGATCATCCGCAGCGAGCCGACATGTTCCACCGGTTGGTGGGTCGGGCCGTCTTCGCCGACGCCGATCGAGTCATGGGTCATGACGTGGACGACGCGGGTGCCCATCAGGGCGCCCAGGCGGATCGCCGGGCGGCTGTAGTCGGAGAACACCAGGAAGGTACCCGAGAACGGGATCACGCCGCCGTGCAGCGCCATGCCGTTCATCGCCGCGGCCATGCCGTGCTCGCGCACGCCATAGTGGACGTAGCGGCCGTCATAGTCGGGCAGGTCGAAGGCCTTGGTGCCCTTGACGAAGGTGTTGTTGGAGCCGGTCAGGTCGGCCGAGCCGCCGACCAGTTCCGGGATGGCCGGAACCAGGTGGTCCAGGGCCGAGCCGGAGTGCTGGCGGGTGGCGGCGGCGGGCTTGGAGGCCGCGGCTTCGGCGATGTGGGCGTCGATGCGCTCAAAGGCGCCGGCCGGCAGGTCGCCGCGCATGGCGCGTTCGAACTCACCCTTGAGCGGCGACTTGGAAAGCTGGGCTTCCCACTTCTTGCGGACCTTGCCGCCCTTCTTGCCGGCTGCGCGCCAGGGCTTCAGGACTTCTTCCGGCACCACGAAGGGCTCGGCCGTCCAGCCCATGGCCAGGCGGGCGTCGGCGATCTCGTCGTCGAACAGGGTGTAGCCGTGGCTGTGGGGGTCGCCTTCCTTGCGGCCGGCGCCCTTCGAGATCTTGGTCTTGCAGGCGATGAAGGTCGGACGGTTTTGGCGGGTGGCCCACTTCATGGCCGCCGCGATCTTGCCCGGATGGTGGCCGTCCACCTCCTTCACGGCCCAGCCATAGGCCTTGAAGCGGGCGAGTTGGTCGCCGGTCTCGGAGATGGTGGCTTCGCCGTCGATGGTGGTGTTGTTGTCGTCGAACAGCACGGTCAGCTTGGCCAGCTTGAAGCGACCGGCGATCGAGGCGGCCTCATGGCTGACGCCTTCCATCAGGCAACCGTCGCCGGCGATCACCCATGTGCGGTGGTCGACCAGGTCGTCGCCAAAGCGCGAAGCCAGGTGGCGTTCGGCCATGGCCATGCCGACGGCGGTGGCGATGCCCTGGCCCAGGGGACCGGTGGTGGTTTCAACGCCCGGGGTGTGGCCGTACTCGGGGTGGCCGGCGGTGTTGGAGCCCCACTGACGGAAGTCGCGGATCTGATCCATCGTCACGGCCTTGAAGCCGGTCAGGTGCAGCAGCGAGTAGAGCAGCATCGAGCCGTGGCCGGCCGACAGCACGAAGCGGTCGCGGTCGGCCCAGTCGGGGCGGTTGGCGTCATACTTCAGGAACTTGGTCCAGAGCACCGTGGCGACGTCGGCCATGCCCATCGGCATGCCTTGGTGCCCCGACTTCGCCTTGTGGACGGCGTCCATCGAGAGCACGCGGATCGCGTCGGCCATGGTGTGCTGCGGTGCGGACATTATCTTTTCCGGTCAATCTGGGCGGGATTTGCGCGCGGCGTCGCACGCACGGCCTGAAGAATCAAGGAAGCGTCACGCCACAGGGCGGGTTTCAGTGCGCGCCCGGCGCAGTCTATAGATTAACGGACACACTTTCGGAGCGTCGAATCATGCGGGAGCCGGCGGGCGACAACCCCCTCGATCAAGCTGTGAAACGTCTGGAACGGGCGATCTCGCAGTTGGAGCAACGCCTGTCGGGCCATGCCGGCAAGCCAGGTGCGGAGATCGGCGGCCTGTTCGACCAGGACAGCGCCAAACTGGCCGCCGAGCTCGATCAGTCGCGGCAGCGCGAGAAAGAGCTGGAGGAAGCCGGCGCCGAGGCGTCTGCGGCGCTGGGTCGCGCAATCGCGGAGATCAAGGCGGCGCTTTCCAGCGACGACGCCGACGAAAACGCCCAGTCCCAGACCGAGGAGGCTTAAACCCCCATGGCTCAGGTCAACATCACCGTGAACGGCCGGCCCTACGCCGTCGGTTGCGAAGATGGCCAGGAAGCTCATCTGATCGAGCTGGCCCGGACCTTCGACCGCCAAGTGCGCCAAGTCTCCCAGGACATGGGGCAGCTGGGCGAAACCCGCCTGTTCCTGATGGGCTCGCTGCTGCTGGCCGACGAGTTGACGGACCTTCGGGCGCGGCTCTCGGTCGTCCAGGCCGAACTCGCCCGCCTGCAATCGGACCATGCCCGCGTCGAAACACGCGCCGTCGGCGCGCTCGAGAACGCCGCCAAGCGTATCGAGAAGCTCGCGGCGGGTTGATGTTCGCCCCTCACGGACGGGGATGAATTGAAGCGCCGCTTGTTACTGCGCCCCCGCGGCCCTACCTTGCGTAACGGCGGGTCTGCTGCGGCTCTCGTCGAAGGCAATCTATCCCAGCGACCTTAATCGTCTCTAAGGGAGCTGTCCCTGTCTGGACCCGTGGGTTCAGGCAAACGGCGCCCACCTGGTTATCCAGGTCCGAGGGGATAAAACCGTCCTTCACGGCTCTCGCGGCGCCGCCACCCTTCGCGCTATAGCGATCAGGTGAGCACTCCCATATCCAAGTCGAAACTGCGGGCGGCCATGCGGGCGCGCCGTCGTGAACTGGCGCGGGCGTTTCCGGACGCCGCCCAGCGCGCCGCCGAGCATCTGCCGCTGGAAGCGCTGCCGGCCTTCGCCTGCTTCAGCGGCTATCACGCGTTGGGCGACGAGCTTGATCCCAGCCCGCTGATCCGCCGGTTAGCTGCGACCGGTGCGATGTTCGCCCTGCCGGTCGCCGACCTTGCCGATGCGCCCTTGACCTTTCGGGCGTGGGATAGTCGCGACATACCCGTGCCCGACCGTTTCGGCGTACCTGCGCCGCCGCCCACTGCCTCCATCCTGCATCCTGATCTGATCGTTTGCCCCTTGCTGGCCTTCGATCGAGCGGGCGGCCGGTTGGGACAGGGGGGCGGTCACTATGACCGTACGATCGAGGCGCTGCGCGCGATCAAGCCGGTGTTCGTGCTGGGGCTCGCCTATGCCGGCCAGGAGGTCGAGGCGATCGCCGCCGAGGCCCATGATCAAAGGCTGGACGCCATTTTGACGGAAAGCGGGTATATGCCCGTGTCAAAGGACTGAAATTCAAATGCGCTTTGCTTTCTTCGGGGATGTCGTGGGCCGCTCGGGACGCGAGGGCCTGGCCGATCATTTGCCCGGTCTGCGCCGTCGGCTCGGGCTCGAGTTCGTGATCGTCAACGCCGAGAACGCCGCCGCCGGCTTCGGGATCACCGAGAACACCGCGCGTGAGCTGTTCGACGCCGGGGCCGACTGCCTGACGCTGGGCAATCACTCCTGGGACCAGAAGGAGGCGATGACCTACATCGTCCGTGAGCCCCGGCTGATCCGCCCCCTGAACTATCCCATCCTGGCCGATGCGCCGGGGCGAGGCGCCAACCTGTTTGAGACCCAGGACGGCAAGCGCATCGTGGTCATCAACCTGCTGGGCCGCGTCCACATGGACTCGCTGGACGACCCGTTCGCGGCCGTCGATCGCGAGCTGGACAAGGCTCCGCTCGGCATGGTCGCCGACGCCGTGGTGGTCGACATGCACGCCGAGGCGACGTCCGAGAAAATGGCCATGGGCCACTTCTGCGACGGCCGCGCCAGCCTGGTTGTCGGGACCCATACCCACGTGCCGACCGCCGACTGCCAGATCCTGAACGGCGGCACCGCCTATCAGACCGACGCCGGCGCCTGCGCCGACTATGACAGCGTCATCGGCAACCAGAAGGAAGAGCCGCTGCGGCGGTTCACGACCCGCATCTCCGGCGGTCGCTACAAGCCTGCCGAAGGTCCCGCCACGATCTGCGGCGTCTATGTCGAGACCGACGACAAGACCGGCCTGGCGACCCGCGTGGAGCCGATCCGCATGGGCGGCCGGCTCAGCGAGACCATTCCCGAACCCGCGGCCGTACTGGTCGGCTGACTCATTCCTCTCCCTCTCCCCAAGGGGAGAGGAGAATTGCGCCTACAGCCGCGGACGCAGCGCTTCGAGCGTGAGCTTGTCGTCCTTGTCGGTGTCGAGGATTTCGAACCGGCGGCGGGCGGCCTTGGCCCATTCTTCTGAACTGACCCGTTGGTTGAGATCAGCGTCGGCCCCGCGCACAGGCTGGGCTTCGTTCAGCAGCGAGAAGCGGGCTGCGCCGACCTTGGGCTCTTTGCGGACCGACTTGTGAATCAGCGCCTTTTTGGGCGGCGGGCCGCCCATAGGGCCGCCGAGGCCGAAGTCCGGGCGCGTGATCTCCGGGGCGATCCCGGTTTCGTACCGGCTGTTTTCCGGCCCATCGATGGAGCCGTTGGCGTCCACATCCAGGAGCTTGAAGAACCGCATGGCGTCGTCGCGGAATTCCGGCAGCGTCAGCGCGCCGTCGTGATTGGTGTCAGCGGCGTTGAACCATTCAGCTAGGCCATCCTGGCTGCGGAACGGCTCGCCCGCCGGGCTGATGAACAGACGCGCGCCGGAATCGCCGGCTTGAGACTGCGCTTGCTGGGGGCGCTCGCCGCCCGGAGGGCCGCCGCGATGCGACCCGCCCGGCGGCGGACCCATCGGCTGGGCAAGGGTTGGAGACGCGATGGCGACCAACGTCGCTGCGACGACCACAAAGCGATACATCAACTGAGTTCCTGCGCGCCCGTTCGACGCTTAAGGCCAAGCTGTTCGGTCGGTGCGGCCAAAGCGGGGCGGGCGTGTAACCAGCCTGAAATGCGTCAGCCGCCGGCAGCGCGCTTGTCCCGCTCGGCGACGCTGATCCCAGCCGCACCCCAGTTTTCCGGCGGAACTTCGTCGATCACGACAAAGGTCGCGGCCGGGTTCTTGTTGAGCACCTTAACCAGCAGGTCCGTCGTTCCGGCGATCAACTCGGCCTTCTGCTCATCGGTAGCTCCGGCGGTGATGCGGATGTTGACGTAGGGCATGGGATCTCCTCGCATGGTTGCGGCCGACACTTAAGCGCGCGTAGCTTCGCTGCAAGCTTCATGGAGTTTCCGCATGGTCCGATTTCTCGTCCGCGCCGTCGTCGCCGCTCTCGGCCTGGCGCTCGCGGCCTACATGCTGGCGGGCGTCAGCTATGACGGCTTTGTCGATCTGCTGATCGCAGCCGTGGTGCTGGGGGTGGTCAACGCCTTCCTGCGGCCGGTGCTGTTCATCCTGACCCTGCCGCTCACCGTGGTGACGCTCGGCCTGTTCCTGCTGGTCCTCAACGCCCTGATGATCATGCTCGTCGCCTGGATGCTGCCCGGCTTCCATGTCGCTGGCTTCTGGAGCGGCGTGGGCGCGGCGATCATCACCGGCGTCGTCAGCTGGATCGCCGCGATCGTCATCGGCGATACGCGCCAGCAGCCGCTCTAGGCTGCGGCCATAGAAAAAGGGCGGAGCCTCGCGGCTCCGCCCTCGATCTTCTCAAGCGTGCTTGAGCGTAGGACTTAGAAGTCCATGTCGCCCATGCCGCCCATACCGCCCGGCATTCCGCCAGCGGCCGCGCCACCCTTCTTGGGGGCTTCGACGATCGCCGCTTCGGTGGTGATCAGCAGGCCGGCGACCGAGGCCGCGTCCTGCAGAGCCGTGCGGACAACCTTCGCCGGGTCGATGACGCCGGCTTGGACCATGTCCACGTACTCTTCGGTCTGAGCGTTGAAGCCGAAGGTGGGGGAGTTGTTTTCCATCACCTTGCCGACCACGATCGAACCTTCGACGCCCGCGTTTTCCGAGATCTGACGGATCGGAGCCTGCAGGGCGCGACGCACGATGGCGACGCCAGCTTCTTGGTCGTCATTGTCGCCCTTGAAGCCGTCCAGGATCTTGGAAGCCTTCAGCAGAGCGACGCCGCCGCCGGGGACGATGCCTTCTTCGACCGCAGCGCGGGTCGCGTTCAGGGCGTCGTCGACGCGGTCCTTCTTTTCCTTAACTTCGACTTCGGTCGCACCGCCGACGCGGATGACCGCAACGCCGCCGGCCAGCTTGGCCAGACGTTCTTGCAGCTTTTCCTTGTCGTAGTCCGAGGTGGTGTCCTCGATCTGACGCTTGATCTGGCTGATACGGCCTTCGATCGCGTCCTTGGCGCCGACGCCGTCGACGATGGTGGTGTCGTCCTTCGTGATCGTGACCTTCTTGGAGCGGCCGAGCATGTCGATGGTGACGTTCTCGAGCTTGATGCCCAGGTCTTCGCTGATCAGTTCACCGCCCGTGAGGATGGCGAGGTCTTCCAGCATGGCCTTGCGGCGATCGCCGAAGCCCGGAGCCTTGACGGCCGCGACCTTCAGGCCGCCGCGCAGCTTGTTGACCACCAGGGTGGCCAGGGCTTCGCCATCGACGTCTTCGGCGATGATCAGCAGGGGACGGCCCGACTGAACGACGGCTTCCAGCACCGGCAGCAGCGGCTGCAGCGAGGAGACCTTCTTTTCGAAGAGCAGGATGAGGGGCTCTTCGAGCTCAACTTCCATCTTGTCGGCGTTGGTGATGAAGTACGGCGACAGGTAGCCGCGATCGAACTGCATGCCCTCGACGACGTCGAGTTCGGTTTCCAGGCTCTTGGCCTCTTCAACCGTGATGACGCCTTCGTTGCCGACCTTGGCCATCGCCTTGGCGATCATTTCGCCGACTTCGGTGTCGCCGTTGGCCGAGATGGTGCCGACCTGAGCGATTTCGGAGTTGGTGGTGACCTTCTTCGAGGAATTCTTGATTTCCTCGATGACCTTCAGAACGGCCTTGTCGACGCCGCGCTTCAGATCCATCGGGTTCATGCCGGCGGCGACCGACTTCAGGCCTTCGACGACGATGGCTTGAGCCAGGACCGTGGCGGTGGTGGTGCCGTCGCCGGCCTTGTCGTTGGTCTTGGAGGCGACTTCGCGGATCAGCTGGGCGCCGAGGTTCTCGAAGCGATCAGACAGTTCGATTTCCTTGGCGACCGACACGCCGTCCTTGGTCGAGCGCGGAGCGCCGAAGGACTTCTCGATGACCACGTTGCGGCCCTTGGGGCCCAGGGTCACCTTCACCGCGTTGGCGAGAGTATTGACGCCGCGCAGCATCTTGTCGCGCGCGTCGGAACCGAAATAGACGTCTTTAGCGGCCATTTTCCTGCTCTTTCAGAATGTTATGGTTGGGGAGGGAAGGCGTCGGGGTGGTTATTCGACCACGCCCAGGACGTCGCTTTCCTTCATGATCAGGAGGTCCTTGCCGTCGATCTTGACCTCGGTGCCCGACCACTTGCCGAACAGGATGCGGTCGCCGGCCTTGACGTCGAGCGGCTGGATCTTCCCGGAATCGTCACGGGCGCCGGGGCCGACGGCGACAACTTCGCCTTCTTGCGGCTTTTCCTTGGCGGTGTCGGGGATGATGATCCCGCCCTTGGTCTTTTCTTCTTCCTCGACACGCTTCACGAGGACGCGGTCTCCCAGAGGACGAAACGCCATATTGAAAGTCTCCGTTCGGGACGTTTGAAATGCGGTGCGAAAACGCTGGGGCCGACCATTAGCAGCCGAGGCCCCTGAGTGCTAACGCTGGCCGGAGGTAGGGACCAGCGCGCAGGGAGTCAAGCGAGGCCAGGGCGTTTTGGATTCGGCTTTGTCCCCCGGCCCTGCCCAGATAGGGTCCGACCCGAGGGAACCACCAGGAGATATATTTCATGCGCCGCTTAATCGCGCTCGCTGCGCTGTCGGCTATGGCCGTCGCCAGCACCGCCCAGGCCGAGGCCTGGAAGCCTTACGCCACGACGGCCAACGGCCTCGAATGGTCCTACGACACCGACTATTCCTATCGCGACACCCAGACCGGCAAGGTCGTGGTGATGCAGGCGGTGGGCAAGCCGGGCGCGGAGCCGCGCATGGGGCCGTCGGGGCCGGGCAAGGCCGATGGAGTCGGTTTCGTCACCGCGGTCGACTGCAAGGGCAAGACTCTGACCAGCCTCGGCGGCTATTCGCCGAAGAAGCCGCTGGAACTGTCGGCCAACTGGCGCACCGCGACGGGCGTCCAGCCCAAGAGCGCCGAAGACAAGGCGCTGATCGACAGCGCCTGCCAGGGCGCCGACCAACTGACGGCGAAATAGCCGGGGCGGGCCTGACGGGGTTGCTGACACGATCTGGCGTGTCGGTCGTTAGTCTCTCCAGCCATCCAAGCTGGAGGAGATCATATGCTTGATCATGTTGGACTGACGGTCAGCGACTTCGCCAAGGCCCGCGCCTTCTACGACGCCGCGTTGAAACCGCTCGGCGTCGCCGTGCTGATGGAGGTTACGCCCGAGATGTCGGGCGGCGGATCCCATGTCGGCTACGGCTCGGACGGAAAGCCCTATTTCTGGATCGGGACGGGCGACGCTCCCGGTCACGTTCATCTGGCCCTGGCGGCGCCCGATCGCGCGAGCGTCGACGCCTTCTACGCCGCGGCCATGGCGGCCGGCGGGGTCGACAACGGCCCGCCGGGCGTGCGCGCCGAGTATCACCCGAACTACTATGGCGCCTTCGTGCTCGATCCCGACGGCCACAACATCGAGGCCGTCTGCCACACGGTCTAGGTTCGGCGAAGGCTCGCACCGGCCGTCCTGAGGCTTTGCCGCAAGCGGTTCAGCGGGGCCGATCGGTCGGCCGGTCACGTCTTGTGTGAAAAATTGAAACGCTTGTTTGATTTTGGGCAAATATGCGCCAAAGCTAGGGGCCTATCGTCTGTCGCGAGACCGATGACACCGAATTTGGCCCTGGCGAGACGGGGCCGCGCGAATGAACCGCAGTGGGAGAGACCAGATGACCCAAGCCCAGGATAAGGCGCAGTCCAGCTTCAAGCTGAACCCGATGGACGAACTCAACGACCTGCGGATGAGCGAAAAGGCGATGCCGCTGCTCGAGCATGTGAAGCGGTTCATCAAGGAAACCGTCCAGCCGATGAGCGAGGAATTCCATCGTCTCGGCGAGGGCAAGACCGACATCTGGAGCTATGCGCCGGGCCAGCTGGAAGTGCTCGAAGTGGCGAAGGACAAGGCCAAGGCCGAGGGCCTGTGGAACTTCTTCCTGCCTGACGCCCACACCGGCGAGGGCCTGTCGAACCTCGACTACGCCTATATCGCCGTCGAGCTGGGCAAGAACCCGATGTCGTCGGAAGTGATGAACTGCGCCGCGCCCGACACCGGCAACATGGAAGTCCTGGAACGAGTCGGCACCCCGGCCCAGAAGAAGGAGTGGCTGGAGCCGCTGCTGGCCGGCAAGATCCGCTCGGCCTTCGCCATGACCGAGGTGAACGCCGCCTCGTCCGACGCCAAGAACATCAACACCCGCGCCACCCTGGTCGGCGACGAGTACGTGATCAACGGCGAGAAGCACTACATCTCCGGCGCCGGCGACCCGCGCTGCAAGATCATGATCACCATGGTCCAGACCAGCCCGGACGGTCCTCCCCACCTGCGCCAGTCGCAGATCCTGGTGCCCACCGACGCGCCCGGCGTGAAGATCCTCGGCCCGATGAACGTCTTCGGCGATCCCGATGCGCCGCACGGCCACATGCACATCGTCTTCGACAATGTTCGGGTGCCGAAGGAAAACATGCTGCTCGGCGAAGGCCGCGGCTTCGAGATCAGCCAGCTGCGCCTCGGCCCCGGCCGGATCCACCACTGCATGCGCGCCATCGGCCAGGCTGAAAAGGCCCTGGACCTGCTGGTCACGCGCGGCCTGACCCGCGAGGCGTTCGGCAAGCCGATCATCCAACTGGGCGGCAATATCGAGATCGTCAGCCGCGCCCGCATCGAGATCGAGGCCATGCGCCTGATGGTCCTGAAGGCCGCCAAGGCCATGGACGTGCTGCCGCGCGACGAGGCCAAGATCTGGATCCACATGGTCAAGGCCATGGTGCCAGAGCGGGTCTGCCTGATCATCGACCAGGCCATCCAGATGCACGGCGCCCTCGGCGTCAGCCAGAAGACGCCGCTCGCCCGCATGTATACCTCCACCCGGACCCTGCGCCTGGCCGACGGCCCGGACGAGGTTCACCACATGGTGGTCGGCCGCAACGAGGTCCGCCAGTATCGCGAGATGCCGGCTGATCCGTCGACGGCCGCCATCTTCCGGAACTAGTCTTTCGATCCGACTCTGTCGGTTTCGTGGAAAAGGCCCTGGCGTTCGCCGGGGCCTTTTTCTTTGCGCACGCTCGACGGCCACGCTTGCGCGGGTGTAGACGAAACCTCGTTCCAGTCAGGTCCGATCCGCAGCGGCGTGATCCCTGGCCTCGGAGCAAGGCGCCTTCCTCCGGAGGGTGAGCGGGCGGACCCGCACTCTTTCGCGCGCGACGCGCAGCTGGTCCGTGACCGTGGGTGGCCTGTGTCCACCATCGGGGCGGGCCGCAACCCGGAGGACGACCCCTGTGAGCATTCCCGCGGCTGTATTCGTTATCGTACTGGCCTTCATCACGGCCACTCTGTCCGGCGTGTTCGGCATGGCCGGCGGCCTGGTGCTGATGGGCGGCCTCGCCCTCGTGCTGCCCGTCTCGGCGGCCTTCGTCACCCACGGCATTTTGCAACTGGTCGCCAACGGCTGGCGGGCGGTGCTGCACGCCAAGCATGTGCGATGGGACATCGTCGGTTGGTACGCCCTGGCCTCGGCTGTGGCCGGCGTGGCGGTGGCGCTGATCTCGCTCGTCCCCTCCAAGCCGGTGCTCTACCTGCTGATGGGGCTGGTGCCTGGCCTGTTGTGGCTGCCGCAACGCATGATCAATCTCGACGCCGCCCGGCCGCCTCAGGCCTTTGTCTCCGGCCTGCTCGTCACCGGCCTCAACCTGACCGCCGGCGTGGCCGGGCCGCTGCTGGACCTCTTCTTTGTCCGCACCAGCCTGACCCGCCACGCCATCGTCGCCACCAAGGCCGCCACCCAGGTGTTCGCCCACCTGGCCAAGATCCTGGTCTATGGAACACCGCTCCTGACCAGCTCGTCCCGCGACATGCCGCCCTGGTGGATGTTCGCCCTGGCCGTGCCGCTGTCGATGGCCGGTACGGTGGTCGGCGGCCGCATCCTCGACCGCATGAACGATGTGGACTTCAAGAAGTGGACGAAGTGGATCGTGACGGGGATTGGCCTCATCTATCTGGTCCAGGCGGCACAACTGTTCGCGAGAGGCGCTGGATGAAGATCGAAACGAAGGTCCTGGAGAGCCGCTTCGTGCGGCTCGAACCGATGGGCGAGCAGCACCGCGAGGACCTGCGCGAGGCCTGCAACGCCGACCAGGCGATTTGGACCGAACTCTACCCATTCTCCTGGGCCGGTGAGCACTTTGATCCGACCTGGGCGACGTTGACCGACCACATCGCCGACGGGACGACCGTGGGTTTCGCGGTGGTGGTCGACGGGCGTTGCGTGGGCCTCACCTGCTTCAGCAGCATGGACAACGCCAACGGCGTGCTGGAGATCGGCGGCACGTACTATCGGCCCGATTTTCGCGGCGGAGCGCTCAATCCGGCCGCCAAGCGACTGATGATGGGGCACGCCTTTGATTGTGGGGCGCGGCGGGCGGTCTATCGCGTCGACGCCATCAACCTGCGCTCACGCGCTGCGGTGCTGAAGCTTGGCGCGGTGGAGGAGGCCCTGCTGCGCCAGGATCGCATCACCTGGACGGGCCGCATCCGCGACACGGTGCTCTTCTCGATCCTGGATAGCGAGTGGCCCGCCGTCCGCGACCGCCTGGACGCGCGGCTCGCGACGTTCGCGTAGCTGCGGCTGCAAAGGTCGTCATCCCCCGGATCGTCTTTCAGACGACCGGAGGATGACGATGTGTCGACGTTAAGCGCTGGCTGCGGTCTTTTCAGCCGCGGCCGGGAAGAACACTTCCGAAGCGTGCTCGGCGACGTCCTGGGCGGTGTAGGGCCGGCCGGGTTGGAAGCCGTCGGTCTGCACCATCTTGATCTCGCGGACCCCGCGCGAGGAGACGCCCAGCACCTTGCCGGTGTGGTCGGCCGCCAGGTCCGAGGCCATATAAAGTACGCCCGGCGCGATGTTCTCGGGCAGGGCCATGGCGTCAGGTTCCTTGTCGCGGAAGCCCGGAAGGTCGGAGGTCATGCGGGTGAAGGCGCCCGGCGCCAGGCCCATGACCCGGATGCCGTACTTGCGTCCTTCGATCGAGAGCACGCGCATGAAGCCGTAGATCCCGGCCTTGGCCGCCCCGTAATTGGACTGGCCGAAGTTGCCGTAGAGGCCCGAGGTGGACGAGGTCATGATGATGGTGCCGGGCTTGCCGTTGTCCTTCATCCACTTCCAGACCGGCATGGTGCAGCAATAGGTGCCCTTCAGGTGCACCTTCACGACTAGGTCCCAGTCCTGTTCGGAGGTGTTGGCGAAGCTCTTGTCGCGCAGGATGCCGGCGTTGCAGACCAGGATGTCGACTTGGCCGAAATTGTCCAAGGCGGTCTTCAGGATGTTTTCGCCGCCCTGCATGGTCGACACGTCGTCGCCATTGGCCACGGCCCGGCCGCCCGCGGCCACGATGTCGTTGACGACCTTCTGCGCCGCCGATGTGTCGGCGCCCGAGCCGTCGCGCGGCCCGCCCAGGTCGTTGACCACGACCGCTGCGCCTTCTTTCGCGAAGAGCTTGGCGTAGGCCTCGCCCAATCCGCCGCCCGCGCCCGTAATGATGGCGACCTTACCGTCCAATAGACCCATGGGGGTTCCTCCTAATGATCTAATTTTCGGGCATCATCGGACGGCGGGTCTTGGGATGGCAAGCCATTCTCCTCTCCCCTCGGGGGAGGGCCGGGTGGGCGCGGCCTATTCGACCGGTCCGCGTTTCTTGCGCCTGGCCCGGAAGAAATCTTTCAGCAGGGTCGAGCTCTCTTCGGCCAGCACCCCGCCGGTCACCAACGGGCGCCAGTGGCAGGTCGGCTGCTCGAAGAATTTCGGCCCATGGACCACCGCGCCGCCCTTCGGGTCTTCTGCGCCGAACACCACCCGGCCGATACGGGCGTGGCTTATCGCCCCAGCACACATGGCGCAGGGCTCAAGAGTCACCACCAGCGTCAGGTCGGTCAGCCGGTAGTTTCCAAGCTTCCGAGCCGCCTCCCGTAAGGCGACGATCTCTGCGTGGGCGGTCGGATCGTGACCGCCGATGGGTCCGTTGGCCCCCACCGCGATGACTTCCTGGGTCGCCGGATCGACAATTACCGCCCCAACTGGAGTCTCTCCATTTGCGGCGGCGTCTTGCGCGGCTCGAAGCGCGATGCGCATGGTGCGTTGATCATGATCCACGACCCCCAACGAAACGATGAGACGGCCTCCGGTCAAGGTGAGCGCGTCGCAAAAGCCTTGGCGAGAGCCGGTGTTGCGTCCCGCCGCGATGTCGAAAAGCTGATTGAAGCTGGCCGCGTCGCCCTGAACGGCGCCGTTCTCACCACCCCGGCCGTCAAGGTCGAACCTGGCGATATCCTGACCGTGGACGGCGAGGTGGTCGAACAGGCCGAACCGACGCGCCTGTTCCGCTATCACAAACCCGTCGACCTGCTGACCACGCACAAGGACCCGAAAGGGCGCGCGACGGTGTTCGACGCTCTGCCGCCCGGATTGCCCCGGCTGATCTCGGTCGGCCGCCTCGACATCAACTCCGAGGGCCTGCTGCTGCTCACCAACGACGGTGAGCTGGCGCGCGCCCTGGAACAGCCGTCGACCGGCCTGGTTCGCCGCTACCGCGTCCGCGCGCGTGGCCGCATCACCCAGCCCGAACTGGACAAGCTGAAGGACGGCGTCACCGTCGAAGGCGTCCAGTACGGCCCGATCGACGCCAAGATCGACAAGGCCAAGGAAGGCCCGCAGGGCGCCAATATCTGGCTCACCGTGGTCCTGGCCGAAGGCAAGAACCGCGAAGTCCGCCGGGTGCTGAAGTCGCTGGGCCTGTTGGTCGGCCGGCTGATCCGGTTGTCCTACGGCCCGTTCTCGCTCGGCACGCTGGAAATGGGGCACATCGAAGAGGTGGGCCCGCGCGTGATCCGCGAACAGCTCGCCGAGTATATCGACGACGAGAACATGCCCACCGGCGACCGGCCGTTGTTCACGGGCAAGGCTGGCCCCTCCGGCCGTCGTGGCGTGAGCGCTCCCTCCGATGGCGTGCCCAAGCCGAAGGCCGTCTACAAGGCGGGTTGGGCGACCCCGAAGATCGAGGTCAGGGTCCACAACAACAAGCCGCGTCGCGCGCCGCGCCCCGGCCAGGACGACGCCCAAGTACCGGTCGCGCCGCGCATGCGCTCCTCGCGTCTGGCTGAAGACAAGCCCGGCGGCATCCGGACCTTCACGCCGGGCCAGATTCCGGCCGTCACGCGGGATCGCCCGCCACGCGCCGCCGGCAAGCCGATTCAGGGCCGCGCCAAGAGCTTCGACAGCAAGCGCGATGACGGTCGTTCGGGCAATGCGCGCGGGCCTAAGCTCTCGTCAGCTCCGCCCCGTGACGGCGCTCCGCGCTCTGGTGCTCCGCGGTCTGGGCCGCCGCGCTCGGCGTCCGGCGAGCAGTCGGGCTACAGCCGATCGGGACCTCCGCGTTCGGGCTCTTCGGGCGCCGCCACCCGGTCCGGCCCGCCGCGTTCGGCGGCTACCGGCGAGAAATCAAGTTATGCCCGGTCGGGTCCGCCCCGTTCGGGGGCCTCGGATGGCGCACCGCGCTCGGGCCCGCCCCGTGACGGCGCTCCGCGCTCCGGTGCTCCGCGGTCTGGGCCTCCGCGCTCGGCGTCCGCCGAGCAGTCGGGCTACAGCCGATCGGGACCTCCGCGTTCGGGCTCTTCGGACGCCGCCGCCCGGTCCGGCCCAGCGCGTTCCGGTCCGCCGCGTTCGGCGGTTACCGGCGAGAAATCAAGTCATGCTCGGTCGGGTCCGCCTCGTTCGGATGGCGCACCGCGTTCGGGCCCGCCGCGTTCTTCGGGACCTCGCGATGGCGCCTCGAAGTCCGGGCCTGCCAGGTCAGGGCCGCCGCGGTCGGGGTTCTCGGACGCCCCGCGGTCCGCACCGCCGCGTTCCGGCCCCCCGCGTGACGGCGCGTCCAGGTCGGGCCCTCCCAGGTCCGGCGCTCCGCGTTCCGGGCCACCAAAGGATGGAGCTTCCAGGTCTGGGCCTCCGCGGTCTGGTCCGCCTAGGTCCGGCCCACGCGGACCCAAGCGCGACTGATGCGGATTGTCTCTGGAGAGTTCCGCGGCAAGGCGATCACCACGCCGGCCGGCGACAAGACACGTCCGACGTCGGACCGCGCGCGCCAGGCGGTGTTCAACATCCTTGAGCATGCGGCCTGGTCGCCTGGGGTTCGCGACCTGCGGGTGATCGACCTGTTCGCCGGTTCCGGCGCGCTGGGTTTCGAGGCCTTGTCGCGAGGCGCCACGTTCTGCCTGTTCGTCGAGACCGACGAACTGGCGCGCGGAGCGATCCGGCAAAATGTCGATGCTCTCGGGCTATTCGGCCGCACGCGGGTTCATCGCCGTGACGCCACCGATCTGGGTGTTCGCCCAGGCGCGGACGGCCCGGCCTTCAATCTGGCCTTCCTCGACCCGCCGTACGGCAAGGGATTGGGCGAGACATCGTTGGTGCGCCTCGCCGAGGGCGGCTGGCTGGCCGACGGAGCGGTGGTGATGTTCGAGCGCGGCTCGGATGAACCGGACTTCGCCGTCGAGGGCTTCGAAAAGCTGGACGCGCGCGACTATGGCGCCGCGCGCGTCCACTTCCTCAGGTTCTCACCAGGCTCTCATTGAGGTCCGGTTGTCGAGCTGACTGCGGAGATTGAGCAGGCCTTCCCTGGTGATCAGGTAGGGCTTGCCGTCCCGGCTGGCGATTAGCCGCTTCTTCTTCAAGCTCTTGAAAACAAACAGATCGCAGTCGCTCAGCGCCCACCCGTCGCGGGTGATGCACTCGGCTGCGATCAGATCGCCGCGCTCATTGCGCTCAATGACGATTTTGCCCCCTTGAGCCAGGGCGTGCAGCGTCCGTTGCTGCGGTTTCGATATGTTCAATGGAATGTCCGACGTTCAGGCGTGACGAAACGCACCCGCCCAGGTCCCCGGGGACGGCGGGTACGAACGAACGGACCTGACAGCCGATGCTAGGCGAGGACGCCGGTTCGGCGGTTAGGCCCGGGCCTCGAACGCAATCTCAGACATGAACTCCCTCCGGGATGGACGCGCCGATCATGGCGGGCCGCCGCGCCGACGTCCAGCCCCGTGCAAACGTCGGTTGACCTGGTCCCTGGGGCCGCCTGGATAAGCAGAGCGGTCAGCCAACAACGAGGTGATTCGTGAGCTCATCCGCCCAGTTCCTGAACCCGTCGGAAGCCGCCCGGCGGCTCGGCGTTTCAACGAAAGCGCTTCGGCTCTACGAGCAGCGTGGCCTGGTCGAGCCGGCCCGCACCGCCACCGGTTGGCGGGTCTATGGTCCGAACGACATGGCGCGCGCCGACGAGATCGTGGCTTTGCGCACCCTCGGGCTAAGCCTGGCCCAGGTGGCGAGGGTGCTGGCCGGCGATCCCCAAGGACTTGAGCCGGCCCTGGCTGTGCATCAGGCGACGCTCGAGGGGCGCCTGCGCCAGGTTGCCGACACCGTCGAAAAGGTCCGCGGCCTGCGGGCCAATCTTGCGCGGGGTCAGGCCCCGGCGGCCGGCGAGGTGGCGCGGTTGCTGGAGGGCGAGCCCAGCGTCGCCTTCGATCTGCCCTGGCCTTGGGGCGGCGAGCGGTTCGAGCTGCGGGGCATCCGACCCCTGAACTACATCACTGGCCCGCTAGGCTGTGGAAAGACTCGGCTGGCCCTGCGTCTCGCCGAGGCGCTGCCGGGCGCGGCCTTCATCGGATTGGAGCGGTCGGCCGACGGAGGAGCTGCGGCCAGGTCCCGCCTCGACGCCGACCTGAGCCTGAAGGGGCGGGTCGATCAGGTCCTGGCCTGGCTTGGCGGGGACGGCGCCACGATGTCGGACGCCTTGCTGGTGCTGCTGGTTGAGCTGGAGGCCGATGGAGCGGGAGCCCTGGTCGTCGACATGGTGGAGCAGGGGTTGGACGAGCCGACCCAGGAGGCGCTGATAGCTCATCTGAGGCGCCGGGGGCCGGGCGCTCGGCCGCTGTTCCTGATGACCCGATCCTGCGCGATCCTCGACTTGTCAGCGGTGGGAGCGGGCGAAGCGATCATCCTTTGCCCCGCCAATCATAGTCCGCCGATCTGCGTGGCTCCCTATCCGGGCGCGCCCGGCTATGAAGCCGTTGCGACGTGTCTCGCCTCTGTCGACGTGCGAGCGCGTACAGAAGGCATGATCGCCTGGCGTCCGCATTCTGATTGACCGGAGTCACATGCGTTCAAATACTCAAAGTATATTTCATCAAATCGATCGTGACGTTTGTGTGTATGTTTTGTGACAGTCTATTTGGGTCAAAACCCAATAATTGAGGTTGAGATTCACCCATCATTAGTCGAGCTTGTCTAAAGCCCCGCTTGAACCGCGGAAGGCTTCCCTATGACCGCCATTCTTCTTGACCTGATCCAGCCGGTGGCGCCGATCTCGCCGCAGACCCTGGGACAGGACGTCTACGACCGTTTCGAGGCCGAGCCGGAGACCCTGGCCATCGCGGTCGTGGACGCCGAGGGGCGGCCCGTGGGGTTGGTCGAGCGGAACGCGTTCTTCGTGGCCATGGCTGCGCATTTTGGCCGGGCGCTCTACGGATTGCGGCCGATCTCCCTTTTGATGAAACCCAATCCCTTGACCGCCGAGGGGGACACCGCCGTGGCGGAGTTCTGCGGCGAGGTGCTGGCCGAGCGCTCCGATGAGGTGATGAAGGGCTTTGTGGTCGTCAGCGGCGGCCGCTACGCCGGCGTCGGCTCGACCCTGTCGCTGTTGAAGGCGACCAGCGCCGCGAACCGTGCCCATGCCGAAGAGATGACCCGGCTGGCGGAGACCTTGAACCAGGCGAGACTCGAGGCGCAGAGCGCCCTGACCGCCAAGTCGCAGTTTCTGGCGGTGATGAGTCACGAGATCAGAACACCGCTGAACGGGGTGCTGGCCATCGCCGATATCCTGGAGCGCAAGCTGAACGACGCCAGCCTGCAGCCCTATGTGGCGACCATCCAGGACTCCGGTCAGACCTTGTTGCGGCTATTGACCGACGCGCTCGACCTGACGCGGGCCGACGCGGGGCAATTGGAGTTGTCCGAAGACGGCTTCTGCGCGCCCGCCCTTCTCGACGACCTTGCGGCCCTATGGTCGGCTCGAGCCGAGCTGAAGGGGTTGAGCCTGATGTTTTCCTACGACGGCGCTCCGGACCAGTGGGCGCTGGGCGACGCCGTGCGGATCAAGCAGGTGTTCAACAACCTGATCGGCAACGCCCTGAAGTTCACCCGGCAAGGCGGCGTCGAGGTGGCGCTGCGGGTGCGCCGCGAGGACATCTATGTTCATCTGGAAGGCGCGGTGCGCGACACTGGCGTCGGCATTCCCGATCACCGCCTGGCCACCATCTTCGAACCGTTCAGCCAGACCGAGGCCGGCGTGCGCGAAGGCGGCGCGGGCCTGGGCCTCTCAATCTGTCGTCAACTGGTCGCCCAGATGGGCGGGACCATCGAGGCGAGGGGGAATGTCAGCGCCGGGACGACCTTCCGCTTTGAGTTCCCGCTGTTCGACGTTCCGGCGCCGACAGGCGAGGCGGCGGTGGTCGCGACCGATCTGACCGTGGCGGCCCCGAATGGCCTCCATGTCCTGATCGCCGACGACAACGCCACCAACCGATTGGTGGCCGAGACCCTGTGCGCGATGTTCGGCTGCACCTGCGAAACCGTCGAGGACGGCGAGCAGGCGGTGAGCGCGGCCGCCAGCGGCCGGTTCGATCTGGTGCTGATGGATATCAGGATGCCGAACCTTGACGGCGTCGGGGCGACGCGCAGCATCCGCGCGATGGCGGGTCCTGCCGGCCAAGTCCCGATCCTGGCGCTGACGGCCAACGCCGACCCTTGGGACGCCGCGAGCTATCTGTCCCAGGGCATGGACGGGGTCGTCGAGAAGCCGATCAAGGCCGAACGCCTGCTCTTCGCCATCAACGCCGTCTTCGCCGATGAGACCCGGCGCGTGGCCGCCTGAGGTTGCGCCTGCCTGCGGCTTAGGCGAGGGTCTGGCCCTTCGAAGCGGCCGGGAGGGCGTCGATGGCAGGCTACAAGGATCGGCTGCAAGCCGATCTGGACAGATGGATCGAGGACGGGCTGGTTCCAGCCGGCAATCGCACCGCGATCTTGTCCAGCGTGGCCGATGTCCGGCGCGTGGATGCTTCCGTCGCCTTGGCGGTGATCGGCGCCCTGCTGCTGGGGATCGCGGCCATCGCCTTCATCGCCGCCAATTGGGACATGATCCCCCGGCTGGCGCGGTTCGGCCTGATCCTGTCTCTGTTCCTGGCGGTGATTGGGGCGGCGACCTGGTCGGCGAGGGACGGCGGACGGCCGATCCTGACCAACACCCTGCTGAGTGTCGCGGCGCTGATCTATGCCGGGGCCATCGGCCTCACAGGCCAGATCTTCGACATCGCCGGTGACCCGCAGCGGGCCTTGCGCAGCGCCGGACTGGCGGCGGCGCTGCTGGCGGTTGCCGGGCGATCGAGCGGGGCGGGTGTCGCCGCGCTGGCCCTCATCGGCCTTGGTGAATTCGCCGGCGGCTTCGAGACCGGAACAAGCCGTTGGCTGATCTTCGCCGCGCCCGTCGGCATGGCGTTGGCCTGGCTTTGGAATTCGAAGCCGCTGGCGCACATGGCCGCGCTCTCGCTGATCGTCGGCCTGCTTTCTGCGCTGTCTTTCTATGAGCAGACCTGGGGCGCGGCCGGCCTGATCGCCGGCGGAGTCGTCCTCGGATGTCTGGCTGGCGCTGCTCGTCAGCTGTCGGATCGGAGCACGGCGAATGTTTTCTTCCTCTGGTTCGTTTGGGGCGCGTTGGCGTTGTTCGCCGTCGGCGGCTTCGATGAGGTCAAGGGCGGCTACCTGATCGCCCACCGCGCGGCCTGGCTGGTCCTGGCCGCCGGAGTCATCGCGCTCGGCATGCACGATCGCCAGAGCATGATTACCGCAGCCGGCGTCGTGGCGATGATCGCCGGGGTCTGCACGATCCTCTTCGATCTCGGCCTTGGTCTGATGACGGCGGCGGGCCTGTTCGCCGCCTGCGCCTTGATCGCCCTGGTCGCGGGCTTCCTGACCCGGTCGCGCAAGGTGGCGGCATGATCAAGCACGTCCCCGCTCGCATCCTCGGCGCCGGCCTGCTGCTGGTCGCTATGCTCGTTGGTCTGGTGATCTTCGAGAGCCGCGATCGCACCGCGGGCAAGGAGGTGGTCCTGGCCATGGAGGCGATCGATCCCCGCAACCTGCTCACGGGTCATTATGTCTCGCTGCGCCTGACCCAGGCGCTGCCGCCCGGGCAAGCGTGCCCGCCGCGCACCCAACCGTTCAGCGAGGGCGGCTGGCTCGCCCTGCGGGCCGATGGTCCGCAGCACCGGTTCGTGGGCGCGGGGCCGACCCGCGAGGCCGCCAAGGCCAGCGGCGGGGACGTGCTGATCCGAGGCGGGGTCTACTGCTCGCGCGTGGCGGTCGGCGAGGCCGGCCAGAGCCGCGAGGCCGTGACCCTCGACATTGGCGTCGACCGCTTCCACGCCGGCCAGGATCAGGCCGAGGCGATGGAGAAGGTCCTGCGCGATCGTCGTGATCCGGCCGCGGCGCCGGCCTTTGCGGTGGTGTCGGTCGGCGATGACGGCCGCGCCCGTCTGAAGGGCGTCATTCTCGACGGCAAACGCACCGACCTGGATTGGTGGTGAGCCGCTACCGCCGCCCGAACAGCCGCTCGATGTCGGCGAGCTTCAGTTCCACATAGGTCGGGCGGCCGTGGTTGCATTGGCCAGAGTGAGGCGTGGCCTCCATCTGGCGGAGCAGGGCGTTCATCTCGGGTGCGTTGAGCCGGCGGCCGGCGCGGACCGAGCCGTGGCAGGCCATGGTCGAGCAGACCTCTTCCAGCCGCTCCTTGAGCGCCAGGGCCTGGCCGTTCTCGGCCAGGTCGTCGGCGATGTCGCGGATCAGGCCGGCGACGTCGGTCTCGCCCAGCAGGGCCGGGGTCTCGCGAACCAGGATCGCGCCCGGACCGAAGGCCTCGACCATCAGGCCGAGCGCGGCCAACTCGTCGGCGCGGGCCGCGACCCGCTCGGCCTCGGCGGGATCAAGCTCGACCACCTCGGGCAGCAGCAGCACTTGGCGCGATACGCCGCCCTCCGCCATCTCCACCTTCATGCGTTCATAGACCAGCCGCTCATGGGCGGCATGCTGGTCGACGATGACGACGCCGTCGCGGGTCTGGGCGACGATGTAGGTTTCATGCACCTGGGCGCGGGCCGCCCCCAGCGGGAAGTCGACCGGGTCGAAGGCCACGGAGGGCGCCGGACCTTCCTGAACCCCTGGCGAGTGCTCATAGGTGGCCGGGGACCAGTCTTGGGCCGGCTCTGCGCGGGCCGAGACCCCCGTCAGGCCAGGAATGGTCTGCGCCGTGGCCTGGGCGTTTTGGGCCCATCCGCCCATCTGCCAGGCCGAGAAGCCCTGGGCAGACGCCGCTTGCGGCGACCAGCCGGGGCGCAGGTTGTTCAAGGTCTCGCTGGCGACGGTGGTGGCGGCGCGATGGCCTGCGCCGGCCAGGACGTGCCGCAGGCCGCCCACGATCAGACCGCGCACCAAGGCCGGGTCGCGGAACCGCACCTCGGCCTTGGCCGGGTGGACGTTGACGTCGACATAGCTGGGGTCGACGTCGAGATAGAGCGCCACCAGCGGGTGGCGGTCGCGGGCGAGGAAGTCGGCGTAGGCGCCGCGCAGAGCGCCCTGCAGCAGGCGGTCGCGCACCGGCCGGCCGTTCACGAACAGATACTGGTGGGCCGAGTTCCCGCGATTGTAGGTCGGCAGTCCGGCGAACCCGGTCAGCCGCACGCCTTCGCGCTCATGGTCGATGGCCAGGGCGTTCTCAGAGAATTCGCGGCCCATGATCGCCGACAGCCGCGCCAGGCGGCCGTCGGGTCCCTTGCTCTCGGCCGGGAGGCGCAGGGTGCGGCGGCCGTCCAGGTCCAGGGCGAATGAGACGTCTTCGTGCGCCATGGCCTGGCGCTTGATCTCGTCGGCGATGGAGAGCGCCTCGGAGCGTTCCGACTTCATGAACTTCAAGCGGGCCGGGGTGGCGTAGAACAGGTCGCGCACCTCGACCCGCGCGCCGTGCGGACCGGGGAAGCCCGAGGGCGACACCGCGCCGACCGCGCCGCCCTCGACCAGGATGGCGTGGGCGTCGGCCGAACCCTTGGCCCGCGAGGAAATCGACAGGCGCGCCACCGAGCCGATGGAGGGCAGGGCCTCGCCGCGGAATCCAAGGGTGGAGATATGCAGCAGGTCGTAGTCGCCCGCGTCGTCGGGGCTGAGTTTGGAGGTCGCGTGGCGCTCGATGGCCAGGGCCAGTTCAGCCGCCGAAAGGCCCGAACCATCGTCGGCGACCAGGATGCGGGTCAATCCGCCGCCGTCGGCTTGCACCTCGATGGAACGCGAACCGGCGTCCAAAGCGTTTTCCACCAGTTCCTTCACGGCGCTGGCAGGACGTTCGACCACCTCGCCGGCGGCGATGCGGTTCACGGTCTCGGGGGGAAGGCGGCGTATAGGCATGGTCACGCTTTGGTTAGGCCGTCACTATATGGCGATTCCGGGGGGCAAGTCTGGAAGGTGACTTCGTGAAACGCGTCCTCGGCATGGCGCTCGCCGCCGCACTCCTCGCATCGGCCGCCGCCGCTCAGGTTCCGCTCACGCCCAGCGCGCAGCTCCCGGCCGGCGCGATCGACCCGAACGAAACCCTGGTCGAGGAGTTGGTCGTGACCGCCCGGCTGCCCGGGCCGGCCTGGTGGCGGGTTTCTGACGGCGACTCAACGGTCTATGTGCTCGGCGCGCCGACCGTGGCCCCCAAGCGACAGCAGTGGGACCAGCTGCAGTTCAACCGCCGCCTGGAAGGCGCCAACGCGGTGATCTTGCCGTTCACGGGCCTGAAGGTGAAGCTGGCGGGCGCGCCGGGCGCCGCGATCAGCTATCTGCGCCTGAAGTCCAGCAAGCCGTTCGAGAACAGCCTCGATCCGGCGCAGCAGGAACGTTTCGCCGCCGTGCGGACGAAGCTGGGGCAGCCGGCCGACCACTACAAGACCAATCATCCATTGGCAGCGGCCCTGATGCTCACCGACGACTATCGCGAGAAGGAGGGGCTGACGACCGCCGACCCGACCAAGCTGATCAAGCTGCTGGCTCAGCGCAGCGGCGTGAAGGTCGTGCAGCGCTCTTACGACCTCGGCCCGCTGCTGGGCGCCGTCACCCGGACCTCGAAGGCGGCCGGCGCGGCCTGCCTGGACGAGGTGATGGGCGAGATCGAGGCCGGGCCGGGGCGGACGCTGGCGGCCTCGCGCGCCTGGGCGTCAGGCGATGTCGCCGGGGCCCTTGGCGCAGAGCGCAGCTATGAGCGGTGCATTGCGGTTACGCCCGGAGCGTTGACCTTCGATGCCCGCGTGAAGAGCGATTTGACCAAGGATATCGAGGCGGCCCTGAAGGTCCCGGGGCATACGATCGCCGTCGCCCCCCTACGCACCCTGCTGGCCCAGGGCGGCGTGCTCGATCAGCTTCGCGCCAAGGGCTACGAAGTGAAGACGCCTGGAGATGAGGATTGAGGTCGTAAGTTCCTCTCCCCGCGGGGGAGAGGTTGGGTGAGGGGCTCTGTCTCACCGCCGCAGAGCGGAGGGTTTGAGAGAGCCGCCGCGCGGCCCTCTCACCTGGCCTCTCCCGAGGGAGAGGAAGCTATATGCCCTACAGGCCCGGAAGCTTGATACGCGATTGCTTTTCGCGGGCGATGACCACCGTGCCGCCGCCGGTGAGCGGTTTGACGCGATCTTCTTCAGCGGCCGGATTGATCGGGGTCGGGACGTTGTCAGCCGCAGCGGCCGTCGAGGCCGCGCTCGGCTGGCCGTTGTTCCAGAACATCACCTTGTCGGCGAACGACTTTTCCTTGTGCGCCAGGGCGCCGGTTTCGTCGTCGACCACATAGCGGATCAGCGGGTCGGCCTTGTCGGCGCCGGCCTTGGCGACCAGCGCTTTTTCGCCGTCCGAGCGGGCCTGGGCCTCGCGTTGGCCGAGCAGGGCGACGCGCGCGGCGCTTTCCGGCTGCAGCTCCTGCGGGCGCGGTTCGCCGGGGGCCGGCGGGCGCAGGGCGTAGTCAGGCGGCACGACGAGCGGCGCCTTGGACACGACGCGGAATTCGTCGGGCGTGACCTTGCTCATGCCGAGCGCGTTGCGGGTCGAGCTGCAGCTGGAGAGACCCACGCCGGCGGCCGCCACCAGAGCGGTCGCGACAAGCACACGGTTCAGACTCATGTAACGAAGCTCCGAAAGCCGCCCCTGGCGGTAAGGGATGGTTGAATAGCGCATAGGGCGATACCCGCCAATGCGATTAAGAGGCCGATTCCTTACGCATGGAATCGAGCAATAAGAAGACCACGCCGATTGTGATGGCGCTGTCGGCCACATTGAATACCCAGGGGAAGAACCCCAGGCGCTGGAAATCCAGGAAGTCGGCGACTGCGCCGAAGCGAATGCGGTCGATGACATTTCCGAGAGCCCCGCCGATGACGAGGCCGAGACCGATCGCCATGAACGGCCGCTCAGCCTTGCGGGCCCAGACCGCCAGCACGACGGCGACGATCACCGAGAAGGCCGCCAGCAGCCAGCGGACCAGATCGGCGTCGGCCCGGAAGAGGCCAAAGCTGACCCCCCGGTTCCAGACCATGGTCAGCGAGAACGGCCCGGCGATCGGCACGGAGAAGCGCGAGGGCAGATCGTAGACGAACAGGATCCAATGCTTGGACAACTGGTCGGCGACGATGACGAAGGCGGCCAGGGCGTAGGCCGTCCAGCCCAGTTTCGTGACTGACTTCATGCTCACGCCCGAACCGCATCCCAGGCCGCGACCGCTTCTGCGTCACGCAGGCTGAGGTCGGGGTAGCGCGGATCGGAGCCGACTTCCGGCAGGATGCGCCACGAGCGGGCGCACTTCTTGCCCTCGGCCCGCAGCGGCTCGACCGTGACGCCAGGCACGTCGGCCAGGGCGAAGGCCCCGGCCGGACCTTCGCCGGCGACGAGCGTCGCCTGGCTGGTGCGAAACACCTCGGCGGCGTCCAGGCCCTCAAAGGCCGCAAGCAGGTCGGCGTCGGCCACATGAACGCGAGGCGCCGCTTCCAGCGCCGCGCCCATACGCTTTTCGCGACGTTCGACTTCGAGCGCCCCGGTCACCACCGATGTCACCTGCTGGACCTTGGCCCAGCGGGCGGCCTCGGCGTCATTGCGCCAGTCGGCCGGCGTCTCCGGGATCACCCGCATGCAGTTGGAGTGGGCGTCCGGATAGCGCAGGGTCCAGGCCTCTTCCATCGTGAAGGGCATCAGCGGGGCGAGCCAGGCGGTGAGCCGTTCGAACGCCGCGTCCATCACGGTGCGCGCCGCGCGCCGGCGAAGTTCGCCGGGCTGATCGCAATAGAGGCTGTCGCGGCGGATATCGAAGAACAGCGACGACAGGTCGGTCTGGCAGAACTCGATGATCGGACGGATCACGTCCTGGAACACGTAGCCTTCGTAGGCGGCGCGCACCTGGCCATCCAGTTCCCACAGCCGGTGCAGGACGAACCGCTCCAGCGGCGGCATCTGCTCCAGTTCGACCGCCTCGTCCGGCGAATAGTCGGCTAGGGCGCCCAGCATGTAGCGCACGGTGTTGCGCAGCTTGCGATAGGCGTCCGAGGTCGTCTGCAGCACCGTCTTGCCGATGCGGCTGTCGTCCGAATAGTCGATCATCGCGGCCCACAGCCGGATGATCTCGGCGCCGGACTCGCGGATCACCACCTCGGGGTCGACGACGTTGCCCTTGGACTTCGACATCTTCTCGCCGGCTTCGTCCATGGTGAAGCCGTGGGTGAGGATGGCGTCGTAGGGCGCGCGGCCGCGCGTGCCGGAGCTTTCCAGCAGCGAAGATTGGAACCAGCCGCGGTGCTGGTCGGAGCCTTCCAGATAAAGGTCGGCGGGCCAATGGGTGTGGGCGCGGTTTTCCAGGGTGAAGGCGTGGGTCGACCCTGAATCGAACCAGACGTCGAGGATGTCGTCGATCTTCTCGAAGCGTTCCGGATCGTGGCTGCCCAGGAAGTCGGTGACCGGGCGGTTGAACCAGGCGTCGGCGCCCTCGGTCCTGATGGCCTCGACAATGCGCTGATCGACTTCAGGGTCGCGCAGCGGCTGGTTCGTTTCCTTGTCGACGAACATGGCCAGCGGCGCGCCCCAGGCGCGTTGGCGGCTGACCAGCCAGTCGGGGCGGCTCTCGACCATCGAGCGGATGCGGTTCTTGCCGCCGGCCGGATAGAAGGCCGTGGCCTCGATGGCTTCCAGTGCGGTTTCGCGCAGGGTGCGGCCGCCGAGTTCGGGGGTGTCCACCGGCTCGTCCATGCGGATGAACCACTGCGGGGTGTTGCGGAAGATCACCGGCGCCTTGGAGCGCCAGGAGTGCGGATAGGAATGCTCCATCCGGCCCCGCGCCAGCAGGCGTCCGGCTTCGATCAGCTTGTCCATGACCGCGCCGTTGGCGGGACCGAACTTGCCGGCCTTCTTGCCTTCGGTTTCCAGCACCTTCAGCCCGCCGAACAGCGGCACATGCGGATAGTAGGCGCCGTCCTGGTCGACAGTGTCGGGGATCTCGCGATGGCCGTGGGCCAGCCAGACCAGATAGTCGTCGGCGCCGTGGCCCGGCGCGGTGTGCACAAAGCCGGTGCCGGCGTCGTCGGTGACGTGGTCGCCCTGCAGCAGCGGCACCGGGAACTCGTAGTGAGCGTCCAGCGCGTGCAGCGGGTGCTCGCAGACCATGCCCTGGCAATCGATGGCCTCGACCCGGCGCCACTTGGCGATCTTGGCGGTCTTGAAGACATCCTCGGCCAGCTTTTCAGCCAGGATCAGCCGGTCGCCGGCCTTGGCCCAGGGCTCGAACTCGAGGCCCTCTTCCATGGCCTCGACCTGATAGACCGCGTAGCTGATCGACTCCGAATAGCTGATCGCGCGGTTGGCCGGGATGGTCCAGGGCGTGGTGGTCCAGATCACGACGCTGGCGCCGACGGCGGCGTCGGAACCCTGCACCACGGGGAATTTGACCCAGATCGTCGGCGAGACGTGGTCGTGGTACTCGACCTCGGCGTCGGCCAGGGCCGTGCGCTCGACGGGGCTCCACATGACCGGCTTGGAGCCGCGATAGAGCTGCCCGCTGGCCACGAATTTGTGGAACTCGGCTACGATCGAAGCCTCGCTCGAATAGTCCATGGTCGCGTAGCGGTTTTCCCAGTCGCCCAGCACGCCCAGGCGCTTGAAGCCGCCCATCTGCACGCCGATCCACTTGGAGGCGTACTCGCGGCAGCGGGTGCGGAATTCAGCCTTGGAGACCTCGTCCTTGCGCCGGCCCTGGCCGCGCAGTTCTTCCTCGATCTTCCACTCGATCGGCAGGCCGTGACAGTCCCAGCCCGGCACGTAGTCGACGTCGTAGCCGAGCAGGAACCGCGAGCGGACCACGAAGTCCTTCAGGGTCTTCTGCAGCGCGTGGCCGATATGGATGGCGCCGTTCGCATAGGGCGGGCCGTCATGCAGCACGAACAACGGCGCGCCTGCTCGCTGCCGGTCGGCGCGGATGGCGTTGTAGAGGTCGAGCTTGGCCCAGCTCTCCAGGATCTCGGGTTCCTTCTTCGGCAACCCGGCGCGCATCGGGAACGGCGTGTCGGGAAGGAAGACGGTTTCGCGGTAATCGCGCGAAGGCATTTCGGCGTCGTCGGCCATGGGACTTTCCAGCTTGGCTCGGAATTGGGGACTTAGACGGGTGGAACCCGGCGCGCGCTGGAGCGATCGTCCGGCGGCGTCACGCCGGGCGGATAATTCGCAGGGTTTTCCGAACCGAAGTCATGTTCGGGCTGTAGCAGAGGGCGCCGCCGCGCGCGAGCCCCCAATGGTCGGCCAGGCCATCGCCGGCCTGGGATTTGACTTCCGGGGCGTGGGCCCCCACTATCTGCATGCGATGAGTATTTGCATGAACATGCCGCGCCGAGCGCACCATGCGGGCCGCCTAGTCCAAGGAGACTAGCCCCGAACTCATATCGGCTGTGCGCCGAGGGTTCGGGGATGCTTCCTCAAAAATCCTGATCACTATCTCGATAGCCGTGACGTTTCGTCACGCGGAGTATCGTGACATGTCGAAACAGAAGGCGCCTCCCGCAGATACTGCGGGTGATCTTTCCCGTGTGCGAGATCTTGGAGAACCCACTGCTGAGGTTCTGCCGTTCCGTGCACGTCGCGAGGCCGCAATCCCCGACCCCGATCCCGATGACCAGCCGCCGCCTTCGGCGGCCTGACCCCGCTTTCAAGGAACTCAACATGACCGCCAAGACCAAGGCCCGCCCCAAGGTGCGGGTGACCGAAGCCGATTTCGAGAAGCTGGCCGCCATCGGCCGGGCCTCGCGCGCGCCGATGCCGGGCGCCACCCTGCTGCTCGAGGAGCTGGAGCGCTTCTCCATTGTTTCCGAACAGAGCGAGCGCCGCTCGAAGTTCGTTCGCCTGGGCTCCCAGGTGACCTATCGCGATCTGGTTCTTCAGCGTGAACGCACGGTCCGCGTCGGCCTGCCTGGTGAGGCTAACGTCGATGAGAACCGCATCTCCGTGCTCGCCCCTGTGGGCGCAGCCTTGATGGGCCTGTCGGTCGGCGACGTCTTCCGCTGGCTGGGTCCTGACGAAAAGCCGCGCGAGATCGAGGTGCTGCAGATCGAGGACTAGAACTCGGGTAGCAGCAGGGCCCGGGCGCGAGCGGCGTCGGCCATGACCTGGACGGTCATGGTCTCGAGGCTGTCGAACTTCTCTTCCGGGCGCAGGAAGGCGATCAGGTCTGTCTCGATCACATGATCGTAGATGTCCTCGTCGAAGTCGAACAGCCAGACTTCGAGGCGTGGGGCGATCTCGCCGGCGACGGTCGGATTGACCCCGATATTGGCGACGCCGGCGATCTCGCGACCATCGGGCAGGCGGGTTCGGGTGGCGTAGACGCCGAGCTTGGGGATGACATAGTCGGTCAGCGCCACATTGGCGGTGGGGAAGCCCAGGGTGCGGCCAAGCTGGCGGCCGCGCTCGACCGCGCCCTCGATGGCGAACGGGCGGCCGAGGATGAAGGCGGCCTGTTCGGGGTATCCGTCCCGCAGCGCCTCGCGCACGCCGGTCGAGGAAAACTTGGTGTCACCCTGGCCCAGAGCGTCGGCGACCGAGACTGTGAAGCCAAGCTCCTTCCCATATTCCGCCATCAGCTCGGGGCTGCCGGTGCGGCCCTTGCCGAACGAGACGTCGAAGCCGACGGCGACGTGGCGCACGCCGAGCCCCGCGGCCAGCACCTGGCTTGCGAACTCATGATCGGTGAGGTCGGCCATTTCGCGGTCGAAGGGCAGGACGTGGAAGATGTCGACGCCTAGCGCTGCGAGGGCGCGCGCCTGCTGATCGGTCTTCATGATCCGGAAGGTCGGAGCGTCCGGCTGGAAGATTTGCCGCGGATGGGGATCGAAGCTGATGACGCCGAGCGGCGCCTTCAGCGCCTGGGCCGCCTTCGCCGCCTGGGCGATGACCTTCTGGTGGCCGCGATGAACGCCGTCGAAATTGCCGTAGGCGACGGCCGCCCCGCGATCGGAGGCTTCCAGGCCTTTCCAGCCGTGAACGATACGCATGGGTTTAGCCGGCCTTCGTGGTGTTGCGGCGGGGGACCATGACCACGGCCTCGCCATCGACGACGGTCTTGCCGTCGACCTGGCATACGGTGGTCAGGGTGGCGTGGGCGCGCCGCTCGTCCAGCGCCTGAACCGTGACGCGCGTGACCACGGGGTCGCCAATCTTCACGGGCCGCCGAAAACGCAGGGACTGGGTGAGGTAGATCGCGCCGGGACCCGGCAACTTGGTGCCCAGCATCGCCGAGATATAGGCGCCCGACAGCATGCCGTGGGCGATGCGGCCCTGGAACGGCGTGGTCATGGCGTAGGCTTCGTCCAGGTGGACCGGATTGGTGTCGCCAGACACGGCGGCGAAGGCCTCGACGTCAGCCGCGCCCACGATCTTCATGGTCTCGGCCGACTGGCCGATGGTCAGATCTTCGAAGAAAATCCCCTGCACGCCCACCACTCCTGACAGTTCGAGCCCTAGTTAGCGGCTTTTGCTCACCACGCCAGATCGGCGATGGCGTAGGTGGCGCGCGCGCCGTCCTTGGCGAGCAGTTGCTCGACCGCCGAGGCGTCGAGGCCGTCCTCGCCAATCGTCTCTGCGCCATGGATGCCGCTGGCCACAAACAGTACGTCGAGGTCCTGGTCGTTGGCGCCCTTTGCGTCGGTGGCCACGGCGTCGCCGATGCAGAGCACGCGCGAGCGGTCCAGGTGCTTGCCAAGCAAGACCTGCGCTTCGCCGAGGCAGAGGTCGTAGATCGGCGCGTGCGGCTTGCCGGCCATGATGACCTGACCGCCGAGTTGCTCGTAGCGCTGGGCCAAGGCTCCGCCGCAATAGATCAGCTTGTCGCCGCGCTGCACGACGATGTCGGGGTTGGCGCAGATCATCGGAAGGCCGCGCGCGATGGTTCCCTTGAAGCGTTCCTCGTAGTCGTCCGGCCCCTCGACCTCGTCGTCGACAGGTCCGGTGCAGGAGATGAAGGCCGCATCGTCCGGGCCGGTGAAGGCGAGATCCAGGCCATCGTACAGAACGAAGTCGCGATCGGGGCCGATGGCCCAGGCCGGGCCGGGCGCGCGGCCGCTGAGCAGGATGCGGGTGGCGTCGCCCGACGAGACGAACGCCGACCATGCCTCGCGCGGAACGCCGAGCTCGTCGAGCTGGGCATGCACGGCGCTCGACGGCCGCGGGGAGTTGGAGATCAGGATCACCGGGCCGCGCTCGGCGCGCCAGCGCGCCAGCGCCTCGCAGGCGGCGGGGAAGCTCTCGCGTCCATTGTGGATCACGCCCCAGACATCTGAGAGCAGCACGTCGTAGCGGTCGGCCACGGCCGAGAGGCCGGAGATCAGGGCAGGTGCGGTCATGCTCGGGCGGTACCGGGCCGTGCGACGAAGGTCAATGCGCCGACTTGGTCAGCCCCTGGCGCCGACCCGCCTGCGCGGGCTCGGCTGCAGGAACTCGGCCGGGGGATCGGTCTCGGCCAGGACGGCGTCGCGGATCGCGCGCGGCTCGCCGAACAGGTGGCCTTGGCCAAAGGCGATGTCGAGTTCCAGGATGTCGACGATCTGGCGCTCGCTCTCGACCTTCTCGGCGATCAGGTCGACGCCGTAGCGACGGGTCAGCGAGGCGAAGTCCTGGGCCGCGAGATCGGGCATCGACCGGAACACCAGGCCATCCTCGGTCTCCAGCAACTCCTCCAGCAGGAAGGGGGCGCTGACCTTGAGGAACTTCACGTCGGCGCGGGCCAGATCGTGGAAGTCGATGTCAAGGTCGTGGACCTTGTCGAGCGAGAAGCGGAAGCCGAGCTCGGCCAGCCGGCTCATGTTGCGGGCCTCGACCGCGCCGCGCGCGTCGAAGGCGGCTTGGCCCAGTTCGAAGATCAGGGCGCCGGCGAGGTCGCGGTTGTCGGCGAGCAACTCAAGGAACTGCGGGAAGAATGTCTCGTCCGCGAGGCTAGCGATCGAGATGTTGCAGAAGATGCCGACCTTGCGGTCCTGCTTGGCCAACCGGCGCACGATCTGCACGCAGCGGAACAGCAGCAGGTTGTCGATCGAGGTGACCAGGCCCTCGGGCTCGGCGACCGCCAGATACTCGGCCGGCATCAGCACGCGGCCGCTTTCATCGCGCAGTCGCGAATAGCTTTCGTAGAAGACGGTGCGGCGCTGGGGCAGGCCGACAACGGGCTGCAGATAGAGATCGACCCGGTTCTCGGCCAAGGCTGCGCGGACGGTGTCGAGCAGGGCGGCCGACTGGCGGGCGCGGGCGTTGATGTCCTGGCGGGCGGCGAACGGCGCGACGGTGACGCGCTCTTCCAGCCGATGCCCCATGCGCTCGACCAGATCCTCCAGCATGTGGACTTCGTCGGACAGCGCTTCGGAGCGGTTTACGTCATCGCTGACCGCGTCGGCGACTTCGCTCATCCGGGCATCGACCAGTTCCATCTGGCCGAGCATGATCCGCTGGGCGTCGCGCAGGGATTCCAGCTCCTTGCGCACGGCCCGCAGTTTCAAGGATTGGGCGACAAGGCCGTGGACGGCGAAGCAAAGGCCAAGGCCGCCAACCAGGGCGGCGACGCCCGCAGCCCAGCCGCCGCCGTTCCGCCACAGCAGCAGGGCGACGATCAGAGCGAGACAGAGATAGGTGGCCGAAAGCGCCACCGAGGTGAACTGCCGCATGAGCCCGCGTGTCCGAATCACTCGGAGTATCGGACGGCGAAGCTGTGCAAGTCGAATGGATTAACGGCCTTGGCGCCCAACCTGGGCGCCAAGTCGGCCCTATCGGGTCGGAACCGGCGTCTCGCCGCGATAGTCGTAGAAGCCGCGCCCGGCCTTGCGGCCCAACCAACCGGCCTCGACGTACTTCACCAGCAGCGGGCAGGGGCGGTACTTCGAATCCGCAAGGCCTTCGTAGAGCACGTTCATGATCGACAGAACCGTGTCGAGGCCGATGAAGTCACCCAATTCCAGCGGGCCCATCGGATGATTGGCGCCCAGCTTCAGGGCGGTGTCGATGGCGTCGACCGTGCCGACCCCTTCGTACAGGGTGTAGATCGCCTCGTTGATCATCGGCACCAGGATGCGGTTGACGATGAAGGCCGGGAAGTCCTCAGCGTTGGCGGTGGTCTTGCCCAGCGACTTGGCGAAATTGACGGCGGTCTCGTAGGTCGGTGCGTCGGTCGCTATGCCGCGGATGATCTCCACCAGCTTCATCAGCGGCACCGGGTTCATGAAGTGCAGGCCGATAAACCGCTCCGGGCGGTCGGACGCCGCGCCCAGGCGGGTGATCGAGATCGAGGAGGTGTTGGAGGCCAGGATCGTGTCCGGGCCAAGGTGCGGGGTCAGCGCCTTGAAGATGGCCTTCTTGACCTCTTCGTTCTCGGTCGCCGCCTCGATGGCCATGTCGGTCGCGCCGATAGCCTGGAGCTCGGGGGCGCCCTTGATGCGCGCGATCGCGCCGTCCATGGCGGCCTGGTCGATGATGCCGCGCACCACCTGGCGGCTGAGATTGCGCTCGATCAGCGACAGGCCGGCGGCGATCTTGTCTTCGCTGACATCGTGCAGGAGCACGTCGTAGCCCGCGAGCGCGCAAACATGCGCAATGCCTGATCCCATTTGGCCCGCGCCGATGACGCCGACCGACTTGATCTGAACCATGCCGAAAACTGCCTCGAATGACACGGATACGGTCCCAGCCGCAGCCGCTTGTGACGGGTTTCTAACATGGGGAACGGCGCTGTCGCCAAGGTTTTTGCTGCGACGCAGCGTAACTGCGGGCGGGAAAATTGGCTTAGGAAGCCGAGGCTTGCACCTCGGCCAGCAACCAATCGCGCAGGGCGTGTATGCGCCGAAGTTTCGGGTTGTCCGAGCGCCACGCGATGTAGAAGGCGTGGTCGTTTTCGACGGCGTGCGGCAGCACCCGAACCAGGCGACCGGTGGCCAGGTCCTGTTCGACCAGACCGCTGCGGGCGAGGGCGACGCCCATGCCGTGTGCGGCGGATTCCACGACCAGGATGGAGTCCTCGAACTCCATGCCGTTGCCTGGATCGGTAAGCCCGTAAGCCGAGAACCAGAGGCTCCAGGCGCGATGACGATGGCGTAGCAGCGGCGCCGTCAGCAGATCGGCGGGGGTTTGGAAGTCATGCATCGCCGCCAAGGCCGGGCTGGCGACGGGGAAGAGCTGCTCGCGCAGCATCAGCACGCTTTCAACGTCCTGTCCGGGGCCGGGCCCATAGCGAATGCCCATATCGACCCCGTCGGTGACGAAGTTCGCCAGCCGGGATTCCACGACGAGATCGACGTTCGCCCCGGCCGGATCGCCGGTCAGCCGTGGTAGGCGGTTGGGCAACCAGCGGGCGGCGAGCTGTGGGTCGAGGCTGACGACCAGCGGGTCGCGCTCGGCGGCCTGGGAAAACGCTTCGACTGCGGTCTGCAGGATTTGCATCGCTCGCTCGACTTCTCCAGCCAGACGATCGGCCTCCGGCGTCGGGATCATGGCGTTGCCTTTGCGGGCGAACAGCCGCGCTCCGAGCTCCTCCTCCAGGCGCCGGATCTGCTGACTGACCGCGCCATGGGTGACCGACAGTTCTTCAGCGGCGCGGCTATAGCTCCGCAGGCGCGCCGCGGTGGCGAGTGCGCGAAGGGCGAAGAACGGCGGTAGGCGAGCCATGTAGGTTGTTAGTCTCGCTAACATCCTTGGGCAACAACCATCGTTCGTAACGCCCGCTGATCAGGCCGATACGGATCGGGCGGCGCCGCTCCTCCCCACCCGTCTACCAGGATCGAAATCATGAAAGCCCAGCTTCTCCTGCTGAGCGCGGCTGGCCTGTTGTCCGCCGCGCCCCTCGCTTCCCAGGCCGCGCCGGCTGATGTCGAGCGGTACGTCGTGACCGCCGCCGGCGACGCCAATGAACGGCTGACCGACCGGGGCGTCGATCTCGGCGGCCGAACCGTGACCGTGCGTGCGCGGGTCGGTCTTGATCGGCTCAACGGGGCGCAGGTGGTCGGCGCCAGCGGTTCGGCCGAACTCGACAATCAGATCGCCGCGGCGTTGCGCAACGTCCGCACCACCAAGGCGCCGCCGGAGCTTGTCGGGCGAGAGGTCAAGCTGACCCTCGGCCAGACGCCGGCGACGTCCGCCATCGCAAAGCGCTGACCCCACAACGGCGCAGGCGCGAAAAAGGGGCGGTTCCTTGCGGAACCGCCCCCGATCGCATTTCAAAAATGTAGTTGGTCGCGGGCCGTTATTTGCCGGCGGCGGCCAGGGCGTCCATCAGTTCCGGCACGGCGGTCTTGTAGTCCGCCACCAGACCGAAATCGGCCACTTGGAAGATCGGCGCGTCGGCGTCCTTGTTGATCGCAACGATCACCTTGGAGTCCTTCATGCCGGCGAGATGCTGGATCGCGCCGGAGATGCCGATGGCCACATAGAGCTCGGGAGCCACGACCTTGCCGGTCTGGCCGACTTGGTAGTCGTTGGGGGCGTAGCCCGCATCGACCGCCGCGCGGCTGGCGCCGACCGCCGCGCCGAGCTTGTCGGCGAGCGGTTCGATGACCTTGGAGAACTCTTCAGCCGAGCCCATGGCGCGGCCGCCGGAGACGACGATCTTGGCGCCGGCCAGCTCGGGACGAGCCGACTTGACCAGTTGTTGATCGACGAACTTCACCTTCGCCGAAACGGCGCCGGCGGCGACGTTCTCGACCGAAGCCGAGCCGCCTTCACCGGCCGCCTTGAAGGCGGTGGCGCGGACGGTGATCACCTTCTTGGCGTCGGACGACTGCACGGTTTCCAGCGCGTTGCCGGCGTAGATCGGGCGCACGAAGGTGTCGTTGCTGACCACTTCGACGATTTCCGAGATCTGGGCGACGTCCAGCTTGGCCGCGATGCGGGGGCTGAAGTTCTTGCCCTGCGAGGTGGCCGGGGTCAGGACGGCGTCGTAGCCCCCCATCAGCGGCAGCACCGTGGCTTCGACAGCTTCGGCCAGGCCTTGGCCCAGCTCGTCGCTTTCGGCCAGCAGCACCTTGCGGACGCCGGCGATCTTGGCGGCGGCGTCGGCGGCGGCCTTCGCATCCTTACCCGCGACCAGCACGTCCACGTCGCCCGAAAGGGCCAGCGCGGCGGTGACGGTCTTGTTGGTGGAGTCCTTCAACGACGCGTTGTCGTGATCGGCGATGACGAGAACAGCCATTAGAGCACCCCCGCGGTCTTCAGGTTAGCGACCAGGTCGCCAGCGGTTTCGACCTTGATGCCGGCCGAGCGCTTGGCGGGCTCAGCGACCTTCAGGACCTTCAGGTGCGGCTTCAGGTCGACGCCCAGCGTGGCGACTTCCTTGACGTCCAGCGGCTTCTTCTTCGCCTTCATGATGTTCGGCAGCGAAGCGTAGCGCGGCTCGTTGAGGCGCAGGTCGGCGGTGATGATCGCCGGCAAGGTCGCTTCGATGGTCTGCAGACCGCCGTCGACTTCGCGGGTCACCTTGGCCGTGTCGGCCGACAGTTCGATGGCCGAGGCGAAGGTCGCCTGGGGCCAGTCGAGCAGCGCCGCCAGCATCTGGCCGGTGGCGTTGTTGTCACCGTCGATGGCTTGCTTGCCCATGATGACGACGCCGGGGGCTTCCTCGGCGATGACCGCCTTGAGCACCTTGGCGACTTCCAGCGGCTCCAGATCCTGGTCCGACTGGATCAGGACGCCACGGTCGGCGCCCATGGCCAGAGCTTGACGCAGGGTTTCCTGAGCCTGTGCCGGTCCAATCGAGACGACGACCACTTCCGTGGCGACGCCCTTTTCCTTGAGGCGCACGGCCTCTTCGACTGCGATTTCGCAGAAGGGATTGATGGACATTTTGACGTTGGCGAGGTCGACGCCCGATTGGTCGGACTTCACCCTAGCCTTGACGTTTGAATCGATCACCCGTTTGACCGGGACCAACACCTTCATGGGTTGCTAGCGCCTCAAATTTGCATTGCGAAAAAATGGGTCGGATGCGGCATAACGCTTCCGACGCGCTTTGCAAGTCAGTGGCGGGTCACACTTCGCCGCAATTTCGGCGGAACCGGCGGCTAGCAGCCACCTTAATCGATGAATAGAACGACGCCATGAACCGTACGATCGACCGGCTTAAGCTGATCTTCCTCGCCGCTTTCGCCATCCTGAGCGCAGGCGCTTTCGTCTATCATATCGGCTGGGTGTGGCCGGGCCAGAAGTGCGAGGCCGCGGGCGACTGGTGGGATTGGCGTAGCCGCACCTGCGCCAGCCCGGTGCTGATCTCCGACATCACCGGCCGGGTCATCAAGAACGACGAGACCCGGAACGCCGCGAAGGCCGACGCCGCCAAGGCGCGCGCCGCCGGCGACGAGAAAGCCACTCCGCCCGCCAAGGCTTCTGAAGCGGCTCCCGCCGCCAAGAACTAGCGCGTCGCGCCCGACTTCCAGAACACTTCAGCGCGCCCCTGGTTATTGGCGTGGCGGGCGGCGACGAACAGGAAATCCGATAGCCTGTTCAAGTACTTCATGGCCGCGGGACTGACCTGCTGGCCGGACTCCGCCAACGCGACAGCGGCCCGCTCGGCCCGTCGCGAGACGGTGCGCGCCAGGTGCAGGTTGGCGGCGGCGGCGGTGCCGCCCGGCAGGATGAACGAGGTCAGCGGCGGCAGCTGCGCGTTCATCGCGTCGATCTCGCGTTCCAGCCGCTCCACCTGACTGTCGACCATGCGCAGGGTGTGGGTCTCATCCTTGAGAGGCGGCGTGGCGAGGTCGGCGCCCAGGTCGAACAATTCGTTCTGAACGCGGGCCAGCATGGCGTCGAACTCGGGGTCCGCCGCGGTATGCAGCCGCGCCATGCCGACGCAGGCGTTGACCTCGTCCACTGCGCCATAGGTCTCGACCCGCAGCGATGACTTGGAGACCTGTTCGCCGCTGGCGAGCCGGGTGGCGCCGGCGTCTCCGGTGCGGGTGTAGATTTTATTCAGCGTGACCACGTCAGCCGCCGGCGTTGTGCCGCCACCAGACGGCGCCGACCAGGACGAGAATCGCGACCGCCTGCAGCAGCACGCGCAACCGCATCAGCTTGTTCGAGTAGGATCGCCCGAAATCGCCGCCCCGGAACAGCGCGAAGAGGCCGACGAACAGAGTGAGGGTCACCGCCGCCAGGCTGATCGGAATGAGGTAGGTGAAGAGGTTCATGTCGCTAGTTTAGCCTGGAACGCCGCGCCGGGCCTATCGGCTTAAGCCGGCGCCGGCCGGAATCCGTCGGCCAGCAGGCCGATGTGGCGATCCATCACCGCGCTCATGGCTTCAGCGTCGGCTTCCTCCCACGCGGCCAGCCGGTAGGTCCAGGCGTAGGAGGCCAGCAAGGCGTCGACCACCAGGTCGAGGTTGATGTTGGGGCCGACGTCGCCGCGCGTCACGCCATCGGCGATGCAGTCGCGGATCACCTGTTTCAGGCGTGGCGTGCGGCCGTAGGGCCGGCTGGTGGGGCTCAGCGTCCAGTTATAGGCCGCGGCGATATGTGCCAGGAACAACCGGGTTCGGCGGGTCTCGAAGGCATAGTGGATCGCGAAGATCGAGCGTAGCCGATCAGGCGTCGAGCCGCGCAGGTGCGGCACGACCCGGTCGAGCTCGGCGTAGAGCGCGTCCAGCCGGTCGGCCATGACCTGGCTGAGTATGTCGCCCTTGGAAGAGAAGGTGGTGAAGACGCTGCCCACGGACACCAAGGCGCGCTTGGCGATTTCGCGGACGGTCGTCGCCTCGTAGCCGTCCGACTCGAACAGCTCCCTGGCGGCGTCGAGGACGCGCTGGCGCGTCGCCTCTTTCTGAGATTTTCGTGCGCTCAAGTATTTTCCCCGGCCCACATCAAGTGCGTGCGCTCCCGCCTGTTGGTTACGGCGAATCCGGCTCAGGAATGCATTATGGATATTGATGCGACAGTTCGTCGCGGGGCTAAAGCCCGAATTTGCTCAACAAACCAAGAGCGAGATCTGATCTCGCTGGATCAAATCTCGCCCTGGCTTCAGTTGAGACAGTTTTTAGCCGCGGCGAGCGCCGGCCAGGATCACGCGAATCTGATCTTTCGCCTTGGCTTGAAGCGCTTCAAGGCTCCAGCCGCCGAAGATCGCCTCGTTGAAATTGGCGAGGTAGCAGTCGTACAGCATTTGGCTGCGAAGCTTGGCTTCGGCTTCTTGGGAAAGCTCGCCGCGTTCGACGCCAAGCGTCAGTTGTTCGGTGAAGAGATCTTGGATCATCTGCACCGGCTGGAGTTCACGCAATTCCGCACCTTGGTCGGGCTGCCAGGAGATGCCGAAGGCCGCGCGAGCCAGCGGCAGCCGGCTCTTGTAGAAGGCGTAGCCCGCCATGAAGAGCTTCAGCAGGGTGTCGTCCACACCGCGACCGCGGGAGACGCCGTCACGCATGGCTTCGACCAGCGATTCCATGTCGGCGATCATGATTTCGCGGAACAGGTCGGACTTGTCGGCGAAGTTGGCGAACACCGCGCCCGTCGACATGCCGGCCTCGGCGGCGATGTCACGGATGGTGGCGCCTTCGTAACCCGACTCCGAGAACAGGCGGCGCGCGGCCGACAGCACCTTGGCGCGAGTTTGTTGCTTGGCGATGGCGCGACGGGTCGGGACGCGGACCTCGGCTTCGCCGGCGACTTCGATATTGCCTGAGACGTGTTTCATCGGGCGATGATCCTCGCCATGGCCGGTGTCGCTGGCTGTTCGAACTTTACGCAAAACTCTTCCACAATTCTCTCGAACCGCTCGACGAGGCGCAGCGCGACGCGCGCCCCTGTCCGGGAAGCGGCGCGCAGACCAGCGGCGAACTGACCCACTTCAACTTCGGATTGGCTGCCGCCCGGGGGGAGTCGGACAGCGGTGTCGTAGGTCATCATGACCACCTGTTCCTCTTAGCCCTTCGACACGGCGCGTCCAAGCGAAGGGTTTTGTTGATCGTGTTCAACGAACTCGTTCCGCGATACGAATGTGCTTTGGGTCTAGACCACACGCCGCGGCTTGGCCGTGTGGCGCGACGTCGCAGATCGATGTTTTACGGTCAGTTTTGGGCGTTTTCTGGCCTCATCACGAGACTTTGAAAGATTCTCAATCGGTGAGCGTGCTCGTATAACGCTGAAACATAATGGGGCATGGGCCCTGCCAAAAGGTTTGGCGGGTGAGCCAGCATTGAAAATTTGTAATGTGGCGGGGCCTGGCCGCCGGTGATGGCGAAAGTCTAGTTCGCGCCTTCGAGCATCCGGCGCGCGATGACCTGGGCCTGGATTTCGCCGGCCCCCTCGAAGATGTTCAGGATGCGGGCGTCGGCCAGCACGCGGCTCACCGGCTGCTCGACCGCGAAGCCCGTACCGCCGTGGATCTGGACCGCGTTGTCGGCGCAGGCCCACGCGACCCTCGCGGCGACTAGCTTGGCCATGCCGGCCTCAAGGTCGCAGCGGCGACCCTCGTCCTTCGCCCCGGCCGCGAACCACGCCAATCGGCGAGCGCCGAGGATCTCGGCCGCCATATAGGCGAGCTTGTTGGCCACTCGGGGGAAGTCGGCGATCGATTGGCCGAATTGACGACGGCTGATCGCGTAGTCCAGCGCCAGGTCGAGGGCGGATTGGGCGACGCCGATAGCCCGGGCCGCGGTCTGGATCCGAGCGCTCTCGAAGGTGGCCATCAGTTGGGAGAAGCCCTGACCCTCCTGGCCGCCCAGCAGGTTTGCGTGCGGCACCGCAAAGCCGTCGAAGGCGATCTCATATTCCTTCATGCCGCGATAGCCGATCACCCCGATCTCGCCACCATCCATGCCCTCGGCGGGGAAGGGCGCCGCCACGGTCCCGCGCGGCTTCTGCGCCAGGAACATCGACAGCCCGCGATGGTCCTTCGAGCTTGGATCGGTCCGCACCAGCAGCGTCATCAGGTCGGCGCGGGCGGCGTGGGTGATCCAGGTCTTGGCGCCCGTCACCTTCCAGGCATCGCCGTCCCGAACGGCGCGCGTGCGCAGCGAGCCGAGGTCGGAACCGGCTTCCGGCTCGGTGAAGACCGCGGTGGGGATGATCTGGCCCGACGCGATGGCGGGCAGAAAGCGCTGCTTCTGTTCATCGGTGCCGTGCGCGAGGATCAGTTCGGCGGCGATCTCCGAGCGGGTGCCTAGTGAACCAGTGCCGATCCAGCCGCGCGACAGCGCCTCGGACACGACGCACATCGCAACCTTGCCCAGCCCGGATCCGCCGTAGGCTTCGGGGGCGGTCAGGCCGAAGACGCCGAGCTCGGCCAACTCTTCGATGAGCGGCAGGGGGATGAGCTCGTCGCGCAGATGCCAGCCATGGGCGTGCGGCGTGATCTTCTCACTGGTGAAGGCGTGGAACTGGTCGCGGACGTGGTCCAGCATCTCGTCCAGGCCGCTGGCCTCCAAAGATGGACGACCTTGCGCGGCCTCCAGCAGGGCGACGATTCTTGTCTTCACCGCCTGGGACGCGCCGGGCCGGAGTCGTTCGATGAGCGGCGCTAGAGCGGCGGCCTCCAGGCCAAGGTCGCCAGGACGGAAGGTCTCGCCCTGGTTCATCGGCACGCCGCCGGCCAGTTGGCTCAGATACTCGAAGGCCAGCAGTTGCGCCGGCAGGGCCTCGGCCTCCCCAAGCCGGCCCTCGGCGTCAAGCGCGCCGGCCCAGACCGCTGTCTGGCGCAGGGTCTCGGCATAGGACGTCGCCCAGGCCAGGCCGTGGGCGACATGCTGCTCGGCGTCCAGGGCGCGCCGGTCCAGGCGGCCATCGCGGCTGACGCGGGCGATGGTGGCCTGCTTCATCTGGGCGACGAGGGCTTCGGCGGCGTCTGCGGCCTCGGCGAGGCGGGCGGGCAAGTCCTGCAAGATCATCGGCCAACTATAGGCGAAGCTTGTCGCCCGTCACGCCGGCCTGTACGCCTCGAGAAAAGAGAATTGGGAGCAGGCCATGATCGTCGTTCATCACCTCAACGACTCGCGCTCGCAGCGCATCCTCTGGCTGCTCGAGGAGTTGAAGCTTCCCTACGAGATCAAATCCTACCAGCGCGACGCGACCACGCGTCTGGCCCCGCCGGAACTGAAAGCGGTTCATCCGCTCGGCAAGTCGCCGGTGGTTACCGAGGGCGCGGCGACGGTCATCGAGTCCGGCGCGATCATCGACTACATCCTGCGCCACCACGGCGCCGGCAAGCTGGCCCCGGCCGCCGATACGCCCGAGTACGACGTCTACCAGCAGTGGCTGCACTACGCCGAGGGCTCGGCCATGCTGCCGCTGATGCTGTTCATGTATGTCGGTCGCCTGGGCGAGGCCGGCGCGCCGCTGCATCCGCGCATCGAGGGCGAGATCGCCAATCACCTTGGCTATGTCGAGGGCGTGTTGGCCGGACGGGACTATCTGATGGGGGCGGAGCTATCGGCCGCCGATATCCAGATGAGCTTCGTCGGCGAGGTCGTGGGGGCCTTCGGACGCTACGCCGCCTATCCGAACATCGCCGCCTGGGTGAAGCGCTTCCAGGATCGCCCCGCCTATCGCACGGCCCTGGCCAAGGGCGGACCCTACAATATGGGCCCCAAGGACTGAGGCCTCCGCCGCTGCGCGGCCTCTTCCCCTAGCCTCTCCCCGCTGGGGGGAGGTCGGGTGAGGGCACCTATTGGCCGCTGAACATTCTCGTCCACAGGCTCCTGATTGCGACGACAGTCAGGCCCAGGACGCCGAGTGACACACTCAGGACCGCGGACCACATCAAGCCCGGGCGCAGTCCTACCGCGAACTGGGCGCAGAAGAGCAGCAGCCCGACGATGGTCAGAGATGCGAATGCGTAGGCGCTGATCCGCCAGCTGCGCGTATTGGGTGTCGCGGTCGATGAAATTCGCTTTCCCCGCACCGATCGGACGAGGCCAGCGCCCCCTAGCACAACGAGCAAGCCGCCCGCCATGTCGCCAGCGATGTGATCAGTTGAGCCGGCGATCAAGGTTCCAACGCCCGCTAGGGCGAGGGCGATGGCTTCATCTCGTTTGGAGCTCATGGGCCGCCCTGCGCCTACCGCGCCCAGGGATCGTCGAGCACCCCGTCGATGAAGTCGAACACCGCGGCCTTGGTTAGGGCGTGCGGTATGGCCGAGAAGTGATCGCAGCCGGGGATGACGACGCCGTGGCCGTGGGCGAACGCCTTGGCCAGGATTTCGGGATCGCCGTTGGTTTCGCGCTGGCCCGCCACCGTCAGCACCGGCATCGGCAGGTTTGCAAAGCCGTCGGTATCCAGCGGTGGGTTCTCCACCTGGACGAAGGCGGCCAGCGCCTGGCGGTCTTCGCCCTGCTCGTCGGCGAATTGACGGAAGCTGCGCAGGAAGGGCTCGGTGATGCTTTCGGGATCCTCGGCCAGCATCGCCTGGGCCATCACGTCGCCGCGTGCCGAGGGGCGCTCGGTCAGCATCTTGTCGCCGACCCCGCCTAGAATCAGGTTCGAGAACCGCTCGGGCGCGGTCAGGGCGGCGGCCGAGGCGACGCGCGCGCCCATGGAATAGCCGAACAGGTCGACGCGGTTGATCCCCAGATGGTCGATCAACTCGACGACGTCGCGGGCCAAGTTCTCGCGCCGATAGGCGTCGGGTTCATGCGGTTTGGCGCTCTGGCCGTGGCCGCGTTGATCCAATGCGATGACGCGGAAGCGGCGGCGCTCCAGCGCGGCGTACCATCCGGTGCGCTTCCAGCCTTCGTTGCGGTTGGACGCAAAGCCGTGGACCAGCAGGATCGCCCGCTCATAGCCCTCCGGCGCGATGTCGTCGTAGCTGACGGAGAGGCCGTCGCTGGTCGTGAAGTCCATGGTGTCCCCGCCTAGCTGCGCCAACGCAGGGTGGCGGCTTCCACGGGATTTGCAAAGGGGCGACCGGCTTGCCGGCTCGCGGTCCATTCACGCTTGAGCTGCTGGTACCACTTGGCCTGGCGGTCGGCGTCGTCGATCCACATCAGGGCCGGATCGTAGCGCAGGCCTTCGTTCTGCAGGTTCACCATGTCGCCGTCCTGGCGCAGGAAGGCGCGCGCGCCGGCGGCGATGAACGGCTTCAGGAACAGGAACGCCGGGTGATCGGACCAGACGATCTGGGTGATCTTGGTCTTGATTTCGTTGATCGGAGTCAGGCAGGTCAGCGACAGCACTTGGCGTTGGCCGACGGTCACATGCTCCCAGCGCATTCCGGGAATGCGGAAGGTGATCTCGGTGAGCGGTTCGCCGCCGAGAATGGCGTAGGCTCGGCTGTTCTTCGACGGCTCGTGGCGCACCATGGCGAAGCCCTGCTCGCGGGGCTCGAACTTCTTGGCTTTCTCGTGCTGGCTCTTGGCCGAGCGCCACCACCATTGCTGATGCACATAGGGTCCGTGCGCCGGATCCATCAGGCCGACCACCGCGTGGTCGATATGGGCGTCGAACTCCATGCGGTCGACCAGCTTGGGGCCGCCGCCGACCACGCCGGGGAAAACCGGCGGCGGCTCGGAGGGCTCGCCCGTGAAGCGGGGATCGGAGCTGATCCAGACGAACACCAGGCCCTGGCTCTCGACGGCCGGATAGTTGCGCACCCGGATGCGGCTGACGTCCATGGCCTGGTCGTCGACCAGCGAGGGGATGGCCGCGCACGCGCCGTCGGTGCGGAAGCGCCAGCCGTGATAGGGGCATTCGACGCTCTCGGCCCCATCAGCCTCCCGCGTCAGCTTGCCGGCCGACAGCGGGGCCGCGCGGTGCGGGCAGATGTCTTTCAGCGCATAGACCTTGCCGGCCCGGTCGCGGCCGAGCAGCACCGGCTCGCCCAGCAGTTCGTAGCGCTGCAGCTTGCCGGCCTTCAGGTCGCTCGACAGCGCCGCGAAGTACCAGATGTCGTGCAGGAACCCGCGGCCGAACTTGCTGTCGGCGGTGGGGGTGCGAGCTTGTTTTGTTTCGCCGTCGGCCATGGGCCTCTTCTAGCGCGTCAGGCGAGCCGCAGGAACCGGGCGGCGTGAGGTCCAAGGTGCAGGGCCGCGCCGTCGAGCCTCGCTTCGCCGGTCGAGGGCGAGAGAACCTCGCCGCCGGCCAACCGCTCGTCGCCGAAGATGGCCGGAGCGGCGCTCATATTGAACACGCAGGCGATCTGCTCGGCGCCCTCGTAGCGGATGAAGGCCAAGACCGGCTCCGGCGTTGTGATCATCTCGATCTCGCCGGTGGTGAGGGCGGGCGTAGCCTTTCGCAGGGCGATCAGCGCCCGCGAGAAGGCCAGGGTGGAGTTCGGATCTCCGTCCTGGCTCGCCGCGGACAGGCCGGCGTGCTCCGGCGCGGCGGGCAGCCAAGGCTTGGCGGCCGAGAAACCGAGATTGGCGCTCTCGCTCCAGGGCATCGGCGTGCGCGAGCCGTCGCGGCCCTTGGAGATCGGCCAGTACAGATCCCCGACCGGATCGCGGATTTCCTCGCGGGTCAGGCTGCGGGCCTCGGGCAGCCCTAGTTCCTCGCCCTGATAAAGCAGGGTCGTGCCCTTCAGGCTGAGCAGCAGAGCCAGCATCAGCCGGGCGACATCCTCGCCGCCGCCGAACCGGCTGGCGGTGCGCGGGATGTCGTGGTTGCAGAACGAGATGCACGGCCAGTGATCTGGGAAACGGCCGAGCGTTTCGTAGTGCTCGCGGAAGACCTGGGCGGCCAGTTTGCGGGCGTGGAGCAGCACGAAGGTGTAGGCCGAGTGCAGCCCGTCCTGAGGCGTGCAGTAAGCACCGCAGCGTTCCTCTTCCTCGGAGAATTCGCCGAACACGAACCGCTCGCCTTGGCCATCGCCGTTGTGCGCGTCCACCCGGCGGCGGATCACGTCCAACAGCGGGATGTTCTCGGGCAGGTTGGAGTCGTGCAGGTGGCGCTGCATCTCGCTGGCGTGGGACCAGTGGTGGCGGGTGCGCTCAGCCGGCGGCACCGCGGGATTGTCGGTCAGCGAGTCGTCGTGAAGGAAGGTGCCGGCGACGTCGAGCCGGAAACCGTCGATCCCCTTGGCCAGCCAGAAGTCGAGCACCTTCAGCGCCGCTTCCTGGGCGTCTGGCTGGCGCCAGTTCAGCTTCGGCTGCTGGCGCAGGAATTTGTGGTGATAGTGCTGGCGGCGCGCGGGCTGATAGGCCCAGGCCGGGCCGCCGAACACCGACAGCCAGTTGTTGGGCGCGGTCCCGTCCACGGCCGGATCGGCCCAGACGTACCAGTCGGCCTTGTCGCCCTCGGCGCCGCCGTCGCGGCTCTGGGCGAACCAGGCGTGTTCGTCGGAGGTGTGGGCCAGCACCTCGTCCAGCATGACCTTCAGGCCGCGCGCGTGGGCGGCGGCCACCAGGGCTTCCAGATCGGCCATCGTCCCGTAGTCGGGATGGACGCCCTCATAGTCGGAGATGTCATAGCCCCAGTCGCGGTTGGGCGAGGGGTGGACGGGCGAGAGCCAGATGGCGTCGACGCCCAGGCTCTCGATGTAGTCCAGTTTGGCCAGGACGCCGTTCAGGTCGCCGTGGCCGTCGCCGTCCGAGTCGAAAAAGCTGCGGACGTAGACGTGGTAGACGACCGCGCCCTTCCACCAGGGCGCGGCCATCACCTTAGGCCTCGGTGGCGTTGCTGATGATCTTGGAGACCAGGCCGTACTCGACGGCGGCCTCGGCCCCCATCCAGAAGTTACGCTGGGTGTCCTTGACGATCTTCTCGTAGGGCTGGCCGGTTTCCTTGGAGATCATGCGGTTGACGCGCTCGCGCATCTTCACGATTTCCTCGGCCTCGATCTGGATGTCCGAGGCTTGGCCGCGCACGCCGCCCATGGGCTGGTGCAGCAGGAAGCGGGTGTTGGGCAGGCAGAAGCGGTTTTCCTTCTGGGCGCCCAGGAAGATCGAGGCGCCGGCGCTGGCCACCCAGCCGGTCCCGATCACCTTCACCTGCGGACCGCAGTAGCGGATCATGTCGTGGATGGTGTCGCCGCTCTCGACGTGGCCGCCGGGGGAGTTGATCACGACCTTGATGGGTTGGTCGTTCTCGGCCGACAGCGCCAGGAGCTGGGCCGTGACCCGCTCGGCCAGGCGCATGTCGATCTCGCCGAACACCAGCACGGTACGCGACTTGAACAACGCATTCTGGACGGGCCCAGACGTCATAGGCATGTCGGGCTTGCGGGCGTTCTCGTCGCCGTCGTCGTCTTCGTCCAGGCGCCAGTTACGCATAGGGGAGGTCTCCAATTCGATAGGACTGGAACGTGCGATGCGCAGCGCCAGTTCGCAAGTGCCCGAGCGCTATGCGCAGGCGGTTATTGCTAAAGCTTGCCGGGTTTCGGCGATTTTCTCGGGCTTGGCGACCTAGCGCAGCTTGAGCGCCAGGATGACCAGCAGCGCCGAGACGCCCAGATGCACCAGCATGAAGCGCACCAGGACCTGGGTGTTCGACCAGCCCAGCTCTTTGCGGCAGTGGTCGTGCAGCGGAAACCGCACCCCGGCCAGGATCTTCAGACCGAAGAAGCGCATCAGCGCGACCTTCACCAGTCCGGTCGCGCCGTTCAGCAGGATCACCGAGCCGATCAGCAACAGGAACAGCGGATTGTTGGTCGCCACCACCAGCATCCCGATCAGCAGGCCGATGGGCCGCGAGCCGGCGTCGCCCATCAGCACCAGGCTGGGCGTGGCGTTGTACCAAAGGTAGCCGCCGATCGCCCCGACCATCAGGAAGGCCATGATCGCCCAGCTCGCGCCCTCGCGATTGGTCGGGATGTTCAGGTGCTGGGCGACAACCTCGTTGCCGATCACCGCATAGAGCAGGCCGCCGAGCAGCAGGATGGCGGTGCCGGTCAGGCTGCCCGACACCCCGTCCACTCCATCCGAGCAGTTGGTGGCGTTGATGGCGAGCCAGATCACTGCAGTCGCCAACGGGATGGCGATCCACGGCGCCAGGACGATGACGCCCTTCCAGCCCGGCAGCCAGATGGTGGCCGGCGCCAGGGCGTAGATCACCATGGAGGCGCCCAGTGCGATGGCCAGGTCCATGACCGCAAGTTGGTACTCGGTGAAGCCGCCGCGGCGGTCGTCGAGATAGCCGACGATCATCGCCGCCACCACGAACGGCAGGGTCAGCAGGCTGCGCGCGCCGAGCGGCACAAAGATCAGCGATGCGACGCAGAAGATGCTGACGAAGACCAGGCCCGCGCTGAGCGGCTTGCCGACGCTTTGGTCGGCGTTCACCGCAAAGGCCCGGCCACGGTCGGTCGGGAGCTTTGACCATACCCGCGGCAGCACGATCCAGGTGGTCAGGGCGCTGAACGCGAAGCCGATGGCTGCGAGAAAGAAGAACGAGTCGAAGAGCCGCAGCGGGCCCCACGCATGGCCGAGGGTGGCGTAGATCCAGTTCAGCATCGAGGCGAGGTCCGGCGCAGTGAGGTTGGGTCGGGATTTCCACCAATCCCCGGCCGATGTCGACCCAGGCTGCTCAGCCGGCGGTCGTGGCGATCAGCCGGGCGTAGAACTGCACCGCCAGGCCGAGGTTCTCCAGCGTCATGTGTTCGTTGGTGCCGTGGATCATCTGGGTGTCCTTCAGCGCGAACTTCATGGGCTGGAAGCGATAGACGTCCTTGGCCACCGGTTGCATGTAGCGGCTGTCGGTGCCGGCGGTGACCAAACCAGGCGCGACCGGCGCCTTGGCCATGTCGCCGGCCAGGGCGGCGATGGCCTTCCAGCCGTCGGAGCTGGTCGAGGAGACGGGCGAGGGCTCGTCCGGCGTCTTGGCCCAGGCGATGGCGACCGGCAGGTCGCCGACCGCCGCCCTGGTGCGGGCCAGCACACTGGCGGCGGTGTCGCCCGGCGCGATGCGGTAGTTGATCCAGGCCGTGGCGTCCTGCGGCAGGACATTTTCCTTCGGGCTGCCCCTAAGCATGGTCGGGGCGATGGTGGTGTGCAGCAGCGCCGCCCCCGCAGGGGTTGAGGCGGTTTGCTTGACGATCAGCGGCTCGAACAGCCAGCGGTTGGCGATGGCCATTCGGATCGGCCAGGAGCCTTCCGGCGCCAGGACCTGCAACATGCCCGCGCCGGGGCCGTCCAGCTTCATCGGGAATTGGGCGTCGGTGATCTTCACCAGCGCCTTCGACAGGGTGGCGACGCCGCCGGAGTCGGCCGGCGGGGCCGAGGAGTGGCCGCCGGTCGCCTTGGCGGTGACCTCCAGCGTGCCGTATCCCTTCTCGGCGACGCCGATCAACGCGACCGGGCCGCCGGTGACGGGGTTGTCGGCGATGATCGCCATGCCCTCGTCCAGCACGAAGTCGGCGGTGATCCCGCGTGATTTCAGCAGGGCGGCGGCGGCGCGTGCGCCCTGACCGCGCACCTCCTCGTCATGGCTGGAGACGATGATCACCGTGCGGCGGGGCTTGAACCCCTTGGCGGCCAGCGCCTCGGCGCCTTCGAACAAGGTAATCAGCGGACCCTTGTCGTCGATGGCCCCGCGTCCCCAGACCGCGCCGTCGGCTATGCGGCCTTCGAAGGGCGGGTGTTTCCAGTCCTTCTCAGTGCCCGGCGTCACCGGCACCACGTCCTGGTGGGCCATCAACACGATGGGCGGCAGGCTCGGATCTGAGCCCTTCCAGGTGTAGACCAGGGTGTGGTCAGAGATGACTTCGCGTGTCGTCGCGGCGTGGATCGCAGGATAGGTGGCCTGCAGCCAGGCGTGCAGCTTGTCCCACTCGGCCGGCTGGTCTTGCGCCTTGTCCTGGTGGCTGACGGTCTGGAAGCCGATGGCCTGGGACAGGTGCTCGGCGGCCTTGGCGGTGTCGATCGCTACAGGCGGAGCCAGTTTAACCTGGGTCAGGTCCGTGGCGGATGGCGGCTTATAGGTGATCGTGCGGATCGCCACGACGGCCGCCAGGATGACCAGCAAGCCGACCAACCCCAGAGTGATCTTGCCGATGAGTTTCATGCCTCGCTCCCCAACCCCCAGCGACCATAGGTCGATGACCAAGGGTAAGAAAAGCCCACTGAACCGAAGGGACATCTGACCGTTCGGTGCGCGTGGCCAAGGTTCCCGTTTCCTCTCCGCAAAATGTCTGGCTGGGCGCAGTCTGGACGACTTTGCTGGATGTCGCCCTCGTGGCGATTGCGACGCTTTGGTGGATCGACGCCGCCGCGCCGCCGCAGGATTTGCCGTGGAAGCCGCTGAGGCTGGAGGATCCCCCAGGCTTGGCGACGACCGCCAAGTTTGCGAGCGCGGCGCAGGATCGCCGCCTGTGCCGGGCCATCCTACGCGAGGGGGGCGTGCGTTTCAGCGAAGTGGCCGAGCAGGTCGACGGCTCCTGCGCCCAACTCAACGCTGTCAGGTTGACGGGCGGGGTGACCAGTCTGTCGCCGGCGTCCCCGGCGATGACCTGCCCGCAGGCCCTGAGCTACGCCTTCTGGGATCGGCACGGATTGCAGCCGGCCGCGCGCCGGTTCCTGGGGCAGCCCGTGAGCCAGGTCGATCACCTCGGGACCTATGCCTGCCGCAACATCTACAATCAGGCTGAGGGCCGGCGCAGCGAGCATGCCTTCGCCAACGCCCTGGACGTCGCCGGCTTTCGGCTCGCGGACGGCCGGCGATTGACCGTGCTCGGGGATTTCGAGCGTGAAGACGAGCGCGGCCTGTTCCTGCGTGCGGCAAGGGACGGGGCCTGCGACTGGTTTCGCGCGACGCTCAGCCCTGACTACAACGCCGCCCACCGCGACCATCTGCACCTGGACTTCGGCCGCTACCGGGCTTGCCGCTAGGCGCTAGAGCGAGGCAAGCCAGGGCAGCAGCCGAGCGTTCACCTCTTCCGGACGCTCCTGCTGGGTCCAGTGGCCGCAGCCGGGCAGGATGTCCGCGCCGCGCAGGTCGGTCATCTCCGCGCCCATGATCGCCACCAGGTCGCCGCGGCCCAGCATGCTCAGCACGAGGTCGCGCTCGCCGCCGATGAAAAGCGATGGCTGTTCGATTTTCCTGCCCTCGAACTTG
>JAESFP010000121.1_pt1 | contig 76410 bp, 68 predicted proteins | sample 9266181 | NCBI WGS metagenome assembly JAESFP01 (sample SAMN14502547, study PRJNA617102) | algae metagenome | isolation source: Pegethrix bostrychoides GSE-TBD4-15B and co-occurring heterotrophs from... | place: USA: Grand Staircase-escalante National Monument, Utah | collected 2006-08-15 | reverse complement strand
ACGATAGCAAGTTGAGGCATCGAGGTCAGGGTTTGAGAGATGGCCTAACTACCATATCAGTTTCACAATTGGAATGAAATAGCCCTGGTATTACTGATCCACTGGTAAGGAACGATAGCTTAGCTTGAGGCTGTGTGAGTCTGGCAGATTGAAACATTGAATACTTCTTGATTAAACGACGCAAGCTGTAGGAATGCAGCGCATTAACCAGCACATTGACCAACAGTTGACCTAATTATTCCCACAAATTCTTATGGAGCTAATACCAATTTTATAGAACCCATTTGAGATCTTTCCTTGCAACAGAAGGAATGCAAGGAAGCCGTTTTGAGCGACCTAGTAACCAAGCGGGTTCAAGATGCTAAAAAATCATGGGGCAATCGCTCCGAAAAGCTGAAATCCAGGTGTGGATTAAGCTTACAGGCAGCCAAAAGATCTCAAATGGGTTCTATATAAAGTTGCATAAAACGAGGACAGCTGGGACCCTTGTCACTCCACGAAATTATTCTGTGCAGCCTCATAGAAAACTGGTATTAGTGCCTGCTGCGAATCCAATCTAGCAAAATTGGGTTGACCTGCTCAGGCGCTTCGTCTTGCGGGCAGTGCCCTACTCCCGGCAGCGAAATAAACTGCTGTACGGCAGGGTAGTCGGCAAATTTGCGGCCTAGCGCGACCGGCTCCCAGGGATCAACCTCGCCCCAGAGAATCAAGGCCGGACAGGGCAGAGCCGCCAGCAGATCTTCAGGAAGCGGCCCCTGCGAGTAGCGCGTGAAGGCCAGAAATACGTCAGCAGCACCCGGATCAGCGGCAGGTTTCATCAGGAGCGCCACCAGCTCGTCCGTTACGGCAGCTGGATTGCCGTAAGCTTGGAGCAAAATCTTCCGCACGGTTTTAGGCTTGGCCAGCAGTCTGAAAAAGCCCTGCCCCAGCGCCGGAATCGCCAGCAGGTTTTGTAAAATCGGCGTACCAACCCGCTTCAGCCAAGGCTGCTCGGCTCGCCGACGATCATGCAGCAGCCGCAGCGAGCAATTGAGCAACGCTACAGCGGTGATTTGCTCAGGCGCAGTCACCGCTGCCTGCATCGCCACAATGCAGCCCACCGAGTTGCCCACCACCAGCGCCGAACCGCCCACCACCTCGCGACAAAAATCCACGAGCTGCTGCCCCCAGGTGTCAAAGGTATAGGAGAGCGGCAGTCCGGGCTGAGGCTTTGCGGAACCACCAAAGCCAATTAGGTCAATCGCAAAAACGCGACAGCTCTCTGCCAGCACCGGAATATTTTTGCGCCAGTGCCCCCAGGAAGCTCCAAACCCATGCACCAGAACGACGGCTGGCCCCGTCTGGCCTTCTGCCTGATAGCAGATTGGGAAACCCCGCCACTGCCAAATCTGGGGTTCACTCAGCGAAAGGCCAGGGGAAGTTGCCGTCATAAGAGATAGTTACTGGGATAGTTACTGGTTAATAAGCCTGGTTAATAAGCCATGCGCTTCTGGATTTGCTGCCGGATCATCGCCAGATCTGTGTAGTAGTCAGCCAGATTAATCAACTGCTCGCTGATCATGGAGCGCAGCCCCACAACCTCAGACTGCACCCCCTGATTGGTGATGAACGTGAGCGCCGGAGTCAGCTCGCCGTCACCGCTCACCAAAATCATCGTGTCGCAGTAGGGCACGAGTCGCATCATATCGATGGCAATCTCGACGTTCAGATTCGCCTTTTTGGAGCCTGACATCTGCGTCAGATCTCTAGAGATCACGCGGTAACCGTTGCACCGCATCCAGTGGAGAAACCCCTGCTGCTTATCATTGTTGGGATCCACTCCCGTGTAGAAATGAGCGTGAATCAAGTGACCGCCGTTGGTCAGTCGCCCCAGTAAGCGACTATAGTCTATCTCTATTTCCATCTGCATGGCCGCATAGAAAATGCTAGCGCCGTCGATGAATACTACGACTCGGCCTCGATCTAGGCGCTCGATCTTATGCGATTCTTGAAGCAATTCGTGAGCGCTATGCCCTTGGGCACTGGAACTAAGCGACCTAGAAGGAACAAGTTGGATCATCAGAGTCCTGGAATTCTCTAGCGGTGTTGTGAGCAGTATCGTCGATTAGAACACTGGTTATATATGAGCCTCAGGCTCAGGTTGCCAAGTCTGAAGCTAGGCAGCTCGTGAGTCGGCCATATCGCGGATTAAGCGAGTTCGAGCGCTAATGTAATCGTACAGGGCGCAAACTTCCTCGCCGCTGAGCAGTACCCGACGAGAAATGCGCTGAAGCAAAAGCTTGACGAGGGCGGTGTCAGGCAATGTCAGCAGGTCAGTGATCTGAGTTTCTTCAACGACATCCCAGACCAGTCTTAGCGCAGAGGAGTCCATAAGCATTACTCCGTCCTTTCTTATTGGGTTAGTGAGAACTTAACATTCTCTTTAGATTTAGGGAAGCCAGCATTTTGGAATCTCTATGGGTCGCAACTAAAGAATGTGTTTCTTCAAGAGTCTTAACAGTACTAGAGCGCTCCACTCTTAAGGCTGCTTTACAATCTGGTGAGTTTCTGTCCAGTGAGCTAGGAGTCATGCTAGATGCAGAGGTTGCATCGAGGTTTCTATCGCAGGACGTAGATTTGGGCAGATTCAGCGAGTGAGCTAAGCCTGAGCAATCAGTGTCCGATGGCGGTGGCTGTTGCAGAAGAGAGCGGGCTGGGAAAACCCGGCGGCACAGATGGCCTGCTCTAGAGCGAGTCCAAAGTATTGATCCAGATACGGTTCAGTGCTTTTCAGCAGCGTCAAAATATAGGGTGGCATTTTGGCGAACACCTCAGAGCGGGGATTCATGTCCATAATCGCCAGATGTCCGCCGGGGCGCAGCAGGCGACGGGCTTCCTGGAGAATCTCAACTGCGGCGCGCTGCGGCAGCTCGTGAAACACCAAATGCGCTGAAACCAGATCAAAGCTGGCATCCGGCAGACCTGTCGCTTCGGCAGCGGCATGAATCCAGGTAATTGTTGAGGCAGAAAACCTTTGCTCAGCCCGGTACTGCGCCACGGCCAGAAAATAAGGCGACAGATCAACGCCCGTGATCTGAGCCTGCGGATAGATCGACTGGAGGGCAAAGCTGCTCATGCCGACGCTACAGCCCAGATCCAGAATGGCCTGCGGGTCGGGCGAGATTTCCTGTTGCAGCAGCCGATGAAAGCTCTGCCGCAGCATCGCATCGCCCTTTGCGCCTGCTTCCGGCCAGATGCGAGCATGAACCGCATGAGCCGCAACCTCAACTTCCATGGCCGCCTCCCAGCTCAGGTTACCTTGCTCATAAGCGTGAAATGAGGTGAGATAATAGTCTGGGTAAACCAGATCGGCTGACTGGAGCTGCGCTAGCTCTCGATCCCAGTCGGCGGCGAACCAGTCGGCGGCAAATTCACTGTTGCCCTGCCGCGAGCGCAATGCCTGCACTTCCTGTCGCCAAGACACCCCAATTGACTCAGCTCGGCTGATCATCATGCTGCGCGCCTGATGTTTCGCCAAGTTGGCCAGTGGCTTCACCGCCAAAACTCCGTTGACAAACTGGGATGCTAAGCTAGGCATATTTGCTTCAAAAGCCTTGATGTCGATTCTTTTTACGCTTCGATTCTACCGTGGCACCAGCAAATTCCTCCTCAGCGCAACCAGCAACCGCTCGAACCCTGTCTAGCATCGATGCAAATCTCCGATTCAGGCTCATTTGAGCAGGTTCTGTCCCCCGAAGCGTTTGATAGCCTTGAGGTCGTGTTGAGGCAGATGGCGCAGGAACTCTCGGCAGAGCTGCGATCCGAATGCTCCGCGATTTCTCCAGCTCGCCTGATGTTGCTGCGCTCTCCCTGCTTTAGCGCCCTGCTCTGGGGTGAGCCAGATGCCGCGTCAAACTACCAAACCCGCCTCTACTTTGATCCAGCCTCAATCAGAGCTGCTGTTTTAGCCTGGAGCAATCGGTTTAGCTCAGCCTCAGGTTTGGATCAAACCCTGCTGAAGCTGAGCGAACATCTGGCTGAAAACCCTAACGACAGCCAGCTTCAGAGTCAGCTGCTGCTGCGGCTGGCGGCGGCGCTCTCCATGACCTCTGCTCTGAGGCAATCAGCCTTGCAGCAGCAGCTCGCTCAAGAGCAGCTCTTAAATCAGGTCACAACCCAGATTCGCCAAAGTCTGGAGCTGTCAACGATTCTCAAGACTGCTGTCGAGCAGGTGCGGCACTTGCTTCAGGTGGATCGCCTGGTCATCTATCAGCTAGATGCACCCCTGACGCTGACTCGCCTCGCGCAGCCGACCGCGCCGAGTGGCTTTAGCGCCGAATTGAGGACGCAGTACGGCTCGTTGATCTATGAAGCCAGGGCCTCGGAGACGATTCCCAGCGTTATGCAGCTCTCAGATGCCCATTGCTTTACCCAAGAGCTACGGCACCAGAGCTGGCAAACTCTGGAGATAGCGGACGCGATTGAAGATGTAGAGCAGCGCTATGGCGATTTGCCCTGCCTGCTAGAGTTTTTGCGGCGGGCACAGGTGCGAGCCAAGCTGATTGCCCCGATTCGGCTGCGCGGGCTCTGGGGCCTGCTAATTGCTCACGACTGTCAGCAGGCGCGGCGCTGGCAAGCAGACGAGCGGCGTTTTTTGCAGCAGACCGCCGAAAACCTAGCGATTGCGATTGCCCAAGCCCAGCTCTATGGCGAACTCCAGCACCAGAAGCAGACGCTAGAAGCCCGCGTTGCAGAACGGACTCAGGCGCTGCAAGACGCGATGCTGGCGGCTCAGGCGGCAAACCAGGCCAAGAGCGATTTCTTGGCAACGGTGAGCCATGAGCTGTTGACTCCGCTCACCTGCATTATTGGCATGTCGGCCACCTTGCAGCGCTGGTCGGATGGGCTAACTCACCAGCAGCGGCAGTTTCTCCAAACGATTCACCGCAGCGGCGAACATCTGCTGACCTTGATTAACGATATCCTGGATCTCTCGCAGGTCGAGTCGGGGCGGATGCGGCTGAATCTTCGCTCTTTTTCGCTGACGGGGTTAGCAGGACAGACGCTGAAGTCATTTAAGGCGCAGGCCGAGATCCAGGGTGTGGCGCTGGATCTGGACTTGCAGGACTGGCAGGAGCAGCCTTGTGAGGCCGATCCGCGTCGGGTCAGGCAAATTTTGGTGAATCTGCTCAGCAATGCGATCAAGTTTACGCCTGCGGGTGGCAGCGTCACATTGCGTCTGGTCAGCCAGCCGAATAGCGTGGTCTTGCAGGTCAAAGATACCGGAATTGGCATTCCTGAGGCACAGCATCCGCTGCTGTTTCAGAAGTTTCATCAGCTCGACAGCAGCTACCAGCGGGAGTATCAGGGCACGGGCTTGGGGCTAGCGCTGACGCGGCACCTCGTCGAACTCCACGCAGGCACGATCGAACTGGAGTCGAGTGCGGGCGCAGGCTCTACCTTTACAGTCAGACTGCCTAAGACTACCCAGCTTAACTCCAGTGGGAATGCTCCATCCGTATCGCTCCTGCTCAAACAAAGGCGCGTCGTGCTGATTGAGCCAAATGAATCCAGCGCTGACTTGATTTGCGAGCTGCTGCTGGCCGCAGACTGCCAGGTAATCTGGATCTTGGAGGGTTTGGCTGCCATTAAACGACTGGAACTGCTCCAGCCTGCTGCCGTCCTGCTAAATAGCCAACTTCCTGATATTGACGGTCTGCGTTTGGTTCAAAGCCTGCGGCAAAATCCTAGCACTCAAGCCCTCAAGATCTTGGTGCTGCTGCCTGAGCTGCTGAGCCTGCCTGAGCTGGAGGCCGCGGAATCCAACTGGCATCAAGCGGGTGCAGATGCAGTCACTGTTCACCCACTCCAGGCCGAAATCCAGCCGGAAGCGCTGGTGCAGATGGTCAGAAAACTGGTTGATTAGAACTGGTTGCTAGCAAATAGAATCGCTAGAGGTAGAGCAGGCCGCGTATCCTTATCGCAGCCTGCTCACACCTGCTAAGCACCTATGAATTTGCGGTCTGGGCAGCCAAAAGCTGCTTGAGCTTCTCGAGATCTTGCGCCCAGCGCGGGTCAGGCTGTACGGCTTCGCTCTCGCTGGCCGACTTACGGGCAGCAGCAGTCTTGCCACCGGACGACTTGCCGCTCTTGCTAGGGCTAGGGGCAGGGGCAGCCTCGCCAGCTTCGCCCTCTTCCTTGCCTTTGGCACGAGGTTGCGCCACCTCAATTTTGAGCGGCGTTTCGTTGAGCAGGTAGCCGTCAAACTTTTCGATGATTTGATTGGCCTGCTCTTCATCTTTGGCGGTCACAAACCCGAAGCCCCGGCACTTGCCAGTTTTGCGGTCGGTAATCACCTTGGTCGTGACGGCGCTATCAAACTCGGCAAACACGGACTCTAGCTCTTGGCGCTCGATGTCCTTTGGCAGATTACCAATGTAAAGACGAATAGACATGGAAAAAGATACCTCCAGACAATCTATGAGAGAGAGTTAAGAACGAAAATCACCTGAGTCACAAATGGGTCACAAGGTCAATCAAATCAGGCGTTGAGACGAGCAGCCCACCCTAGCTGAACAGAGCTGAAAATCGATTGAGCAAATGGGTCTGGCGAGTGGAAGTGGTTAGACCAGCCTAGCAACTCTTCCCTTCAATCATCCTACTGGCGAATTCAGCCTTTATGCAGGACTGGAAAGAGCTACTTAATGCAATATAAGCTTTTCCAATTAATATTTTATATACCGAGATGCAAAATTTACATAATCAAATGATTAGCTCAATCTTTCGGAGGATGATTATCAGAACGAATCATGGTCACTGACGAATTTGGAGCGGAAAACCAAACGACTAATGTTAATCGAAGCTTTCAAACATTTGCCAAATATCTATGCCACTCACTAAGGTATCACGGCATTGGGGTCACAACCACAGTCTCGGCATGAATTTCACCAAAAAATTTATCTGGATTCTGAGGTCGTAAATTCTGACCTCACAGGCTGAAGATTTCGCCGAATTGAATCAACTATTCTGGCCTGAGTCGTGATAAAAGCCAGCCAAAAAATGACTGGCTCAACTCGCTGTGTTGGGAGGAGATAACCCGATGCCTGGAGGCACTGCTGCCACGAGCAGACCGCTGCTGTAAAACTGCGTCTGGTCACTTCCAGGATCGTGTAACAAAACTGTAACAGTTCTGCGCGGTAATAGCAATAAATCGTTACATGAGCCGAGCGTAAGCTGGATTGTAGAGGAGATTCACTGGCTCTTCATCACCCGCTGAATTTCCCGGTCGCTCTGCTTGCGCTTCAGGTCTTCGCGCTTGTCATGCAGCTTTTTGCCTTTGGCTAAGCCGAGCGTTAGTTTGACCCAGCCGCGCTTTAGATACATTTTTAGGGGCACAAGCGTCAAGCCTTTTTGCTCAACCTGACCGATCAGCTTACGAATTTCCTGGCTGTGCATCAGCAGCTTACGGGTGCGGCGCGGCTCGTGGTTGACAATTTGGCTGGAGGTGGAGTGGGGTGAAATATGCACGTTGTGGAGCCATGCCTCGCCGTTACGAATTAGGGCGAAGCCGTCGCGCAGGTTGGCCTTGCCCTGGCGGATTGACTTTACCTCGGTGCCGCGCAGCTCGACTCCGACTTCATAGGTCTCCAAAATTTCGTACTGAAATCGCGCCTGTCGATTGTCGGCTACTAATCTATAGCCATCGTCTTGATCACTCATGCGGGTCTATAGCGGGTCTATCTAGGTGTTTCGATTTTGGTTTGGGGTGAGGCTTGCGGCTACTCTGTCATCTACTCTGCCACAATGCACCATTCATGCAGCTCGTAGTCAACACAGTGATGCTGCACGAGCGGGTCTTGGGCAACAATCGCTTTGGCCTCTTGCAGATTGGCGGCTTCAAATAGCAGCATCCCGCCGCCTCGCTCGCGCCAATAGCCCGTCTTGGCCTGATGGCCGTCCTGGATCAAGCCTTTGACATAGGCCAGATGGGCGGGAACATGCTCATCAAACACCGATTTACTCACCATTCCCGTCTCAATTTTGACAAACCAGGGCATGAATTGACCTCCGCTGGCGACTGCACTCTGGCAAATTTCGGCAAATCTCTGGTAAGCAAATCTCTGGTAAATCAGAATTCCAGGATACCTCAAATCAAACGGTAGCTTGAAAGGCGCTTAAAAGGCAGCAGTGTCAAACTAAAGGAGTCTCAGCGTTGACCTTGCTCAAGCTAGCTTAAACCCTTATGTCCCGAACAGCCTTGATGCGGTTCATCCGCCGCGCCTACCGGCTCTCGCAAGCCGCCGCCCAGACACAAATCCCGCTGGCCGAACTGGTCGAAATGCAGCAGAGCATCGCGCGCAGGCAGGTTTTGCAAGGACTGACGGTTGGTGCAGTCGGGCTGGGCGTGAAGTTAATCCAGCCTCAGCAAATTGCTCAGGCCAGCGATATTAGGCGATCGGATGGGCGATCAGATGGGCTATCAGGCAGTGGGCGATCGGGCAGTGGGCTGTCGCGCCAGAATCTACTGGTGGTGGGAGCTGGGATTGCCGGACTGACGGCGGCCTATCGACTGCGGCAGGCGGGCGTTGGGGTCGATGTGATCGAGGCAAGCCACCGAGTTGGCGGACGGCTGGTGAGCTTGGCGCAGCTGGCGGGCGAGTTTAGCACAGTCGAGCTGGGGGGCGAATTTATCGACTCGCGGCATCAGGATGTGCGGGCGCTGGCGGCAGAGCTGGGGCTAGAGCTGGCCGATCTGCGAGTGGCAGATGCCGGACTGGAGCCGGAGATTCTGTATTTTGGCGGGCAGCGGATGAACGAGGGACGGGTGATTGAGGAGTTCGCGCCGCTGGCTCATCGGATTGACCGCGACTTGCAGCAGCTGACCCGCCGCAACATCACCTACCGCGCGCCGAGTCCAGAGGCAATTCGGCTGGATCGGCTCTCGCTGGCGGAATATCTAGAGGTCGAGCCAGTTAGCCCATTGATCAATCAGCTGGTGCGGGTGGCCTACATCACCGAATTTGGCCGTGATCCAGAAACGCAGTCCTGCCTAAACATGCTGTTTTTGATTGGGGCAGAGGTGGGCAAATGGAGCACTTATGGCATCAGCGACGAGCGCTATCACGTCGTGGGCGGCAACGATCAAATTCCCAAGCGGCTGGCTGAACGGCTGCGGGGCGTGATTGAGTTTGGCACGGTGTTGGAATCAATTCGCGCGACTGCCGACAGTTGCTATCGAGTCAGCCTGCGTCAGGATGACCGCAGCCAGGAGCGAATCTACGACCGGATTTTGCTGACGCTGCCGTTTAGCCTGCTGCGACAGGTTGAGCTAGAGCTAGAGTTGCCAGAAGCCAAGCAGAATGCGATTGCCAACTTGGGCTATGGGACTTCTTCTAAGCTGGCTGTCCCCTACCGAGAGCGCATCTGGCGGACGCGCTACGGTTGCACAATCAGTATCTACACCGATCTAGATTTTCAGAACACCTGGGAGAGCGCTCGCTACGGGGCTGGGCCGGGGGGCTGGGTGACAGATCTGCGCGGCGGCGACCAGGGCTTGAAGCTGGTCGCAGACAGCCCGCAGATCCAGGCCGAACGGCTCACGCAGGATCTAGAGCAGATTTTCCCCGGCATTGCTCAAGTGCCACGCGGTCAGGCCAAGCGCGCCGTCTGGGCGACCGAACCCTATGCGCTGGGCTCCTACTCCTGCTATTTGCCGGGACAGTGGACGAGCTTTGGCGGTGCAGAGATTGAGCGGGTCGGTAACCTCTGGTTTGCGGGTGAGCATTGCTCGCTGGGGTCGCAGGGCTACATGAACGGAGCCTGCGAAACCGCAGAGGCGGCGGCTAAAAGTATTTTGGCTGATCTCGGACAGCCTGTCTTGGATCAGGCTGATTTGGGTCAGGGCGTGAGCTAGCGAGAAGTATTGCGGATTATTACGAAATAGTGGATTTGAACCGCGCCTGCTGAAATGGGGGTAGGTGAATTCTGGTCAGATTTTTATGTCTACTGTTTTAAATCAGCTTCAGATCTCATTGGATCTAGCGGTTTCTGGGCTGAAAAATCCAGTTGCCGTCACAAATGCAGGTGACGAAAGGCTGTTTGTAGCGGAGCAGTCGGGCAAGGTGCGGATTGTCCAAAACGGCCAGCTCTTGGCTACGCCCTACCTAGAGATTACCAATCGGGTGAAAAGCGGCGGCGAACAGGGACTGCTCGGCATGGCCTTCTCGCCCAATCCCCAGACTGGCGATCTCTATGTCAACTACACCAACTTGAACGGCGACACGGTGATCGCCCGCTACAGCGTCAGCGGCGACCCTAACCGGGCTGAACTCAGCAGCGAAGAAATCTTGCTGACGATTCCGCAGCCCTTCGCTAACCACAACGGTGGCTCGCTCGCCTTTGGCAAAGACGGCTTCCTGTACATTGGCACAGGTGACGGCGGTTCCGGAGGCGACCCGCAAAACAACGCCCAAAACCCAGGCTCGCTGCTGGGCAAACTTCTGCGAATCGACGTGGAATCTGGTGCGACGACGGGCAGGCTACCCTATGCGATTCCCAGCAGCAACCCGTTTCTGGCCGCCACCGACCCCACCGACCAATACCGCGACGAGATTTGGGGACTTGGCCTCCGCAACCCCTGGCGACTTTCGTTTGACCGCCAGACGGGCGATCTGTACCTGGGCGACGTGGGGCAGAACGCAGTCGAAGAAGTCAACTTTCAGGCGGCAACCAGTCTGGGCGGCGAAAACTACGGCTGGCGCAGGCTAGAAGGCAGTCAGCCGTTCAACAATCCAAGCGGCAGCACGGCAGGTCTGGTGCTGCCCGTGGCGGAGTATGACCACTCACAGGGGCAGTCGGTGACGGGTGGCTTTGTCTATCGCGGCGATAACCCAGCCCTGCAAGGGGTTTACCTCTACGGCGACTTTGTGACAGGTCGCATCTGGGGGCTGCGCCAGAGCGGTGATGGCACCTGGGAAAACGCGCTGCTGCTCGACTCGCCCTACAATATCTCGACGTTTGGTGAAGATCAGACGGGCGGACTATACCTGGCCGACTATGCCAGCGGCCAGATCTACCGGATTTCCGCTCCCATACCGCCATCTGATCCGTCTAACAGCACTATTACCGGCACCGCAGGCCGCGATCGGCTGAGAGGTACGGCGGGTGACGATATTATCGCTGGCTTAGCAGGCCATGATCTGCTGCTGGGTCGGGGTGGATCAGATCAGCTTTTGGGTGGTGCAGGCCGCGATCAGCTGTTTGGCGGTGCGGGGACAGATCGGCTCATGGGCGGCGAGGGCAGCGACCAGCTCACAGGCGGCGGCGGCAGCGATATTTTTAGGCTGGAGGCCGGATCTGGCCGTGACCAAATTCTCGACTTCCGCAACGGCCAAGACCAGCTTCAGCTCTTGGGTCGCTTACAGTTTGAGGATCTGCAATTCTCTCGGCTGGGCAGCAGCACGCTAATTCGCGTCGGCAGCGATAGGCTCGCTGTAATCAGTCGTGTTCGGCCAGCCCAGCTAGATCGCAGCGATTTTGTAGAAGTGACGACAGCAGTTACGACGGAAACCATGACTGCGTAATTTTGCTGCGTAATTTCGCTGGACTGAACCGCAAGATGGGTTCCCTGTTTACCTCTGACTGCTGGACTACGATCGCTCCAGGCTCGCTGCTACAGGCCAGGGTGAATATGAGCAAGATTTTCGCTCATCTGAGTCAGCTTTTCAGTATCCCAACGGCTAGGTGCAGCTTCAGGCAGCTCGTAGCCTAAGGCAGTGGAGAGGCTGTTGCCCAACTGCAACGCCTGTTCAGAATTCCACTCGTCAGGCCGGTCTCGCAGCGCTTGCCAGAGGGTTTTGATAAACGTTTTGATGAAGTTTTGGGTTGATCTAACGATAGAGACGATAGAGAAAAAGATAGATTTCAACATCCCAATTAAGCTCAATAATTTTCAGGTAGAGTCTAACTTTATACCCTGATCTTAGAAAATCGTCAGTTTAGATACAAAAACTAACCTGCATGATTAGCATGAGCAGGTTTGATAGCCATCATCTTACAGATAGATTCTTGTAAAGAAATTTTTGTAGAGAAATTCTTGCAGACAAATATGGGTCGCCTGGGATTCGAACCCAGGACCGATCGGTTAAAAGCCGAGTGCTCTACCGCTGAGCTAGCGACCCAAGCATTCGCTTGGAGGAACGTTGATTTACGCGCCGTGTACTAAGGTAGCACAAGATTTACTGAGGCTGCCAGGGGCGAGCCGATTTAATTTGTGCCCAGCAAAATTTGGCGTTCAGATTCAGCAGCTTGCTCTAAGCTATCGCCAAAATAGAACAGAGCTGAGAACAAAATGGCTGACAAGCTAGATATGAAATCGAGAAATTAAAAAACCTCCTGCTGTAGCGGCAAGAGGAGTGAGAGATTCAATGCGTGACGACTTTCCTACGGCTAGAATGCCCAGCCGCAGCGCAGCGCTAACGCAGCCTGTATGAAGCCATCTGCTTAGGCTTCAGCAATCTCTTCTCGCAGCTCTAGACTGCAAATTTCGACGATTTTCTCTTTTTTATTCAGCTTCGCCGCTCGGTCGCCCGCTCCATCTTTGCCATGCACTTTCACCCGCTCAACTTCGATCCGCAGCAGCCGTTCGGCATCGGTCATCACCGTCAGCTCAGACCCCGGCAGAGCAGGCGCAGCCCCCACAAGCTGATCGGTTTTGAGCGCAAACTGCATGGCGTAGGTGCCCATCTCGCCGCGCCCGGTCGCCCGCAGCAGCCGCAGCTGCATCCGCTTGGCATAGCCCTGGGCCGTTAGCAAAAACAGCTCATCTGTGGGGTTGAGCACCAGACAGCTGACAATGCTTTCTTGGCGACCCACCCGCAGCACCTGCTGACCCTGCGCGGCGCGTCCCATCACCGGCAGCTTTTCGTCGTTGACTGCAAATTTCAGAATCCGTCCGGTTGAGGTGGCAATCACGAGCTGCTCGTCGGGTACAGCGAGAGCGGCAAACCGCAGCAGGTCGTCGTCTTTCAGCTTCAGAGCGGTGAGGCCGCGTCCACTCAGGTTTTGGAATTCGCTCAGGGGCAGGCGCTTGAGCCGACCTTGCTGGGTCAGCATGATTAGGTCTAGGTCAGGTGTGTCTTCACCTAGCACAAACTGCGCCATCACCGTCTCGTCCGCCTGCATGGCCAGCGGCAGCAAACTAATCAGCGGCGTGCCTTTCATCTGGCGCACCGTCACCGGAATTTCGCTGATGCTAGTTGTAAACGCCTTGCCGCTGCGGGTGAGCAGCAGTAGCTCCTGCCCGGTGGTGGCCTCCTCCACCTGAATTGCAAAATCCTCTAGCGCCTCCTCCGGCTCAGCCTGCTGCCGCTTTTGAAAGGCTTTGGGCGTGTAGCGCCGCACGTAGCCCTTATGCGTGAACTCCAGCACCAGCTCCTGGCCAATTGCCTCTTCCTCAATAATTTCGGCTAGCTTGGCGGTTTCTTCAGCGCGTTCTTCCTGACTCAGCAGTCGGGTGCGGCGCGGATCGGCAAACTTCTTTTTGAGGCTGCGCAGATCTTTTTTCAGCGATTTGAGCAGCTCTTTGCGGTTATCCAGCAGCCGGTGCAGCTCAGCCATCCGGGCGGTGAGTTCGGCAAATTCCTCTTGCAGCTTCTGGCGCTCCAAACCCGTCAGACGGCTCAGCGGCATCGACAAAATGGCGCTGGCTTGGCGCTCGCTGAAGCTAAACTCATCTTGCAGCGCTAGTCGTGCCGTAGCGCCATCGGGGGAGCGTCGCAGAATCGCAATCATCGCATCTAGCTCATCCAGCGCCAGCAGCAGCCCTTCCAGCACATGCGCGCGGGCTTCGGTTTTTTCTAGCTCGTGGCGATACTGCCGAGTCAGCGTTGCTTCGCGGAAGGCCAAAAACTGCTGCAAAATCTCGCGCAGCGGCATCTGGCGGGGCTGGCCGTCCGAAATCGCCAGCATGATCGCCCCAAAGTTGGTCTGTAAGGGGGTGAGCTTGTAGAGCCGCTCCAGGACTCGATCCGGCTGAGTGTCACGGCGTAGCTCAATCACGACGCGCATTCCGTCCCGGTCGCTCTCATCGCGGATATCGGCAATGCCTTCGATTTTGCCCAGGTTGACCAGCTCGGCGATTTTTTCAATCCAGCTTGCCTTATTCACCTGAAACGGCAGCTCTGTCACAATGATCGCTGTGCGGCGCTGGCGACCTCGCCCTAAGTCGATTTCTTCGAGGCGGGTGACTCCCCTGACTGCAATGCTGCCGCGCCCGGTGCTGTAGGCATCCCGAATGCCGGAGCTGCTGATTATTTCGCCGCCGGTTGGAAAATCGGGAGCCGGAATCAGCTTGATCAGCTCATCATCCGACAGATCGGGGCGGTCGATCAGGGCAATCAGGCCGTCAATGACTTCGCCCGCGTTGTGGGGCGGAATATTGGTGGCCATGCCGACCGCAATCCCAGAGCAGCCGTTCAGCAGCAGGTAGGGCAGCTGAGCAGGCAGCACCATCGGCTCCTGCTGCGAGTTGTCAAAGTTGCCGATGAAGTCTACTGTGGCCTCGCCAATTTCGCTCAGCAACCCTTCGTTGCCGATGGGTGCGAGGCGGGTTTCAGTGTAGCGCATGGCCGCAGGCGGGTCGTCGTCTACTGAGCCGAAGTTGCCGTGGCCTTGCAGCAGCGGATAGCGGCTCGAAAAATCCTGTACCATCCGCACCAGCGCATCATAGACTGACTGATCGCCATGCGGGTGATATTTGCCCAGCACGTCCCCGACGACGCGGGCGCATTTGCGATAGGGGCGGTCGGGCGTGAGGCCCAGCTCATGCATGGCGTAGAGAATGCGGCGATGCACGGGTTTGAGGCCGTCGCGCACGTCGGGTAGCGCTCGCCCAACAATCACGCTCATGGCATATTCCAGGTAGGACTGCTGCACTTCGGTATGCAGCGCGGTGGGAATCACCTGCCCCACCGAGAGGATGCTCAGTTGTTCAGCCATGAGTTCGGTTCCTTTTGATTGAGTCGAAGCAAAGCGGGTTGGGGGTGTAGATTGAAGCTAAAAATCGGGCGGCGATCAAGCGTTGAATATCCTAGCGCAATCGTGCCAGCCGCTTCTCTATTCAAGTTTTATTCTAAAAATCTGGGTTGTCGCTGCCACTAAGGTGGGTTTCCTGCATTTTTCAGATATTTTCCTGATAGGCTCGCAAAATCATCTAATCGCAAAGCATGATAGAGACAATAAGATATAAACCAACTAGACATGAACAGTGTCTATCCTAAGACGAGGCAGATAGGTTAAGTAGCTATGAAAACGGTTTTAATCGTTGAAGATGATTTGATTAACGCGCGGGTGTTCTCCAAAATCTTGACTAAGCGAGGGGGGCTAGAGGTTAAACATACCGAAAATGTTGACGAGGTGATGAAAATTGCCTACGCCAGAGAGGCCGACATCATTTTGATGGATGTCTCGCTGTCGCACAGCATGTATCAGGGCAAGCCTGTAGACGGCATCAAAATCACTCAGATCTTGAAGGCCGATCCCCAGACGGCCAACCTGCCCATCATTCTGGTGACCGCCCACGCGATGGAAGGCGACCGCGAGAACTTCTTGCAGCAGAGCGGAGCCGATGACTATATCTCCAAGCCGGTCGTCGATCATCAGCAGTTTGTGAACCAAATCGTGGCGCTGCTGCCCGCTGATTAGTCCACTGATTAAACCAATTAATCTGGGCTTTGGGGGAGGATAGATTAAATTGCATCCCAACAGAATAGTACTTATATACTATTTTGCCAAATCTTTGCGAGATTGGCCGCTCGAATCCGGGGGCAACCGTAACGATGATCAGATCCTCTAGACGAATCAAGTCCTGCACGGCTTGCTGCACCTGCTCAGGCGTAATGACCTCAATCTGCTGCGGAAACTGCCGGGTCTCTCACAATAGCCGAGCTAGGTGACGGACTGCGCCTTGCCGGAAGCGACCGACTGAGGCGATCGGGCTGGGGCGTCACTTTCGGAAATTGCAGGCTGGCGGCGCTAGCGTTCGGTTGCCATTGGCCTAGCTCCCGTTTCAGCAGCGCTTCAGCAGCGGCAGGCTCAAAGTGCCCGACCAGTGAAATCACCGTCGATTTGGGCTGGTCGTGGCTGCGGTAGAACTTGATCACGTCAGCCTGCGTGATGGCTTTCAGCGAGGCTTCGGTCGGGAACTGCTGGTAGGGGTGGCCGTTGGGGTAGACCGTCTGCTGAAAGAGCTGAGCCGCCAGCGAACCCGGATCGTCTGCGATGGCTTGCAGTCCAGCGAGTTCCTGCTGGCGAGTGAGTTCGAGCTGGTCGGTGGGAACGCCACTAGCTCGCTGTAGGCCAGAGGATTTGCATAACCGCTCAAAGGTAGGGGTAGATTGGTAGCCATGATGACGGTGCTGAGGCAATTCCCTTGAGTGAGACCAGTCTCCAGAAACTCACAATTAGTCGGGACGAGATCTATAGTCGCTTACGCGCAGTGTTTGGCAGCTCTATGAAGGTGAGGTTTACAGACCGTTGACGGTATCGCCGGATTTGCAGAACAAACTAGACGCGCTGCTTGTGCTTCGATGAGTTTAATAAAGATCGCTCAGACGGTTCTATCATCAGCTTACAGTGCCTGCCCTAGCGTTCAGGAGGAATCTGCAACTTCAGTTCCTCGATCAAAGGTGGTATCTTCGATTGAACTACATCCCAAACGATGTCGAGGTTAACAGCATTATATTCATGCACTAACCGATTTCGCATTCCGTTAATTTCCTGCCAAGAGATATTTGGCAATCTCTGTCGGGTTGCTTCTGAAACTCGTCTTGCGGCTTCGGCAATCACTAAAAGCCGTCGAATTACTGAGTCTTGAAGCTGCACATTTTCAACGAACTCAGCTTGCGAGCGTTGAGCTGTGTAGGTCGCGATTAGCTCTGCGGATTGCAGCATATCAAGCAGGAACTGAAGATCCCGTTGCATAAATTACCTGAGCGGAGGAGAGAATTTCGTGACGACGTAGGTAGTTGCGGCTAGTGGCAATGCCCTGACGAGTAATCAGATCAACGTCTCGCCCGAAAATGGTTTTTAGCTCGGCTTCCATCTCGTCTAAGGTGCTGAATGTGGGGTGAGCTTCTGGATGAAATTGCACCATTACGTCAATGTCGCTATCGGGGCGAAAGTCGTCGCGTAGGACGGAGCCAAAAAGGGCAAATTCCGTCACCTGCCACTGCTGGCAGAACTCAGCTATTTTCTCCATCGGTAGCTCGACTGCAATCGTCATATCAGCTCTACTCCCAAGTCATCAGCCTGCACTGACTGCCCCTCAACATACAAGAGAACCTGTTAAACCCTCGCTTGCCAGATTTTCGGGTTTCGCTTGCTGTGAAATACTGCTAACACAACGATTTTCTGTGTCTCAACTTGGTAAAACACGGAGTAAGGAAACCGCTGTACCACCGCCCGCCTCACATCTTCAAATACCGTCTCGTATGATTTTGGCATTGCCTGAATTTGAGCTAGGGTATCGGCAACATAGTCTAAGAACTCTAACCCAAGCTCTGCTTGCTGCTCGTACCAGTCGATTGCTTCGTCAAACTCTGTCTGGGCTTCAAGCCGAAAAACAATGGGCAAGCTCATCGACGGATTCTTGCTCGTGCCTGCGATTTGACTGTTTCCCAAGCGATCACGGCGTTGGGATTAGTCTTGTGGTCTGCCATGCGGCGCGATAGCTCCTGTTTCTGTGGTTCAGTTAGCGTGAGCTGCTGTGATTCAGCCCCAATGCTGTCCCAGATTGCTTGAACCAAGCGAATTCTATCGTCGATACTTAGCGTTTTGATCTCGGCTAAGGTGGCTGATAAATTCATCTATGAACCTCACGCACAGCATCTGTATGATCAGCATTTTAGCTCAGAGGCCTAACTTTGCGTATGCTGACTCCCGCTTGCTACGCTTCCCCGATGGGTTTCTCCATAATACCTTGCAAGCCAACAGCATCAGCAATGCAAGCTTGTAAATCTCCTCGCGTCAGATCGGGGAAATCGTTGAGAACTCTGCTTCGGTCATTTCGGAAGCCAGGTACTCAAGCACTTCATAGACCGTATTCAAAAGCTATGTACATAGGGGTTTACCATTGCGGTTGCTAATTTCGATCACGCTAATGGCTAAATTAAAGTAAAATAAAGACAACATAAATAAGAATAGTGTCTTTATGATAGAGCAACTATTTGCAAATGGTCAATCCATCATAATTTAAGTTGACTTGAGCAGTTGATAAGAACGAGATTTAATGAACAGCAAGTTTTCAGACCCTACTTGACTCCGTCCGCCTCAGAGTGTTTTAGCTGGTGTCTGTTACCTATGAGTAGAGATTAGTTAGTGCTGGCTAAAGCCTGTGGATGTTGGGTTTCGTGCCTCAATCCGACCTGCGGAATCAGCAATTACACTTAGCTCTTGTCTAGAGGGTTAAGACGATTGCGATTGTATCCATCAATAAGTGGAGTAATTAAATTACTACTTAATTCCATCAAAATCACTAAATACATATCCAGTAAGGCATCGACAAACGAACCGAATTGTTCTTTTAACACGTCGAACAAGAATTTCTTGTCCTTATCTAGATGTAAATCACCACTATAGAGAAAAAGTTGAAGAAGGTCTCCAGGACCAACTCCATTCTGGACAATATGCGATTTATTAAGATTCTTTTTGTCGTTCAGTTTAGCAATCAGAAAGTTGTCAGGAAGCCTCTCCTCCTCTAAAAGCAGGTTTAATGGTGTGTAAATGGACTGCTCATTGCTAGTCATGAATGCCCACCTAATTGCATCATTGCTTGCAGTTGCATCAAAATTTACAAGTTCCAGAAGAGCTTGTTTTAGATTGCAGCCATCTCTTTCTAAATAAACTTTTCGTATCAATACCTTTGCTCTGTATCTATCCTCTCTTTCAATGGGAGTTAAATTACGAATGATTTCTTCATAACCTTCTTTCGAAGGCCATGGACTTAAAGTAAAACCAAAACCAAAATATATCCCTATACCAGCTCTAAGAGCATCAGAATGGGAAGTATAAATTTCATCTTTAACTTGGATAGAGCTAAAACTACAATTCCAATTTAATTTAGCAAAAGTGCGAAATTCTTGATTTTGGAATATTGTCAACCTACAATACTCTTCCAGCACTTGTTTAAGCAGGCTAAGTTCTACTGCCATAATATAGCTTCTATAACCACTTTTATTCAATATTAACTTCTATGGAAAAGTTTTCATTAAAGACTGTTAGGTAAGTACCGCAAGCTAACTCTCTATTAGACTGATCCCAGGAACCTCAATCTGCCTAAGATCTCATTTCTGGGGCGTTATGCAGATCTTGGTCTGTGCGAATCACCCTACACAGAATCTTATACAGATCTCTACTCTGTATAACCGCCTCAAATGGATGTTATCCATATCCAACTCTGTATGAACTTCCTTATGGGGAGCTTATGCAGATTGAGATCTGTCTAAGATCCTTCACAAAGCAATTCGCACAGACTGATGTCTAGATGTTAACCCCTCATATAGGTTTTATCCGGATAACTTCACAGTTTCTTTGTCAAAATACGGAAGCGTTTAGTGCTCTTTAATACGTCGGCGTTCAAGCACCTTCTGCATCTTCACCTGATGATACCGCTCGCTAAAAATAATCGACTATCCCCACTTGCAGAGCAACAAATTTCGGTTTATGATTTTGCAACTGGTTGAACGAAGAGCAGCCAGGGAGGTTAGAGATTCGAGGCGAGGTCGCTAGCTAGAAGTGCAGTCAACACAACTAGCCAGCTAACCCAACCGGCTGTTAATCCCAGCAGGTAGGGCTGTGTCGATTATAGGGCACGCCTCCGCAACACAAGCAGCTTGAGAAGCTGTCGCCTTGGGTCTTTCCTCAGACCAAACTACAAAAATGAGGCGAATATTATGTCTACAGAGTTCAACGACCGGCTGGCCAATTCGCATGGCGATAGAGCGCAGATTTGGATTGTGGGAAGCCGCGAGCAGGTGAACCACATTATCAGCGAAATGTACGTCAAAGAGATGATCGCTGAGCGCAGCCAATTCTCGCCGCTCGTTCCCTCGCCCTTTGCTCAGGGCAAATACATGAGCGTGCTGATTCGATAGCTCCATCTCCCAAACTCCAGTTTCCAGCTCGGCTCTCTGCCCCAAACGATAGGCCGAGCTGGGACAGAGGGTGATTAGACGCAGCGCACCCCCACCGACAACCTCCGTTTCGTAGGCAACAGCAGCGTTAGGTGACGATCAATTTGAAGGGATGCTCTGCCACAGTTTGGCTGCAACAAATCTCGACAAGTGCCCCACATTCGTTGTTGCAATGACAACATCTGGAACTCCGAGAGTCATTGCTTGAGCCACTAAAACCATATCACCATCAATTGTTTTATCACCGGCTGTGGGTTGTCCTTGCTGGCGAGCTTGTGCCCAAAGCCGCGCAGCTTGACGCATTGCAGTCGTTGTAATTGGTAGATACTCAAGAAACTTGGCCAGCTCATCAAGGCGATCAATACCCTTTGTCTTGTTTGCTCGTAACAGCTCACGTCGAACCTCGTAATCTGCAATTTCTGGGACAATGACACGATTGCCCGCTGTAACGTGAGTCTGAAGCCATCGGGCAGAAGCGACACTTTCAGCAGATAACCTCGGATTCGTGACTAGACCAAGCGGGCCAGTATCTAAAATAATGGTTCGGCTCACCAAGTTACACCCTTCATCTCAGGTGGAAACAGCTTGCGCTCGGATAAGCGATCCTCGTCCAAGGCTTGAATCAAATACTGACCTGTCTCTTGCTGCTCTTCCAGATCCTCATCATCAATCCAAGACTGAAGTAAGTTAACCGCTCCAATTTGCTTTTGCTCCAATAAAATAGAGTCTGCCAAAAGCTGCAATGCCAACGCTTCTACTGAAAGCCCACGTTGATTGGCTTGCTGCAAGAGATATTGCTCTATCTCTGGTGCTAGGTCAAGCGTTAGTGTCATATGTCTTTTGAGAATACGCCCTAATATTCTAGCCCTGAGAAGTCAGAAATTAGGCCGACGCCTCAAACTTCCACTGATCACCTCCGTTTCGTCTGCATCAAAGGCTATGTTCGCCCTCGCTGACCTGTAAAATTTGGAGATGACAAATCACTCCACCCCCCCAAATTCACATTCCGCAGCTTTCCCCCAGATTCCTAACGCCGCCTGGAGCCGCGCCATTGGCCAAGGCTGGGAGCAGCCCTACCGCGTCCGGTATGCCAGCAACATTGACGATGGGCCTTGGCACGGGATGCCGCTGGGTGGATTTGGGGCGGGCTGCATTGGGCGCTCGCATCGGGGCGACTTCAACCTCTGGCATCTGGATGGCGGCGAGCATTTTTACCGCAGCATTCCGGCCTGTCAGTTTAGTCTGTTTGAGGCGAGTGACGGTGGATCTCAGGCTTACGCGCTCTGTACCGAAGACACATTGGCAGCATGGCCAGCCTATCCCGGCGGCGGTGACTATCACGCGCTCTATCCCAGAAGCTGGTTTCAATACCGGGAGGTCTTCCAGGCTGATCTAACCTGCGAGCAGTTTTCGCCAATTTTGCCGCAGAACTACCGCGAGACCAGCTATCCGCTGGCCGTGTTTCTCTGGACAGTGCATAACCCTACCGATCGCCCGCTGACACTAAGCATCATGCTGTCCTGGCAGAATATGGTGGGCTGGTTTACGAATACGCTGAAGTCACCAGAGGTGAAAGTCCGCGATGACGGCAGTCCGGTCTATGAGTATCAGCCGCACCTGAACAGCGAAGGCAGCTTCAACCGCCGCGTCGAGGCAGGCTGCGTCATGGAGGGGCGGCGCTCTAGCCCGGTGGCCGAAGGTGAAGGCAGCTGGGCAATGATCACTGATCCCAACTTAGAGAGCTTTTACCAGACGCGCTGGAACCCCAACGGCGACGGATCAGATCTCTGGAACAGCTTTGCTCAGGACGGCTCGCTGCCGAATCTGGCCGACGAAACGCCTGCGAATGCAACCGAGCAGATTGGCGTGGCGCTGGCAGTGCGGTTGCGACTGGCTCCGGGCGAGACGCAGCAGATTCCGTTTGTCTTGGCCTGGGATTTGCCCGTCACCGAATTTGCCGAGGGCGTGCAGTATTTCCGCCGCTACACCGACTTTTTTGGCCGGACAGGCGACAACGCCCTGCAAATTGCCCAGACTGGACTAGAAAACTACGCGAGCTGGCAGACCCAGATCCAGCAGTGGCAGCAGCCGATTTTGGAACGAGCAGACTTGCCCAACTGGTTCAAAATGGCGCTGTTCAACGAACTCTATGACCTGTGCAGCGGCGGCAGCCTCTGGAGCGCGGCCAGTTTACGGGATCCGGTGGGGCAATTTGCCGTGCTGGAATGCCTCGACTACCGCTGGTATGAAAGCCTAGATGTACGACTCTACGGCTCGTTTGGGCTGCTGCATTTATTTCCTGATCTCGATAAGGCGATCATGCGGGCTTTTGCGCGTGCCATCCCCACCGAAGACAGCCGCCAGCGGATGATTGGCTACTACTACACGATTGGCAAGCCCAGCCCAGAGGCGCTTCGCAAAGCCAAAAACGCCACGCCGCACGATTTGGGTGCGCCCAACGAGCATGTCTGGGAGAAAACCAACTACACCAGCTATCAAGACTGCAACCTCTGGAAAGATCTGGGCAGCGATTTTGTGCTGCTGGTCTACCGCGATTTTGTGATGACGGGCAGCGATGACTTTGAGTTTTTGCGCGACTGCTGGGAAGCCGTAGTTACCGCGCTTGACTACCTCAAAGGCTTTGATCTCGACGGCGACGGTATCCCTGAAAATTCCGGCGCGCCCGACCAAACCTTCGACGACTGGCGACTGCAAGGCATCAGCGCTTACTGCGGCGGCCTCTGGATTGCGGCACTGGAAGCGGCCATTGCAATTGGGCAAGTTTTAGCAGCGCAGGGGATTGATTCAGCAGCGGCAGTGGCGCAGTGGCAAGGCTGGCTGGCGCAGTCGCGCGCGGTCTATCACAGCACGCTCTGGAACGGCAGTTACTATCGGCTTGACAGCGGCAGCGGCTCGGCAGTGGTGATGGCAGATCAGCTCTGCGGCCAATATTATGCAAGGCTGCTGAACCTGCCGGACGTGGTGGCTCCCGAATACACCGAGTCGGCGCTGCGAACCATCTACACAGCCTGTTTCCTAAAGTTCCACGACGGACAGTTTGGGGCGGCCAATGGTCTGTTGCCGGACGGTTCGCCCCTCAACCCAAAAGATACGCATCCGCTGGAAGTCTGGACGGGCATCAACTTTGGGCTGGCGGCTTTTCTGTTGCAAATGGGACTGCGACCGGAGGCAATGCGAATTACCGAAGCCGTAGTGCGGCAGATCTACGACAACGGCCTGCAATTTCGCACCCCCGAAGCAATTACCGCCGCCGGCACCTTTCGCGCCAGCCACTATTTGCGGGCAATGGCAATCTGGGCGGTATTCCTGGAACTGTAGGGTTGGGGGCGATAGAGTATAGAGTAGGGTTGGCAGATTGCTTAGCGCTCATAGGAACTGGCAAATGGCACGCGGAGATCAGATTTATGTAATGCGCCCGCTGATGAATATGGATGGCGTATATGAACATCACGGCATAGATTGCGGTGACGGTACGGTGATTCATTACTATAAGGGCGGTCAGATTCCGACTGTGGCGCGCACCAGCTTTGAAACCTTTGCGCGGGGCAACATTGTGCGGGTGAAACCGCGTCCGGTATCGTTTGTGCCAGATGTCGTAATTGAGCGGGCGGAGAGTCGGCTGGGCGAACAGCAGTACAATCTGCTCACCAATAACTGCGAGCATTTCGCCTCCTGGTCTAAGACGGGCAAAAACATCAGCCAGCAGCTCGAAGATTACGGTGTGGGGCTGGGCACGGTGAACCCGTTTGACTCGCGCCGCATGGTGAATACTGCCACAGAGAGCGGCAATCCGGTGGAGGCGATGGAGCTATTTGCCAAAGCGTTTGACAGCGCGGCGGTGGCGCGGGGGCAGTTGCAGACTCGAATTAAGCAAGCGCAAGCTGATATTGAGAGCTGGAATCGGGTGGCGCAAGAGGCACTGCGGCGAGATCGAGAGGACTTGGCGCGGCGGGCACTAGAGCGCAAGGTGAGCGCCAAAAAAGATCTGGCGCAGTGGGAAGAGCAATTGCGTCAGCTCAACTTAATGCAGGAAACGCTGGCGCAGAATTCGCTCAAGCTTCAGCAGCGAGTGGCGATGAATACGATCAATTGAGATGCGCTGCCGCAACCCGCAAAGCGGCGTGACCTATAGAGAACCTATACAGAAAGAGTTTACCGAGTTCAGGTTATTTCCAGAGAACGTGAGCTATCCTTCAAGACTTTGGTAGGCGAAAAGCATTTTGAGAGATCACTATCATGATTAAAAACGATCGCTGGATTATTGAGCAGGCAGAAACCGGGATGATTGCCCCATTTGAGCCAAGCCTGATTCGCTCAGTCTCGGTCGATGGCAACGGGCTGAAGCGTCCGGTGGTCAGCTACGGGCTGTCATCCTATGGCTACGATATTCGGCTCTCGCCTGCGGAGTTTCTGGTGTTTCGGCATGTGCCCGGTACGGTCGTCAACCCGAAGCGGTTCAATCCGCATAACCTAGAGCCAGTCTCGTTGCAGTCCGATGAAGACGGCGACTATTTCGTGATTCCGGCGCATTCCTATGGCCTCGGCGTGGCGCTAGAGCGCTTGCAGGTGCCCGAAAACGTGACGGTCATCTGCATTGGCAAAAGCACCTACGCCCGGATTGGCCTGATCGCCAACCTGACCCCGGCTGAGGCCGGCTGGCGCGGTCACCTCACCCTGGAGTTCTCCAACTCATCAAGCGCTGACTGCCGGATCTATGCCAACGAAGGAGTCGTGCAACTTCTGTTTTTAGAGGGGATGCCCTGCGAAGTTAGCTATGAGACGCGGCGCGGCAAATACCAAGATCAGGCGGAGCAGGTAACGCTGGCTAAGGTCTAAACCCAGATCTAGCGAGAGCGGCGAAAGTCAAACCAGGTTTCCAGCAGCGTCTTCTGCCAGTTCGGGCGCTGCTGCACCTGCATTTCGGCAGCGATCTGGCGAATCAGCTGGCTGATGGGCGAGAGCGCAGGGCTAGCGACCAGTGCCTTCAGCGTCAGGTGCTGCATCGCCAGCGCCACTTCGCCCATCCAGTCGCTTGCCCCAGCTCCCACCGCATCGGCCCCCAGGATTTTGCCGTTGGCATGGGCAATCAGCTTCACAAATCCAGTGTCGCCGCGCCGCTGAGCCGATCCCGCTAGCCTCAGCGGCAGCTTGCCGATTTGAACCGCCGCTCCGTAGCGCCGCACCGCCTGCGATTCACTCATCCCCATCCGCACCACCTCCGGGTCGGTTGGCAGCGACCAGACCCGCAGATCCGGCAGCGACTTGGCCGGGAATCCCAGCGCGTTGTGGACTGCAATATCGGCTTCCGCCCAGTGGTTTAGCCCAAATCCCCAACCAGATCCCCAGCCAGATCCCGCACTGCAAGCATAGATGCGCGGCTGAGTGGTTTGCAGCTTGCGGTTGACTAAAATCTGCTCAGGCTGCCACTTCACGCCCACCGCCTCCAGATTCAGCGATGCCAGCTCCAGATGCGCGTCCGCTAGCAAGACCGCGTCGGCCTCAATCGCCCGGTCGCCTACCTGCACCCAGATCTGCCGCTCAATCTGGCGCAGCTGCGTCGCCTCGGCCTGGGTGAGTACCGTCACGCCCTCCGCCTCAAGCTGGAGCTGGAGCAAGCGCGCTACCTCTGGATCAGCCTGGGGCAGAAAGCCGCCGCTGCGAATCAGGCTCACCGTCGCGCCCAGCCGATTCAGCACCTGAGCCAGCCAAACGCCATCTGGATCGCGACCCAAAATTGCAATCTGAGCAGGCAGACGCGGCCAGTCTGTCCAGGGTGCGAGATCGACTCCCGGCAGAGTAGCGGGTTGAGTTGCCGGAGCCAGCAGATACGAACGCCCTCGCAGTAGCCGATCGGCAACCGCTACAGCTAGCCGCAGTCGTGGATTGGGCTGCTGGAAGGCGGCAGCGGCAACAATCACCTCAACTCCAGCGCTCATTAAATGCGGTAGGCTGTGCGGCAGCGCCATCGAAGCCGCCAGATGCCGTGAGATGCGCTCAGACCAGCGCCGCAGATTCTCCCAGTCGGGCAGGCGGGTTGGGGTAGGAGGCAGATCAGCAGGCAGGCCAGCAGGCAGACTAGCAGCATCAGGCGCAAATTGCTCCAGCCAAGCCTGCGACTGAAGCAGGCGATTCACCTGGCTCAAGCAGTCCGGCAAGGCCGAAGCCGAGGCTGCTGGCTCAATCAACGCCACCCGCGCTCCCAGCTTGCAGGCCCGCAGCGCCGCGTATCGCCCCGCTGGTGCCCCGCCTAAAATAATCAAATCGTAGTCAACCGTCATGCGTTGCGCGGGGGGAGATGCGGCAGGCTGTCGGCTAGCGCTTCTAGGAGCCGCTGATTCTCAGAGAGCCGCCGCACCGCCACTCGGAAATAGGCTTCGCCCAGTTCGGGGAAGCTCAGGCAGTCGCGGATCAAGATCTGATCCTGGCAGAGCAGCCGCTGTTGCAGGGCTGAGGCTGCCACCTGCGACTGCACCAGCAAAAAGTTGGCGCTGCCGGGGAAGGGCTGCAATCCCGGCAGCTGCGCTAGTCCCTCAAAGAGCTGCTGCCGCGCCGGGGGCAACCAGTCCCAGGTCTGCTGCTGAAAGGCGCGATCCTGCAAGACCGCAACACCCGCTTCAGCCGCCAGCAGATTCACCGACCAGGGATCGCGCCAAGTCTGCCAGCGGTTGAGCCGGTCGGGGTGAGCAATCGCGTAGCCCAGCCGCAGACCGGGCAGGCTATAGAATTTGGTCAGCGAGCGCAGAATGACTAGGTTGGGGTATTTGGGCACCAGATGAATTAAGCTCTGCTGCTCGGCGGGCGGCAAAAAATCCATGAAGGCTTCGTCAATTACCACGAGCGCAAATTGGTAGAGCAGTGGCAAAACTGCCTTAGCCGAGAACAGCCGCCCAGTCGGGTTGTGGGGATTATTGAGCAGCAGGCCAGATCCGGGCGGTGCGGGAATTAGCAGGTGCGGCTGAGCGAGACTGGGATCTAGCTTCAGCGGCTGGCGAACAATTTTCGCTCCGAAGCTGCTCAGCGCGCGCAGATAGTCGCTAAAGCTGGGGGTGAGCAGATAGGTGGCGGTCAGCTTGGCGAGCTCGCGACCCGCCCAGGTCAACAGCTCGGCGGCGCCGTTACCGGGCAGAATCCACTCGATTGGCAAATCATGCTGCTGGCTGAGCGCCTGTCGCAGCGTCAGATAGTCTGGGTCAGGGTAGTCGCGCAGCGCCCCCAGATTGGCCTGAATGGCGCTGACGGCAGACTGAGGCAACCCCAGCGGGTTGATGCTGGCCGAAAAATCGAGAATATCGGCTGGGGGACAGCCCGCCAGGGACGCGGCCCAAGTCAGGTTTCCCCCATGTGTCGGTCTTGGTTGCGTCGGTCTTGTGGTTGGTCTTGCTGGCGTGGGTCGTGATTGCACCAAGATCCTCTGGCGCTACTTCGCCACCATTTCTTTGAACTGCTTGCCTGCGGAGAAAGCCGGGACTTTCGTGGCCGGAATCTGCATGGCTTCGCCGGTTTTGGGATTGCGGCCTTCGCGCTCTTTACGATCGCGTGGCTCAAAAGAACCAAAGCCCACTAGCGTTACTTTATCACCCTGCGAAACGGCATCCATAATTGAATCGATAGTGGCGGACAGGACGGCATCTGCCTGCTTTTTAGTGACGTTCGCTTTCTCAGCCACCTTATCGACTAGTTCACCTTTATTCATCAGCAATCTCCTTAACAAAACGAGTATAGATTCGGAGTGGTTTTCAGATCTGTGTTTTGAGATCTGAATGGCCTAAAATTTCAAGTTCAAACTGTAAGACTGCCGCTAAGGGCTGAAACCCAGTGAAACTCGAATTTTCAATGTTTTATTCTAGAGCTAAGCTCAGCAAAGCGGATCGGTGAAACCGTGAATTGATATAGTTCTCAAGGTTTTTTAGCAAAAAAAGTGGCCAATTGAGCAGTTTTACTCAGCAAAAGCGCTGAATTGAACGCTTCAGTATTGCGAATTGTTTCGAGTATCGCTGCATCTAGCGGTCGAGTTGGCTAGTGCTGAAGTTGAGGTATGCAGGCCGAATTGGGCATCCTGATTTAATCTTTTCAGCGTCGATTCAGCATCGATGACCTGTGAGTGCTCTGTAAATTTCCCTGTAAGTCAACCTGTAAGTCACCCTGTAAATCGCTCTGTTCTCTCACCCGTCTTTTCTGCATTTTCCAGATGATAGATTTCTCAAAGCGATCTTTTCTCTAAAATATTCTCCTTAAAATAAAAGTAGGGACAGACAGGTGAACCATTGCTCAACCTTTCTCTCCCTACAAGCACCATCCCAATCGGTTGGGGGGCAGGCTCGCCCCCCATTGCTAAGCAGCTACGGCAGCTGTACGCCGCGCTTCTGCAAGATTTCCTGCGCCTCGCGGCTGGGCGCATAGCGGTAGCCAAAGTTGGAGAAATCAGAATCATCCAGGATGTTCGGAGTCACCAGCGCCACAACTTCCTGGCGAGTATTCTCGTTGGATGTGCTTCTAAACAAGGCTCCTAGAATCGGGATATCGCCCAAGATCGGCACCTTGTTCACCTGAGAGCGATCAGTCTCCTGAATAATCCCCGACAGAATCAAAGTCTGACCATCTCGCAGCCTCACCCGACCCGACTGCACCTGCCGCACCGAGAGAAGCGTCACAAATCCACCGTCATTGTCGGTCGTGACCTGCTGAATTGGGGCAGTCACCGTCGGCTGAATCCGCACGGTCACGAAGCCATTGTCGTCAATCCGCTCGACGGCCACCGCCATCTGCAAGCCCGCCACCACTTTTTCAGGATTGCTCGTAGTCAGTACGCCAGCAGCCGTAGTCTCAGTCTCAGTCTCAACCCTGGAAAGCACCTCTTGCCCCAGGTTGACATTGGCCGTTTCGCCTTCCTGCACCACCAGCGTTGGATCGGTGAGCACTTTGGCATTGTTGTTGACGATCTGTGCCTGGAGGCGAGCCAAGAATCGCTGTGGGAACTGGAACAGGCTGGGCAGGGCCGAGGTGATCTCAGACTGCGTTCCCGGCGAAATCGTTAGCTGCCCCGTCGTCGGGTCGCGGGTAATCGTCGTGGCATCCCCCTGGGTGAATTCGGTGATGCCGGGATTCAGCGGATTGCCGTTGCTACCCAAGGGGGCAACCGGATTCAGCACCGTACCCGTATTGGGCACAAACGTGCCGTTGGGCAAGTTGGTGCCGCTGCCCGGTACGTTCAGGCTTTGGTTGGGGTCAAAGAACGGGGCGTTGCCAGTGTAGGGGCTGCCAATGATTGGGGTGCCGGTCAGACTCCCGTTCACCTCAGCCGCCGTGGGAGGCCGATAGCGACCCAGGTTAATCGCTGCTGCGCCTCTGTCAACCACACCAAAGAAGTCGCCTTCCCCCCAGGAGAAGCTAGTGTTGAAGTCTTCGGTGGCTTGCAGGTTGATATCCACAATCTTGACGTTGATTGCCACCTGCCGCTGCCGCAGATCCAGCTGAGCCAGCATCGTCTCGGCCATCTGAATCTTACGGGGTTCACCCACCAGCGTCACAGAGTTGAGTCGCGCGTCGGCAGCTACCGTCAAACCGCTGAGCGGCGAGGGGCCAGAACCGGGCGGCACCGAAAACGTCTGGATTTCAGCTGGATCAATCTGGTCAGTGGTGCGGGTCACGCCGCCCTCGGTAATCGACTCTGTGCGGGTGCGCTCTGGGATAAACTGGCGCGTCTCGGCTCCCAGCGTTGCCAGGTAGGTGGAAGCCGAAGCTGCCGAAACCTGGTTGACCCGTAGCGTGCGCGTGATGTAGTTGCGAGCCGAGTCCGGCAGTCGTGGCCCCACAAAAATCGTGCGCCCCACCCGATTGGCTTCGAGTCCGGCGACTCGCAGCACGTAGTTAAAGACGTTTTGCACCGGCTCATTTTCAATATCTAGCGAGATTCTGACATCGTTGCTCTGCACTGCGCCTGCTGCTGCTGCCGGGTCAGCTTGCTCTGCTCCGGCAGCAGCACCCACGTCGGCGTTGATATAGGCCACGTTCATACCAGCAGCGCGAGCCAAGAGCGACAGCACATCTCGCGCTGGCGCATCTCTGAGCACGAGTCGCGGCACCACTTCGTCAGAGCCAAGCCCAACTTCTGACGCTGAGGACTCGACGTTGGATACCGAAATATCGCCCAATGGCGGGGCAATGGCGCGGGGAGCCAGCGGCGGCGTATATGCCGGTGTAGTGGTGACTGCCGGAACACCGTCAATCGTGAGCTGCGGGTTGGGCACCAGCACGTCGTTGCGATTGACCTGAGCGACCTGGGCAGGTCTGCCTGCTGAACTAGCGGCTGAACTAGTCGTTGGGCTAGCTGCTGTCGCCTGACTCACGTTCAGCACAATCCCGCTATCGCCCTGACTCACCTGGCCAACTGGCGAGTTGTTGCCGCCATCGACCGTGACGCGGACGCTGTTATCGTCTAGCTGAGCGACGGTGATGGAGCGGATGCCTGGAGCCGGGTTGCTCTTTTCAAATCCTTTGCCATCTGGGAGTTGAAGCTCAGTATTCACCAGATCTGCAATCAGCGAGTTGCCCCGATTCACCGTGAAGACCTGCGGACGCTCGCCTTCGTTGGTTGACAGAACCACCTCAAATCCGCTGCCCGCCGGGTTGACCTTTACATCCTTGATCTGCGTTGCGGCAGCTTGAGCCGCCTGAGCCGTCAGCATTATCACTGCGCTACCCAAGACGGCGCTGCCAACTGTCGCGTTGCCAATTAAATTACCAAATCCAAGACGCCGTTTCACGGTTCACTCCTCCTTATAACGATCGAAATCGGGTTAACCCAAGCTTGAGCGGGTGCATGGCGGTTCAGTCTATTTGCTGAGCCTACCTGCTATGTAGCGTTTTCATCCCTGAATTTTATATTCATTCGCCATATATAGCGCATTTCCCTTTTAAATATACATTTGGGGAAGAGAATTCGGAGAAATTGAGAAAACGTTACTGGATTTGCCCCGATCTACCCGATCTATCTGGATCTAATCTCAAAACTCCTAAAGCCCATAAAAATACCCCACAGACGCGGTTTTGGATCTCTAAGCGCCGCGAATATGGGGGGAATGAGATGAGAGGGATGAGCTAGCTAGGGGGTAGCGGGCGCGGGCTGGTTTGGATCAGCAGGCAGCAGCGCCGAGAGCTTGAAGCTGGTGATGATCTGCGTATTCGGCTGGCCAGTCGGCGTGATCCGGCCTCTGTCGTCCAGCAGGATCTTCTGGGTTTCCGAGTCTAGATCGGACACCAGATCGCTCACCACCAGCAGGGGCTGAAGGCGCTCAATGTTACGGATAATCGACTGGGTTTGGGGGAAAGAACCTTTGATCTGCACGTCATAGACGCGCCGCTCTAGCTTGCCGTTCACCTCCGTTCCCAGGCTGCTGTCTGAAATTACCCCAGAGGCTTCTGTATTTAGGTCAAACTGCGCCAGACTGGCTCGCCTAGCCGGATCGGTAATGCCTGCATTCACCGACTGGACGCGCTCATTCACATCTAGCAGCAGCGTGTTCAGGCTGTCTTCAGTGGCAAACAGGCTGCGGACATCGGCCTGGAGCTGTTTGGCAGATTGAAGCCTGACTTTGGCCTCTGCGATTTGCTTCTGCGTATCGGCCTGGTTTGCCAGCTGTGCTTCTTTCGCCTCAATATCGGTTTTCAGCTCCTGATTGCGCGTCAGCGTCCCCTGCACCAGGTTTGACCAAAGCAGATAGGCAGCCAGTGCCCCCAGCAGCGTCAGCGCAATTGCACCAATGACTGGGGTAATCGTCAGGCCAAACAGCTTCGGATACCCAACAACCTCTTCTTCGCCCTCATTGGGCATAAAATCTCCACCAATCGTCATGGCTGCAATACTCCTCTATCGCGAAGGGCTTGAATACGCGAGGCGAGTCCGACCGACAGGGTGCGCTCTAGGTCTTGCAGCAGGTCAGAAGCCGGCAGGTTGGTGAGGCTTCCTTCAATCCGATATTCGACCACCTGGGGCAGCTGCACCTCAATGTTGCCGCCCGCGTTCTGCTCAGAAAACTCAACGGTTGTCGGGTTGTCGATCAGCTTAGAGCTGACCAGCTTGATTTCGTCTCCCTTCAAAAAAGGCGACCGCTGCAAGGTCAAAACAAAATCGTTTGCGTCGTTGAACGAGCGCGCCACGCCCGAAATCGCTACCCGCGAGGGATTGGGCGGCGGCGTCACCTCCACAGGCGCGGGGGCAGCTGCAGCGCCGGGGCTTGGACTCGCCTCAGGACTGGGGCTAGGGCTGGGTGGCGGTGGCGGCAGCGGCTCTGGCTCTAGCTGCTCAATTTTGGCTATCTGCACCCCGCTCGGCACTCTGGCGCGCACGTCTTGCAAAATCGCCGACCAGGGCTTGATAAAGTCAAAGACCGAGGCCAGTGCCTGGTTCTCTGCCTCAATATTCTGCACCTGGGTATTGATGTTGGACACCTCGGCCAGCTGTGCCTGAAGCGCCACCAGCTGGCTATCTAGCTCAGCCTGTCGTGTCTCTAGCTGGCTGTTCTGGTTTTGCAAAAACAGCCAGAAGCCAGCCACCAGTGCCGGTAGAGCAATGGCCAGCGCTGCGCCGATGTAGTAGGCACGCGGGTCACCGCTGGCGACTCTCCCCCCTCGACCTTTGGCTAAACCTGCCTCAGTCGGTCGCTCGGTTCGATCATTGAGAAAATTAATGTCTAAGCTATACATCTCACCATGCCTCCCGCAATCCGAGTCCCAACACCACTCCCAGCCCTGCCCGCTGAGCCGGTGACAGATCTTGATCGACCTCTAGCGACATCGCCGCCACCGGATCAACCTGGCTGGCTGGCAGCGCCAACCGCTGAGAGAAAAATTCGTCAAGCTGGCCAATCGCCCCGCCTGGGCCAGCCAGCAACAGCTGCGCGACCTCCATGTTTTCACCCTGGTTGTGGTAGAAATCAATCGAGCGCCGCAGCTCGTCGGCTAGCTCCCCTAGCACCCGCAGCATTGCTGCCGTGCCGGGATTAACGCCCCCCCGCGTTGGATTAGTGGGCATTGTGCCCATGCTGTCCATCGGGATGATTGGAATGGTCATGCCTTGCAGCAGGTCAGTATTGCGCGAGGGCGGCAGGTTCATGGCGCGGCTGAGAGCCGTCTGTACTTGATAGGTGCCAATCGGCACGGTGCGCGAAAACTGAGGTACGCCGTCCACCACAATCGAAATCTCAGTATTTTCAAACTGAATATCGACAATGGCCGCAGCTTCCTGAGGCGTAAACTGCCGCAGCTGCTGCCGGATCGTCCGAATCAGCGAGAAGCTGCTAATCTCCAGGACATCTACCGCCAGCCCCGCCTGCCGAAAGGTTTCCATATAGGTATCTGTCACCTCTCGCCGGGTGGCCACCAGCAGCACCTGCACTTTTTCGATCCCGTCTTCATCTACAAAAAAGCCGAGCTTCTGGTAGTCTACGTCGGCCTCTTCCCGCGGGAAGGGCAAATACAGACCTGCCTCCTGATTGAGCACCATCTCACGCAGCTCCCGGTCGTCGAGTTCGGCAGGCACCGGAATAATCCGCGTCACCGTGTCTCGACCGCTGGGAATTGCGGTGGCCGCATGTTTGACCTTCAGCTTGCTCTCAGTCAAAATGGCCTGAATGATCTCGGCCATCGCCCCCGGATCGACAATCTGGCCTTCTTGAAAAATGCCTTCCGGCACTTCAGCCGAAGCCAGCGTCACCAGCTGAAACCCCTGACCTTTCTTTTTCAATCGAGACACGTTAACCCGATCAGGAGTCAGCTCGACGCCGACACCCTTTGTCTTTTTAGCGAATACGTTTTTGAGACCACTAACCACAGTTCTTGTCCGTGTATGAGTAAAAAGAACCTGCCAGAGCCAACCTGGGGCTACGACGTTTAAACTTCCGTCAGATGAAAATCCTGATAATTTAGGATAGCTAATTCAGACTGAGTTGGAACATTCAGCCGCAACTAAATTCTGCCTATCTTTAGATTTATCTACTAAATCTAGCCACTGATCACACTTTCTAGATCTTAGGATACAAACTCGCCAGAAAACCTGACCAGAAACCTGATCAAAACAGGCAAAGAATAAGAGAAAAACAGGCAAAAAAAAGGACATCCACGCTAGATGTCCTCGTTCTGACCTATGATCCTAAACCGATGAAACTTAGGGCGCTGGCTGTCAGGCTAGCTGTAGAACTAAAAGCCTTTGAGCCAGAAGCCTTAGACCAAGAGCCATAGCTCAAAAATCTGCAAGACTCCTTAAGAGGTTCCTTAAGAGTTAAAGTATCGGAGTGAGATTGCTCACATCCTAGTCAACCGCCATCCGTACAAACAAGGCCGCAACCGGGGGCTTTATCAAAACAATACAAATTTGGCGCCCTCTGCAAAGGAATCTGCTGATAATTCTACTGAGCCATCCTGCCTGCTCCTCTCCCCCTAAGCCTCTGTCTATATAGGGTTATGGCTGCTCGACTGGCTAACTTCACCCCTCGCAACCGATCTTGAATTTACCGCCACCTCAGAATTTAGCTGACAGAATTATCGTGCCGCTGGATGTCGCAACTCCAGCAGCGGCGCTCTCGCTAGTTGAGCGGCTGCCGCAGGTGACCTTTTGGAAGGTTGGCCTAGAGCTATTTGTGGCGGGCGGCTCAGTTCTAGAGCATCTGAAGGCACAGCAGAAAAAGATCTTCCTCGATCTGAAGTTTCACGATATCCCCAACACAATGGCTGGAGCCTGTCGCTCGGCGGCTCGCTATGGTGTTGACCTGCTCACGGTTCATGCCGCCGCAGGGCGAGTCGCGCTGGAAGCTGCTCAAGCTGCTGCCGTTGCGGAAGCTAGCGCCCTCAACCTGCCGCCGCCCAATCTGATTGCGATCACGCTGCTGACCAGCCTCAATGCCCGTTCGCTAGCCTTTGAGCTGAAAATTCCGCTCGAACTCGCAGACTACGCCCTGCAAATGGCGCTTCTGGCGCAGGAGAGCGGTTTGGCCGGGGCGGTTTGTTCGCCCCAAGAAGTTGCTCAGCTGCGCGAAATTTGCGGCGAACAGTTTTTGCTGGTCTGTCCTGGCGTGCGGCCAACCTGGGCTGAAGCAGGCGATCAGCAGCGGGCGATGACTCCGGCTGCCGCCCTCCAAGCGGGCGCGAGCTATCTAGTGATTGGCCGACCGATTACCGCTGCGCCTGATCCGGCTGCCGCCTTTGGGCGCGTTTGCCAAGAGCTGGAGCAAGCGCTGCGCTAGGAGCTGATGTTGTGGTCAAAAATTTGATCAACGCGAGGGTCTGGATACCGCTGGGACTGCTGCCACTGTTGGGAATGCTCTGGGCGCTACGGCTCCCAGCAGTGGCAGCAGGCTCACAATCAGGCTCGCATCGATTGGCCTCGCGTCGTCCGCCTGCTCCCAGCCATATCCGCCGGACGGCCCAGTGCCCCAGTCAGCTCGAAGCCCTGATGCCACTGCTGCTGCGCGATCTGCCCAGCTATGCCAATCGAGTCAGCCAACGCGCCTACCCTGACCGCTTTCGGGCAACCGCCGCCGATCCTGCCGTGATTCCGGGCTATCTGCTGTTGGCGGGCAACCCTGACTATCGACCGCTGAGTTTGGCTGGGGGTGAATACCGCTCGCCTAGTGAAACTGAAGTGCCGCAGGTGTTTTTTACCACGCTAGAGCGCCAGTATTTTTCAGACCAAGCCTTTGAGTTGCAGCATTATCACTGGCTATTTCTCACTCCCACCCAGACGGGCTGGCAGCTTGTGCTGATGCTCTCCAGCATTGGCAACCAGCGCAAGGGCGCACAGGCCGACGAACCGCCTTCGCCGCCGCGTGATAGCAGCCAAGGCGTGATCGCTCAGGCGATTCGGCTTTGGCTACGCGACTGTGAGGCCGGCAGTATTGCTGCGCCCTCTGAGCTGCCCTCTGAGCTGCCAGAAATCCCGCAGCAGATTTCACCAGCCGCGCCTAGAACCGATCGCCAATCGTGAAGTAGGCCGAGAAATCACCTCGGTCGCTGATTCCTGCCTCTAGCCGCATTAAGCCCACATTTGAGGTGGCTAGCAGCCCCAGGCCAAACCCAAACCCCGACCCAGGCTTGTCGCGCACAACTCCGGGTTCGCCTGTGATGAACGTTTGGGTGCCAAAGCCCGTTCCGTAATCCACAAACGCATTCGCCGCAAACAGCACCCGGTCGCCTAAGGCTTCTTGCAGCAGCACTGGTTCAATCCGCAGCGCCGCAAACGGAGCACGATATTCCAGGCTGGCCTGCAAATAGGTCTGTGGACTGCCCAACTCGCCCGTGCCAAAGCCCCGCACTGAGCTAGAGCCACCCAGCACAAAGGCTTCGTAGGGCGGCGTATCGCCTAGCAGCGTGCCGCCTTGCAGGTTTAACAGCAGTGTACTGGGCGTGCCGTCCACCGTAATGAAGCTGAGCGGCAAATACTGGACGAAGTTGGCGGTCGGACGGGTGTAAAGAATGCTGGCATCCCCGATCGGAATGCTCTGATCTAGGCCGAGCTGAACCCGGTTGCCCGCCGTGGGAAACCCAACATCGTTGCGGCTGTCGTAGTTGAGGGTGGCGTTGATCGTCAGCAGACTGTCAATCCCGTCATCGCTGAGCACCAGTCGATTGCCCTCGCGATCTCTGGTAAACAATCGACTGCCCGTCAGTGCCTCGCGCATTGAAATCTGCTCGTAGGAGAGACCTGCCGCCCAGCCGAGTTCGGGAGTTGGATTCTGGACAATCTGAATGCCGCCGCCCACTCGCCGCTCCCAGAAATCTGTGTTGCCGGTTGGCAGTTCGACTTCGTCGCCCGCATTGAAGGTAGGGTTGAGATAGCCGATGCCTTGAAAGTTAAGGGCATAGCTAAAGTGATCGGTTCCGAGGATCCAGGGGTTAGCAAACGTCAGGTCAAAGCCGTCAGCCTGATCGCCAAGCAGCACGCCTAAGGTGAGCGACTGATCGATGCCGCCAATGTTACGCAACTGAACGCTCCCCGGAAGCTGAATCCCATTGAGGCGCAGGGGAACAGTTCGCACCGGAGGGGGCAACGTAATGCCGCGCAGCACCGAAGGTAGCGCCACCTCGTTGCCGGGATAAAAGGTAATGGTGCTGGCTTCCCGCAGCTGATATACCATCACGACCTGCGCCGGGTCAGCTGCGGGTTCGAGCTGGATACTGGCATCTTGAATGGCGGTCAGCGCGACGACACGCGCCAAATCGGCCTCGGCTAAAACTGGATCGTAGCGGTCGCCGGGTTGCAAATCAAAATTGCGCGTGATAATCTCCGGTCGAGTGTTGCCCTCTATCGGCTGCCCATCTCTGTCTACATAGCGCAGCTCAATCTCAGCGATGGTCTCGCCCTGACCCGTCGGCACGCGCAGATCTTCAGTATCTTGAGCATCCTGCTGACGTTCGATTTCGGGCTGAACCTGGGCAACAGCGGTATCTGCTGGCGGCTTGAGCAGGTCTGCGGCTTGAGTTGAGGCAGTCACGTCAGGCTGGGCGACGCTGGTTATATCGCTAGTTAGGTCGCCAGCTATATCGCCAGCTATATCGCCAGTTGAGCCACTGGTCAGATGCTCGGAGTTCACTGGAAGAGAATCTAGGGGCGCAGATGCTGCTCCAGAGATTTCTCCAGATATCTCCTCAGGCAAAGGCATTCCCCAACTGACTCCAGCGAGTCTCAGTTCAGCAAACCCAAGTCCAGCGAGCAGGCTGCTGCTGAGCAGGCCAACTTGAAACGCACCGTAGCAGGCACCTTGTCTTAAATTCATGTCACGCTTCCTCACACCATTCAGAGCATCATAGTCCGAGTCATCCAGATTTGCAGGTGCTATCTGAAACTAGACTGCTCTCTTATTAAACTGCCAATCTAGGGTTTCGTTAGCACTCCAATACGCTGGAGATCTAGCTTAAAACTGGCTCAAATTTGATTGGTCAAGCGTGAGTTTTAGATGCTTTGCGTATTTCTACGGGAAGCCGCATTAATTCTGGTCACAGCGTACTGATCCACCGCGTCATTTCGCCCGTCTTGCCCGCAATTTGTCTGCAATTTGCCGCCAAACAGCTCTAGCGCTCGCGTCTCGTTAGATCTACCTAGATCTACGCTAGATCTTTTGCGGGGCAGATTCTGACTCAGCTCTCAGCTCGTCGAGCTTGGCTCGCACCGACTTCATATCTTGCCACATCAGCCATTTGGGACTGCCCTTGTCGCGTGACTGGTTGCGCAGCAGATAGGCAGGATGGAACACGGGCATACAGAGTCGCCCTTCCCACTCAATCCACTCCCCCCGAATTTTAGTAATGCCGCGCTTGTCGCCCACTAGCCCTTTGACCGCCGAAGCGCCCGTCAGCAAGATAATGCCTGGATCGACCATGCGAATCTGCTCTAGCAAATAGGGACGGCAGGCATCCATCTCTTCCTGCGTGGGAGTACGGTTATCGGGCGGGCGGCATTTGACAATATTGCCAATGAATACATCTGCGTCGCTCAGTCCCACCGACTCCAAAATCTTGTCGAGCAGCTGTCCCGCCTTGCCCACAAACGGCAGCCCCGTCTCATCTTCATTCTGCCCTGGCCCTTCTCCAACAATCAATATCTTGGCCTGCGGGTTGCCCCGACCCACGACCGCTTTGATGCGCGTTGCCCCTAATCCGCAGCGATGGCACCGATTGCAGTGCTCTGACATTTTCTCCATTGAGGCATAGGTGCCGGGGGGAACAGGCACTCTGGCGCTAGTTGGAATCAGCTCAGGCTCTACTGGCTCGCTGGGCTGAGTGACTGCCGCTGAGTTAAATAGATCCATCTGATGATCATCAGGAGCCATAGTCGTTTGCGCTCAAAACCTGCATAGGCTTGTATGGTAGAGCATTTCAGCCCGTTCAATGCACTAACCTTCAGAGAGATTCCGTCCGATCAAACTCGGGCTAAGGTAAGACTAGGGACGTAGGTTGATTGATCTATGGATAGCTAAATGGCTATGTGAGCATCAACTAGAGTGACTGACTTCGGTGTTGTCTCGGATGTAGCGATTGGGTGGAGCGTTTTATGATTCCACCAGTGAAGCATTCCGACAAAAAACCGATAGCTTCCGTAAGGTCGCTACCGGCAAGTCGTGTGTTCCCTGTTGATGACTCGGCTAGAGTTGAGTCCTTTTCAATATGCCTCGGCGCTGATTTCTCAGTTGCAATCTAGATCATCCTGTTGCTGTGATCTACTCTATTGACTAATCTGACAGTTCCCTCAATCGTCAGCTTTGATAGCACATCAGCTCCGATAGCAGCAGTTTTAAAGTTTTGACTAGGTTCGGTCTAGGTTTCAGGCAGTCGGTTAAGCAGTTCTGGGCAGGCATTGAATTTTGAATCAGATCCGTAGTGATAGCTAATAGCTAACGCAAAGCTGACAGAAAAATCAAAGCAAAAAAAACCGACAGCTTCCGTAAGGTCGCTATCGGCAAGTCGTGTGTTCCCTGTTGATGACTCGGCTAGAGTTGAGTCCTCTTCAATATGCCTCGGCGCTGATTTCTCAGTTGCAATCTAGATCATCCTGCTATCGTGATCTACTCTATTGACTCGTTTTGGAATTTATAGTACGGCAGGCTAAATCGAATTGGCTGAGCCGAAACAGGCAGCTAGAACCAGCCGTAAAGTGGCTAATAGTAAAGATGGCCAATAAAAAACCGACAGTTTCCGTGAGGTCGCTGTCGGCAAGTCGTGTGTTCCCTGTTGATGACTCGGCTAGAGTTGAGTCCTCTTAAGTATGCCTCAGCGCTTTGGCATAGTCGCGATCTAGATCAGCGGATTCCTGTGATCTTGGTCACGGATTTTCCGCTGGCAATTCGAGTTTTAATAGCCCTGAGCCGCTGCACAGCCTCGACTTCAGTCGCCGCAGCTTCTAGATAAACTAGATAAAAGCGTTGCAAGATGGAAAGTTAAATTGAATCCTGATAGTCTGGAGCTATTCCATACGCCTTGCTCTTATGACTTCTGATCCCTTCATCTCGGCAGCTGGAACTCCCATCGTGGAGCAAGCCGTGCCCCAGGTGCGATTTAAGAGCGAAGGCGACAGGCTACTGCTGCTGCTGCCGCTGGAGAGCGAAGCAGCGGCTACCAGCTGGGCTGATCTGTGGCAGCAGTTTAAGCAGCGGCTGAACGCTAACGAGCGGTTTTGGCAAGCTCATACGCCGGTCTACCTGGTGGCGCGAGATCGGCTGCTGGACGGACGACAGCTCCAAGCCATTGCTGATGCCTTGAGTGACGCGCAGCTGTACCTGAAGCGAGTTTATACCAGCCGCCGCCAGACTGCTGTGGCTGCGGCAACAACGGGCTTTTCGGTGGAGCAGCAGTCTCCGGCACAGGGCTTTGAAGCGGGCAAAGCGCTGGCTGAACCGCTCTATCTAGAGACGACTGTGCGTTCGGGCGTAGAAGTCCGTCACGCGGGTAGCGTTGTCGTGCTGGGCGATGTGAATCCGGGCAGCTCAATTATTGCGGATGGCGATGTGTTGGTCTGGGGGGCTTTGCGGGGGGTGGCGCAGGCGGGAGCAAAGGGCAACCTCCGCTGCGTCATCATGGCGCTGCGTCTAGAGCCTACCCAAATTCGGATTGCGGACTTCATGGCGCGTGCCCCTGAGCAGCCGCCCGATCAGTACATCCCTGAGGTGGCCTATGTGGCGTTAGAGGGAATTCGGATTGCTAGAGCTGCCGATTTTTCTAAAGATCGACTATTTCCGCCAGAGAGTTGAGCTGGCAAAACCCGATACATCTGCTGGCTGAATGCGTCCGCTCTGAGTGGGGTCTTCTATACTGAGTTTACTTCGTTGTTCTTACCTAATTCAGCGCCATGAGTCGGATTATTGTTGTTACATCGGGGAAAGGTGGTGTGGGCAAAACCACCACGACTGCCAATTTAGGCATGGCGCTGGCCCAGCGCGGACATAAAGTAGCGGTGGTCGATGCTGATTTTGGTTTGCGCAACCTAGATTTGCTGCTGGGTTTGGAGAACCGGATCGTCTATACGGCGGTTGAGGTTTTGGCAGGCGAATGTCGGCTCGATCAGGCGCTAGTTAGAGATAAACGCCAGCCGAATTTAGCGCTCTTGCCTGCGGCTCAAAACCGCACGAAAGATGCCGTCACGCCGGAGCAGATGAAAAAGCTGATTGGGGCGCTGACCAAAGCCTTTCACTTTATTCTGATTGACTGCCCTGCCGGGATTGAGATGGGGTTCCAAAATGCGGTAGTGGCGGCGCGTGAGGCTATCGTCGTCACCACTCCCGAAGTCGCTGCCGTCCGGGACGCTGACCGCGTGGTGGGTTTGCTAGAAGCCAACGACATTAAGCGAATGTATTTGGTAATCAATCGGCTGAAGCCCGCGATGGTCGAAAAAGACATGATGATGTCGGTGAAGGACGTGCAGGATATTTTGGCGATTCCGCTGCTGGGTGTAGTGCCGGATGATGAGAAGGTGGTGGTTTCGACCAATCGCGGCGAGCCGCTGGTGCTCTCCACCGAAACTCAGTCGCTGGCTTCGACAGCCTTTGCAAATATTGTGCGACGCTTGGAAGGGGAGAAGGTGCCTTTTCTTGACTTGACCCCGCCCCCCGAAGACTTTCTGAGCCGAATGCGTCGATTTTTCGGACAGAAGCCATAATTCTTACTATCTAAACTATCTAGAATTATTTAGGATTCAGTTTCCCTGCGGCTTGCTCAGATTTTCGCGATCTTGCCTTTTCCAACTTGTCTTCCTCGATTTTTCCTCCCTCAATCTTTCATAACGGTGCGCCATGTTAAGCGAACTGCTCGACCGGATTTTCTCTCGCAATAAAAAAGCTAACAACAGCCGCGCTTCGGCCAAGCGGCGACTACAGCTCGTGCTGGCTCATGACCGAACGGACCTGTCGCCCGCTGTTGTTGAAAAGATGCGGCAGGAAATCCTAGAGGTCGTGTCGCGCTATGTGGAGATTGATCCAGAGGAGTCAGAGTTTGCTCTAGAGAGCGACCAGCGAACCACTGCGCTGATTGCCAACCTGCCGATTCGCAAGGTAAAAGATGGCAAGAACGACACGGTGGATGTTGAGACGCTCGTGCCCTTGAGGCCTGTGGCTGAGTCGCCGAATGATCTACTCGATATTTCGCTCGATTCGGGCGAGTTCCCGACGGACGAGCTGGATTTTCCGCTGCCCAGCCAAGGCGTTGCAACGCTGGCGGTCGAACCAGCCGCGAAAAGCCAGACTACACAAAATCAGCCTGCCCAAAATCAGCCCGCCCAAAGCCAGCCGGAGAACCAGACTGCTGAGTGAACGCTAGCTCAAGAAAAGCCCGTACCCTAAGCCTGCCATGACCAGCCGCATTATTGACCTGCTTCGCACTGGCCAACCCGCCCAAACCGTCACGATTCGCGGCTGGGTTCGCACCAAGCGCGAGCAAAAAGAATTCTGCTTTGTGGAAGTCAACGATGGCTCCTCGCTGGTGGGGCTACAAGCGATTCTCAGCGCTGATTTACCTGACTATGCTGAGCAGCTTAAAAAGCTGAGCACGGGTGCGTCGGTAGAAATTTCTGGCAGCTTGGTTGAATCACCCGCCAAAGGTCAGCGGATCGAGCTGAAAGCCAGCCAGCTGACCATTCATGGCGAGGCCAACCCCGAAACTTACCCGCTGCAAAAAAAGCGACATTCGTTTGAGTTTCTGCGCGAAATCGCCCACCTGCGCGCCCGCACCAACACGATTGGAGCGGTGTTTCGGGTTCGTAATGCCTGCGCCAACGCCGTGCATGACTTTTTCCAGGCGCGCGGCTTTCTCTGGGTGCATACGCCGATTATCAGCGCCAACGATTGCGAAGGAGCCGGAGAGCTGTTTACCGTCACGGCGCTCGATCTCAAAAACATCCCCAAAACCTCGGATCAAGAGATCGACTACAGCCAGGACTTCTTTGGGAGACGCGCCTTTCTGACCGTTAGCGGTCAGCTCGAAGCCGAAATCCTGGCGATGGCCTTCAGCAATGTCTATACCTTTGGCCCCACCTTCCGCGCCGAAAATTCCAACACCTCGCGCCACCTGGCCGAGTTTTGGATGATTGAGCCGGAAATGGCCTTCTGCAACCTAGACGGCAACATGGACTTGGCTGAAGCCTTTTTGAAGCATATTTTCAAATCGGTGCTGGAGTCCTGCCCTGAAGACATGGAGTTCTTCAACCAGCGGATTGACAATACCGTCCTGGCAACTGCCGAAAATATCATCAGCAGCGAATTTCCGCGCATTACCTACACGGAGGCGATTGCGCTGCTGGAAAAAGCCGACCGTCAGTTTGAGTATCCGGTCGCTTGGGGGTTGGATCTGCAATCTGAACATGAGCGCTATCTGGCCGAGGAGCTGTTTCAAAAGCCCCTGATTGTCACAGACTATCCCAGCGCCATCAAAGCGTTCTATATGCGCCAAAACGATGGCGAACCAGACGACCGCAAAACCGTGCGCGCTATGGATATCCTGGCGCCCAAAATTGGCGAAATTGTCGGCGGCTCCCAGCGCGAAGAGCGGCTAGACCAGCTAGAGAAGCGAATCCAGCAGGCCGGACTGCCCTTAGAAGAACTCTGGTGGTATCTCGACCTGCGCCGCTATGGCACCGTGCCGCACGCAGGCTTTGGGCTAGGCTTTGAGCGCGTCGTCCAGTTTATGACGGGCATGACCAACATCCGCGACGTGATTCCGTTTCCGCGCAGCCCGCTCAACGCCGAGTTTTGACTTTGACTACCCAAAGGCAGAGCGTATGGGAATCAACTTTCGCGTAGACTAAAGTTTTTCTATTCTGGGATCATCTTTAACATCTCTAAGAACATCCCAGAATAGTCCTTGAAGTCATTGAACAGTCATTACCTGAGTGCCACCATGTCAAGCGACAGTAATTCCAGTAGCTTCAGTCCCTTTACGCAGCTCAACGATTTGATTGCGGCAGCAACCGCGATGGGCAGCGCCTTCACACCCGCATTGCTTGAGCTAGTCGAGCGCAGCACAGAAACCGTGGGTCGAGTCGCAACGCCAATTGCCGAGAACCCGCTGGTGCAATATGCCACTCAGATTCCGGGTGTGCGCTGGCTCCTGTCAGCCTTGGGGCAGGTCAACGTCCAAAAGGCAGAGCAAGATGTGGCTGAACTGCAGCGGCAGTATCCTGCTGCAACGCCGCAGGAGTTAGCGCAGCGGATCATCAGTGAAACCGCTTTCAAAGCTGCCGGAATTGGTCTGATTACCAACTTTGCACCTCCGTTTGCAATTGGGCTGCTGGCGGTGGATATTGCCGCAGTAACGGCTTTGCAGGCTGAAATGGTCTATCGGATTGCGGCACTCTATGGCTTTTCGCTCACCGACCCGACTCGGCGTGGCGAGATCCTAGCGCTCTGGGGACTCTCAATGGGCGGGAGCGGAGTCATTAAGGCGGGGTTGAGTCTTGTCGAAGCAATTCCGGTGCTGGGGACTGGGATCGGAATTGCCAGCAATTCCGCGCTGCTCTATTCGTTAGGCTACGTGGCAGTCCAGTTTTATGAGGCCAAGCTAGTAGCCCAGACTTCAGCTCAGACTTCAGCCCAGACTATTGGGCAGTAGGCTTGAACTGGAGCGCGTCTTTAGCGTTTAGGCTGTTGTCCTGTGAGCCAAACTGCCAGAGCACTGAGGCCGCCTCCGCCCGACTAACGCTCTTTTTAGGTTGAAATAGCCTGGTGTAGCCAAATGCGCGGCGGATGTTGGCCAGATCGCCGTTTTGGTAGTCGGCCAGGACGGCTCGCATCGCTAGAGGGTCAATTTTAGTCGTGTCTTGGAAGCCCCAGGTTTGCTGGATCGTCTCAATCGAGGCGGAGGGCAGCGTCTGCCGCAGATCCATTGGCACTTTCCAGAGGATGAGCTCTTCGCGCGTTAAAGGCGCATCAGGACGAAACAGTGGACTTGCATCACCGGACAGCGGACTGGGAATAACCCCCGCATCTGCCAAGCCCTGGATTGCCCCAAAGTCGGGATCGGTGCTGGATATATCTTGGAAGGCCGCTTTGTCGGTGGCCGCAGCCAGACGGACTTTTCGGGCAGGCTGATTGGCATAGATTGAATTATTGGCGCTCACCAGCCATCGGGCATATTCGCGGCGTGAGATTTCAGCATTGGGCTTAAATTCACGGCTCTGCGTTGAAAATACGCCGAGCTTTGCCAGATCGGCCAGGTAAGATTGCAGCTCAGCCGGAGCCTGGTTGAGATCTGTAAAATTGGCAGCTGAGCCGCCAGCAGGATTCTCAGCCGAACTACCAGAATTTTGGGGCATTGGGCCAATGAAACCGCCCTCTGCCGGACTGACATCTGGACTGACATCTGGACTGGCAGCTGCAATGTCACCGAGCTTGTAATCTAGCGAGAGCTGGGTGCTGCCTGCTTGACTCTGAGCCGCAACTGACAGCTCTAGACCGTCTTTCGTGGCGCGCAGGGGCTCGTCAGCTCCGGCAGCGGTCGCCAGCTGCCAGCCAGCTGCCTGAAGCGTTTCTCGGTAGAACTGCTGCACCTCAGCCGCCGGATCAGCGGTTTCCCATTTCGTCTGGACGGAGGAACTGCTGCCCAAAGCAGCGCCCGCCTCGTCTGCTTCGGTGACGGCAACGAGTTGGGCGTTAGGATAGCGCGGGATTTCTGCTGGAAAGTTTCCGGGCAGTTCGGCTGTGCTGTCTGGGCTAGTTTCCGGGCTAATTCCTGGGCTAATCTCTGGACTCGCTTCTGAACTGGCTTCTGAATTAGTCCCCTGAAGTCGCGGGTCGGCAGCCAACGAATTTTCGAGTTGGCTAGCCCAGGGACTGTTGCTACAGGAGCCAAGCGGCAGGAGCGCTACAGTCGCCATGCCCAGAAAGATAAACTGCTTAAGCCGCAACATTGGCCCGTCCCCCTACAAAGCTTGACATCTTAAATTTTGAATCTGCTCTGAATCTGCTCTGAATCTGCTCTGAGCCTGATTATCTCTCCTTTGACGCTAGCGCAGATCCGCAGACTGAGACAGACCGGAAACCTGCACTTTAATCGGGCGAAAACCGCCATATTGACCAGATTGCTGAGAGATAGCCCAGCAGTAACTGAGCAGTAACTGAGCAGTTACTCGGAGCAAGTTGCTTTGGGCAAAATTGCGCCCGTCAAAATTGCGCCCGTCAGATCAGCTTTAAACAAAATTGCGCCCGTCAGGTTGGCATTGCTCAAATCAGCCTGCTTGAGGCTGGCGCGGCTGAGGTTGGCGCCCCGCAGATTAGCGCTCCGCAGGTTGGCTCCGCTGAGATTGGCACGGCTTAGATCGGCATAGCTCAGGTTTGCTCGCTCAAATCGGGCTTCCACCAGCGTACTGCCCGTCAGCACGGCTCGAATCAAATTAGCCCCGCTCAAATTTGCACAGTAGAGGCTGGCTTTGGCGAGCTGGGCGGCAATCAAATCGGCCTGCCAGAGCTGGGCGCGGCTGAAGTTGGCTGCATAGGCGCTGATTTTGCTGAGGTTGGCGCGGCTGAGGTTGGCGCGCATCAGGTTAGCTTCTGAGAGGTCGGCAAGGCTGAGGTTAGCAGCGCGCAGGTCGGCTCCAATCAGATCGGCATGGTTGAGGTTGGCTTTGACCAGGATAGCCTCGCGCAGATCAGCAGCCCGCAGGATAGCGCTGGGTAAATCGGCTCCAGTGAAGTCTGCACCAATCAAGTGCGCGTCGGTGAGGTTAGCTTCCGCCAAGTCCGCATCCCGCAGGTTAGCTTCATAGAGATTGGCTTGAATCAGCGTCGCGGCTTTGAGTTGAGCTGCGCTGAGATTTGCGCCAGAGAGATAGGCACGGCTGAGGTTGATGCCCTGCCAGTTGCGTCCGCTGAAATCTTGTTTCCGCAAGTCGGCTCCACTCAGATCTGGCGGTACTGGCGGTACTTGTTCGGCTCTGCTGCCGTTTCTGGGCTGGTCTTGCCAGTCATCCGAACTCCGGTACAGCTTGAGTCGGCGTTGGGCTGGGCTGGCGGGCTGGCGAGCAGGCGGGCTAGCGGGTGAGCGGGTAGAGGCTGAGGGTTGGTCAATCACGGTCGCCACCTCACTCTTTGCGCCCTATGATTTGATCGGTTCGACCCGCCACGCTTTCAATCGCATCTATCGCCGCCCGTGACCCGGCCAGAATGTCGCGCTCCTGACCGCCCAGGTAAAGTCGCCCAAAGCTGCCGACTGCTGAGACATGCAGAATGTTGATCAGCGCTGCTTTTTCAGCTTCGTTGGCAGCCAAAGCCGCATAGGCCGCAGGCTCAACTTCCAGCACGTAGAGCGTTTCCCCGGTAAGCAGCATATTGCCCTTGCGGGTGCGGTTGATTAGCTGCGTATGGTGCGCGTCCACGTTACGAATAATTTGGCTAGAGATAATTTTAGGTTTGAGGCTGTCGCGGCGCTCGGCTCCCATAGCGCTCAAGATGGCGCGTCCGGCGGCCTGCGTATCGCTCTGGCGGCTAGAATGCACTTCCAGCAGGCCATAGAGTCGCTCAATGACTAGTACCCCCGGACGCACAGCTGCTGACTTGAGCGCAATATCCATCAGCCGATTGATCTCAATGCCGGGTGAGATTTCAATCCAGAGCGAGGAGTCGGCAGGCAGCGGCAAAAAGCCAAGTGCCTGAGTGCCTAAGTAAGCGGCGTGCTGCGGCTGTAAGCTGTCTAAATATACGTAGCTGCGAAGATCAATACCCAAAGCTTGTCATCAAACCCTAACTTAGCTTGTCTGGCGGTCGAATATCGGCTGCGAATCGGTCGCCAAATCAGCAAAACGATAGTCTTGTGGCCTAACCTATTATCCCTGACAGATCGACTAGATTTGCCTGCGCCTGAAAACTTTCTGGTTTTTGCCAAGCTGAGTAGGTCTCTGGGTAGATCTAAAGGCTGAATCTAGTGCAGTGACTCATGTGCCTATGTCAGCGGCAAGATGTCACGCCTGTTGGTGTTCGCTGTCACTGGAAAAAGTTTGGAAGTTCTCTATTTGTAAGTGAAGCAGCCAGTAGGTAAGCAACCAGTAGAAGCAACCAGTAGTCAAGCAGCCTCGTGTTCCTTCGCCCCGGCTTCAAACTATGATTGTCAGCATTTCATGCCCCCCAGATTCGCGCTATTCAGATTCACGCTATTCAGATTCACCTTTCAACCCCGAACTCGATTTCGCTCAGCCGTCAGCTGAGCAGCTCGCCGCCCTAGACTGGCATAACCTGAACACCTTGGCTGTGCCGATGCCTGAGGAAGATGCTGCAACCCAAATGTCAGCTCAAATATTGGCCAAGCAGCTGATGGCAGTTTACTGGCGCAGGCTGCTCAAGGCAGGCGTAACACCAGATCCAGCTCGCCGACTCGCTCGCCTGATTGCTAAATACGACGCGATGCGGCAGCTTCCCACTGTTCAGCAGCAGGATTTGCTGCGCCAGCACTGCCCCCCAATCTGTCGATCGGGTCTGTGGCGGGTGGAGATGCTGCTGCAAGCCAGGGTCTAGCTGAAGTCAAACGCCTGCTGCGCCTACCTCTAGCCGCACGACCTGCGCATTGCCAACGCCCGTTTCTGGAGGCAGCGACATGCCGCCATTTGTGACGACATAGAGGCTGGTTGAGTCAGACGGGCTGCGCCCAAAGGCCAGCGCCGTGCTGCCCGTCATGCCCTCTGCGGCTGTGGCGAGAATCGTAACTTGCAGCTCAGGTGAGACTCGCACGACGCTGTTGTAAACGTGAGTGGTGCCGTAGAGATTGCCTGCGGCATCGAATGCAAAGTCATCGAGGTTGACAGGCTCCAAAATTACCTGCGGCGCTCCGGGCGAGAAATCTGGGGCGAGCGGAATTTTGATTAACTGCTGGCGCTCGGTGTTGGAGGCGTAGAGCGCGTTCTGGTAGAGCTTAATGCCGTTGACGGCTGGAAAGGGGTTGTCAGGGTTTGAACGAGCCAAGCGCTCGTCTTGAAGCCAGATCCGGGCGGTTTTGGCGGCGGCATCGATTTCCCAGATTGCGCCCTTGTAAGAGTCAGCGACCCAGTAGCAGCCGTTGGGAGCGGCAGTCATGCCGTTGAGAAAGATCGCGTCCGGCAGCGTGACGAGGATTTCAGCTACGCCATCTGGAGCGATCCGAAAGATAGCCGGAACGCCGGATGCCACACCAGACACTAGCAAACAACCCGACGGCTCTAGCGCAATTCCGGCTGTTAAGCCCTCTACCTTCGCAAATTCTGCTGTCTGCCCATCCGGTGTGACCACATATATTTTTCCCTCCTCATAGCTTGTGACAAATAGCGTTCCGATCGAGTTAACTACAATGTTTTCCAGGAACGTATTCACCGGGAACTCAGCGATTGTTCGAGCCGGAACAGTTGCTACGGGAGTCTGTGCGAAAATAGCTGGAAGTTGATTTGCCATAAAGCTTTCTAATTAGGTTCCTGATTCAGTTCTGTTTGGGATAAAGCCAGCCTGCGAACAGCCGAGTCACGCGCGGCATGACGACGTAGGTGGTGAGCAGCAGCATCAGCACTGAGATGAGTAAACTCTGCAGCAGGGGCGGCAATGCGCGCAGGGGCGGCTGTAATCCTAAATTCAGTAAGTTGCTGAGCGGGAAGATAACCATCAAGCTCAGCAGCAGCATTTTGTAGCGTGGCGGCGGCGTGATTGCTCCCTGAGCGGGCAGCGTAAACCAGGTTTCGAGTCCAGTCAAAATCTGAAACTGGCCAGTATCCAGCGTCAGACGGCGAGCGCGTTTTAGCAACCGATGACGAATCGGCGACGCTTCCCACTGGCGCAAATGGCTGAGGCGATCAAACTTGAACAGAACGCGGTATTCGTGGCTCTGCCCTGATGGCCGAAAAATATTTACGCCCAAATGCCCGTCAAATGCTTCAGCCGCCTGAATCAGCTCCCCCAAGACCTGCTCAAACTCAGCCTCACAGCCTGCTTTGACGCGCTGGATCACATCTACCGTGACAGGCTGATTGCCAGATGGAGCGCCAGATGGAGCGCTAGACGGGTCGCTGGGCTGATTCATTCCGTTACATTCATTAATAGTGAACGAGACCCGATTCGGTATAGGCTAAGTTCAGCATGACCATATCACAGCCGTTTTGTTAATTCAATCTTGACAGCACCCAAGACTATGGTGAATACCGCTTCAAACCCGACTAATACCACTACCGATTCAGAGAACCATTCAGCACCGCCTAGCGATTCCCGTCAGCGCGTCGGCAGCTTCCTCAAAGGTCTGCAAGACAGCATCTGTGAGGGGCTAGAGCAGCTTGACGGCGGCAAGAGCTTCCACGAAGATAGCTGGGAGCGCGAGGAAGGCGGCGGCGGACGCTCGCGGGTGATGAAGGCGGGCAATCTGCTGGAGCAGGGCGGTGTCAACTTCTCAGAAGTCTGGGGCAAAGACCTGCCGCCTTCGATTTTGGTGCAGCGTCCTGAAGCAGCCGGACATGGCTTCTACGCCACCGGCACGTCAATGGTGCTGCATCCCCACAGCCCGTACATTCCGACTGTCCACCTCAACTACCGCTACTTTGAGGCCGGGCCAGTCTGGTGGTTTGGCGGCGGTATTGACCTGACGCCCTACTATCCCTTCTTAGAAGATGTCAAGCATTTCCACCAGACCCTTAAAACTGCCTGTGACCCGCACCACCCGGAATATTACCCGACCTTCAAGCGCTGGTGCGACGAATATTTCTATCTGAAGCACCGTCAGGAGACGCGCGGGGTGGGCGGTATTTTCTTCGACTATCAGGATGGAGCCAGCAAGCTCTATCAAGGCCCAGACCCTACCGGAGCGGCAGCCGCGTCCAGTGAGTCGGTTGGGGCGCTCTCGCGGAGTTGGGAAGACATCTTTGCCTTTGTCCAGGACTGCGGTAACGCTTTTCTGCCCGCCTACGTGCCGATTGCCGAGCGCCGCCGAGATACCGCTTGGGGCGAGCAAGAGCGCGATTTTCAGCTCTACCGACGTGGTCGCTACGTGGAGTTTAACTTGGTCTACGACCGAGGCACGATTTTTGGCCTCCAAACCAAAGGCCGGATCGAGTCGGTGCTGATGTCGCTGCCGCCGATGGTGCGCTGGGAATATGGCTACGCGCCTGAATCCAACACGCCCGAAGCGCAGCTCTACGAGACTTTCTTAAAGCCGCAAGACTGGCTAGGAATTGAGTCCTAGCTCCGGCGCTGGCTCAGGGGCTAGCTCAAATAATTTGCCAAATCTGATCCGCCAAGAGATAATCTCTTGAGCGGATCGCTGTTTTTACTGTTTTTCTGGGCTATATAGATTCATGAGTCTATAAGCCTTACAGATTCTCAGGACTGGCTTAAGATATTCTTACGTCCTCAGGCAGGTCAGACATCCCAATGGAGCAGACAATCCGTACAGCTCAAACCGGCAGAACCGTAGTTGTACTTACCCCGACCGGGCGGCTCGACATCACGACAGCTTGGCAGTTTCGTCTGAAGCTACAAGAATGTATCTCTAAGACCAGTCCGCATGTGGTCGTCAATTTAGGTCAGGTCAATTTCATTGACAGCTCAGGCTTGACCTCGCTGGTGGCTGGAATGCGCGATGCTGACAAGATCAAGGGTAGCTTCCGGATCTGTCACGTACATCCTGAGGCCAAGCTGGTGTTTGAAGTCACCATGATGGATTCCGTATTTGAAATCTTTGACACTGAGGAAGAAGCCGTCGAGAGTATTCCTCGCAGCTTGGCCACATAACGCAGTGCTGCATCATATTACAGACACACGAAATCATAATCGCCTAGTAATAAAGCCTAGAAATAAAAGCCTAGAAATAAAAATTGGAGGCAGAACTGCCTCCATCTAGCTGAAAATCTCCGGCCCTAATCTTCGTGATCCTCAAACGGATCGGCCAGCTCGTTGGAGGGTGGCCCAAACGACGTATAGACCGCCAGCCCAGTGATAGCGACCACGAAGACCCCAATGGTGACGACGGCGGCGGTGGCTGGCTCTAGATCCTGAATGCTAAAAACTGTTGCGAGTGCAAGCTGCATGTTCAGTAAGGTTCATAAATAGTATTATTCTTATGATATTACGGATCATTAAAAACTTTAGAGATTACTAGAAGGTTACTCATGGCACAGCGGACTCGCTTAGGAGATATCCTCAAACCCCTTAACTCAGAATATGGCAAGGTCGCTCCCGGCTGGGGCACCACGGCCTTGATGGGTGTTTTTATGGGGCTGTTTCTCGTCTTCCTGCTCATCATCTTGCAGATCTACAACTCCTCGCTGATTCTTAATGGCGTCAGTGCCGACTGGACAAGCCTGGGCGGCTAATCGCTCAGCGCGTACCCAATCACAATTGCCCCGGCTAGTCCGGGGTTTTTTGCGTCTAAAAAAGGCGGTAGGTTCAGAACCCACCGCCGCGCAAAAATTAAAAATCGAAATCTAGAACCAGGCGGCGTGGAAGGCTTCGCCTCTGGGTTTGTCGGTGCGCTCGTAGGTGTGAGCACCGAAGTAGTCGCGCTGCGCCTGCGTCAGGTTTTGGGGCAGGTTAGCGCGGCGGTAGCTGTCGAAGTAGTCGAGCGAGGCGCTGAAGGCGGGAACCGGAATGCCGAGCTGGGCAGCGGTCATCAGCACTTCGCGCCAGGCCTGCTGTCTGTCCAGGATGGTTTGCTTGAATTCGGGAGCCAGCAGCAGGTTGGGCAGGGTAGGGTTTTCGTCAAAGGCATGTTTGATCCGACCCAGGAAGCCCGCCCGAATAATGCAGCCGCCTTTCCAAATCCGGGCGCATTCGCCCAGATCCACCTGCGAGTTGTACATCTCTTTGGAAGCTTTGCCAATCAGCGCCATGCCTTGAGCGTAGGAGCAAATCTTGGAGCAGTAGAGCGCGTCCCGCACCTTGCCAATAAAAGCCTTGGTGTCGCCGTCATACTTGCCACTCGGCCCCGTCAACATCTGCGAAGCCGCCACCCGCTCCTCTTTGATCGAAGACATGATCCGGGCGTTGACCGCCGCGATAATCGTCGGGATGGCCACGCCTAGCTCTAGGGCGGTTTCGACTGTCCAGCGGCCTGTGCCCTTCTGTCCGGCTGCATCCAGAATCACGTCCACGAGGGGCAAGCCCGTCTCGTCGTCCATTTTGGTGAAGATGCTGGCCGTGATTTCGATCAAGAACGAGTTGAGTTCATCGGTGGTGTTCCATTCTGAAAACACCTCGTGGAGCTGTGCGGCGTCAAGCCCCGCCGCATTTTTCAGCAGATCGTAGGCTTCGGCAATCAGCTGCATGTCGCCATATTCAATGCCGTTATGCACCATCTTGACGTAGTGACCTGCGCCGCCGGGGCCAATGTAAGTGACGCAGGGGCCGTCGTCCACCTGTGCCGCAATTTTGGTGACGATTGGCTCAATCTCTTGATAGGCGGCTTCGGTGCCCCCCGGCATCAGGCTAGGGCCGTTCAGCGCTCCTTCTTCGCCGCCGCTGACTCCCATGCCCACAAACCGGAAGTTGAGCGCCTCCATATCCTTGACCCGGCGCTCAGTGTCGCTGTAGAGCGAGTTGCCGCCATCGATGATCATGTCGCCCTCTTGCAGCAGCGGCTTCAGCTGATCCATCACGGCATCGACGGGCGCACCCGCTTTCACCATGATCATGATTTTGCGCGGACGTTCCAGCGACTCGACAAATTCCGGCAGGCTGAGCGCGGCATGGACATTTTTGCCCGCTGCCCGATCTGCCATGAACCTTTGGGTCACAGCTTCCGTGCGGTTGTATACGGTAATTGGGAACCCGTTACGCTCAACGTTGAGCGCCAGGTTTTCTCCCATCACGGCTAGACCGATCAGACCAAAACTTTGTGCCATAAGACTCTGCTCTCTCTGCTTTCTCTGGATAACGCTGTAGCATTCCGCCTGCATCAGGCTAGAGTACCTTGCGTTTTGGGTTTAGACCTGTATGCTTGCCTACTCAACTGACTAGGTTCGCACTGGTTTGCACTTAACAGAGTAGACAATTGTTGAGGATAGGCAGGTTTATGAAAGGTTTTCTTTATTCCTTTGGCCGAAAAACCCAGATTGCCGTCTAATTCTGGTGGTCTAGGATACGAAACTGGCCGAGGCTCCTGCTCCACGCAGAGATAAGAAATTAAATGAGAAATGAAATGAGAAATTCTTGAATTTACATGAAGCCCCGGCAGCCCAACCCGTAAAACTGCGGATTCAGCCTTTATCCTGGAGAGGCTAAGCTAGCCGACTGGGCGACTCAATCGAAGCGACTCAACTGGCTGGCTCATCGAATGGTGAATGCTGATGTTTGACTTCAATCTACCGTTTGAATCTTTGTTCGAATTTTCGCGGAGCCACTGTGTCGCCATCTGTGCGACGCTGGTTCCAGCCAATCTGCTGGTCACCTCGCAGACGATGCTCTGGGTCTGGCTGCGTCGTCCGCTGGCTCAGGTGCAGTTGACGGCTGGCGTTGCGGGCTGCTACGCGCTGCTGCTGCTGCTGCATGTCTTCACCTGGTTTGCGATTGGGGTAGTCATGGCTCCGACCTTCATTTTGATGTTTCTAGGCAGCCTCTGTCTGGCGATTAATCTATCTGCTGTTCTATACAGTCGCAGACGAGGCGGCTATGGGCGAGACGGCTATGGGCAAGACAGCCATAGAGAACCTGAGGATCGGCAGCCGGTTGCCTCGATGGCTAGATTAGCGATTCGGCAAAGCTTTTCCCAACCAGCAAAATAAATGCCCCGCAGGGATTGCAGGGCAAAGACAGTTAAACGCTGATTTCAGTATGCGAAAGTGGCCTCTGAAGATTGCGCCTTCTGTGCCGCTTTTTGGAGCGTCTGCTTTATGGCTGGCCTTGGCGGTAGCTCAGCAGCCAGTTGACCATTGTGGCACGACGGGTTTTGCGGGGCACTAGCTCGTTAATTTTGTAGCCCGCGAAGCCTAGCTCTTCTTTTAAAAGCTGCTTGTGCTCTTTCGGAATCGAGCGGGTGAGCTTAACGGTGGCTGGACGGCTGGCAATAAAATCAGGGGGTTCCGGGTAATCTTGTGCCCAGTCGGGGCTGACCGCTGCCAGATCCCAGCCTGTCTGAGCTGAGTCTGTCTGGGCTGAGTCTGTCTGGGCTGAGTCTGTCTGGGCTGGACGGTAGCCAAGATAGAACCAAACCAGCTGATTTACAACCGTGTCGTCAAGCTGCTCGTTGAGGATTTGCCAGAGGGTGTCATCGGTGAGCGGCGGGAGTAATTCGGACATAGTGCAAGTTTGGGCTACAGGTTCAGGCATACAGGTTCAGGCAGATTGTAGCCAGGATAATCCCTATCGTCGCATGGGTGCAGTCTATGAGCAAATCGTGATGTTTTGAAGTACCGAACACCGTGTAAAGGATAATCTAGTGGGCTGTGGGCTGCTGGAAAAAAACTGGCGTATGCTCTGGTGATGCGCTTGAGTTTGTGCAGGCAGTTCAGGGCAGTTCGGGGCAGTTTAGAGCAGTTCAAGTGAGTTCAGGTGAGTTCAGATGAATTCAGGTGATTTAACCGCTAATCTTCCAATTTTGAAGAAACTGTAAAGGATAGATGATTTCCCGGTTTATTCTAAATAGCGATGATTAAAGTGAGTGAGTCGATGTTCATCAATCCTTTACGCGAAGGCTAAGCCCTTTACTAGAGATTGAATCAACGCTCAGTTGAGATATCGCGATTGATTACATCTGTTCCCTACATGCTCGGCTTGAGGCTCAGGTTGCTTCTAAGTTTGATGACCTAGCCTCTGCGAATTCCTAAGCTTGTTTATCAAGTCGTTCGTCAATTTCGGCACACAAATTTACCTGCAATGCTCACCTGTTCAGACTAGTTCTGGGTACAGACTGTTCGCCGCAGCTTGCCCATCTGTCTCGATCAGATTCAGGGATTGGTATTATGCAAATTGCACTCGTTCATGATTACTTGACGCAGCGAGGTGGAGCAGAGCGCGTTTTTGAGATGCTCTGCCGTCGGTTTCCATCTGCCGATCTGTTCACGTCAGTCTATAGTCCCGGAAATACTATAAATCTGGGAAAACGCCCGGTTCATGCCACCTATTTGCAAAATCTGCCGGGTTCTGGGCGCTATTTTCGGCTGCTGGCTCCGTTTTACTATCCGGCCTTTCGCTCGCTCGATCTGCAAAATTACGATTTGATTTTGAGCAGCACTTCAGCCTTTGCCAAATCCGTGCAAAAGCGACCGGATGCGCGTCACATCTGCTTTTGTCACAACGTCACCCGATTCTTGTGGGACACTAAAACCTATCTGCGCGGCTACCGCGAATATCAGGCCATTTCGCCGCTGCTGGAAATGGTGTTTCACAGGCTGCGACAGTGGGATATCAACTATGCCCAAGAGCCAGATCTGTATATTGCTAACTCTACAACTGTGGCGCGACGGATTGAGCAAATCTACAGCCGACCCGCGACTACCGTGCATTATCCAATTGACGACAGCCAGTTTGTATTTTCAGAGCAAAAAGATGATTTTTACCTGGTTTCCTGTCGCCTGCTCAGCTATAAACGAGTCGATATTATTGTCGAAGCGTTTAACTGGCTGGGCTGGCCGCTGGTGATTATGGGCGATGGGCCAGAGCGGCAGCGGTTGGAAAAGCAGGCGATGAGCAATATTCAGTTTTTGGGGCATGTCAGTGACGCCGAGCGGATGGCGCTGCTGGCTCGAGCCAAGATGGTCGTTGTCGCGGCACTAGAAGACTATGGGCTGGTACCAATTGAGGCCAACTTTAGCGGTACGCCCGTGGTCAGCTACGGGGCAGGCGGAGCGCTCGACACGCAAGTTCCTGGCCTGACTGGAGTGTTCTTTGGGCAGCAGACACCTGACGCGCTGCACCAGGCTTTGCTAGAGGCTGCGACAATCCCCTGGCAGCCCAGGCAAATTCGAGAACATGCGCTGAATCACTTTACCGAAGCCGTCTTTTTTGAACAGGTAGATCGGCTGATTGATCAAGTTTGTCAGTCCAGTTTTTTAATTGAAACTGTATAGAGCAGTATAGATAGAGCAGTATAGATTAATGGAGATCATGACAGATCGCCAGAGATCGCGACCTAGATGGTTTTTCAGAGTTTACTGAGGTTATGATGACTACCATGACTAGCAGTTCTCATTTGCAAACTAATGCATCGCCAGAGATCGAATTTGGCTACGGACAGTTACTCAGAATTTTGCTACGGCGATTGCCCTGGATGTTGGCAGCTCTGACTGCTAGCCTTTCAGCGGCAATGCTCTACACCGCAATCAAGCCACCCACCTATGAAAGCTCAATGCAGCTTTTAGTGGAACCCAACTATCAAGAAAAAACTAAAACAGATAGTACGGCCAATATAACACCGCGAACCGATCGAGAAGATGAAGTAGACTACGCGACGCAGCTCAACCTGATGCGAAGCGTTGTATTCATCGAGCGTGCCCTAAAGCCCCTTCAGTCAGAATATCCTGATCTAGAGGTTGACACCGTGCAAGAGCAGCTAAAGCTAACGCAACTCACTGAAGATAAAGTCGGGACGAAGATTTTTGAGATTAGCTATGCAGATAGTGATCCGGTGAAAGTTCAGCAAATCCTGAACTCTATCCAAAAAGTCTATCAAGACTACAATTTAGAACAGCAAAAGCTACGTCTAGAAAAAGGCTTAAAGTTTATAGACGAGCAGATTGCTGCTGTGCAAAAGGATCTGTATAGTTCGCAGAGAGATCTGGAGGCATTTCGCCAGCAGCAGCGGCTCATTGATCCTAAAGAAGAGGCGACTACCGCCGCTGCATCGCTGAACAACATCAAGCAGGAGCGCCAGACCGCCGAGACAGAATATCGCGATGCCTCAGCCCGCTACAGCCAGCTCCAGCGCGAAATGGGCATGTCGGCACAGACGGCTCTAGCAGCCTCGCGATTAACCCAGTCGCCTCGGATTCAGTCCCTGTTTGAAGAGCTGCAAAAAACCGAGCTAGAACTAGAGCAAACGCGCCTTACCTACACCGATACCGCTCAACCTGTGGTCAAGTTAGTTGAGCAGCGTCAAGGTCAGATTGCGCTGCTGCAACAGGAAATGGGGCGCGTGGTTGAGGCCGTGCCAACGGGCAGCCAGATCTTACGCGCCGGGCAGCTCAGCGCCACAGACGTAAAGCAGATTGAAACGTTTGTGGAGCTGCGTACCAGCCTGTTTGGCCTCAGCGCCCGCCTTCAGAGCCTGACGCAAACTGAGAGACAGCTTCAGGCGCAGCTTCAGCGATTCCCGACGCTAATTGCCAACTACGACCGCCTAGAACCCGATGTGGAAACCAAGCGCGGCGTGCTGCAAGCTCTCATAGAGCAGCGCCAGAAGGTGAGCGCAGAGCTAGCAGGCGGTGGGTTTAACTGGCAGATTGTTGAGCCAGCCAAGCTGGGTGAATTCGTCGGGCCAAAGCTGCTGGTGAACTTGGTTTTGGGCACGGTGATCGGTCTATTTTTGGGCGGAGTAGCGGCCTTTTTACGAGAGAGTATGGATGATAGCCTGCGCTCAGTTGAGGAATTGCAGCAGGAGCTTCGGCGGCATGACAGCTATCAGACTCTATCAATCTTGGGTGTAATTCCGAAGTTACCGCATCATCGACAAGATTTGACAACGCTGATGGCGATTCAATCAGGGCAATGTCGAGAAAGCTTAGACTTAATCTACAAAAACATGGAATTTCTGCGTCATAAACTACCGCTAAAATCATCGCTAAAGTCTTTGGTGATCACCTCGGCAGGTCAGGGCGAGGGTAAATCACTGGTGGCGCTGGGGCTGGCCTTGAGCGCGGCGCGTGCCCATCAGCGGGTGCTGCTGATTGATGGCAATTTGCGCCAGCCTCATCTACACCAGCAGTTTATGTTGGCCAATACGCAAGGGCTGTCAGGAGCGCTCAGGAGCGGCGACCTGCCAGTGCCGTTGGAGCTGGCTTGGGGGAATGTCCGGGTTGATTTACTCACAGCTGGCTCTGCTGTATCTGACCCCATGCAGATCTTAAGTTCACCCCAGATGCATCAATTGCTGCGTCACTATGAATCTGACTATGACCTCGTGCTAGTCGATACAGTGGCGCTCTTGGGTAGCGCAGATGCCCTGCAAACGGCCTCTTGCTGCGATGGAGTTTTGCTGGTGACGCAGCTAAATCAGGCGAATCGGCAAGCGTTGAGTCAAGCGCTCGCCCTGTTGCAGCCGCTGAATTTGGTGGGGCTAGTGGTGAACGGTACGCGCCTTGCGGCAAATCTCTCAGCGCCAGAAGTCAAAATTCCGGTGCAGGTGCATCCAGCCGAGCGACCAGACATGCAGCTTGAAGTTCCTAGCTCGCTGTCTGGCTATTCAGGCTCCAATTCAAGCTCCAATTCAAACTCCAATTCAGCATCCTCCGACCAATAGCGCCTGTCTCTAACTCTCAATTGGTGATGCTTGAGTTGACCATTCATCTCTGCGCTTAGGCCCTACGCTTAGGCTCTACGCTTAGGATTTCTCAATGCAGTTCTTACTTGGGTAATATCTCATGATTACTTCCAGACTTCGACTCATCACCACTAAAGTTTCTATCTTAGATCTCGCTAATTCTCAGCCGTTTGATCTCAGCAGCTGCGGCCTGAGATGGAAGCAGAACAGGCTCTGGGTGAAAGCTCTAGATGACGCAAGCGCCGTCCGACTCCCTGCGGTGACGCATTCAATCTGGCTGCAAGACTGCCTGCGCCACTCGCGGATTGAGGCTGTCTGCCTGGACTCTAGTATCAGCCAGCTTGATCTAGAACGTTGGTTAATTGCCTGCACCGAGACGAACAAGCCTGTCTTTCTGCGCCTCTCAAGCCGCTCTATTTTTTGCCGCTCTGTTTTTCCTGAACGCCAAAGCCCAATTGACTGGCGGCTGAAGCGCTTGGCCGACTGGTGCGGTGCGCTGCTGCTGCTGATTGGGCTAAGTCCGCTGTGGCTGGCGCTGGCGCTGTGGATACTGACTCACTCATCTAAGCCAGTTTTAGACTCGCAGTGGCGAGTTGGGCGGCGCGGTAAGCTGTTCCAAATGCTGAAGTTTCGTGTGCCGCCGTCTGGGTTCTGGATACAGCGCAGCTATCTGGAGCATATGCCGCAGCTGCTGAATGTGCTAGCAGGCGAGATGAGCTTGGTGGGGCCGCGCCCCTGGAAACCTGCTGACGCGCTGCGCCATCCTGACCAGCCCTGCCTGAACGCGCTGCCTGGAATCACGGGCGTTTGGCCGCTGAAGCGGCGCTCATCGGGAAAGTTTCAACTGCACAGCCTAGATCGGGATTATCTGCGGCACTGGTCGCTGGGTCAAGATCTGCGGCTACTGACAACCGCCATTCGAGTTCTAGGGGCTGTAGCTTTGAGCTAGCCGTGGGTAGCACCTAGGAGCAAGTAATGGCGTTGCTGAATAGCGGCATGAATTCGCCCCCCACCCCCAATTCATAGCCCTGCGGGCATCGAAGAAAGGGGGAGCCGGATTCCTCAAAGTCCCCCAGAATATAGCCTGCGGCATTCAAGAAAGGGGGGCTTAGCGCCTGCGGCAAGCAAGAAAAGGGGGCAAGGAGACTTGCAACTCAGGTGGATTCATACCTTAGTTCAGCAACGCCTAAGTAATCTAATCAGGGCTCATCACGCTAGCTCAAAGCTAATTACGGCTAATTACGGCTAATTACGGCAATTAACCATGGCAATTAAGTTTGTGCAGTCTCGCTTGAGCTGGGTTTTGCAGGGGCAAAGTTCAACCGCTGCCGCAGTTCAAACCCTGCTGGCGCGTGTGCTGATTTTGGCGGTGAACCTAGCCACCGGAATTATCACCGCTCGGACGCTAGGCGCGACTGGACGCGGCGAACAGGCGGCGATGATCCTCTGGTCCATGTTCTTAGCGAACACCGTAACGCTAGGGTTGCCGAGCGCCGTAATTTACAACTTCAAGGCACATCCGCAGCGCAAGTCGGAGCTGTTTGCGGCGGCGCTACTGCTGGGGACAGGGCTGGGTTTTGTAGCCAGCGCCATTGGCATTATCTGGATACCGCTGTGGCTCTCGCAATATTCGCCGGACGTGGTGCGAGCCGCCCAGTGGTTTATGCTCAATGCGCCAATTGCCTTGGTTCAGCTATTGATTTTGGCGGCACTAGAGGCGATGGGCGATTTTACCGCCTCTAATCGGCTGCGGCTGCTCATTCCATTGATTACGCTAGTTGCGCTGATTAGCTTGGCTGTAGCGGACGCAATCACGCCATTGACCTCTTCGCTAGCCTATACCCTCAACGGTCTGCCAATATTCTTCTGGACGTTGACGCGGCTGTGGCGATTGCTGCGACCTCAATGGCAAGGAATTACCAGCGCGGCGCAGCAGTTGGTGCATTACGGGCTGCGTTCCTATGGAGTGGATCTGCTAGGAGCTTTATCATTGCAGCTTGATCAAGTCCTGGTCGTTAGCTTTCTCGATCCGGCCTCAATGGGAACTTATGTAGTGGCTTTGAGTTTATCTCGGATGCTCAACGTTTTTCAGATGGCGATTGCGGCTGTGCTGTTCCCCAGAGCCGCTGCCCGTCCGATGAGCGAGGTGATTGCGTTGACCGGACAGGCCGCTCGATTGACCACGGCGCTCACGTTTACGGTTGGCTTAGCCATCATTGCGCTTGGCCCCTTCCTGCTGGAGTTGCTCTATGGTGCTGAGTTTGTTCAAGCTGCGAGGGTGCTGTATATCCTGGTGATTGAAGCGGTGATATCTGGAGCCGCATTAGTTTTGGCTCAGTCGTTCATGGCATTGGGAAATCCAGGTGTTGTCACCGTTTTGCAGGGTGCGGGGCTAGCGCTGAGTGTGCCGCTAATGATTTGGCTGATTCCTATATTTGGCTTAGTTGGCGCTGGCTTGGCGCTGCTGGCCTCAACAGTCGTACGATTGCTATTTACGTTAAGCTGCTATCCGCTGCTACTGAAAGTGCCGCTGCCAGCTCTGTTGATTACCAAACAGGATTTAATTTTCCTGAGACAGAAGCTATTGAACTAGAGAGTTGAACTGGAGAGTTGAACTAGAGAGTATTGGTTGGGTGATTGTTCAGGACATAAAATCCGTCATGAATAGCAGTATTTTCCTTAAGAAAGCTCCGCATCTTTTTCAGCCTGCAATCGCCTGGATTGGCATTTTAGGACTGATTGCGCTGACGTTATTCTGTCTGGTGACTGGCCTAGGCAGGGTGCTAAATCTGACTTTTCCAGCAGGCGCTATTCTAGTCGGCTTGCTGCTATATATTCGCTATCCAGTTCTCTATCTTGGATTTACCTGGTGGCTGTGGTTTTTAGCTCCCTTAGTCAGAAGACTCGCGGACTATCGCAGCGCTTTTACAGATCCAAGTCCGATTCTGCTAGCACCTTATCTGGTTGCCCTGCTAGCTCTGGGGACAGTTGTGCGACACCTGCCAAAGTCAAGGCGCGAGGGCAGCCTGCCGTTTGTGATTTCTGTTTTAGGCGTGCTCTATGGCTATTTAATCGGCTTGATTAAGTCCGCGCCTATCTCTGTTTCAATTAGTCTCCTAGAATGGATCACGCCCATCGCGTTCGGCTATCACATTTATATTAACTGGCGCTCATATATCGAGTACAAGCAGACTATTCAGAAAGCCTTCCTCTGGTTCGCTCTATTAGCCGGAGCCTATGGCGTATTTCAATATATCGTGGCTCCAGAATGGGATAGCTTCTGGCTCACCAACGTGATTGCGAGTGGGTCACTCTCGTTTGGCAGACCCGAACCGTTGATGATTCGAGTTTGGAGTACGATGCATGCGCCAGGGGTTTTTGCATCTGCAATGGCAGCCGCCCTGCTGCTGCTCTTTAGCTATACAGGCGTTCTCTTACCCATTACAGCGACCTTTGGCTATCTCAGCTTTTTGCTCTGTCAGGGACGATCTGGCTGGCTAGTTTGGGCGGTTGGTTTACTGATTCTTTTTCCGTCCCTGAAGCAGCGATTGCAAATGCGTCTGCTGATTACGCTCAGCCTGATGATCATCTGCATTACGCCTTTGGTGACGATCAAACCCTTCTCAGATGTGGCGAACTCGCGCTTCCAAAGCTTCTCAAATTTGGAGGGAGATCATAGCGCCATCGAGCGTCAAGCTGTTTACGACTACTGGTTTGGTCGAGCCGCAACGAGCATCGTCGGGGCTGGAACAGGTGGAATTACGCGCTCTGAAGGTGTGGTTTTAGATAGCGCAGTGCTAGATTTGCTGCTCTCTCTGGGCTGGTTTGGCACAGCGTTTTACATGAGCGGCTTAGCTCTCCTGGTGATCCGATTATTTTTGGGGGCTAGCCAAATTTCCGATCCGTTTGCAAACGCGGCACGGGCGCTCGCGCTGAGCATCATCTGTCAGTTGCCGTTAGGTTCAGTCATGCTGGGGTTTCAGGGGATGGTGCTGTGGAGTTTTCTGGGGATTGGGCTAGCAGCTCGAAAATTTGAGCTGTCAAGGCAAATTACTGAACAAATTACTGAACGAATTACTGAACAGGAGAAGTATCATGCTTAATTCGGCATCGACAAACGCAGTGGTTTACGAGCAAAAGCCTAGCTTAATGAATAGACAGGTCTATCTGATTTTTGTGCATTTCATAAACTTGTTGTCTAACATTCTAGGTAATGACTTTTTGAGCTGCAAAATTCGAGGCAGGTTAATTTCATTACTGGGTGCAAAACTCGATCAGGGCACCATCATTAAGGGAGGTGGATATATCTACGGCGGCAAGCTGTCTACGGGAGTGGGTTGCCACATCAACCGAGACTGCTATTTTGATTTCACGGCTCGCATCACATTTGGCAATCATGTTGTCGTGGGGCATGGCGTAACGTTCATTACAGCAGAGCATCAGATCGGCAGCTCGCAGAAGCGGGCAGGTCAAGTCTCGGGGCGTTCAATTGTCGTTGAAGACGGGGCGTGGATTGGCGCAAATACGACGATTTTGCCGGGTGTATCGATTGGTAAAGGCGCGATTGTGGCGGCTGGAGCAGTCGTCACCCAGAGCGTTTTGCCCAATGTCACCGTTGGCGGTATTCCTGCAAAAATCATCAAGGCTTTAGAGGCGTAGCATTACGTAGCTTGTTCTTTCTGCTCTTTCTGCTAGGAGATTGATCTCATGTCCCCAACTCAAGTCGATTCAGATACGCTAGTACATTCTCAAACGCCCCAACTGCCGCTGTCGGTCGTGATCTTAACCAAGAACGAAGAGGCTTTCATTGCGCGCTGTTTGGCCAGCGTCAGCTGGGCGGATGAGCAGGTTGTGCTCGACTCCGGCAGTCATGACCGCACTAGAGAAATTGCGGCGGCACTAGGTGCTAAGGTCTACGAGCAAGAAGCATGGCTAGGTTGGTCTGCCCAGCGCACTAAAGCGATTTCGCTGGCTCAGCATGACTGGGTATTTGTGATGGATGTTGATGAAGTCGTTACGCCTGAGCTAGCGGCTGCAATTCAAACGGTCATGCGTCAGCCTCGCTATAACGAAGACGGATACTCAATTGATCGTCGCGATGATTTTCATGGTGTCTTGCTTCCCAGCATTAGACGACGCGACAAGCTAATCAACTGTGTACGCTTATTTAACCGTCGCTATAGCACCTATGACTCAACAATGGTGGTGCATGAGGAAGTCCGCTTTACCGGCAAAGCGATCCCACTGTCGGGTGTACTGCTGCACTGGCGCGGCTGGACGATCGACCAGCAGATCGCTTCGCTCAACCGCTATGCAACAGTGGAAGCCGAGGTGCTTTATAGCCAGGGACATCGTGCGAACGCTCTCTCGATTATTTTGAGGCCGATCCTGCGATTTTTGTGGTGCTACATCGCCAAGGGCTGCTTCCGCAAAGGTATTCAGGGGCTCAACTACTCCATTGTTAGAGCGATTGGTGAATATGTTCGCTACGCCAAGCTTTGGGAGATGGAGTATATTCCCCAGCCGATTATTCATCCACCTGCATCAGTGTATCCGTCAAACGTAAAGGTCTGATACTCAATACCCTCTACAAACATGGCGCTCATGAAAATCCTATTCCTTGACCAGACTGGAAAAATTGCTGGGGCAGAGCTAGTGCTGTTTGATCTGGCACGATTTTACGGTCAGAACTGCCTCGTTGGGCTATTTGAAGATGGGCCACTTCGACAGCGGCTCATCGATCAAGGCGTGCCAGTTAAGGTTTTGGCGCAGCAGCCGCTTCAAGTCCGCAAAACTGCCAGCCTGCTGCAAGGCATGGCTAGCTTGGGGCAGCTTCTGCCGCTGATTCAGCGCGTGGTGCAGCTGAGCCGTGACTATGATCTAGTCTATGCCAATACGCTCAAGGCAATCGTAGTTGCGTCAATTGCCAGTCTGTTCAGCCGCAAGCCGCTGGTGATTCATCTGCACGATATTTTGTCAGACCAGCATTTCAGTCCCGCCAACCGCAGGCTAGTGGTGTCGCTGGCCAATCAGTTCGCTTCACAGGTGATTGCCGTCTCGGAAGCCACCTCAAAAGCCTTTATTGCCGCAGGGGGCAATCCATCGCTAGTGCAGGTGGTCTACAACGGCTTTGACCCGGCGGTCTATCAGGCTGAGGATGCTGACCGTGAGCGACTCCGCAAGGCGCTGGTACTAGAGGATCGCTTTGTAGTGGGGCATTTTAGTCGGTTGTCGCCTTGGAAAGGTCAGCATGTGCTGATTGACGCGATGGCTCAATGTCCTGATCACGTTGTGGCGCTGCTGGTGGGAGATGCTCTGTTTGGTGAGCAAGACTATCAGGTGCAGCTGCGCTGGCAGGTGGCGGAGTGCGGGCTACAGGATCGGGTGCATTTTTTAGGGTTTCGCGACGATGTTCCGCAGCTAATGTCGGCTTGCGATCTGGTGACGCATACTTCCATCTTGCCTGAACCAGCCTCGCGCGTGCTGGTTGAGTCGCTGCTGTTGGGGAAGCCATTAGTCACGGTGCAGGGCGGCGGTTCAGATGAGCTGGTGCTGCATGGCGAAACAGGCTGGCTGATTCCATCTAGCGATCCGCAGCGGCTAGCTGAGATGATTCAGTACTGTGTAGAAACCCCAGACCAAATGCAGAGCGTTGCTCAACAGGGCAAACGCGACGCGACAGATCGGTTTAATCTGAGCAATTTTCAGCAGAATATTCAGCAAATTTTGCAGCAAATATATTAATTAATTTCATTAGGAGATTTGTCTAATGTCTCTAGTTCACGCTGATACTGATACTTTCACATGTTCTCAAACAACTTCTCAAACAAATTCTCAAGCAACCAAGCTGCCACTGTCGGTCGTAATTTTAACTAAGAACGAAGAGGCTTTCATTGAGCGCTGTTTAGCCAGCGTTAGCTGGGCAGATGAGCAGATTGTGCTCGACTCCGGCAGCAGTGACCGCACCAGAGAAATTGCGGCGGCGCTGGGTGCCAACGTGCATGAGCAGGCATGGCTGGGTTGGTCTGCCCAGCGCAGCAAGGCAATTTCTCTGGCTCAGCATGACTGGGTGTTTGTCCTAGAGGCCGATGAAGTTGTCACGCCTGAGTTGGCGGCTGCAATTCAAACGGTCATGTGTCAGCCCCGCCATAACGAAGATGGCTACGCAATCGATCGCCGCAATGACTTTCACGGTGTTCTCTTACCCAACGTCAAACGGCGCAGCAAGTTGATCAACTGTGTGCGCCTATTTAACCGTTGCTACAGCGCCTACGATGCAACGATGGTAGTGCATGAGGAAGTCTGCTTTCCCGGTAAAGCGATCCCGCTGTCGGGTATATTGCTGCACTGGCGCGGCTGGAAAATTGACGACCAAATTTCTGCCCTCAACCGCTACGCCACGATTGAAGCCGAGGTGCTCTACAATCAGGGACATCGGGCGAACAGTCTGTCGATTATTTTGAGGCCGATCCTGCGATTTTTGTGGTGCTACATCGCCAAGGGCTGCTTCCGCAAAGGTATTCAGGGATTGAACTACTCCATGATCAGAGCCATTAGCGAGTATGTTCGCTATGCCAAGCTCTGGGAGATGGAGCATATTCCCCAGCCGATTATTCATCCACCTGAACAAGCGAACGGTTAGCTCAACGCCTCTAAGTTTATCTAACCATCACCACCCGGCCAATTTACAAATATTGTACCGATGAAAATACTATTCCTCGACCAGACAGGCCAGATTGGCGGTGCTGAACTTTCGCTGCTGGATCTTCTAAAACCATTTAGAGCAGATTGCCTTGTAGCTCTATTTAAAGATGGGCCATTCAAAGATCTGTTAGAACAGCATCAAGTTTCAGTACAGATACTCTCCAACCGATCCCTATCGGTTTCAAAAGACAGCAGCTTTTTGCAGGGACTCAGCAGTAGCTTTCAGCTTCTGCCGCTGATTGCTCAGACAGCTCAGCTGAGCCGCCGCTTTGATCTGATCTATGCCAATACCCAGAAGGCTTTGGTGATTGGGGCAATGGCTAGCTATCTGAGCCGCCGCCCTTTGATTTACCATCTGCGAGATATCATTTCACCTGATCACTTTAGTGCAACCAATCGTAGTCTAATTATCAATCTGGCGAATCGTTTTGCGTCGCTGGTCATTGCCAACTCTCAGGCTAGTCAAGCTGCATTTGTGGCTGCTGGAGGTCATCAGGAAATTACTAAAGTTGTCTATAACGGATTTCAGCCTGAGCTGTATCAATATAGTTCGGCTAATCGCTCTGAGTTAAGACAGCAGCTAGGTTTGGATACTCAATTTGTAGTAGGACATTTCAGCCGGATATCTCCCTGGAAAGGTCAGCATGTGTTAATTGAGGCGCTGCAATATTGCTCGGAGGATGTGACGGCAATACTCGTTGGCGACGCTCTGTTTGGTGAAGACCAGTATGTTAACCAATTACATCAGCGCATCAACGAGCTGAAGTTAGGCAATCGCGTTCAAACGCTGGGCTTTCGCTCGGATGTGGCTGAGTTAATGTCGGCAAGCGACCTGATTGCCCACACCTCTACCTCACCCGAACCGTTTGGGCGAATTATTGTTGAGGCCATGCTCTGCCGTCGCCCGGTGATTGCCGCTGCGGCTGGCGGAGTCGTCGAAATTGTTAAACATGGCAAAACGGGCTGGCTGTCCCCGCCTGAAGATTCCCGCAAACTCGCAGAGTTAATTATGAGCTGCCGCAACCATCCAGAGCAGTCTGCCAGGATTGCCAATCAAGCTCAAGTTGAAGTGAGTCAGCGGTTTCATATCGATACCATACGTCAACAGGTTAGATACCTCTTACAGCAAGTGCTTCACTGCAAAGAATCGGGACAGCATATCCCCTATCGACTGGCTGAGTAACCCTGCTTTATCCACTCTTGATCCGCAGGTTTGTACAATCTACATTGCCTCCCAAGTGGTTCAACGCTCTGCGGAAAAATCTAAACGCCAATCTGCTGCGGGAACGCATAGCTAGCAAGCCATCACAAAACTGCTGAGGCAGGCGTTCAACCTGCCGATTCGCTTCAGCCAGATCACTCAGCGCGGTAGGTTTTTGGTGGGTTTTTGCGCCAGTTCTCCTGCTCTTTCAAGTCAGCCACTAGCCCTGCCCAATATGCCATCGACCGCAGCACTGCTGCGCCTTATCTGTCCCTGAGAGGCAGGGCAAGACAGGGCGAGTTCTTTCACGTCGAGCTGGATGCGGCTAGTTTGGCTGACCTGGGTTGATGTTTGCATTGAATTTCGTTGAATTTCGAGACTCTTTAACAGATTTAAGCTGCATTTTGGCTGCATTAAGGCAGCATAGTTTGTGCTAGCACCAGAATCTTGCCTGCTCAGCACATATTTTATATTTATAGATTTAAGTAGATGGTGCAAACAAGCCCCTTGGTAGGCCATAGCATAGAATGATCAAGCCCTCGGCTTCGCCAAGAGTACTTTGCCAGCGGCTCGTCTGACTCGATTGACAGGCACAATTGGAAATCTTCCTGCTGTTGCGAGCATCCTGTGCAATCTAGCCTGTAGCATGAGAAGAAATAACGCTGACATTGATGAGTAATCTCGATGACGACTATAGAGTGCTTGACTTAGAGCCTGGTGCCTCGCTAGAAGAGGTGAACCAGGCTTACAAGGACTTGGCGTTTGTTTGGCATCCCGACCGCTTGCCCAAGGATAATCTCCGCCTTCAGGAAAAAGCCCAGAAGAAATTAAAAGAGCTTAACCAAGCTCGTGATCGGCTGCGGAAGCTCCAGAGCAGCCCGCCCGCCGCTAAGACTAACGCTAAAACCAGCGCCACCAGCACTAGAGCTAACCGTGAGCCGCATTCTCGTTCAGAAACCCGCCCAGCTAGTTCAGACTATCGCAGCTCCGACTATCGCACGCCGCCACCCCGCTACCAGAGCTATCAGCCGCCGCCGCGCCACGCTAGCAACTACAGCAGTTCTAGTTCCAGCAGCTACGGCGGCTACAGCAGCTATCAGTCGCCCCACTCAGCCAGCGATCGGCAGAGCGAGAGAAGCAGCGAAAATAGCTCGGTGCGGCGCTCAGAGAGCTATCGAGCCGCCGCGCCCACCCCAACGGTGAGTCCCCGCAGCCAGCCGGACATGAGCGGCACAAACCTGAGCGGAGCCGATCTGCACGAGAAGGATCTCTCCAACCGCAATTTGAGCAACGCCAACCTCAGCAACGCCAATCTCAGCGATGCCTTTTTGCACAAGGTCAACTTCTCAGGAGCCGACCTCAGCGGAGCCAATCTGTTTCGAGCCAATCTGCTAGAAGCCAATCTTGCCCAGGCCAACCTGCAAGGTGCCAACCTAATTGGAGCCGATTTGAGCGGCGCAGATCTGCGGGGAGCCAACCTGCAAGGCGCGCGCATCGGGGTTTCTGACCGGCTGATGGTGAAGCTAACGGGCGCGAAGCTAACCGGCCTGGTTATGCCCGATGGCTCGATTCATACTTAGGTGATTTTGCGGTAACTTTGCTCAGACTGGATTTTTGGAATCAAATCTACGTGATTACACCGAAGCTTTATAGAGTTTAGTGTCAAAAGTTTAGATGAGTGTTATAGCCTCATCGGCTGCTGCGCCCCTCTGCGCTGATTGGCTCAGCTTCAAAAAACCTTTGAATGTCGCTTTGAACAAGAGTTTACGCTAAATCTAGCTCTGCTTAACGCCTCAGCATGGGTAGATTCAGCTCGCAGAGGCTCTAAGTATTTTCCTGATCTCTGTATTATCCACAACAGTTTTTATGCTATTCTGTACGGTATCTTCATATTTACGTTACGAAGACCTTACAAGCGGCTGACCTAGACATCTGCTCTAAACATCTGCGCTGCCTGTCTTGCCCTCTCAATGCGGGATCTATGTTGAATCAGGAAGGAAACTGGAGATGACTGTTCAGGTCGATTTCGAGTATGTCAAGGACTGTAATCACAGCTCATATGCATCTGTTCAGACCGCTCTCTTTCAAACAATTCCGCCAGAGCGCATGGGCTTGCAGGGTGAATACGACCATCACGGCTTGGCCAAACGGGTCAGTATGGTCATTCGACAGCACTGCGCTGAGGAGACGGCTGGCAGTCTCCGCATTACGCAACGTGGAGCCGTTGTGGTGCTCACAGGCAAAATCGCAAACCAGCGGCTGCTGATCAAGCTGGTCAACTTGGCGATGTCTGTGACCGGAGCGGCAGATGTTGAGGTGAACGGGGTCAGCATTGGGGACAGCCTCAAATGCTACCTAGAGATCAAGCCCTGCCCGGACTTGCTGCTTCAGCTCCAGCCGCTCGTCGAGTCTTGAGAAGTTAGACCGGTGAGCCTGAGCTAAGCTCAGGGCATCTGAACCAGGGCTATCGCAGCCTGCTCCGGCGATAGCTCAGCCAGCTTCTGCGAGATGGCCGGATTGTAGATCCGCAGGTAGTTCCAGTAGTTTCCCAAGACAAACTCAACGTAGCCGCGCGTTTCTGGATAGGGAATCTGCTCCACAAAGCGATCGATATCGCTGGTATCGTACTTTTGAATCCACTCAGCCACCTTGGCCGGCCCCGCATTGTAGCTCGCGACCGCAAAGACTGAGTTGTTGTCATACTCTCGATGCGTAAAGTCCAGATACCAGGTGCCGAGGTTCACGTTGTCCTCTGGCTGCGTCAGGTCGTACTGCTTCAGGTTAATTTGACCTGCCACCCAGTCGGCTGTTTCGGGGATCACCTGCATCAGCCCCATCGCGCCTGCGCTGGACTCAATCTTGGGTTCAAATCGCGACTCTTGGCGAATCAGCGCTGTTACCAGCATTGGGTTGAGGCTGCGCTTTTGCGCCCACTGCTCAATAGTTTGCACAAACGGGAACGGATAGAGCGACTGCCAGTAGCTCGCCTGCTTCCGCAGCGTTTTGTAGGCGGCTTGCTCGTCAGCAGGCTCGCGCCAGGAGAGGCTAGAGAGCATAAAAATGCCGTCTAGATTATCTCCCATGCCCAGACGCAGCAGCCCGTCTGTAAACTGCTCGGCCACCGTTGGCTTAAGGCGATTGGTAAACTCTACCTGCCAGAGCGCCCAGGCATCCTGGTTCTGCCCCAGCTTGTAGAGTTCGCGCAGCGCCTCAGAGCCAGCTGGCAGATCGGAGCGGCTCTGGGGGGTGACAATACTGGGCATCTTTTGGCGAATGGTCGAAAAATCTCCCACATCCCAGTCCAGCAGCGAGGCCGCCCGCCATGCGTAGTAAGAGTCCGGATAGCGGCTGAGCGTATATTTGAACGCATCCTGCGACTGCGGCGGCTGTTCGAGCGCTGCCGCCCATTTGCCAATCCAAAAAGCTGCCTGGGGAGCCACCTCGCTGTCAGGATTTTGCTCGACAATCTGCTTTGCCCAAGCCCAGGCTCCGTTGAGATCGCCCTGCTTGTCGAGCACCTCAGCCTGCTGCCAGCGGATTTCTGCTGCGGTATCTGATTTGCCATGCTGCTCCAACACGGTTTGGCGCAGTTGCAGCGCGGTAGTGGGGTCGCCTTGCTTTTGCAGAATTTTCGACTTTGCCAGCAGCGCTTCGGGAGCCTGCTCTGGAAAGCGCTCAATCGCCTGGTCAAGATTGCTGAAGGCTCCTTCTGGCTTGTCGGCTAAATCAGCCAGCCGCAGCAGCGCCAGCCCCGTCTCTTTTTCCTTGGGAAATGCCTGCACCAGCGACCGGTAGCCCTGCTCAGCATCGTCGAGCCGTCCTCCAAGCTGCGCGCCTCTCGCTGCTCGGTAGAGGTTGAAGGCCGAGGGCGGCGCTTTGCTGTAGGCATCGCCTGCGCTGCCATAAAAGCCGTTTTCCCAGAAGGCAAAGCCAATGTCCTGCCAGTTTTCTGGCTTCAGCTGCGAACCGTAGTCTTTTTTGATCCGGTTGAGAATCTCTGGAATATTCTCTAGGTTGATGCCGTGCCGAGATAGCAGCAGCAGCAGATCGAGCTGCTTGGGGTTTTTCTCTAGGCGCGCCTGAGCAATTTGCAGCGACCGAGGATGTGCCGGAAACTGAGCGAGCACCTGATCCCAAGATTTGCTGTCCTGCTTGCCCAGCTGATAGAGCGCTTCGGCGCTGACGGGCGACTGCGGATACTGCTTCAGCAAATGCTGCCAGGTTTTCTGAGCGGCTCGGTCGTCGCCGCTGGCGGTTTGCGCCCCTGCTCGCTTGGCTAAGATCTGCGGAGCCAGCGTTGGATAGTCGGTTTCGAGTCCAGCGAGCAGGGGCAGCGCCTGACCGCCATGATCTTGGTTGATCAGGTCGGTTGCCAGCAGATAGCGCGCCCGGACGCGATCTGTCGCCTGCTCGCTACTGACAATATTTTGGAGCAGGTCGGCGCGTTCGCTCGCGGGCAGATCGACCAGCGGTGCAACCAGAGAGTCGGTCTGAGCCAGATTTAAGTCTGCCGGGATCTCCTCCTGGGCAAACCATTGGCCAATCAGCGGCAGCTGTCCCAATAGCCCGCTAAAAATCAGCACTGAGGCAGCAGTTGCCAGCACCAAAGCCAGCCAGAAAAATCGCTTGCGTTTGATCATCACTCGATTGAGTCGGGGGTGTGAGCCGCGTTTGGCTACTGGGTGAGCTGCTGTCGGGAGCCGATTGGCATCAGGGTTGGGGGCATCAGGGTTGGGGGCATCAGACAAACTCGTCGCCTGCTGTCTTGAGCCTAGCTGTCTTGAACCTTGCTGTCTTGAACCCGATTGAGAGGACTTCTTCAAAGGCATAGTAAACCTGACCTAACGCACTCAGCAACCTGATATAAACCTGCCGCATCCCTAGCCTGTATTCTAAACCGACAGTCTAAACCGACATTCTGAACCGACATTCTGAACCGATTGATTCAGCTATGCATAATACCGCCTCTGCTCAAAAATGGGCGGCAAAAATGGGCGGCAATCCCGTGATTCTTCGGCCAGCTTTGAGCAAATTACGCAATACTAAAAGCTAACTGTAAAAGATTGGGCTGAAAGTCACATGGATCTGCGAGGGATAGAAACGTCAAGTTTGGCTTGGACAGGCGACTGTTTGGTGATTGGGCTATTTGAAAATGCGGTCGAACTCACCGGCGACTGGTCTGCACTTGACGAGCAGCTGGCGGGCACGCTGGCTGAGCTAATTGAGGAAGCAGAGTTTAAGGGCAAAGAGGGCAGCAGCGCTGTGGCCAGAGTCGGCGGCGGCAGCAGCATTCGCAAAATTGCTGTCGTGGGGCTGGGCAAGTCGGAGTCCCTAAAGCTAGACGGCCTGCGACGGGCGGCAGCAGCAGCGATTCGGCTCGCCAAAAAAGAAAAATCCAAAACGCTGGGCTTGGCGCTGCCGCTCTGGCAGGAAGATGCGGCCAGCACTGCTCAGGCGCTGACGGAGGGCATTGAGCTAACCCTGCACCAAGATAGCCGCTTCAAGTCGGAGAGCGAGGACAAGGGCAGCAAGCTAGAGCGGGTGGATCTGCTGAATGTGGGCGGGCAGGAAGCTGCAATCACCCGCGCCCGCCAAATTTGCCTCGGCGTGACGCTGGCTCGCGAGCTGGTGTCGGCGCCCGCCAATATTGTCAATCCGCTGACGATGGCCGCAGCTGCCGAAGCGATTGCTAATGAATATGGCCTAGAGATTCAGATCTTGGAGCAGGCTGACTGCGAAAAGCTGGGCATGGGCGCTTTTTTGGGCGTGGCTCAAGCGTCGGATCTGCCGCCCAAGTTCATTCACCTGATCTATCGACCTGCCGAAACGCCGCGCAAAAAAGTGGCGATTGTTGGCAAGGGACTCACGTTTGACAGCGGCGGTCTGAATATTAAGGGCACAGGCAGCGGCATCGAAATGATGAAGACTGACATGGGCGGCGCGGCGGCAATGCTGGGTGCGGCTAAGGCAATTGGCGGACTCAAGCCGGATGTCGAGGTGCATTTTATCAGCGCTGTCACTGAAAATATGATCAGCGGTCATGCCATGCATCCCGGCGATATTTTGACAGCCTCCAACGGCAAAACGATTGAGGTGAACAATACTGACGCGGAAGGGCGACTCACCTTGGCCGATGCGCTGGTCTATGCTGACAAGCTGGGTTTAGATGCCATTGTTGATTTGGCGACGCTGACCGGAGCCTGCATTGTAGCGCTGGGTGACAGTATGGCTGGACTCTGGACTGCCGACGACAGCTTGGCTGAGCAAATTATGACGGCTGCTGAAGCCGCTGGTGAAAAGTTCTGGCGGATGCCGATGGAAGAGAAATACTTTGACGGACTCAAGTCGGTTGTGGCTGACATGAAAAACACGGGCCCGCGTGCTGGGGGAGCCATTACTGCCGCGCTGTTCTTGAAGCAGTTTGTCAAAGAAACGCCCTGGGCGCATTTGGATGTGGCTGGCCCGGTCTGGACGGATAAGGAAAGCGGCTACAACAACGCAGGCGGCACGGGCTATCCGGTCAGAACGCTGGTGAACTGGGCGCTGAGCTGATCGTCCATCGGGTCAAAGACCGTGACTTGCAGTAGTTTACTTTCAAAAAATCTGAGTCATCGGGCTGCTAAAGCCTGGTAGCAAGGGGGAACTGATGCTGTCGCGCTCAAGCAGGGTGGCGACGAGCTGGAGTTGGGCGGCTTGACGACGATAAATTTCTAGGGTTTTGAGCTGCCAGTTAACGATCCAGTATTCTTGAACGCCATGCAGCGAGTAGAGCTTGAGGTTGACTTCTTTGTTTCGCTGCTCGTTCAGTTCGCCGGGTGAGAGGACTTCGATGACTAATTCTGGGGCAATCGTCAGGTGCCCTGCTTCGTCAAGGCCGTTAGCAAGACGCTCTTGGCTGATCCAAACGACATCGGGAATGACGGCATCGGTGGGGGTGAAAATCACGCCGGGGGCTTGAAAGGCACTTCCTAGTCCGGTTCCTCAGACCAGGCTTCTAAGCGCATATGCAGTTTGCCTGCGGTGCCCTGATGGCGAATATGCGGAGCACGGGTCACAAACAGTTCTCCATCAATAATTTCGTAGCGTTTCCAGCCGCCATCATCCGGCATGGCATCAAGATCACGAGTTGTCCAGCGGATTGAGTTGGAAACCATCGGATTTATCGCTGCGCTTGTCTTTCGTTCACTCAGAAGAATTCGGCAATGTATGTCCCCCATCGATCCGGTTTTCGATTGAGTGTTCCTAATATAGCAAGTGAGCCGGACAACTCTTCGGCGAACCTACCAAGATATCCGGCTCTGTTTTATTTTCGGATAGAGCTACATCACAGGAACAGACTGGACTCCTTGATATACGCCCGGTCGAATCCCTCCGACCAGTTCTGACAATCTAGAAGTCCTCAGGCAAGACCGCTTTTGACCGGACGTCGATTGCTGCTGCAACGCTAGCTAAAACGCTAACAGAGCAAGTTGCGCTGATTGCAATTCCTCGGCGGCGGCGGCAATGCCATTGTCATGCGTTGTCATCTTGTTGTGAGGTGTTGCACTGCGGCTGATGCGGCGCGGCTGGCAGAATGGGAGTTTCACAATGCGGTGCTGGCGATGAAGGAAGTGGTGAAGGGGCAGTTTGGCTCGGACAGCGATGAAGCGCAGTCGATTGGGCTGAAGAAGAAGTCTGACCGCAAGCGCCCGACTCGTCAGAGAATGGTGGCTGTGGCAGGCTAGTCTAAGCCCAAAGCCTGCCCCCTCACGCCCTCTACAACTACCGCAGCAGCAGCGTCATGTAGCGTCCGTTGGCAGACGGTGCTGGCATCAGCGGCGAGAACTGGCTGCGGTCGCTAATCATCTCCTTAACGTACATTTCGCTGATGATGTGGTTGACCTGCTCGCGGCTTCCCACAATCCAAACCTGCGCTCTATCGCCATGCGGATTTCTCAGCAGTTC
>JAESFP010000120.1_pt1 | contig 76449 bp, 48 predicted proteins | sample 9266181 | NCBI WGS metagenome assembly JAESFP01 (sample SAMN14502547, study PRJNA617102) | algae metagenome | isolation source: Pegethrix bostrychoides GSE-TBD4-15B and co-occurring heterotrophs from... | place: USA: Grand Staircase-escalante National Monument, Utah | collected 2006-08-15 | reverse complement strand
GCATGGCTAAGATGGGTTTGTAGTTATTCTCACCTTAGTTCAAACTCGACCTCCCGTTCTACTTGGCTTTCAGGCTTCTCTAGTTTTGTCAGTCAAGCAGGCATAAAACCAAAAACGATTATTTCATTGAGATGCTTCAAGAGATTAAAAATTGGGGGGTTGAGCCTGAGTGGGTCACAGGCGATAGCTGGTATTCCAGTTTGGCAAACCTGAAGTTCCTCAGAAACGAGGAAGTGGGTTTCCTATTTGGTGTGGCTGACAATCGTAAAGTTTCGCTCGAACTCGCTCAGGAGGTTGAAATACAGAGCTTGACGATTCCTGAATCTGGATTGGTGGTGTATCTTAAAAAGTTTGGCTGGATGAAGCTGTTTTCTAAGGACTTCAAAAACGAAGCCCGATATTACATGCCGTTCCTGCCCGAATTAGAGGCACTGAAGCCCGTGACTCGTGAGAGTTTCAAACAAGTCCATGAGCGTCATTAGCAAATCGAGAGTTTTCATCGAGTCATCAAACAGGTTTGTAATATTGAGCGCTTTCAAGTGCGAGACAACCAAGCCATTTACAATCATTTCTTTTGTGCACTGAGGGCGTTTGGCAAGCTGCAACCGATGTGAATTGAGGGATTGATTGACAACCTCTATCAGGTGTCGAGGCAATTATTCATCCCGGTGATTCGACAATTCATCTTGAATCTTCCAGAACCCGCTTCAGTGCGACAACTCACATCACTCTATTTCTGTCAATGCGTAAGTCCTAGATCTAATGAACTAATCAATCGAGGCACAAACCCATGGTCTTTCGACCCGAACTCATTGATGAGCTGCTCAAAGACTATCGCAACCCCGAAGACCTGATGGGCAAGGGCGGCATCTTCAAGCAATTGACCAAAGCGCTGATAGAGTGATGGTTGAGCGCAGAGCTGGGCAGTTATCTGGCCCAAGAAAAGGCAGAATCAGCACCAGAACGCCCTAAGAATGGCCGCAACGGACACAGCAGAAAAACAATCCGGGGCGAGTTTGGCAAAACCGAGATCGGTATCGTCCGTGACTGAAACGGGAGCTTGCTTAAATCTGCCTGTTTTATCTGTCTCTAAACTGCGACTTGATTCACCTGACCTAGCAAATCCCGCAGCAGTTCGCCCTCGATCACTTCAGTGTCTAGCAGCTTAGCGGTAATTGTTTCCAGCAGTTCACGGTTAGCGTTGAGGATATCTAGCGCTTTCTGGTGCGCCGCTTCTACAATGCCCTTCACCTCCTGATCAATCGCCTCTGCCGTTTGCGGGCTAACCATGCGGCGCGGGTTCATGCCCTCATTGCCCAGGAAGTTATTCTGCTGTCCCTGCTGATAGGCCAGCGGTCCCAGCACTTTGCTCATGCCGTAGGTCGTCACCATCCGCTCAGCTAGGTCAGTGGCACGCTGGAGATCGTTGGATGCGCCGGTCGTAATACTGCCAAAGACAACTTCTTCGGCCGAGCGTCCACCTAGCAGCGTGGCAATCTGGCCGTTTAGCTCAGCCTCGCTCAGCAGGAATCGATCCTCGGTGGGTAGCTGTAGCGTGTAGCCGAGTGCCGCCATGCCGCGTGGCACAATCGAAATCTTCTCGACCCGACCGTTGCTCTCCATCAGCGCTCCCACCAGCGCATGCCCAACTTCGTGATAGGCGACAATTTTCTTCTCTTTCTCGTTCAGCACCCGGCTTTTCTTCTCCAGTCCGGCCACTACCCGCTCAATTGCCTCGTTGAAGTCTTCCTGCGCCACGGCTTCCCGGCCATTGCGAGCTGCCAGCAGCGCCGCCTCATTCACCAAGTTGGCCAGATCCGCACCTGCAAAGCCAGGGGTGCGCGTTGCAATCGCCTTCAGGTCAATATCTGCACCCAGCTTCACCGCCTTAGAATGCACCTCTAAAATGGCGAGTCTGCCGCTCAGGTCAGGCCGATCAACTAAAACCTGGCGGTCAAAGCGACCTGGACGCAATAAAGCTGCATCCAGGCTTTCGGGGCGGTTGGTCGCGGCCAGCACAATTACAGTTTTGTCGTCTGCACCAAAGCCGTCCATTTCGGTGAGGAGCTGGTTGAGAGTTTGCTCGCGCTCGTCGTTGCCACCATAGAAGCCGCCCGAAGCCCGCGACTTGCCGATTGCGTCCAGCTCGTCGATGAAGATAATGCAGGGAGCCTGCTTTTTGGCCTGTTCAAACAGGTCGCGCACCCGCGATGAGCCAACGCCTACAAACATTTCCACGAATTCGGAGCCAGAGATGCTGAAGAACGGCACGCCTGCTTCGCCCGCGACTGCTTTGGCCAAGAGCGTTTTTCCTGTTCCCGGTGGCCCAATCAACAGCACGCCTCTGGGGATTTTGGCTCCGATCTGCGTAAACTTCTGCGGCGTTTTCAGAAACTCGACGATTTCAACCAGCTCAGTCTTGGCTTCCTCAACCCCGGCCACGTCAGCAAAGGTGACTTTACCAGAGTCGCTTTCGACATAGACTTTGGCCTTGCTTTTACCAATCGACAGAACGCCCTGCGCCCCGTTGCCTCGATTGAGGAAGAGTTGCCAGATGCCGACAAAAATTAGCGGCGGAATCACCCAGCCCAGCAGGCTAGTAATCCAGCGGTTTTTGGGCGGCGGCGGTGCGGCAAACTCCACGCCTTTTTCTTCGAGTAGCTTCGGCAGCTCCAGATCAAAGACTGGGGTCGTGATGAAGGTCTGCACCGCGCCATCAGCTTCAGGCTTGAGCTGGTAGCGGATTTCGTTCTGTCCCACCGAAACGCGCTCCACCTCCATGTCCTGCACTTGGTCAATGAACAGGCTGTAGGGCACACGCGGAATCGGCGTGCCAAATAACGTTGGAGCAAAAATATTGACGAGCAGCAGCAGCCCAGAGATGAGTAACAAAATATTGCCAAACTGCCGGGAGCGGGGCGCTTGGGGTTGATCTTTAATTGCCATAGGTCAAATTATTGTTCAGATTGTCGGATAGAGAGTGGGCAAGTCAACATGGCTTTGAATGGCTCTGAATAGCTCTGAATCTTTACAAAGCTGGCAGAGACTACCTCTCTAAGATCTTAGATTAAGAAACTTTAATCAACTGAACAAAAGGATGAACTGTCGGTTGGCGGTCACCCAATCGCTTGAGAAAAATGCAGCTCAAAAACCAGCTCAGAAAAAATATTAACTAAATATTAACTAGAGTGGAGATCGAGAAGCTTAGGCGTGCTCCGGAAATCGCGCTCCAGACGGGCAGCCGCTGATCACAGCGTCAAGCAGTTTCCATCCATTCAAACACCTGATTGAGCTGCTGCAAGGTAATGAGACCGTACTGCCAGAGGATAATCGGCAGCCAGCTTGACTCTGACTCATGCTGCTTCAGCGCCAGCGCGATTGCCGAGGCCGGAACAGCTAAATCTTCCTCCAAAAATCGAATCAACTTAGATTGTCCAGTTGAGTTTGTCATGACGATTTGTTCTATAGGATGAATGTAACAGATTATTCTTAACTTTTGTGAAGTTGTTTTCAGAATTAATTGAAGGCAATTATAGCGATTTTTAGGTGCGTTGTGCGGCACTATGGCTGAGAGCGTCACTAGACTTAACCCCAGACTTAACTATTGATACAGACTGGTTTGCTCGAGCTGAGCCTAGAGCAGAATTTTGGGGTGGGTGGGCTGCAAAGGTACTAGGCTGAGCGTGAGAGGATGGCCTGCTAATATGAGAGCCAACTGAGAGCAAAATGAGAAAAATCTAGAGATGAGCCGACTGCCTCAAATAGTCAGCTATAATGTCCAGCCTTGGAGGGTTACTCCAAATTTAGACACTTAACGCACACTCAACGCATATTTAACGCACAGATTAGACAGCATTTTAGACAGCATTCTGGCTCAGCCTTGAATCACAGGGAATCACAGGACTTTACGTTTATGCCCAGCCTGTCTAGCAAAATTGAAGCTATTCTTTATCTCAAGGCTCAGCCGTTGAGTCTGGCTCAGATTGCTGAGTATGCCAACTGCGAGCGAGCGTCCGTGACAGCCGCCCTGCTGGATCTGATGGCTGACTACGCGCATCGCGACGGGGCGCTAGAGGTGATCCAAACGTCAGACGGCTACTGTATGCAGCTGCGGGAGTCGTTTCATGACTTGATCCAGCAGCTGATTCCGGTAGACTTGGGTGTGGGGGCGCTGCGGACGCTGGCCGCGATTGCCCTCAAAGGCTCAATCAGTCAGCCTCAGCTTGTGGAGCTGCGCGGCTCTGGGGTGTATCAGCATGTGCCTGAACTGGTGGGGCTAGGATTTGTCAGGAAACGTCGTCAGGCCGATGGCCGCTCCTATTGGCTACAGGTGACGGAGAAGTTCTATCAGTATTTTCAAGTTGATCAGCTGCCGCAGCCGTTTGCTGCGGCTGACTCAGGTAGAGCTTTGCCGCCTAAAGATTTAGAACCAGAGGATTTAGAACCAGATCTGGCTCTAGAAGCCTCACTGCCTTGATTTATCCGTTTTTGGGCATTGCGTCAGTTTGGGACAGTAGGGGCATTTGCGGCGGTTTGGTGGCCTGATCACAGGATCTAGCCGCACGATAAAGCTATAAATGTCACAATAGGCAAAGCAACGAATGTAAACCTTGCGTTTTTAAGGTGACTATGGTGTTTAACCCTGACAACTTTGATTTTTTCGGTGGTGACACTGAGGAGGGTCAGGCCAATCCGCTGTTGAAATATCTCCAACATCAGTCTCCGGAGGTTTTGGCAAGAGTCGCCAAATCAGTCAGCCCGGAGATTCGGCAGATCATTTCTCAAAACGTGCAGGGCTTGGTGGGCGTACTGCCGTCAGAAGCCTTCAACGTGCAAATTACTACCGACCGGGAAAATCTGGCAGGGCTGCTAGCCTCCGCAATGATGACGGGCTACTTTCTCAGCCGCATGGAGCAGCGGATGGAGCTAGAGGCCAGCATTCGAGGCACGGTTGCGTTTGGCATCGATCTGGGCGAAGAAGCCAAATCCCCGGAGCGCTCCTCGGAACATGCCTCAGACTGAAGATTATCTAAGGCAACCTGCTTAAAACAGCCTGGAGCAGCCGCTATTCGCCTTCGCCCTGCTGAGTGGGAAGAGCTACCGGACGAATCTGCAAGGTTTTGACCTCATCCCGACGGCGGATGGCGAGAGAGAGTGGCTCACCAATCTCTACGGTTTCAATTTTCTCCTGTAGCTCAGAGGCTGTTGTCACTTCGGTGTTGTTGAGCTTGAGGATTACGTCTCCCTGCTTCAGTCCCGCTGCCTCCGCAGGCGCACCATCAATCACCTGAATAATCAGTACACCCCGGTCGCTGCTGATAGTTAGCCCGGTGTCAGGATCTTCGTTAATCTGCTGCCGCAGTTCGGGCGTTAGATCGACCATTTGGATGCCTAGATAGGGATGTTGGGCTTTGCCGGACTTAAACAGTTCCTGGGCAATTTTCCAGCCGGTATCAATCGGGATGGCAAACCCTAGCCCCTGTGCGTCAGCCCGGATGGCCGTGTTGATGCCAATCACTTCGCCCTGGCCGTTGAGCAATGGCCCGCCTGAGTTGCCGGGGTTGATGGCCGCATCGGTCTGGATGAACTGAACGCGCCGGTCAGGAATGCCCACCTGTGAGCTAGAGCGGCCAATCGCGCTGACGATGCCTGCTGTCACGGTGTTGTCGAGACCCAACGGATTGCCAATTGCAATCGCCCATTCTCCTGGCGCAATCTGCTTCGACTTGCTAAGGCTGACCGTCGGCAGTCCGGCGGCTGCAACCTTGATTGCGGCGACATCGGTGACTGGATCAATGCCGACGACTCTGCCTTCTAGCACTCGCCCATCTTTGAGCGTTACATTCACGGTATCGGCGCGCTCTACCACATGTGCGTTGGTAATCACATGCCCGTCAGCGCTGACAATGAACCCGGAGCCTGTGCCCTGCTCAACTCGATCCTCAAACTGCCGCAGCTGATTTTCGCCGAAGAATCGCTTCAAAATTGGATTCTCTGAGTCCAACGCATTAGCGACCTTGCGCGAGGCATCAATCCGCACGACAGCCGGCCCAACCCGCTCAACTGCTTTGACAATGAAGTTGGGGCTGACGGGCTGGCTGGACTGAGGGGCGACGGCTGGAATCTGATAGGTGGCGGGCAGAGAATTGCTGATGCGCTGCTGCGGTGTCTGCAAAGAGCGAGTGCCTGCCCAGCCGATGCCTCCCCCTGCCACCAGCAGAGTTGTGTAGAGCAGAATTTGCCGACTTGAAGCCATAGTCTTTGCAATAGAGCGATGTAAAGCAGGGGTCAATCGGGAGTTGATTAGAATGATTTGAGTGATTTGGGCGCGTGCAAAGCCTGTAGAAGCTGTCAAAAACCTGTCAAAACACCTATTAGGTGGCACAAGTCAAGATCTAGAATTTAAGCAAAGGCGAATTGCGGCTATGGACGGCAAGAGATCTCAACCAAATGGGCGACTCAACCAGAGGCTAAACAGCCCCTGTCTCTGGCCAGTGGGCAGACTGCTGGCCACATTCATTTTAGCGGGTTTCTGGTTGGGAGAGCCTGCCATCGCTCAGTCTGATTCTGTTCCGGCTCCGGCCTCAACTTCGACTTGCCCGACTCCTGCCCTCTCACGGGTCTTGCGGCATCGGGTTGCAGCCGGTGAGACGCTGGAGAGCATCGCTGAGCAATATAATCTGCTGTCCACCACGCTGATGGGAATGAATCCGGCGCTGCGCCAGGGGGCTGTGCAGCCCAACAGCGAGATTTTAGTACCGCCCTACAACGGCATTCAGGTGACGGTGCCGGCGGGTAAGAGCTGGCGGGATTTGGCGAAACAGTATGGTGTGCGGGCCGATCTGCTGTTTGAGCAAAACGGCTGTCAGTCTGCGCCCACGGTGCTGTTTGTACCCGGCGTGAACTGGTCGCCTGCTCCTGCGCCCACGGCCAACCAGGCTGCCGCCAGCCCAATCAGCCGCTATCCGCTGCCTGAAACTGCCGCGATTTTGCAGGCTTACGGCTGGCAGGTGAATCCGGTCACAAATGCCGTTGAGTTTTACAGCGGGGTGAATCTGGCCGTGCAGTCTCTGACCTCAGTTCTGGCGGCAGGAACTGGAACGGTGGCTTTTGCGGGCGAGCAGAATGGCTCTGGTCTGGTGGTGATTAACCACAGTCAGGGATTGCAAACTCGCTACGCACAGCTCAATACGATTGGGGTGAGGCTGGGTCAGCAGGTTCAGGCGGGAGCGGAGTTGGGGACGGTTGGCGCGGTGGCCGAAACGCCGTTTCTCAACTTCCAGGTGCGCTCAAACTCCCGACTAGGCTGGGTTGCCCAAGATCCGGCGGTCTATCTTCACGAGCTGGGCGTGGGCACTCCGCGACGGTAGGGCTTGCTGAAGGCTGGCGTTACTTTTGGGCAGACTTCAGCGACAGCAGCATTTCGACCTCGGAGATCATTTTGCTGGGCTGCGTTGAGGTAATTGCAATCCCGCGAATCGACTCTAGCGCCGCATTTGCCTCTGCCGATTCAGCTAAGGAGGCGCTAGATTGCGACACCATTTGAGTCTTGTTAAGCAACGGCAGCATCTTCTCAACGTTTAGATAAACATAGCCGAGGTTTTGCTTGGGCAGCGAAGCTGTCGCCGCCTGAAAGCTATCGCTGCGCTCCAAAGATTCCGCAGGTTTTAGCCCCTGATCCGCCGAGCCGCCAATTGTGATCAACAGCGAGTTGTTGTCCAGCCAGCCATGCTGAAGCAGCACGCCCTGTCCCGGAAGGCTCCATTCGGTGACGCTCTGTTTCGGCTGCGTCACGCCCACAAAGCTCTGCTTCGCCAGTCCGTCCAGCTTGTTCAGCGTCGCCTCTGCAGCCTTCCGGTTGCTGGTTTCAAACACCATCCTGCCGCCCATGCCCACCTGCGCGAATATCCCCTGCGTTGCCGGAACCATCCCCAGTGCAAACTCGCCGTCCATCCAGCCAAACAGTTCTTGATCAACATCCAGATTTAGGTAGGTTTTAGCAGCCTGCCGCATGCCGCCCACCGCCAGCTGTGCCTCAGAAGTCGAATTCGCATGCTGGACAATTTGTGCCCAGTATTCGTTGAGAGCATTGCCGCTGACCAACGCCAGCGTCTCGGTCGGGAACTGCGCCACGATTTGGCCAGAGCTAGCTTTGGCGCTGACAGCCATTGCCGAATCGAGATCGGTTTGCGCCTTGAGCCGAACGCCTGCATCGTCAATACCAATCCCGCCCACCACCGACTTCACCTGACTCAACTGCGTCAGCATCGTTGCAGGAACTGGAGTGGGGCTAGCGGCCAGCAGATCCTGCATGGCGGCAGCATAGTCTAGCACATAGAAGCGGGCAACTGAGTTCTGCAAATCTAGCGTTTGGTTGAGCAGCTTGCCCGCACCAGCAGCGAGTGAGGGCTGACCTTGCTGTGTGTCAATGGCGCGCTCTACCGCCGCCAGCTCTGGCGAGGCGATCAGATAATCTTTGAGGACTGCTGTATAGAACTCGTTGCCATCTTGCGTCACGTGATTGACTTCTGTACCCTGGTACTGCTGCTGCGCGAGCGCTGTATCCGGCTGGCCTTCCAGCTTTTTGGCAAAGTTGAGAGCGCTAAGTTTGTCTTTGATGCCGACCACGACCAGCAGATCCGGATCAGAATCGCTGGCAGGATCGGCAGGCGGCATGACGGCGACCATGGCGTTGCCAACCCAAGCGAGATCTTTACGGAGGTCAATCTGGCTGTCCTGCATCGCATCTTGCTGAAGCTTTTCTAGCTCCGTCTGCAAATTTTGGCGAGCGGCAGGCGTGCCGAACTGCTCCAGCTTCGACCAGCTTTGGGCCTCGGTGGAAATGTAGGCTGCCGCATAGGCAGATTGCGGAATCACCTCGGCCAGCGCCACCGGGCTAAAGCTATCTGGAGCAACGCGGCTAAACTGCCAGTAGGCGGCTGCGCCTCCGGCCATGACCGTTGCAACACCTGCCAAAGACAGAACCAACTTGTTTGCAGTCATAAGTTTTGTAAAATTTTGAAAAGTGCCAGGAATAGAGGTAAACGCTAGGGCAGAGCCACTTGAATTTAGGATGCCCAGCTAAGGCTGGATTCACCAGATTCACAGTGCGGACAACTCGCTTGCTCAGGGAAGGCTAGACTGAAGGCTAAACTAGCGGCATCAGCCGTATCCATCGGCTAGTTAAAGCTTCAACAGCCGCATTGCCATTTCCAGAGGATTGGATTCAGACTGAAGCCCACTTGTGCTCAACTGTGCCTACCGTAAAACTGGTCGCCTCTTGGTTTCGCGCCTGAAACATCCGAGTCATGATCAAAGAGCGTCCCGGCGACTCTGACTATGAGCGAGCTACAACCCAACCACAGTCCAACTCAGCCTAAGCTGACAGAGCTAAGAATGATCTGGAGTCCAGTTGTCTATGAGGCGCTGTTTAACGAGGCTACGGATGCCATCTTTTTGGTAGATGCCCAGACGCTTTATACCGTTGATTGCAACCGCCGTGCTGTAGAACTCTATGAGGCTGAGAGCAAACAAGCGCTGATCGCGATCCAGGGGCATCAGCTCCAGCGGCAGCAGTTTACGCCCGTCGAGCTAGAGGAGATTGCTAACACGATTAACCAAACCGGCAGCTGGAGCCAAGAAATTGAATATGTGACGCTCAAGGGCAAAGCCTTTTGGGGACATCTCACGGCCAAGCAATTTGCGGTGGAAGGGCGACTGATTAACATGGTCTGGATTACCGACATCACTGCCCGCAAAACCGCCGAAGTCCAGATTCGCGCCTCGCTACAAGAAAAAGATCTGTTGCTCAAAGAGGTGCACCACCGCGTCAAAAACAACCTGCATATTATCTCCAACCTGCTCGATCTCCAGTCTGATCAAATTACCGAGGAGCGGCTGCTGAACGTGTTTAACGACAGCCAGAATCGGATTCAGGCAATGGCGCTGGTGCATGAGCAGCTCTACCAGGCTCAAGATTTTGGTAAGGTCGAGTTTGGTGACTATATCTATCGGCTAATCAACAATCTCATGTTTTCCTACGGCGACCGGATGCGCTCTATTCATCCGGTTGTTGAAGCTGAACCAACGCTGATTAATATTGAAACTGCTATTCCCTGCGGTCTGTTGATAAACGAGCTGGTGACCAATTCGTTTAAGCATGCGTTCCCAGAAGGCGAATCCGGCGAGATACATATTCAGCTACATCGCGATCAGCGTCAGAAGCTGCATCTGAGAATTTGGGATGACGGCATTGGCCTGCCACCTGAACTGGAATGGCAAAGCTCAACCTCGCTGGGGCTAAAGCTGGTGAAGATTTTGGCTAAGCAGCTCAAGGCCGTGATTAGCTTTGATAAATCCGAACTGGGCGTAGGCACCTCAGTTCGGATCACGTTTGCAGAGCTTCAGCACCGATCTCGCTTTTGAGCCGGAAGGTTTCGCGCAGCTAGCTCAGAACTTTATCGTTTAGATAAGATTTGACTCTGCTGAAATGAACGCTTCTGGAGACTCTGTTCCCTTGGGCAATGTAAGGTTTGATTCGCTGAATTAAAATTTGGGTCAAGCGTAAATGAAGCGGCGGTTTCGATTGATTACTAGGTCGGCTGACTGGCAGGGCAAACAGCTTAAGAGCCAGTCCAATTGCCTGCCTTGCCTTGCGTCGTGGCAACGCTCGACTTCACTGGCTTTAGCTTTGGTGGGCAGCGACAATTGGCTGATTGAAGCTAGCAGCGGTTTCTATAGCCTATTCGGAACGCCGCTTCACCTCTGGGAGATCTGGAACACAGACTGTCTCCCCAACTCAGAGCAGATTATCAAAACTCAGCGCCAGATGCAACGCCAATCGGGCGAGCCTGTCACGGTTGATTTGGTGATTGAGCCCATCCACAGCCAAGGGCAGATCGCTTGGCTGGTGCTGGCAACCCCAGTCGAGGCTCAGAGCGAGCTGCAAGAAAAAGCCGTCTTACTCAAAGAAATTCACCATCGCGTTCGCAATAACCTTCACTTAATCTCCAATCTGCTGGACTTACAGGCCGGAACCGTGAACGACGAGCGGCTCTCTGCCCTGTTTGCCACCACCCAGAACCGGATTCAGGCAATGACGCTGATCCATGAGCAGCTTTACCAGTCAGCTGATTTGGGACGGATCGATTTTGGCGAATACCTGAGACGGCTGACGCTAAACGTGTTTCTCGCCAACAGCAACAATCTAGAATGCGTCACGCCCGTGATCCGAGTTGAGTCTGTCTGGCTAAATTTGGAGACTGCCGTGCCCTGCGGATTGCTGGTCAACGAGCTGCTGGTCAACAGCTTGCAGCACGGCTTCTCAGACGGACAGCTTGGCAAGGTGCAGATTGAGCTGACGCAAGTTAACCAGCAAATCCAGATCAAAATCTGGGATGATGGCGTTGGGCTAGCCGCTGACTTTGACTGGCAGCATCCCGATTCACTGGGGCTGAAGCTGGTACGGATTTTGGCTAAGCAGCTGAAGGCTGAAATCCAGCTAGAGGGCAACAGCGGCACGACGGCCACGCTCAGGTTTGCCGAACTGCAATATCAAACGCGCTTTTGATTCTACTGCCCAAATTCCAGTTGCTCAAACTGTCTATTGCAATTGCGGCATTCTAAATTTCTGCTGCTAGCATGCCGCTATCGGGCGAGCTAAGCCTGTCTAAGTTACCTGTTTAATGACCTGTCTAACTAACAGTGCATCGACAAGGGACATAGATAAGCGGCATCAAGAAATTAGTCTTAGAAAAATCACACCATGCTCAATCCGCTATGACAAACGCTAAGCAGGTTGGTTTAATTCGGCTATCGGCAGCCCAGCTACAGCGTCCAGAACTGCTGGCTGGCCTGGAAACTTGGCTGAAGATGGGGCTGCTTTCGCCCGCGCAAGTCCAGCAGTTTTGCCAGCAGAATTTGGTCTGCGCCTTGGCCGAACAGCCTCTGCCGCTTGCGATATCCAGTAGATCCAGTGACTTTGCAGATGCTGGTTCGGTTCCTGATCCCCCGAACTCAGCTCCGCTACCGCAGCCGTCTGCCAAACCAAGCTGGACTGCCCGAATGCTGCAAGCCTTCATGGCCGAAATTGGCGTGATCTGGCTGCTCTGCCTCGGCGTGTTTATGGTAGTGGTGTCGTCGGGCGTGCTGGCTGCGAGTCAGTGGCAGAGCTTTTCACCGATCGGCCAATACTTGATTCTGTTTACCTACACGTTGGCCTTTGGGGGCGCGGCGGCCTGGGCAAACCGCAGACCCTCGCTGCGGCTGACGGCACGGATGCTGCAAATCGCGACGCTGCTGATTGTGCCCGTCAACTTTTGGATGATGGATAGGCTCAACTGGCAGCAGGGCATTGGCTGGCTGGTGAATCTGTTGGCGGCGGTGATTTTGAGCATCATCACTCGTTTTTTGCTGCCCCAACTCGAAACTCGCTACCGGTTGCCCTTGATTAATACGCTGGGTTTGAGCTGGCTGCACTGGGGCTGGGCAATTGCCGGAATGCCGCTGCTGGCGGTCTATCTGGGCACAGTCGGGACGGCAGCGTTGACCTATCGGCAGACCGAGCTGCGGCGCTCAGAAAATTCTGAGCATCCTGAAGAGTCACCGCTGGCAGTCTCGATGGTGGTGATTGGGCTGGCGACGCTGCTACTGATGGGTCGGGCAGTTTTGGCAGCGCAGGTGCCCGTCTCAGATCTGGGTCTAGCGTTTGGGATCTGCGGCTGGCTGTTTTGCTGGCTAACTCGGCGCAGTTGGTTTCAGCTCACCCGGCTTTGGACAAATCTGGGAGTGGCACTGCTGCTCTTGGGCTGGGGCGTTTCTGTTGCCGTCAATCCCCCCTGGCAGGCTGTGGCCATCAGCGGGTTAGGGCTTTGGCTGTTGGGCGACGGGCTGCTGAATCGGCAATCTGATCAGCCGTCAGCGCCGCATCGCCGCCTAGATGCCCCAGCGATTGCCTTACTGCTGCTGGGGCTGCAAACCTACGGACTCTGCTGGCGGCTCCTGCCTGATTGGCGGCTAGAGCTATTGGATGCGGCAGCGCAGAGCTTTGGCACAACCGGGATGCCGCTGGTGCTGCTGGGCTTAGCTGGATTTCCCTATCTCTGGCTAATGCTGGGCTGGGCATATTGGCAGCGGCGGAATGTGCAGCATTCTCAGCGCCTTGTCCAAATTACCGAAAAAATGGCGCTGGGGCTGGGCGGCCTGCTGATTTGGGTGGGGCTAGCCAATCCGCTAGTGCGCTCCTGGGTCTGTCTGCTGGCTGCCGGAACGCTGATTCTGCGGCTGCGCGGTCGGGGAGGAGCCGCCAGCTGGATCTACCTCTGCCATCTGCTGATTTTGGCCGCTGGCTTTTCGCAAATCGAAGCTGCGTTTCCAGATTTGAGCGCTCTGGCCTGGGCAAAAATTCTGCTGGGGGTCATGGGCATCGAATTCGGGCTAAGTCTCGGCACAAATCGCTGGCGGCAAACCTGCTGGCATCTGGGCTTGAGCCTAGCGGGTTTAAGCTATGTGCTGCTGTTGAGTCAGGCAAATCTCGGTGCAGCAGCCAGCAACCAAAACTTAATCTGGCTGGTCACGCCTGCGTTACTCACAGTCCTGTCGCGGCTCAGGCATCCGCATCCTCGGCAAGCTGCCGGGTTCAGTACCGTCGGCCTAATTGCTCAACTCCCACTGCTCAACCCGGTGAGCGGCTGGATGATTACCTGCGCGGTTGCTGTCATCCTGATGCTGGAGAATATGCTGCGGCTACGGTCGTGGGCTGGAGCGCTACTGACTGTGGGCTTTGGGCTGGGCTTTGCGGCAGCGGTGCTGGACTATTACTTCGCCAATCTCGGTTTCGGCTGGGTAATGCTGCTGCTGACGGCGACGCTCTGGCTGCTTTGGCTGCTACAAGCTGGGCTGTTGCAAGCTGGGCTGTTGCAAGACGGGCAAGGCGAGCTATCAGCGCTCTACGCCACCGCCGCGCATCGTTGGGCAGTTGGGCTAACGGCAGTTAGCCTGCTTGGCCTTAGCTTCTACAGCCTGACTCGCGGCTTGAGCTTGGTTAGCGTCGAGCAGCTTGCGCCCGGGACTGGGCTGCGGCTGGTGGTCAGCAGTTTGTTGCTAGTCAGCGTCATGGCCTATCGAGTCTGGCGGCGGGGCGGCGAGACGGCGTTTTTGGGGCTGGGCTGGGCGGCAGAACTGTTGCTAGGGCTGCTGGTCGATTGGCAAAACAGCTCGACTGAGACACTGGCCTTGCTGACGCTGGCGCTGGGACTGGCGACGCAGCTGGCAGGCGATTTCTGGGTGCATCGTACCGGGCAGGCGTACCGCAAAACCTGGCACTGGATACCGCTGGCTTACGCTGGGCTGGGCCTCGGTTTGGCACATTTTCATCTGCTGAGCAGCGAATCTGGACTGACGGCTACAACTGGGCTGTATACGCTGGCGGCGGCGCTGATTGGACTGGGCGTAGGACGACGCATCTCCAAAAGCTTAACGGTTGCTGCATTGCTGCTAGCTTCAGTCGCTGCCTATGAGCTGCTGGTCTACCAGCTGATGCAGGCAACGGGCGGCGAAACTGGAGACGGCGTGACGCTGCTGGCCGGACTGGCGGCGCTGCTGGCAGTGGCTCAGTGGCTCAGCCAACGCTGGCTCCTGCCCTATCTGCGGCTATCGGAAGCTGGACTCAGGTCGGTACGGCATCTGCACTGGGGGCTGGGCAGCGCGATGATGCCTTTGGCGCTGCTGCTGGGGGTGAGCGACGGCGGATACTGGCTTTGGCTGGGCGTGGGAGCAGCGCTGAGTGGCTATGCGCTGCTTCAGGGGCGGCAGGTTGAATCTTCAGATCTCTGGGTTTATCTGGGTATCTCGCAGGCGGTCGGGCTAGTTTGGGTGGCGCTCTATCGCTGGATTCCTGATACAGACTGGCTGATTGCTGGGGCAGGGAGCCTGATGGCGGTGGCGGCGGTGCTGCTCTACTTTTTGCCCTGGCGCAACTGGGGCTGGAACCTGCGTCCCTGGCGCAACATGGCGCTACTGCTGCCTGCAATTGCCGTCATGCTCACCAGCAGCCAGATTGCCCTGCAAAGCCTACTAATTGTCGCCGCCTTCTACGGCTGGACGGCCAAAGCCGAACGTCAGCCGCGCCTCAGCTATTTGGGGCTACTGCTGCTCGACTGGGCGCTGTTTCGCTACCTGAATCAGCAGGGCTGGCTGACGCTGACTTGGGCCAGCATGGCGCTAGCAGGCTCCTTGCTCTACGTGGCGCAGGTTGACCCGACGCTGCAAAACGACCGTCAGCAGCGGCACTGGCTGCGCTCATTTGCGGTGGGAATGCTGAGCCTGACGTTGATCTACCAAGCCGAGCTAGAGACCGGTGCGGCGGCAGTCTGGATCAGTTTATTAACGCTGGCTGGGGCGATGGGGCTGATTGGGCTGGGGCTAGGGCTGCGGGTCAGAGCCTTTCTCTACGTGGGCACGGCGACCTTTGTGATTCGGATTCTGCGGCTGCTCTGGCTGTTTATTGACAGCTATTCGCTGCTGCTCTGGGCGGTGGGGATCGTGATTGGCCTGATGTTTATCTGGATTGCCGCCACGTTTGAGGCTAGACGCAGCCAAGTGAGCGCTTTGGTGCAATATTGGCTCAGCGAATTTGAGCGCTGGGAATGATTTTAGCTAGCCAACAGCTGCTTCGCCAGCGCAATCTGAGCTGAACTAAAGCCAGCCTCGTCCAAGAAATTGAGGAACTCGGCGTTTCCGTAGCGGGCATCTAGCGCTACTGCCTGCTGGAAGCTCTGCTGAGCCGCTGCCTGGTCGCCGCTGCTCCATTCGGCAATCGCCAAGGCCACCAGCGGATGGGGATTGTCGGGTTCGAGGCGGGCGGCAGTTTGGGCTGAGGCGATTGCCCAAGCGGGCTGGTTCAACCGCTGCCAAGCCAAGCTCAGGTTGTAGTGCGGGATTTCGTTGTCGGGTGCTAAAAATGCGGCCCAGCTGTGAGCTGCTGCTGCCGCCACCGGATCATCATTCATCAAGTAGACAATTCCCAGCGCGTTAAGGGCAGGCACATGAAACGGATCATGCTGCAACGTCTTGGTCAGGGCGGCGGCGGCGGCCTGATCTTGCCGAGCTAAATGCAACGTCCAGCCCAGGCTCACCCGTCCTGGCAAATCTTCAGGAGCTAGGCTAACGGCCTGTCGCAACGCCTGGATCGCTGGCTCAAACTGCCCCTGCTGTCGGTAAGCCAACCCCTGCGCTCGCAGCTCGGCGGCGGATCTTGCAGCATCGGGTGCAGCCAATCCTGGTACGGCGTTCAGCAGTCCCACGGCTCCAGCCAGAATCATCCACCTGCATTGCGGCATCTTGTCACCTCCTGGTTTTGCGCGCAGCTCGCTCAAATCTGATTTCTCAAATCTGCTGACATCATAATCTGAATCCCAGGCGGCTCTGAGTCAGATTCCTCCACCTAAATGAAACCACCCTGCTCTCCCGCTCTGGGGTGGGGATAAGGGGGGGCGAGTTTTGTCAGTCAATCAGGCGGCTAGGCAGAGCGTGGTAGCTCCTAGATCCACTAGGACGGTTTTCCGAGTCTATTTTTGGTTCGCCAGACTGGCTACCGTGCCAGAAGCGAGAGCTGCGCCTATTCAAACTGCTGAGCCTGCGCCGACCACTGCTTGACTGCCAGCTGTTGCCCCCGCTTGAGCAACAGCAGCGCTCGATTGGCCGAAGATGCCAGCCCAATTAGCGTCTGGTCGGGCTGTTGTAAGTCACTGTAGAGCAGCTTTTGCTGCGAGAAAATCACGGTGCGTAACGCTCCCGCATCCGGCTCCAGCGTCAAAACCATCTCTGGAGTTTGGTCACCCGTCAGCTCTAGATACTGCACCGACCAGTCCCCCACGGTCGCCAATGGATCAGCCTGCGGATCGGGAATCAGGCGAGCGGAGATCAACGCCTGCCAGAGCTGCGGCAGTAAGGGTTGCCAGTTGGGCTGCTGCATCAGATCTCGCAGCGTTGAGTGAGCCATAGGCTGGAGCCAGGTGACGCTGGGCGTGACGGCCACGAGCGCGGTTGGCTGTACTGTCGTTGAAATAGCGGCTCCCAATGCCAGCAAAGAGAGCCGTCCTGGCTTGATCTGCGTGGCTTGGATCGTCAGTGGCAGGCTTTGCACCTGCGCGGCATTTTGCCAGACGACGAGCTGAAGCGGCAGGGTAGCCTGCTTTAGCATTTGCCCAGATACGGCATCAGATACGGCATCAGATACGGCATCAGATACGGCATCAGATATTGCAGGCTTGGAGTTCGCCAACGCTGCCGACAGCTTTTGCCACTGCTGTCCAGTCTGGACGCTGTCCACCTCAAGCCGATACCAGTGCTGAGACGGCTGAGCACTCAGGGCAACCGTTTTGACTAGCGGCGACCAGTCCTGCGGCTGCATGGCACTCAGCGGCGTCACCGAGGCGATGAAGCTCAGCGGCATTGGGGCAGCAGACGGCGGTCTGGCTTCAGTTGTAGCGGGCCGATCATCTGGATTGAGCGAGGCCAAAATGCTCTGCATCGACTCAGTAAATTCTGGCGTGGCGTTGGGTTGCTTGCGTAGCCAGGTAAGTGCCTGCTGCTGATTTTGCCGCACTGCCAAAATTAGCGTCGCCCAAGCCTGCAAATCAGGCTCAGCATTCAGCCGCAGCGCTGCCTCCACTCGCTCCCAGAGGCGGTCGCTGTTGGTCGCCAGCAGGTTGCGAATGTCGTAGCCGCTGCGGGAAGCGGACTTGAGCGCGCTCAGCGACTGACTCCAGCGGCCATCAATCACCTGCGCCAACACCTGCTGCGTCGGGCTTGCCCAGTCTTGCTCGGCCTGCGTCTGCGTCACTTTGGCATGTAGAGCCACCAAGTCGAGCTGAGCTTGAGCCGCCGCAGACCAGTTGGCAGATTTCAGCGTTTGCTGAATCGCTTTCAGCTTTACCAGCGCCAGCGACCACAGTCCTTTGCGAGCCAGCAGCAGCGCGTTTTCGTAGCGGCGTTCAGGCAGGGCAGCGGCGGTGAGCGAGATTGGCTCTAGCGTCACCGGCTGAATCAGCGACCGCGATGCCTTGAGCTGCAACACCTGAAACTGCGGCTCCAAGCCCACCGACTGATTCACCACCAGCTCTGGCTGAGCGCTGCCCGTCACCTGCTGCCACTGCGGCAGCTCGCCCGCCGGACTGCTCCAAGCTTGCAACAGCAGGAGCCGTGCCCGGATTGGGTCATACTGCACCACCTGACCGTACAGCACACGACTGCCGCGCTGCCATTCCCCGCTGAGCTGGAGCCAGAGTCCGGCGGGCGCTTTGGCTTCGAGAAATCCCAGGCTGGTGAGCGGCAGCGTGCGGGTAGAGCTGGTGATGCTGTTGGAAAGTGGCGCAACCGCCTCTAGTTCGGCAGGCCCAGTCACCGTCATCTGGTCGATCAGCTCGTAGGCCAGCTCCAAGCCAGCGTTCTGGGGACGATAGACGCGCAGTTCGACAATTTGGGTGCAGGCTGGTGCACAATGCTTGATTGGCTGCAAAATGGGCAGCAACAGATGGTGAAATCCGGGCTGGGTCTGGGTCATGCCGGGATAGGTGCTGAAGTGAATCGGCGCGCCGAGCTGCCGTCCGTCCTGCTGGGCTGCGGCTTCAATGTCGCTCCAGCTCTCAGGCCAGCTCTTAGGCCAGCTCTCAGGTTTAGCGGTAGCGAATTCGCCCCAGTTTGGTAAAACCCAGCTCACCCAGCCGACTGATGCTGGATTGATAATGAGCTTAATCGCCAGCCAGCCACCGCCGCCGACTAGGCTGACCGCACCGATCAGCAACAGAAAACTCAGCGCTGCACCGAGCTGGTTCTGGGGTTTGGGTAAAGGCTTTTGAATGGAGGGCAAACCAGAAACAGCGGCAGGACATCCCGAATCAGAGGCTGGTAAGGTTCGTTTTACCGTTGGCTTTGCCGTCCAGACCTTCACCTTCACCCTTTTCATGGCTTGCTCAAGACCCGTTTAAGACTCGCTCATAGGCTGCTCCGGCCTGCTCCCAAGTATACTCTCGCTGCACAAAAATGCGACCTGCGGCTGATAGTTGCTCCCGCAGCTCAGCGCTTTCAAACAGACGACCAATCGCCTCTAGATACTCCTCGACGCAGTTGGCACGGAGCGCCCGCAGCGGCCGCTCTACCGCCAGCCCTTCCAAGCCTCGGTCGCTGCCCACCACCGGCACTCCAGCAGCCATTGCCTCTAGGGTTTTGTTCTTGATGCCAAAGCCTGTTCGTAGCGGCACCACGCAAACTGTTGCCTTATGTAGCTCCGCCACCATTGAGGAGACTGCACCCGTTACGACGATTCCCGGCTGGGCGGCAAGCTCTAGCACGGCGGGAACTGGACGTGCGCCGACAATCCGAAAGCAGGCCGACGGATAGCGCTGTCGCAGTAGCGGCATCACTTCTAGGGCAAAGAAGCGAGCTGCGTCAATATTGTGCGAAGCGTCCATCGCGCCGACGAAGGCCAGATCGCAGCTGCTGGGGTCGTGGCGGCGGCAGGGAAACAGATCGAGATCGACCCCGTTGGGAATTACCTGGATCTGCGCCTCTGGACAGAGCTGACGGATTTCCTGGCGGTCGTCTTCGGTTGTGACCACAATCTGCTCAAATTTGCGGCAGTAGCGTTGTTCGTAGCGTTTGAGCAGCGGCAGATAGAGCCGATCTCGACTTGCGGCTTGAGAAGCGCCCATTTCCAGGTGGTTGCGCGTCCAGGCATAGACGGAGCTGTGAATATCGACTACTGTTTTGGTGAGCTGCTGGAATTCTGGCTGGATGTAGATTTCGTTGACGCTGTGCTCGCAGGTGACGGCGGCGAATTCGCGACTTGCCAGCGCCGCCGTGACGTAAGCCTGCATCTCTGGCGAGTAGCGGTGCAGCACATTGGGCGGCGTATTGCTCAGCCATGACTGCGCTAACCGCTGCATCTGGCCGCTGAGTCGCGCCAGCTTAGGAGCCGCTTGGGGCGATGCGGGCAAGTCAAACAGCTTCAGTTCTGTCACCTCAGCTCGCAGCGCCGCAATTTCAGCCTCGGTAACGGCAGCATGAGGCTGCGTCACCAGCGTAATCTGATGCCGCTGCGCCAGATATTTCAGCAGGTTGAACGTCCGAACCTCCGTGCCGCCACGACTAGGCGGATAGGGAAAGCTGGAGGACAGCATCAAAATTTTCATCGCATCAGCCTCTTGCAGATTTTGCGGTAAGACACCGCCTCTAGGATGCCTGAGCTGAGCGTAAAACTAGCATTACCGCTAGCAAATCATCCGCTGCTAGAGCGGTTCTTGTCGCTTGGCTCTTGTCGAATATCTAGATGAATTCTTGTAGCCATTGACGAGATGCGTTTAGAGTTTGGCTGTGTCCTGCGATCTAGCTGCGATCACAGATCTGTGAAATGTACTCAATCAGCCTCAACTCAGGGAGATGAACGCCAGAATCAGAGTCTTCATACGGGTCGTGTTCAGTAAGCTGCCCTGTACCATATTCTGACGCTTAAATGTACTCGAACCAAAAAATTCAACGTCTATATCAAGCGCCCCGAAAAAACCGACCATATGATTCAATTAATACTTTGGTATTATCAAAAATGTATAACTAACTGCCGGATGAGTGCTCTTACGTTTAGTCCAAAACAGTTCAGAGAAAGTATATCTATAATACTTATTTGTATTAAATCAGGCCTTGCAACATTCTCGATAAGCCCAATCAGGTAAACGTTTGAGAATGATCTCAAAACCAAATTGAGCAGCGATATCAGTGCAAAGCTGAATCAACTTGAGCAATTGGCACCATAAGACAGACGAGAATAAGACCGATAACGCTAAGTCACTTGCTTCTTTCTAGTCCAGTTGCGGGGGCAACGACCATTGGTCTATCCAATGCACCAAGAGATAGGCAATCAAAGCCAAGACCAACCAACGATAGACACCAAGACAGGTGGATTGGCCAAACCGATGCAGGCCAAAGCGATGTTTGATGGTCTTAAAAAAGCCTACCCTGCGGGAAGCAAGCTACAATTGCCCATCTCCTGCGCCCTAATCGCACCAAATACACACCTGAGTAAGGATACGTTGAAGCAATGAAGCGTAATTCTCGCTTGCCCTCGGCACGTTTGAGCCAAAACCAGGACACTGTCAATGGAAAAGCAACGCCTTCAAGATAAACCTGCTGTCCTCGCTGAGCGTTGCCATAGAGCTGTTTAAGAGTACGACCATCGACCGCTCGCCAAGACCACCTGCTGACAGCAGAGAGGAACTCAACAGTTCCAAACTCGGTATCTCCCTGGACAATTACAGGTAATTGCTCAACTTAGAGGGAATAAGGATTCTAAGGGATTCAAGGCGATCAGAAGGGACTCAAAAGCAGATAGCCTTTGTCGCTTTCCAGTATTGACCACAGACCGAACAGACGCAAACAAATCTCTACCCCATTCAGAGCGAAAGCCATTTGTAATTTTGCGAAATATCACACTCCGGCTCTGGCAGCGTAATTCCCCTGGTTTGTTCTACTCTCCCTAATTGTCATCAATCGGGAAATATTATTGATATCTCACAGCTTGTCAACCATCCCCAGTTGAGCAATTACGATATTTTGACGACTGCTCTGGGAAGACTGCTGCATAGTCAGCGGTATTTTTTTGACAAATTTAGTCCGTATTATCTCTGATCCTCATTAGGCGCAGCCAACTAAAAACGAGTTTATTTCTATGACATCGCTTCTCACCCTCGACAATCTGGCAATGGCTCAATCGACCTTCCGCAATGTCTCATCAGCTAGTTTGCAGCCGATGCCTTCAAGGGCACGATCGCTCGTCATCATCGACACATCCCTGGACGATTATCAGACCCTTGTTGAGGGAGTGATTCCGGGTCATGAGGTCTATCTGCTGGAGGCTCACCAGTGCGGTATCACCCAGATCACCCAGATTTTGCGAGAACAAATGGGGATTGCCAGCCTGCATATTTTCTCCCACGGGCGTTCGGGCACACTGCAATTGGGCAGTAGCGCGCTGAATCTGGACAATCTGCTGGCTCATGCGGCTCAACTTCAGGTGTGGCGCAGTGCTCTGGCTGAGAAAGCCGAGATTTTGCTCTATGGCTGTGAGGTGGCACAGGGCAAATTGGGCAAAGCGTTTGTCGATACCCTCAGCCAGTTGACCGGAGCCGATATCGCTGCCTCAGCTAACCTGACGGGCAATGCCGCCAAAGGGGGCGACTGGGTTTTAGAGTTTCAAACAGGCAGTATTGAGTCAAGTTTGGCATTGACCCAGGCTGCCCGTGATATCTATACGGAGATTCTGCCGTTGCCTCGGGTAACGGTAGCGGCGGGCACAACCCCGGCAGAAATTGGTACGACGGGCACCTTCACGATCACCCTCGATTCACCCGCCCCGGTGGGTGGGTTAACCGTCAACTTTACGCCCTCTGGCACCGCCACCAACCCGGCAGACTACAGTTTTAGTGCAGGCAGCAACATCACCAGCGTCAGCGCCACCAGTTTTGTAATTGCGGCAGGGGCCACCACCGCCACGTTGAATGTGGTTCCGGTGAATGATGGCATCGTCGATCCGGCTGAAACGATGATCCTCTCCTTGGCGGCGGGCAACGGCTACTTCCTGGGTAGCACTGTTACCGCTCAGTTTGCTGCGCCCAGTAGCCCTGTCCCAGTCGGCTTGAACCCTGACTCTGTTGCCATTGGCGATTTCAAACGGCGATGGTAAAGCCGATATGGCCATTGCGAACAATGGCTCCAATACTGTGTCGATCCGGTTGGGAGACGGGCTTGGCGGTTTCACTGGCACCACCAATGTTCCCGTCGGTTCGTTTCCCAGGGGTGTGGCGATCGGGGACTTCAATGGGGATGGCAAAGCCGATATTGCCACCGCAAACAATAACACCGGGAACCCTACCGCGGGTACTGTGTCGATTCGTTTGGGGGATGGGCTTGGCGGCTTCACTGGCACCACTAATATCTCCTCAGTCGGTTCGGGTCCCCAATCTGTGGCGATCGGGGACTTCAATAGGGATGGCAAAGGAGATTTTGCGGTCATCGCGAACGCTGGCGGCGGTGCTAGTGTGTCGATTCGGTTGGGGAATGGCTCTGGCGGCTTCTCTAGCGCCCCTAATGTCGTAACCGACGGCGTTGCATCTAGGTCTGTGGTGATTGGCGATTTCAACCGCGATGGTATAGCCGATATTGCCACCGCGAACAATGGCACCAACACTGTGTCGATTCGCTTGGGGAATGGCTCTGGCAGCTTCTCTAGCTCCCCTAATGTCGCAGTCGGTTCGCTTCCCTTCGGTTTGGCGATTGGGGACTTCAATAGAGATGGCAAAGACGATATTGCTACCGCAAACTATGGCACCAACACTGTGTCGATTCGCTTGGGAAATGGCTCTGGTGGCTTCTCTAGTGCCCCTGATGTCACAGTCGGTTCAAGTCCCTTCTCTGTGTCGATCGGGGACTTCAATGGGGATGGCAAAGACGATTTTGCCGCCGCGAATACCGATAATACTGTGTCGATTCGTTTGGGGGATGGGCTTGGCGGCTTCACTGGCAACTCTAATATCGCAGTCGGTTCGAATCGCAGAGCTGTGGCGATCGGGGATTTCAATGGGGATGGCTTGGACGATATTGTCGTCACAAACTCCAACCCCAACAATGTCTCGGTGCTGCTCAACAATCCCCCCAGCGCCAGTCTCACCATTACTGATGCGCCCCCCAACACCGCCCCCAACACCGGCAATAACACCGTTACCTTCGACGAAGACACCGTGCGCACCTTCAGCACTGCCGACTTCCCCTTTACCGATGCCGATGTCGGCAACACTCTGCAAAGCATCCGCATGACACAATTGCCCTTGGTAGGTCAACTGTTTGTCGATGCCGACAGCGATAGTATCCAAGATGCGGGCGAAGCCGTCACCCTCAATCAAGTGATTGCCGCCAACACCTTGAGCCAACTCAAGTTTGCCCCCGCCCCCAACGCCAACGGCACCAACTACGCCAGCTTCCAGTTCCAGGTCAGCGACGGCACCGACTTCAGCACCGCCGCTGCAACAATGACCCTCAACGTCACCCCGGTGCCAGACAATGCCACCATCACCGGCACCGCCTCTGCCTCCGTCACCGAAGACAGCACCACCCTAACCAATTTGGTGGCTACAGGTAGCCTCAGCGTCAGCGATGTAGATAGTGGTCAGAACCAGTTCAGCACTACCGTCACGGGCACCGGCAATGTGGGCACCCTCAGCATCACCAGCGCAGGGGCATACACCTACACTGTTGACAATACCAACAGCACGGTGCAAGCCCTCGGCGCAGGTGCAACCAAAGTCGAAACCTTCACGGTTCAGTCGGTTGATGGTACTGCTTCTCAGAACATCACTGTTACGATTACCGGGGTGAATGACAACGCCACCATCATCGGCACTGCCACTGCCGCCGTCACCGAAGACAGTGCCAACACGCTGGGCAACTTGGTGGCAACGGGTAGCCTCAGCATCAGCGATGTAGATAGGGAGCCAGTTCCAGAACCAGCTCCGGGGCCAGCTCCGGCACCAGCTCCGGCACCAGAACCATCTCCGGGGCCAGCTCCGGCACCAGCTCCGGCACCAGAACCATCTCCGGGGCCAGCTCCGGCACCGGCACCAGCTCCGGCACCATCTCCGGCACCATCTCCGGGGCCAGCTCCGGCACCAGAACCATCTCCGGCACCATCTCCGGGGCCAGCTCCGGCACCAGAACCAGCTCCGGCACCATCTCCGGGGCCAGCTCCGGCACCAGAACCAGCTCCGGCACCATCTCCGGGGCCAGCTCCGGCACCATCTCCGGCACCGGCACCAGCTCCGGCACCATCTCCGGGTCAGAACCAGTTCAGCACCACCGTCACCGATGTTTCTTCTGGCAACTTGGGCAGTCTCATCATCACCACCGCAGGCGCTTACACCTACACCGTGGCCAACAGTGCCGTGCAGTACCTCGGTGCAGGCGACACCAAGGTCGAAACCTTTAGCGTTTCTTCTTCCGATGGTAGTGCTACCGAAACCATCACCGTTACCATTACGGGTGTGAATGATGCTGCGGTGGTCGGTAATCCAACGGTTGCTGGTGTCACCGAAGATGCAAATCCAACTACCCTGACGGCCACTGGTACCCTTTCCATTACCGATGCGGATCAGGGTGAAGCCAGCTTCAAAACCACGGTGACCAAAGCCAACGGCACCTTGGGCGATCTGGTTCTTGCGGCTAACGGCACCTACACCTACAGCGTGCCTAACAGTGCTGTCCAGTACCTCAAAGGAAACGAAACGAAGACGGAGACCTTTACCGTCGAAGCAAGTGACGGCACAACTCAGCAAATCAGCTTCACCATTACGGGTGTGAATGATGCACCCACCGGCAGTGTCACTATCAGCGGCACCCCCACCCAAGGGCAAACCTTGACGGCATCGAATAACCTGGCAGCTCTGGATGGACTGGGCAGCATCACCTACCAATGGCAAGCCAATGGTAAAGTCATTGCTGGCGCAACAGGCGATACCTTCGTGTTGGGTCAAGCTGAAGTGGGCAAGACCATCACCGTCAAAGCCAGCTACAAAGATCGTCAAGGCACGGCTGAAGCAGTCTCCTCGGCTGCAACAACTGCTGTTCTCAACATCAACGACGCTCCTACTGGCAGTGTCACTATCAAGGGCACCCCCACCCGAAGGCAAACCTTGACGGCATCGAATAACCTGGACGATGCCGATGGACTGGGCAGCATCACCTACCAATGGCAAGCCAATGGCAAAGTCATTACTGATGAAAAAGGGAAGACCTTCACGTTGGGTGAAGCCCAAGTGGGCAAGACCATCACCGTCAAAGCTGTCTACACAGACGGTCAAGGCACTGCCGAATCAGTGACTAGTGCCGCGATCTCTGCAGCTAACTTCGGCATACGCCTAGTGGGTACTGCCCGTCGTGATGAACTAAATGGTACTTCCGGAAACGATAATCTCATCGGCGGGGACGGAAACGATGATCTCATCGGAGGTCACGGAGACGATGATCTCATCGGCGGGGACGGAAACGATAATCTCGACGGCGGGACTGGAAACGATAAGCTCGGCGGCGGGGCTGGAAACGATAATCTCGACGGCGGGGCTGGAAACGATAATCTCAGCGGAGGGAACGGAAACGATAATCTCAGCGGAGGGAACGGAAACGATAATCTCGACGGCGGGGACGGAGACGATGATCTCATCGGCGGGGCTGGAAACGATAATCTCAGCGGCGGGAACGGAAACGATGAGCTCAGCGGCGAGGTCGGAATCGATTATCTCGACGGCGGGGTCGGAGACGATAAGCTCAGCGGAGGGAACGGAAACGACGCGCTCATTGGAGGGAACGGAGACGATTATCTCGACGGCGGGGTCGGAGACGATGTGTTGACGGGGGGTGCAGGGCGTGATTTCTTTGTCTTTGACACGGGTCTATTTGACCTTACTAGGATGGGCCGCGATCGCATTACCGACTTCCAGACAGGTCAAGACAAGCTTGTGATTGATCGAACAACATTTACAGCGTTCCGAGAGAATCGCATCAGTTTTGAATCCGTAGAGAACCTAGAACAGGCGCAGCAGAGTGGAGAACTGATGACCTACATCCGCAGTACAGGAGCCTTGTACTATAACCCGAATCGTGATGCACAGGAGTTCGGTGCTGGGGGACAGTTTGCCCTCTTACAAAATAGCCCCAACCTGACTGCAACTGATTTCGTTGTACAGCTATAAAGCCTGACATTGTAGGCAGGGCTGATTTATGGATGGTAGAAAAATGAGAATAGAAGCCTCCTCTCGTGCTTCTGCCATCCAGACTATGAGCCTAATCGAGCATCTCAAACAAATTCCTGACTTCCGCAGCCAGCCTCGCTATCCGCTTTGAGTGATTTTGTTGTTGTTGGTCATGGGTGTGGAATGTCAGCTATGTTTCCCGATTGACGACAATTAGGATTGCCTAAACTGGAATAGCAACGAGTAATTGACATCCGGATGTCAATTACTCGTTTAAGGATGAGCAAGAGTATATTTGAACACTGCTAAATCAACGTGAGTTCGGGATAAGGACGAGCCGGTAGGCTAAAAGTATCAAATCCAAGCCACCCATACGAGAATGGTGCAAGATCTGAGTTAAAGCTCTTCAAATAGCCATTCCGTCCTGCCAATCTTGATCTGCGCCCCAGACTCTAGCTGCGCGGGCTGGTGAGGCACTAGCCGCTGACCGTTGAGCAACGTACCATTGGAGCTGCCCAGATCTGTGAGCTGATAGTCACCTGCCGCATCGCGTTCAACCTGAGCGTGATTGCGTGAGCAAAGATCGTCAGTGAGAGCTAGCGTGTTGTGCGGTTCACGGCCAATGGTGAATCGCTCTGCCGTGATTGGAATCACCTCTCCCGACTGAGAACTCATCAGCTGCGCCGTGGGCAAATCAGTCGGTTCGGCCATTGTGGTGGGAGGCAACGGCTTGCGGACAGCAGCAGGAAGGGGAGAGGGCTGAGCTTGAGGCTTGCCCACGGGCGGATTGAGGGACGGATTTAGATAAACCGTGCGTTCGGCACTGGCAATTTCGGCTTGGCGTTTGGCCTCGTGATCAGCCTCCTGCTTCGAGGTCAAGCCTTCGAGCTGCCGGATCACGCCAGGGCTTTTGGGAAAGCTGATGTCGCTCACCCGCACGTCGTCGAGGTTAAAGCCTAGCGTATAGAAGCTGTCGAGATGGCTGAGCAAATAGTCACGAATCTGTACCCGCCCCGTCTGATTGAGCTGCTCTAGCTGCATCAGGTTGACCACCACCGCCAGATTGTCTTTGACGGCACTCGTCAGCGCCGCAATGGGATCAGATAGCTCCAGCGCCACCCGCTTTGGGTCGATCACCTGGTACATGACGCTGAGCGAAATATTCACCAAATACTGATCGCGGGAGACAAAATCGCCTTCTGAAACCACCTCTAGGTTGCGGATCTTACCGTCTACCAGAATGATTTGGCAATGCTCTAGGTAGGGCAGCGCAAAGCTGAAGTGCCGTCCTGGTTCCAGCTTTCGCATCAGCTGCCCGTTTTTGACCAGAAGGCCAATATAGCCTGCATCAATAAAATTCATGCTGAGGCCAGCCCAGCGTTCGGGGGTGACAACTTGGGTAAGGGGTGCGCGGTCAGTCATGCCAGAGATGTGAGAGCTTAGCTGTCTATTATCCTAGCTTTCAAACCCGCTTCTCAGGGAGAACAGCTGTTCGATTTGGTTTCTAGATCACGGGCAGCTTCTAGTCTGAATCAGATCATTGTGAGATGCTCCTAGCGGTATGCTCAAGCTGCAAGACCTATCTCTACCTTTTTTATCTCTACCTTTTTTAAGATTATCTCGTCTAGCTCGTTCGCTAATTTATATCAGCTAACCCTAATTAGGAGCGTTAATAGCATGGCTAATCCAATGAACGAAAAGACGAAATCAGCAGTTGAGATGTTTAAGCAGTTTGATGTCGATACTCAACTTGCGTTGCTCTGGTATGGCTACCTAGATCTCAAAGATCAGCTCAATCCTGCTCCGCCTCAGAGCGTGGAAGCAACTGGTAAAGCTGTGTTTGATCAAATTGCGATGCTGCCGCAAGATCAGCAGCTACAGGCTCAGCGTGATTTGCTACAAGGCTCAGCCAATCAGTTCAGCGACTCCTACAAAGCACTCAACTCAAATGCCAGAGTGGAAGTATGGTTGCTGCTGGCGCAAGGTATGGAGAAGGGAACAGTTGTCCAGGTGCCCGACGACTACAAGCTGCCTGAGAACACCGAGAAATTTACTGATGCGATCAAGCAGTTGGACTTTGAGGAGCGGCTCAATTTCATGCTGACTACAGTGACAGAAGTCAAGTAGCAGCCAGTGAAATAGCAGCCAGTGAAATAGCAGCCAGTGAAATAGCAGGTTTAAAAAGCTGGGGAATCCAACTCCCCAGCCGAGTAGGTTTAATCCGAGCCGAGCGGGGGCTAGCTCATTGGGCTAGGAGCCAGAGCCATAAGGCTGGCTTGATCTAGCAGTCCGGCTAGCCCTACTCGCGGATCAAGATCCAATGGCTCAGAAAGCCCCAGCACTACAATCTCATTGTTGTCAATCGCAGGCGGACGACCTACCGAGAACGGGTAGTTGTTGTCGTTGGCAACCAAAATCGTCTGTGAGTCAATCACCAGCAGATCTTCGATAGTTTGGAACGGCATCTGATAGGTTGGGCTACCGTCTTGGCTGAGGTCATCCGGGTCTTGAATGTTCAGCAAGTCTGCAACCTCTTGTTTCTCTACATAGCCTTTGTCGTCCTGCTGAGAGAAGTCTACCTTGTAGATCTTCTTAAACTTAGCGGCCAATCCCTGATTGTTATCCCGCTCAATCACCAGATACTCGTTGTCGTTGATTACCGTAAAGTCACCAATTGCGTTACTAGGACTCTCCAAGCGATAGTAGCCGATTAGCTTGTCTGAGAATTCAGCAGTTGCCAAATCGTACTCATAGATCCGCAGCGCGTTGCTCGGATCGCCAGTCACAGAGCCTTCAAGCAGCGGATAGATTTTCGTGCGATCGGGATTAATCGCCAGCCCTTCAAAGCCTCTAGAGCGACCTAGATTAGAGAGTGCCATGCCAGTCAGCACATCTGGATTGTCAGGCGACTTCACCTCAGACTGGATAGCCTGATTCCGCACCTTATGGCCCGTTGCCGGAAAATCTGTGAAATAGCCGTCCACGCCCAGCTGAATGAACTGCCGATATTCCTGCTCTGGATCGCCATTGTAGTCACGCGCTAGATACAAGCCTTCGTTGCGGAACGTGTAAGGATGCACCAGCAGACCTGCATCATGTGCATCCTGAACCAGCATCGTCGGCTCAGTCAGCATTTTATCCGCATCGTTTACCGCACCGTCACCGTTTATGTCATCAGCTTTGCCGTCGCCATCGGCATCTGTGCCCTTGACGGAAACAATCATTCGCTTCCAGGGGCCAATCCCGTCAGCGTAAGTGGCCACTTCCTGCAAGCCTTCTGGTGAGCGAATGTCGCCGTAGGTGCGCTCGTCGCCGCTGACTACGAAATCATATGGCTGTATTTCAATCAGCGTCCCATCAAGGGCAATATCGGCAGCGTCCAAGAGCTGCACTAGCGGCACGTCGATTATCTGGTTCAGCTCTTTCAGATTGCCAACTTCAAACGACTGGATAAAGACTGGCGAATCAGCCTGATCTAGACCGTTCTCTTGCAAAATTTCAACCAGCGGCTCTTCCAGCGACAGACCGATTGAATCGTGATAGGTCGGGTGCTTGGTTTCAGGGTAGATCCCAATCGTGCGGCCTGTTTCAAGGCTCTTGCTCTTGGCCAGGTCAATCACTTCTTGGAAGGTAGGGATTTCAAACTCACCGTTGAAGAATGGGTTACGGAACGGCAGGCGTTCGATAGCTCGCAGCGTCTTGATTTCGGCCAGCGTGAAGTCTTCGGTGAACCAGCCGGTATACTCGATGCCGTCAATTGTTTTAGTGGTTTTGCGGTCGGCAAACTCCGGTCGAGAGGCAACATCGGTGGTGCCCGAAATTTCGTTCTCGTGACGTGCAATCAGCACGCCATCTTGGGTCGAAACCAGATCTGGCTCAATAAAATCTGCGCCCTGTTCAATCGCCAGCTCGTAGGAAGCCAGCGTATGTTCGGGGCGAGAGCCGCTAGCGCCTCGGTGGCCAATCACGATGGGCGGCTGGCCGTTGAGCGTCTTCAGATTTGTGATGTTGGGCGTGGCAACGGGCGCTTCCAAGAGCTTGCCGCTGGTGTCAAAATGCAGCAGGTAGGGGCCAAATTCATCGCCAATCCAGATGCCGTCAGGAGCCAGCACAAATGACTCGATATCAAAATCTGCGCCCGTCAGCAGCCGTTCAAGGGTGTCGCCGTTGGTGATTTCAAACGGGATTTTGTTGTCTGGGTCGGCAAGCTGGATAAAGTCGCCAACCGATACGCTGCCGTCGCCCGACTCACTGCCGCCAGATTCATTGCTCCGAAAGTGTGGATCAACCCGATAGATCCGCAGCAGAAAGTCGGCGCTGTTGGCTTTTGAGCCATAGCCGTTGTCGGGCATGAACCAGAACGTCTGGTCGTCGGCAAACTGGACAGCGCTGAAGCCTTGGATCGGCTGACCTTGCGTAAACGGCCCGGTGCGGCCATTGGCAGAGATGCCTGCGCCCGAAGCGGGGCCGGGTGCAAAGCTATCTGCGGGTAAGACTGCAAACCCTTTGAGCGTAGTTTCTGTCATGGTGACGAAAATAGTAGAAACGGTAGAACAAGCAAAAGCATTGCATGAGAGTCTTAAGACACATCGCTAGATTGGTTTAGAGACTATTAACAAGACGCCAAAAGTTCTTAACCTGAACAAACCTAGCTCAGCAGCTGGCGCAGGCGATCAGCTAGCAGGGTGTAGCGCCGCTGATTTTTGGTTTGATTGACAGCATATTCGATCGCTTTTTGAGAACCCACAAAAATGGCGAGCTGCTTAGCGCGGGTTAAGCCCGTGTAGATTAAGTTGCGGGACAGCAAGAGCGAATGCTGCATATGAATTGGCATGATCACAACTGGATATTCGCTGCCTTGACTTTTGTGAATACTGACCGCCCAGGCTAGCTCCAGCTCATTTTGATCTACGGAGTCATAGCTGACCCAGCGCTCGGCAAACCGCACGGTAATTTCCTGCTCCTCTAGATCAATGGCCTGAACCGTGCCGACATCGCCGTTGAAGACGTCGCGGTTGTAGTCGTTAGACTGCTGAATCACCCGGTCGCCTTCGCGCAGGATTTTGCCGCCCCGACTCAGCTCGCGTTTGGCGGCAGCAGGCGGATTCAGCATCTGCTGCAAGAGTTGGTTGAGGCGGCGCGTGCCCAGTTCGCCCCGGATCATGGGGGAGAGTACCTGCACCTGGTGGAGCGGCTCAAAGCCAAGCTGTGGGAGAGTTTCGCTCACCAGCGTTTGGATGGCCCGCAAGCCCTGCTCTGGCTGGAAGGCGTTGACCCAGAGGCAGTCTGAGGCAGGCTGGCGGCTGGCGGGTTCTAGTATCGGCATCTGCCCTTGGTTGATGGCGTGAGCGCTGCGGACAATCTGACTGCTCTGCGCCTGCCGAAACACCTCGCTCAAGCGGATCACGGGGATTTGGCCAGACTGGATCAGATCTGCTAAGACATGGCCGGGGCCGACGCTGGGCAGCTGATCAATATCGCCCACCAGCAAAAGCTGCGACTCTAGCGGGATCGCCTTGAGCAGCGCGTTCGCCAAAAACAGATCCAACATCGAGGCTTCGTCTACCACAATTGCCTCAGCCGGAATCGGGTTGTCGGCCTCGCGCTTGAACTTAAACTGGCTGGGGTCAAATTCCAGCAGGCGATGGATGGTTTTGGCTGCTTGGCGGGTCATTTCGCTGAGTCGCTGGGCGGCGCGTCCGGTGGGTGAAGCCAGCGCAATCGATTTGCCCATGGCCTTCCAAAGCGCCACAATAGTGCGGGTACAGAAGGTCTTGCCTGTGCCGGGGCCGCCTGTGAGCACCAGCAGCCGCGAAGTTGCCGCCATCTCCACCGCCTGTCGTTGCTGCGTCGAAAGCTGAAGTCCGTTAGTTTCCACAAATCGATCGATCCAGCGCTGGACGCGGGGCAGATCGACCGTCAGCGGCTCGCTGAGCAAGAGTGCCAGTCGTTCGGCTAGCTTGAATTCTGCGCCGTAAAAGGGCGGGTCGTAGCAGATGACTGTCTGTGTAGCTGCATCGACCTGCATCACCAGCTCGCCAGTCAGCGCCATTTTGGTCGTTAGCTCAGTCATGACTGCCAAATCGGGCTGATGATTTTGGAGGGCGAGGCGCTGCACGGCACGTTCGGCGAGTTCGGGCTGCGGCAAAAAGCAGTGGCCGTCGCTGGCGGCTTCCTGCAAGACCTGCGAAATGCCGCTGCGGTAGCGATATTCTGAGCCGGGATCTATCCCTAAGCTGCGGGCAATTGCGTCAGCGGTGACGAAGCCGATGCCATAGACTTCGGCGGCGAGCTGGTAGGGGTTTTGGGTGACGGTGGCAATCGAATCATCGCCGTACTGCTTGAAGATTTTGACGGCGTAGGCAGTAGAAATGCCGTGGCTCTGCAAAAACAGCATCACGTCTTTGATGGCTCGCTGCTCTGCCCAAGCCGCCTGAATCAGCTTGACGCGCTTCTGCGAAATTTCCGGCACTTCTGAGAGTCGCTCTGGCTGATGTTCAATCACCTCTAGGGTTTCAGTGCCAAAATGCGCCACAATTCGCTTGGCGGTAGCCGCACCCACGCCTTTGATTAAGCCGCTGCCCAGATATTTTTCAATTCCAGTCAGCGTCGCGGGCTTAGACTCGCGATATTTGATCACCTGAAACTGCGAGCCGTACTTGGGATGCTCGCGCCAGTCGCCCTCTAGTTGCAGCGTCTGACCGGGCTGAATGCTGGCAAAGTTGCCGACAATTGTGACCAGCTCGCTGCTGCGGGGCAGTTTAAACCGCGCCACCGTATAGCCCGATTCTGCGGAGTGGTAGGTCAGCCGCTCAACGACACCCTGAAGCGGCTGACTGGGCTGTGTCGTCAAATTGGGCTGCCGATCTGAGTAGGTCACAGGCGATACTAGCGAGACTATTCTAGTATGCCAAGCTCTGTCGCCATCTCGTGAGTTTGGCATCTGACTCAGAATCTGGCTCAGAATCTGGCTCAAAAGAGCTGTCAGGCCATCTCTCTAAATGTAAAGTTACGTTAAAAAAATGAGAGCCAGCCAGTTTAGACAAGTTGAGATGGTTTATGATGAACATATCAATCAATTCCGCCAGCCAGAGCTTTATAAAACGGCTGGCTTTTAACATTTTGGCGCTGCTCGCCCACAGCAGATCTTTATCTGGTTAATATAAATTCACGGGCTGCCCTGGCTTGGTCAGCTCCGAAATTGCTGTCAGCAGGTGAACTGGCTCAATTGGCTTAGCCAGATGCTTCTGAAAGCCCGCCGCTTTTGCCCGCTGGCTGTCTTCTTCACGGGCGTAGGCGGTCAGGGCAATTGCCGGAATCTGGCTGCCCTGCTCAGCGGTGAAGGATCTGAGCTGATCGAGCAGCATATAGCCATCTTGGTCAGGCATGCCAATATCGCTAATCAGCAGATCGGGCTGAACCTGCTGAATGCTCTCTAAAGCGGCCTGCGCTGAGCGAACGGCTGTGATTTTTGCGCCTGACTGCTCCAGCAAAAACGTCAGGTACTCCAACGTATCCGGCTCATCGTCCACAATCAGGATCTGTAGCCCTAGCAGCAAATCAGCCGACGCGGACTCATCGCTGCGGGCATCAGCTTCATGGGTTGGCTGATTGCCCTGAAATAAAGGCAATTGAATTGTAAAGCTGGCTCCCTGCCCCTCACCCGCGCTAGCCACCTGAATTGTGCCGCCATGCAGCTCCACCAGATGCCGCACAATTGCTAGCCCCAGCCCCAGTCCGCCGAACGTGCGCGTTGTGCTGCCATCTGCCTGTCGGAAATAATCAAACACATGCGGCAAAAAGTCGGGTTTGATGCCTTTGCCGTTATCGGTGACGGTGAGCTTGGCATGAGTCACCGGGGTGGGCAGATAGGGCAAAGTCTGAGGCTGAGCCGGCCAGCTAGGGCTGACCTCGTCTGTGGTTTCGAGTCGTAGTTCGACGCGGCCACCGCTGGGCGTAAACTTGACGGCGTTGGAGAGCAGATTCCAAATCACCTGCTGAATCCGGCCTGAGTCGCCCAGCACAATATAAGATACGGGCGGAGCCTCGGTCTGCGGCAGGCTTTTGGGAGTCGCAAACCGCAGCGAGATCTGCTTGGCTTCGGCGGCAAGCTGCACGGTTTCTAGCGCCGCTTCGACGGTAGAGACTAAATCAACCGGGACAATATTCAGGCTGAGCTTGCCCTGCAAAATCCGCGAAACATCCAGCAGATCTTCAATCAGCTGCGTCTGGATTCTGGCGTTGCGCTCGATGATTTCTAAAGCGCGTTCGATGGTGGCCTCGTCGTGCTGACGCGAGCGCAGCAGCCGCGACCAGCCCAAAATCGGGTTGAGTGGTGTCCGCAGCTCGTGCGACAGCACCGCCAAAAACTCGTCTTTTATTTGGTTGGCCTGGGTGAGCTGCTCGGTTTGCTGCTGGAGCGAGGTGAGCAGATTAGTACGCTCTAAGGCCACGGCCACTTGATCGGCGGTAGCTTGCAGTAGATCCAGATCTTCAGTGCTAAAGCGGCGGCGCGTCCGGCTGCCAAACGAGAGCGCCCCCAAAAGATGTCCGCGCACCACCAGCGGATAGCCGACGAAGGCTGTAATCCCCAGGGACTGAATCAGTGCCGCTCTGGGCATATCAAGCTGCTGCACGTCAAACAGCACAATTGGCTGGTTTTCTTCAATCGCCTGTCCGCAAATGCTGCGCGCCGCTTCTAAATCTCGCAGTTCTTCTGCCTCAACCGTAGAAATGCCGCTGGAGGCACTGAGATGCAGCAGCGTTTTGTCGCCTGTCTGCTCAACCAAAAAATTAAAGTAGCAGTGCAGGTCAATATGGGCAGAGAGCTTTTGAAACAGCTCGTCGAGGAGCATGATCGGCTGCTGTGTCGAGAGCAATTCGCTGGTGGCTTCATAGAGAATCTTCAGGCGCTCTGAGCGTTCCTGCAATGACTGCTCGGCCTGCTTGCGCTCGGTAATATCCTGCCAGATGCTGTGCAGATATTCTTCGCCGCCAATTTGAATCATTTGGCTGGTCACGAGCACGTCTCGCCGCTCGCCAGATTTGGTAAGGTGCTGGGTTTCAAATTGATCAAAACCCTGTCTGGCCTGCAAGCGGCTGTGGGAATCACGCTCGGCTGTCGGTTCGGCTTCGATTTGGCTCAGCGTCAGTCGGGCAAATTCTGCGCGTTCGTAGCCCAACTGACTGTGCGCTTCGGCATTAAACTCAGCAAAGCTGCGGTCTTCGGCGCGAATCAGCAGTACTCCAAACGGCGATTGCTCAAACAGCAGTCGATATTGGTTTTCAGCGTCCTGCAAGGCAACCTCGGCACGCTGACGGCTGCGGCGCTCTGCGGCTTCGCGCAGGGCACGCTGTACGGCTGGGGTGAGGCGTTCGAGGCGCTGCTTGAGCACATAGTCAGTCGCGCCGCTTTTGAGGGTTTCGATCGCCAGCTCTTCGCCCAGCGTCGCCGAGACAAACAAAAAGGGAGTCTGCGGGCAAATTGCTTGGGCGATTGCGAGCGCCGAAAGGCCGTCAAAGTCTGGCAGCGAATAGTCTGAGAGGATCAGATCAAACGATTGCGCTTCTAAGATCGTCGTGAACTGTGCCCGCGTCTGCACCTGCACTAGCGCAAACTCCAGCCCGCCTTCTTGCAAGACCGCCTGAATCAGTTCGGTGTCGATCAAACTATCTTCTAGCAGCAGCAGCTTGAGTTTGCTCATGTTGGCCTCTCAGGTCAAGAAACGCTATGGGCTGAACTGTAAATTTCGGGCGGCGGCTGGTTGACTACTGCCCAGAATAGCCCAACCTGCTTGATCACTTCAACAAACTGACTAAAATCGATGGGTTTGACCACATAAGCATTCGTACCCAGCTCATAGCAGCGAATTAGGTCAGGTTCCTCCTGCGAAGAGGAGAGCACAATCACCGGGATCATCCGCAGCAGCGAATCAGACTTCAGCGTTGCCAATACCTCAACACCGTCGATTTTGGGCAGCTTCAAATCCAGCAGGATCGCAATTGGATTCCCCTCTAGCCGCAGCCGAAACATGCCCCGTCGGAGCAGATAGTCCAGCGCCTCTTCGCCATCTCGAACCACTACCACCTCGTTGGCAATTGCATTCTCAGAAAGCGCATTCAAGATTAGCTCTACGTCATTCCGGCTATCTTCAACAAGTAAAATGCGCTTCAGCTCTGTCATCTTTGGCTTCCCCAATTTGGCTCACTCCAGATCAAATAAACGATTTATCAAAAAATTTGTTAATTTGTTAATCAAATATCTTAGGTAACGCAATAAAGAACGTTGCCCCTTGATTCACTTTTCCTTCTGCCCATATACGTCCTCCATGTCGATGCACAATTCGCTGTACGTTTGCTAAACCAATCCCGGTTCCTTCATAGTTTGGGTCACTATGCAGCCTTTGAAAAATTCCAAATAGCTTGTGAGCATACTGCATATTGAATCCAATGCCGTTATCTTTAACAAAATATACTGTCTCCTGCTCCTGCGTAAAGCTGCCGATGCTGATTTCGGCTGTTGGTCGCTGTCTTGTATATTTGACGGAATTTTCCAGCAAATTTCGCACTGCCAGCCGCAGCATCGACGGATCGCCTTGGATGCTGGGCAGCGGCTCTATTTGCCAAATGATTTCGCGTCCGATCAGATCTGGCTCTAGCTCGCGCTGCACTTCCTGGATCAGCAGATTCATATCAATTCGGATGGAGCGCATTTCGCTGCGCCCCATCCGCGAGAAGGAGAGCAAATCGTCAATCAGCGTTCCGGCTTGGCGCGTCGTTTCGGCAATTACCGTCAGGTAGCGCTGACTGGTAGCGTCGAGACTGGCTGGATCGAGGCGTTTTTGCAATAGCTCCACAAATCCGGCAATATGGCGCAGCGGCGCTCGCAGGTCATGCGAAACTGAGTAGGAAAAGGACTCTAGCTCCCGGTTGGCGGCCTCAAGCTGCATTGTGCGCTCTTTCACCCGCAGCTCTAGATCTTGGCGGAATCGCGCTTCATTTTCACGCAAAGCTGCCTCTGCCTGTTTCTGTTCGCTTAAGTTGAGAATAAAAGCTACAGAATGCTCGCGGTTGGGTTCGAGTAACCGATAGCCAATCAACACAGGCACACGACTTCCGTCCTTGCGGATATACTCTTTCTCGTAGGGCGTACAGGCTCCCCGCGACTGTGCTTCAGAAATCCCCAGCTCATCCAGCGGCAGATATTCGGGGGGTGTAAGCATCACCCAATCGATTTTGCCGGATTGCAAATCGTCGCGGCTGTAGCCAATGATGTTCAAAAATTCGTCGTTGGCATAGAAGATTTGGCGATAGATATCCCCATATAAAATGCCAACTAAATCTGCTTCAACAAAGCTATTCAGCCGCGCCTCGTTTTCGCGTAGCTCGGCTTCAGTCTGCTTGCGGTCATGCACGTCGTTCACCGTGCCGACCCATTCGCGGATAGAGCCGTCTGACTCCAAAATTGGCACGCCCTTCGCTTCAAAATAGCGATACTCGCCCGTCGGCTGATGCCAGAGTCGTCCCTCTGACTGATAAATTTGCTGCGAACTCAAGGACAGCCGCCACAACTGCCTGACCTGCTGTCGATCGTCGGGATGCAGAGCTTCCACCCACCCCCAGCCCTGATGAACCTGAAAATTCTGCCCCGTATAAGCTTCCCAAGATGACTGCTCCGTCACAAACCGCCCTTCCGCATCCGCTATCCAAACGATGGACGCAATCGCCTGAGTCAGCGACCGATAGCGTTCCTCGCTCTTTCGGAGGTCAGCTCTAGTCTGCTGACGCTTTAGATCATTGCGGTTCAGCCACTTAGCGCTCTGCCAGATTAAGCCTGTCTGCACCAGCACGGATAGCGCGACTTGCAGCGACAGCCCAAAGCCGGGGACGTAGTAGTCGAACCGATAGCCCTGTACCAGCAGCCAGCCCAGTAAAATCGGGAACAGAACTGTGATAGGTAAGATTTGTCGAGCCAGCCTGCCACCCTCCAGCGGAGCCGTCAGCGGCTGCATCAAACCTTGCTGCGGTTGCAGCGCCAAGATGCTGACTGAAAGCATGATAAAGCTGAAGGCAGTATGCAGCGCCATTGAGGTTGTAAAATCGCCCAAATGGTACAAAATCTGCACCCCAAAGCCATAGCCAATCAGCGCTTGCAGGCAGATCAGCAGCGTCAGCAGCGCCAAAGCCTGCGCCAGCCTGCTGCATCGCCAAATCAGCAGTTCCAGCGCCAAGCTGCTCAGCAGAAAGCTGACGGCTGTATTGATCCCCATTCGTCCCGGATGGGGCGTATCTAGACTGACCTGATCGGCAAACAGGAGCTGGTCAATGTTTAGCTCCCAGCCCCAGGCATATTCGCCCAGCGTCAGCAAGGCAATCCAGGCTGGAATCGCCACCCAAATTGTGAACCAGAGCCGATTCGGACGAGACCTCGCCCAGAGCAGCGCCACTCCTAGCAGGACAAAGCAAAGCGCGGTGTTGGCCTTCATGGTGGCCGTGCCGTCCAATATGCCTGTTTTGAGCCAGTCAATCTGAAACTGCCAGCCCAGCAAAGCCGCGCTGCCCACACCAATCACGACGAGGGCGGCAGCTTGGGAAATACGTCTCGCTGTGAGCTTTAATTTCAACGCCACGCTCTCACTCCCTGAAGCGAGGCAGCAAGCGGGTTCAAACTACAGGCGACAGTCATCTGTGGCTCTAGCGATCAGAGTGAAGCAGCAAAATTATTTCAATATCATCTACCTTTTTGTACAGTTTGTCTGTCTATCTTTGGGTAGAGGCATTCTGCTGAATTTATGCTGCTGGAAACTGTTTAGACTAAACCGCCAGAAACTTTTGAATCACCTCGTTGCTGAGTTCGCGGGTGGGACCAGAGGCGACAATGCCGCCTTTTTGCATCGCATAGTAGCGGTCGGCTTGGCGGACGAAATGCAGATGCTGCTCCACCAGCAAAACCGAGATGCCCGTGGTAGCCACAATTCGCTTCACCGCCGCCTCAATGTCGAGAATAATCGACGGCTGGATGCCTTCGGTTGGCTCGTCGAGCACCAAGAGCTGCGGCTGTCCCATGATGGCTCGCGCAATGGCTAGCTGCTGCTGCTGACCGCCACTGAGATCGCCGCCCATCCGCCAGAGGAATTCTTTCAAGATCGGGAACAGCTCAAAGATCTCTTCCGGGATTTCCTGCGTGTTTTTAGGGCGAACGGTTCTGGCCTCGTAGCCCAGCAGCAGGTTTTCTTTGACCGTCAGGCGCGGAATCACCTCACGCCCCTGCGGCACGTATCCAATCCCCAGCTTGGCGCGCTGATCGGTGGAGCGGTGCAAAATTGGCTCACCGTTAAAAATAATTCCGCCGCTGCGAGGCTTAAGTAGCCCCATCAGGGTTTTGAGCATCGTGGTTTTGCCGACCCCATTACGGCCAATTAAGCAGACCATTTCACCTTTAGGGACGCTGAGGTCAACGTCACGGAGAATATGGCTCTCGCCGTAGTAGACATTCAGGCCAGAGACTTGCAGCATCAGATCCGAGGCGGCAGGCAGAGTTGAGCTAACGGCAGTTTGAACCATAGTGAGTATTTCGAGGAAATGATAGAGTTAACTCAGGCAGCATGTTCAGTTTCTTCCTGTCCCAGATAGACTTCGATGACGCGCGGATCAGACTGGACGGATTCAAATGCACCTTCGCAGAGTACCGAACCCTGGTGCAGCACCGTCACCTGATCGGTGGCAATCTGACGCACAAACTCCATATCATGTTCAATCACGATAATCGAATGACTCTCGGAGAGCGCCACTAGCAGCTCACCCGTGCGCTCGGTTTCCTCGTCAGTCAGCCCCGCCACGGGTTCATCCACCAGCAGCAGATCGGGAGATTGCGCCACCAACATCCCAATTTCGAGCCACTGCTTTTCGCCATGCGAGAGCAGGTTGGCTGGCAGGTCGGCTTTTGGCGACAGACCGATGGTTTCCAGCAGACTCGCAACCGTGCGGCGTTCGGGCGTAGGCGGCTTTTGCAGCAGCGTTGGGAAGACGTTTTTGTTGCGGTTGCAGGCCAAGGCCAGATTTTGACGCGGGGTGAGGTTGAGGTAGACTCTGGGGGTCTGAAACTTGCGGCCAACACCCATCCGGGCAATTTGATGTTCGGCGTAAGGGCGAAGATTTTTGCCCTTAAATTTGACCGTGCCTGCGGTGGGCTTGGTCTTGCCAGTAATGATATCTAAGAAGGTGGTTTTGCCCGCGCCGTTGGGGCCAATAATCACCCGCAGCTCGCCCTGATTGAGCGTAAAGTTCAGATCGTTCAAAGCCCGAAAGCCGCCGAAGCTAACGGTGAGATGCTCAATCTCCAATATTTTGTCGCTCATATTCGACCTCCGCGTCTTCTTCTAAGCTAGGATATGTCGCCACTTGATTACGGCCTCTAACGCTGCGCCAGAGGTTGCGGCCTTCGGTGCGTAGCCAGCCAATAATGCCGCTGGGCAGAAACAGCACGACCACCAAGAACAAGCCGCCCTGGAAAAACAGCCAGATATCGGGAAACTTTTCGCTCAATGTGCTCTTGGCAAAGTTGACGGTTAAAGCCCCCAAAATTGCCCCAACTAGCGTCGCCCTGCCGCCCACCGCTACCCAAATCACCATCTCAATCGAGAAGGCGATATTCATCGAGTTGGGGGAGATAATCCCGGTTTGCAGCGTGAACATTGCGCCTGCTAGCCCTGCCAGCGCTCCGGAAATCGCAAACACCAGCACCTTAAAGCCAGTCGGGTTGTAGCCCGTAAAGCGGGTGCGGCTCTCGTCGTCCCGAATGGCCACCAGCAGATGTCCAAACCGTCCGCTGGTAATCCAGCGACAGAGCGCGTAGGCCGCCACCAGGAAAATAATCGTTAGCACATAGTAAACATACTGCGTGCCGGGGGAATTGACCTTTGCGCCAAACAGGGTTTGAAAATCGGTGAGGCCGTTGGTGCCGTTGAACAGCTTTTGCTGACCGTTGAAGAAGTTAAAAAAGATAATCGTGGCGGCCTGGGTGAGAATCGAGAAGTATACGCCCCGAATCCGGTTTCGGAAAATCACGTAGCCCAGAAACCCTGCCAGCAGCGCCGGAATCATCAGCACCGCTACCGCCGTAAACGGGAACGAGTAAAACGGTTGCCAGAACCAGGGTAGTTCGGTGACTCCGTACAGGCTCATAAATTCTGGGAGCTGCGAGCTGGCATCTGCCGGAATTTGCAGCTTCAAATGCATCGCCAGCGCATAGCCGCCCAGCGTAAAGAAAACGCCGTGCCCCAGGCTCAGAAGCCCCGTAAAGCCCCAAATCAAGTCAATGCCCAGCGCCACGATGGCCAGCGCCAGAAACCGCCCCATTAGATTGAGCCGGAAGTCAGAGAGCAGCAGCGGCAGAATCACGATCAAGAACAGGGCGATTGCGATCACAATCCCGGCTTCGAGCAGCAGCGAGCGGCGTTTGGTTTCGGCAGTTTGCCCACCGAGGGCGAGATTAGCAGCCATAGTTCTATTCCAAATCGCGTCAGGACAGTAGTTTCAGGTTCAGGGTTCTCAATCTCAGCATTCAATACTAAGCATCCACTGTGCGGCCTTTCTGCGGAAACAGGCCAGCCGGACGAAACTGTAAGAACACAACAATCAAGACAAATACCAGCACTTTTGCCATGCTGGTAGTCGCAAAGAAGGCAAAGAAATTACTCACGGGTTGAATGGCTGTGAACAGCGTTGACAGCATCCCCGTACCAATCACGTAGTCGGTAATGCCAATTGCCATTGCTCCGACAATCGTGCCAACCAGCTTGCCGACACCGCCCACCACCACCACCATGAACGTATTCACAATGTAGTTCTGCCCTGTGTTCGGCCCCACTGAGCCCAGCAGGCTGACGGCACATCCGGCCACCCCGGCTAGTCCTGATCCCAGCGCAAAGGTCAGCGCGTCCACTTTGGCGGTTGGGATGCCCAGACAGGCACTCATGTTGCGGTTTTGCGTCACCGAGCGAATTCTTAGCCCCCAAGGCGTTTTGTTCAAGAAGAAATAGATGCCCAGCACGCAGAGTACGGTCAGCAGCATGATGAACATCCGGGTGTAGGGCAGCTGATAGCCACCGATGGGGAGACCGCCCTGTAGCCATTTGGGAGCGGTCACGTCTACGTTTTGAGCACCGAACCAGGGTTTAGTGGCCGTCAGGCCGAACGACTTGCCGAGTAGCGAACCAACCGTTAAGGCAATCCCGACCGAGAGCGGCAGCAGTACCGCAATCGCCAGCTTGCGAATTTGTTCAAAGTCAGGGCGTTTCCGCACCAGCCACAGCCCGCCAAAGTACAGCAGGCAAAACAGCGCCAGATTCACCACCAGCACCCAGCTGACGCTGCGTACAAACTGCTGAAGGATTAAGCTCACGCCCCAGGTGGCCAGCAGTGTTTCTAAGGGTCGCCCGTACAGGTAGCGAATCACGCCGCGCTCTAGCACTAGCCCCATCAAGGCCGCCACCACAAAGGCGGCAATTAAGGCAAAGAAAATATAGAGCTGTGAGAAAGCGCCCAGGGGCTTGAAGATATTTTGCACGACAAAGGTTGTATATGCGCCGAGCATCATCAGCTCGCCATGCGCCATATTAATGACGCCCATCAAGCCAAATACGATGGCCAGCCCCAAAGCCGCTAGCAGCAGCACTGAACCAACGCTTAACCCGTTAAAAATACCGTCTAGAATACTAATAGCCAAAGCTTTCTCCTTGGGTGCGAGTATGAAGCGATGAACTCACCAATTACCAACAAATATACTAAATAGCTAATGAAAAAGCTGTGTCTGAGCTTACAGTTTTGGTAAAGTCTGACACAGCTTTATTCAGCAACCGAGGAGAACGTTGTCTATGCGCTGTTATGCGCCTTTGAACTTACCTGCCGTCTCTGGCGCTTTAATGTCAGTCCGCGTCCAGTCACAGGTGAAACCTTTGGTGTCCGCCACAAACTGGTTCCAGGGAATCGGCTCAACTGGCGCAGGCGTTGAGGAGACAATTTCAAACAGCCCGTCATCCCGCACCTCGCCAATCCGCACCGTTTTAGAAATGTGGTGGTTATTGTTCATCTCGACTGGCCCTTCGGGAGCAGCAAATTTCTGACCGTAGGCAGCGGTACGAACTTTCTCTAGATCGGTGGGTGTGCCGGCATCGCCAGCCTTTTCGACTGCCTGCTTCCAGATGTTAACCGAGATATAGGCGGCTTCCATTGGGTCGTTCGTGACGCGATCATCGCCGAACTTTGCCTTAAAGGCAGCAACATACTTCTCGTTTTCCGGGCTATCTACCGTCTGGAAGTAGTTCCAAGCAGCGTAATGCCCCTTCAGGAAGTCTACGCCAATCGCCTTCACCTCTTCCTCAGCAATACTCACCGACATCACCGGATATTTATCTGCGGTCAGACCCGCGCCCTGCATCTGCTTGAATAGCGCCACGTTGCTGTCACCATTCATCGTGTTGTAGATCACGCCGCCGTTGGGTAGAGCGGAGCGAATCTTGGAGATGATGGGCGTGACTTCGGTGCTGCCCAGCGGCAGGTAGTCTTCGCCCACAACCGTGCCGCCTTTGGCCGCAAGCTGGGCTTTGATGATGGTATTGGCAGTGCGGGGGAACACGTAGTCAGAGCCAACCAGATAGAACTCTTTGCCCTTCTCTTCTAGCAGCCAGTCCACCGAAGGCTCAATCTGCTGGTTGGGAGCAGCGCCCGTGTAGAAAATATTCTTGGAGCATTCTTGGCCTTCATACTGCACCGGGTAGAACAGCATGTGGTTTTTCTCCTCGAACACGGGCAGCACGGCTTTGCGGCTTGCCGAAGTCCAGCAGCCAAAGATCACCACGACCTGATCTTCGTCGATCAATTTCTTTGCTTTCTCAGCAAACGTCGGCCAGTCGGAAGCGCCGTCTTCTTTGATGGCGACAATCTGCTTGCCGTTGATGCCGCCCGCCTTGTTAATTTCTTCGATGGCTAGCTCGGTGGAATCAACAACGCTGTTTTCGGAGATCGCCATCGTGCCGCTGAGCGAATGCAAGATGCCGACCTTGATGCCGTCGCCTGCTGCGGCTGCGGCTGGAGAAGCTTCGCCGGAAGCGGCTGGAGAAGCTTCTGTTGTAGTAGTTGGAGCGGAACCACAAGCCTTTAGCAAAATGCTGGTGCCCAGCGTCGCCGAACCATACAGGAGAAACTTGCGTCGATTAATCTGACTACTCATTTTGGCTTCCTTATCCGAAGAAGGTCTAATCTGCTGTGATTGTTGTCCGCAATCGTAGAGCCACAGTTTTCGACATTTTGTATTGGCCGATACAAAGCATTGCAAGATCTCTATCCGGCGGTAGGTGTCGAGTCGAGCTACAACAAGTTACACAGCCAGACTGGCGCAAATAGCACTCACAGGAACCGCCTAAGCCGCGACTGGCCAACCTCCATTCAAGTTAAGCTGGCTCAAAATGCCTAAGTTGCGATTCCTGACGCTTGGCCTCACGTTAAGCAAGCACTATCCAAATTTAAGGTTTCCAGGCTTAAGGTTTCCAGGCTTAAGGTTTCCAGAGCCTAGACCAAAACGACGGCGGCGTGCAGAGATGCCGCTGAGCTGCCAGCCGGGTGTTGAGATAGGAATTGACCCAGGCGCAGCCATAGTCTAGCCAGTTGACCTTGAGGATGGCCTGCATGTCCCAAATGATCAGGCTTTGGTCAGTCCCCGCCGACACCAGAAAACGATTATCTGGACTGAAGACCAGGCTAGTCAGCTCAGCAGTATGGCCGCTTAAAGAGGCCAGCCGCTGACCGTCGAGCCGTAGCAGTTCGATGACGTTGTTGGGGGCGGCGGCGGCAATCATCTGGCCGTCAGCGCTAAAGGCAAACTGGGTAAAGCCACTATTGCCCACTCTAAACGTGCGCTCCAGGGTTCCGTTGCGATCCCAGAGCTGGAGGCCATCTTCTCCCGATACGGCAATCTTGCGGCGGTCGGGCGAAATGGCCATCCCTCCAATCGGGCCGCTGCTCTCAATGTAGCTACGAAACAGCGAAGTTGCAGCGCCATCTGTGAGCCAAAACCAGAGGCTCCCCGACTCGTCGATGGCGGCAATGAACTTACCGTCTGGGCTGAAGGCCAAATCGCCAATCCGCGACTGCGGCTCTTGCAGAATTTTGGTGAGCTGGCGCGATTCGAGCTGCCAAACCTGGATCTGATTTTGCTGATCGGCGGCAATCAGCGTTTTGCTGTCCGGACTGAAGCGGACTTGCAGCGGCGTGACTGGACTCTGCAACGTCGCCAACAGACTGCCATCCTGCCAAAGCCGAATCCCGTCTGACTCTGCTGTAGCAAACTGCCGCCCGTCCGGACTAAAATCCACGTCCAAAAAGCTGGCCGAGCGGCTAGCAATCTGCTGCACAGGCTGACCGCTGACCTGCCAAAAGCCCAGCGTTGAGCCAGCGGTGGCGGCAATCTGTTTGCTGTCGGGGCTAATCGCCAGACTGCTGATACTGGACTGCCCGTAGATCCGCTTGAACAGCCGATTTTCCAGCCGCCAGAGCCGTACCGTGCTGTCATCTCCTGCCGAAATCGCCAGCTCGCCCGTCGCGCTAAAGGCCACATCGCGCACCACCGTTTTATGGCCGCGCAGAATTTTCTGCACCGCGCCATCCAGCCGCCAGAGCCGCACCGTTTTGTCAGCACTCGCCGAGAGAATCATCTGACCGTCCGGGCTAAATTTAGCGCTCAGTACCGCCCCATCGTGCCCCACAAACTGCTTCAGCCGCTCGCCGGTTAAGCTCCAGAGCTGAAGGCTAGCCTCTCCGCCTGCCAGCAGGCTTTGACCGTCCGGGCTAAAGGCCAAAGAGCGCAGCCCACCTGGATCAGCCAGCCAGCTTTGCAGCAGTTCGCCGCCGAGTCGCCAGAGCTTGATCGTGCCGTCCTGACTGGCGCTGGCCAGGGTTTTACCATCGGGGCTAAAGGCCACCTGCCGCACCGCCAGCTGATGCCCCGCAAACTGTCGCACTCGCGATCCATCCGGTCGCCAGAGCTTGACGACGCGATCGGCTCCAGCGGTAGCGAGCAGCGATCCGTCTGGACTATAGACCACCTGCCAAATGGTCGCCTCATGCCCCATCAGCGGATAGATCAGCCCGCCTCGCAAATCCCAGAGTGTGATATCGCCGTCTACGCCCGCCGCTGCCAACGACTGGCTATTGGGGTGAAACGCCAGACTGTAGATAATCGTGCCGGGATCGCGGCTCCAAATCATCTCGCCCGCCGCGTTCCAGAGCCGAATCTGACGGTCGCTGCTGGCAGTGGCAATCCAGGCTCCGTCTTGACTCACAGCCAAGCTCAGCACCGCGCCACGATGATTGGTGAGGCGGTTGAACTCGTCAATATCGGAGGCAGCATGTTGCAGCGCCACATCAACCTGCTGCTGAAGCGTTTGATGATCAAAAAAGGAGCGATGTATCTGGCGCGAATTTTGGCGCAGTTTTTGGTTGGCCGTGAGCGCCTGCACTAGCGCATCCAGCTTTTGGTCGGCCTCGAAGCTGGCGGCTGAGGCAATCACGGTCGCCTGAATTTCGTCGATGGCTGCCCGTTGCGACTGGCTAGTAGCCAACAGCCCTAGCCCAACCGCCAGCAGCATAATTCCCGTCATCACGGCCAGCAGCAGCTTTTGGACGCGCAGATTGCGGCGCTGCTCAAGTCCGCGCTGTCGCTCTAGCTTCAGGCGGGCTTCAACTTCGCTGAGGCGTTCGGCTTCGAGTCTGGCCTGGGTTTCGCGACGGTCGCAGTCCTGGCTAGCTGCCAAAAACCGATAGTCGAGATCGTCTAGGCTTTTGTCCTGCGTCCATTGCCGCATTTCGGCCAACGCCTGTCCCCGCAGCAGGCGCGACTCATCCCGACAGCCGGAAGCTACCCAGAGATCAAGCGCGGCAGCATAAGGCCGGAGCTGAGCCAGCTGAGTCGTCACCCACTCGTCGCTAAAGACCGCCCGATAGATCGGGTTCTTGACTCGCAGCCCCAGGCGCGACTTTTCGACTAGCCCAGAGAGCAATAGCTCTAGCTGCTCCTGGCTTTCTAGCCCCAGATCTGCCAGCCCCAAATTTGACTCAGACTCAGAGCAGAGGATGCGCTGGTAGAGTCCGAGCAGCCGACTGGTATGCCGCTCGCTGTGCAGTAGTCGGTCACGAATCGTTTTGAGATGTTCGGGCTGGTCTTGGATCTCCCAGCTGTTGAGGATTTGGCGCTGCACCAGACTGTCAATCTCAGCCTGGTGCTGGCCAGAACCCAGACCAGAACCCAGATGAGACTGCGCCAGATAGCAGAGTTTTTGGGTCAGAAACGGCTGCCCCCCTGACCAGAAAAAAATTCGTCGCAGCAGCGCTTCTGGGTCAGCATGGGGCGCAAGTCCCGGCAGCAGCGGTGCGGCCTCTGACCACTGAAAGCCGCGCAGCTCAATTGGGTGACCAATATTAAATGGGGTGCGCGACTGGTCAGAAATCAGCTCGCTGGGCGTGGCGACTCCAAACAGCGCAAAGCTGAGGCGGCGATAGTCGGGGAGTTCGGCGCGGCGCTCGTAACAGGTGCGAATCAGCGCAAAGAAATCATCAGCCAGAAACGAGAGGCTGAGAATACAGTCGATTTCGTCAATAAAGATCACAATCGGCTGCTGAATCTGGTGCAGCAAGACCGTCTCGATAAATTCATACAGCCGGTTCACGCTGGGCAAATGCGCCTGCGCCTGCCACCAGTTGGCCAGATTGATCGTCAGTCGAAACCGCTTGGTCAAAAATCCGGCAATTGACGCATACCACTGCTCTAAGCTGACATGCTGTGTCCCAATCGCCGAGAGATCAATTGCCCCGCAGCGGTAGCCCATCTGGTGCAGCTGCTCCATGGCCTGCACCCGCAGACTCGACTTGCCCATCTGACGCGCGTTAAACACATAGCAAAATTCACCCGCCCGCAACGCCTGCATCAGCTGCTCGTCCGCCGCCCGCCGCACATAGGTCGATGCATCGGGCGGGAGGCTGCCGCCAACTTGATAGCTCGATGACTGGCTGGATTCAGACTGCTGGGAGGTCAGCATGGGCGGCACAAAGCGTTAGCTCACTTTAGCAAGTTCAGTGCAAGAACTTCAGTGCAAGAACCCTAGCGCAAGAACTCTGCCAGCAATTCTAGCCATTTGAGACTCGCCACCGAATTGCCCGTCGCATCCAGTGCCGGACTGTAGCAGGCCACCGCCCCCTGCTGCGGAATCACTGCCAGCACCGCTCCACTGACACCCGACTTAATCGGCAGGCCAATCCGCTGAGCATAGAGAGACGAGTCTTCGTAGAGACCGCAGCTGAGCATGACGGCATTTACAGAGTCGCGGTGCTGAGGGGAGATCGCGGGCTGATCGAGCGCCAGCAAAAGTCCGAGCTTGGCTAAGTCGCCGACTCGACCTGCAAGGCAGCAGAGCTGCTCGTAGGTATCTAGCGTCAGTTCTGGGCTGGTGACGGCTCCCGAAGTGGCGAGGCATTCGAGCAGGCTGCGGTTGGGGTCACGGTTGCTTTGGCGCACGGCGGTGAGGGTGGTTTCATCAAGGCTGAGCTGGGTTTGGGCTTGCTGGTTCAGCCAGTCGCAGAGGTTGGCGCAGCGTTCGGTGGCGGATTCTCCGGGCAGCTTGTCGGCCAGCGTCATTGCGCCGCTGTTGATCATCGGGTTGCGCGGGTAGCCGTGATCGAGCACAAGCTGATCGAGCGAGTTGAACGGCAGATTGGAAGGCTCTGTACCCACCCACTGCGAAATAGCATCTAGCCCGTGATACTGGAGCAAAAACAGTAGCAAAAAGGGCTTAATCACGCTCATCAGCGGGAAGCAACAGTTTGTATCACCGTAGGTCAAGCTGGCTGCACCGCAGATCTGTAAGCCAAACCAGCAGGGGTCAGCCTGAGCCAGCGGGGCAATTCGATTCAGGACAACTCCCTGCGTCTGAGCCTGAGCCTGCTTTGCCCATTGCTGAATTTCTGTGGTGGTGAGCTGTTGTAGCGGCATAGAGATCTTGTTTCTTAGCATAAGAATAGATTTTTTAGAGCTTTGCGTCGAGTCGCCTTAACCTAGCTCGGATGATTTTTGGGTGATTTTCGGATGATTCGTTAAGCTTCTCATACCCAAACCTTTAACTCTCAGTGATAACCTGCATTTCAGGGTGTAAATGATGTAGTAAGCAGAGTAAGGTTACAGATTTTCAAGATCCTGAATTGATTTTAAGTTTAGCGTTAGCAACGCTCTACCCTGATGAATCCATTGCTGTATTTACATCAGACCGCTGTTTCGAGGCGCTGATCGTTTAAGCAGTGATTCAACGCTCCCAGTATGTCACTACTCTGGGAGCCACAGCGTCATGTTTAGGATTCGCTAGGGATCAATATTCCTGTTTGCATTCATCGCACCAACAGAATTAAGGGAGTCTACATGCCTGCGATTTATCCATCCGCACCGCCATCGATTCGGTTTGCCCAGTTTAATGCCTCGCTCAACCGCAGAGCCGAAGGCCAGCTCGTTGATGATTTGGCTCATCCCAATGCCAATACACCCGGTACAGCTCAGGCCAAGACCGTAGCTGAAATCATCCAGCGCAGTCGTCCAGATGTTGTACAAATCGAAGAGTTCGACTATTTCGCAGCTGATCCAGCCTCAGCAGTCGAGCTATTCATCAAAAACTATCTAAACGTTAGTCAGAACGGCGCAGATCCAGTTGAATATCCTTACTTTTACATTGCGCCTTCCAATACCGGAATCGCTTCTGGATTTGATCTAGATAATAACGGTACAGTCGCCGGCTCACCCGACCAGCCCGGTTACGGCAATGACTCGTTTGGCTTCGGCAACTATCCCGGGCAGTTTGGGATGCTGCTGCTGTCAAAATATCCGATTGATACGCCCAACGTTCGCACCTTCCAGAATTTCTTGTGGCAGGATATGCCGGACGCGCTGCTGCCGACGATTCAGACACCCGGTGCATCGGCACCCTGGTACTCGCCGGAAGAGCAGGCGGCGCTACGGCTTTCGTCCAAGAGCCACTGGGACGTGCCAATTCAGATTGGCGACAAAACGATTCATGCGCTGGTCAGCCACCCAACACCGCCCACCTTTGACGGAGCAGAAGACCGCAACGGCAAGCGCAACTACGACGAGATCCGCTTCTGGTCAGACTACATAACGCCCGGTGCAGGCGGCTATATTTACGACGATCAGGGACGTGCAGGCCAGCTTGCCGCCAATGCGAGCTTTGTAATCATCGGCGATCAGAATGCTGACCCTAAAGATGGCGACAGCTACCAGAACGCAATTTTGCAGCTTCTAGACAACCCGCTCACCAATACTTCTATCACGCCAACCAGCGCGGGCGGCGTGGACGCAGCCTCACGGCAGGGCAAGGCCAACTTGCAGCAGCAGGGCAATCCGGCCTTTGACACGGCTGACTTCAACGATAACGCCCCTGGCAACTTGCGAACTGACTATGTGCTGCCTTCTAAAGATCTGAATATCACTGGCGCAGAAGTCTTTTGGCCGACTCCAGCTGACTCGCTGTTTCGCTTGGTGGGCGACTTTGATGCCAGTTTCCCGCCAGAAGGATTTCCCGCTTCTGATCACCGTTTAGTCTGGGTGGATGTCATGCCAACTGTTGATGTCAGTCGTAAATCAGTCAGCAATCTTGAATTTTTGGGGCAGGTCACGTTACCGACCGGCACAATATTTCAGAATACAGAAGTTGGCGGTCTGTCAGGCATTACCTATGATGCCAGCCAACAAGTTTACTACAGCATTTCGGATGATCGCAGCGAAAAGAATCCGGCTAGATTTTATACGCTGAGTATAGATTTAAGCGACGGAAAATTAAACGATAGGGATGTTCAGTTTCAGGCCGTCACGACACTGAAAAACGCCGCCCAGCAGCCCTTCGCGAGCCGCAGCCTTGACCCGGAAGGCATCACGCTGGTAGACGGTAAGCTATATATCTCCTCAGAAGGCGACGCGAATCAGTTAATTAGCCCGTTTGTGAATCAGTTTGGGCTAGACGGACAGCAGCTTGCCGAACTGCCGGTAGACGATAAGTTTCTGCCCACAGCCGACAAAACCAGGGGCATTCGCAATAATTTAGCTTTCGAGAGCCTCACCGTCACCCCCGATCAACGCTACCTGTACACCGCTACCGAAAACGCACTCTATCAAGACGGCTCAGCCGCAACGCTGGATAACGAAAGCCCGTCGCGGATTGTTCGCTACAATCTGCAAACGGGCGAATTGGACAAAGAGATACTCTACTTCACCGATGCGGTTTCGGACGCGCCAGTTCCGGCGACTGGCTTCAACACTAACGGTTTGGTTGACTTGTTTGCGCTCGACAATAACGGTAATCTGCTGGCGCTAGAGCGTGCTTTCTCGGATGGGGTGGGTAACACAATCAAGCTATATCAGGTGAGCTTGCAGAATACGACCGATCTTCAAGACATCGACGCGCTCGCAGACTTAGAAGTGGACGCAGTGGCCGAGAAAACGCTGCTGCTGGACTTCTCGACGCTCGGTTTGCCGCTGGACAATATTGAAGGACTCACCTTTGGATCAACGCTGCCGGATGGTCGCCAGTCGCTAATTGTGGTGAGCGACAACAACTTTAGCAGCACCCAGTTTACGCAGGTTTTGGCCTTTGCGCTGGATCTGCAAACCACGCCAGCCATCGCACCCATCACCGAAACTCCCGACTTGGATCGACTCGAAACCGACGCGGATGCGGACGATCCGGCTATCTACGTCAATCCGTTAGATTCAGGCAAGAGCTTGGTGATTACGGCGCTCAAGGACGGCGGTTTGGCGGTTTATGATCTCGACGGCCAAGAAGTGCAGCGAATTGCGCCTGATAGCATTCGATTTAACAACGTGGATTTGGTTTACGGTTTCATGCTGGGCGGCAAAAAGGTCGATCTGGCAGTGGCCTCTGATCGTCGCAACGATACGCTGGCAATTTGGTCAATTGATCCGGCGACGCAGCAGCTAACCAATATTACCGCTAGTTCGTTGAGCGATTCATCCGCTTCAATTTTTGGGATTGACGACGGAGCGCAGAGTGCATACGGCCTCGCAACCTATACCAGCCCAGTGAACGGCAAATCTTACGCCTTTGTTAGCGAACGTAACGCCGATCGGATCGCGCAGCTAGAGCTAATTGACAACGGTCAGGGTCAGGTTGATGCGAAGATTGTGCGAACGCTAACCGTGCCAATTCCAGCAGGCGGCGAACTTGAAGACGCTCAGGTTGAGGGAATGGTGGCTGACCGCGAGTTGGGATATCTCTACGCCGCGCAAGAAAATGTCGGCATCTGGAAATTCCAGGCTGAGCCGAATGCTGACGTGACTGGCCGACTGATTGAATCCGTGAAGCCAGCAGGCGACGTGATTACAGCTGATGCAGAAGGTCTGACGATCTACTATGGTGAGAACGGCAGCGGATATCTACTCGCTTCCAGTCAGGGCGACAGTAGCTATGTCGCTTTTAGCCGCGAGGGCAACAACGACTATCTCGGCGGCTTCGTGATTGACGGCGGTGAGATAGACGGCGTGGAGGAATCAGACGGAGCCGATGTCACCAGCGTCGCGCTGGGTACTCAGTTCCCAAATGGCCTGCTGGTCGTGCATGACGGTTCCAACGAACCCACCCAGGTCGCGGTAGACGATGGCGAGGTGCAAAACTACAGCACAAACTTTAAGTTTGTGCCCTGGGACAGCGTCGCCAAAACATTCACCCCTGCACTCACGATTGGCTCTGATTACGATCCGCGTCAGCCGCAGCCGAACTCGCTGCTGGGCGTAGCCAGCGGGGATACCAACCAGACCTCGACTGTGCTTTGGGCGCAGAGCAGCATTCTGGGTACGGTGACTTTTGAGTATTCTATCTTTCCTGACTTTGAGTACATCTTCGGCTACAACAGCGCGACCGTTACTGATCCAAATCTACCCGTCAAGTTGAGCTTTGGGGGACTCACGCCGGGACAGACCTATTACTACCGCGCCACCGATGCCGCAGGCGCAACGGCGACAGGTCAGTTCAAAACCTCGAACGCGATTGACACTCAAGCTGGCTTGAGATTCGGTGTCACGGGTGACTGGCGCGGCGAACTCAGCCCCTACCCAGCAATCGCGAATGCCGACGAGCGCGATCTAGAGCTGTTTATCGGGCTAGGCGACACGATCTACAGCGACTTTGAATCGCCCATCTTACCGGGCGTAGAGCAGGCCAAAACGCTGGATGAGTTCCGACTGAAGCATCAAGAAGTCTACGATTCTCGCTTTGGTCTCAACACCTGGAACGACCTCCGCAAGTCTGTTTCGGTGCTGTCGATGATTGACGATCACGAAGTAGTGAACGACTTTGAAGGTGGCGAAGATCTGTCAACAGCTTCAGCCGCAGATCAGGCGCTGTTTGGCGCAACGAGCGGATTGGTGAACGACTCACCGCTTTACAACAACGGCCTGCAAGCCTTCCAGGACTACAACCCGATTCAAGATCGGTTCTATGGCGAGACGGGCGACAATCGCACCGCAGGCGAACGCAAGCTCTATCGCTACAACACTTACGGCAGCGATGCCGCCACCTTCCTGCTAGATGCCCGCTCATTCCGCGACGCAGAATTACCTGCCGTAACCGACTTGAGCGACCCAACGCAGGTTGGCACGTTCCTCGCTAGATCCTTTGACCCTAGCCGCACATTGCTAGGCGAACAGCAGCTCAGCGACCTGAAGCGCGATTTGCTAGCTGCCGATCAAGCGGGCGTGACCTGGAAGTTTGTGCTGGTTCCAGAGCCAATCCAAAACCTGGGTGTGCTGGCCGCTGGCGACCGTTTTGAAGGCTATGCTGCCGAGCGCACTGAGCTGCTGAAGTACATCGACGACAACAATATCGATAACGTTGTATTTGTTGCTGCTGATATACATGGAACGCTGGTGAACAACCTCACTTACCAGACTGCACTGGGTCAAGCGCAGATTGCGACGAACGCCTTTGAGATTACAACGGGTTCAGTTGCGTTTGATGCGCCATTCGGTCAGACGGTAGCGGAATTGGGAACGCAGGTCGGACTGGTGACGGCTCAGCAGAAAGCATTCTATGACGCTTTGCCGATTGCCAACGATGCAGATAGTCTGGCAAACGACAAAGATGACTTTATCAAGCAGCTGACCAATAGCGGCCTAGACAGTCTGGGATACGATCCGCTGGGCCTTAACGCCAATCTGCCCCAAGCCGACGGCCTGATTAACGCCAAGCTGTTGCAGGGCGATTACCTAGCTACGCATACGTTTGGCTGGACAGAGTTTGACATCGATCAAACGACTCAAAAGCTGACGGTGACAACCTACGGAGTCAACAACTACAGCGAAGCTGAACTCCTCAAAGATCCGAGCGCCATCACTGGCCTGATCCCGAATGTCGTCAGTCAGTTTGAAGTGCTGCCAGTATAGCGTTTTGATTCACTCAATCTCTAACTCTTTCATCTTACTCAGGAGTTTTCATGACTGCATTTAGCCCCATTGATCCGAATTCAAACAGCGCTATCAATTTGGATGCCAGCCCCGGTTTCTTGAAGAAAATTGGCGGGTTTGCTGGAGAAGGCGCTGAGATTTCGGCTTACGACCCAACCACGCAGAGACTGTTCGTAATTTCGGGCGGTACAGAATTGCAGGTGCTGGATTTGAGCGATCCGAGCCAGCCACAGCTTGTGAGTACATTAGATGTCATGCTCTACGGCGGCGGTGCGAACAGCGTTGCAATCAGCAATGGGATTGTGGCCGTAGCGGTACAGGCTGATCCGGCAACCGATCCGGGTAAAGTCGTATTTTTTGACATAGACGGCATGTTTCAGGCAGAAGTTGAGGTCGGCGCGCTGCCGGATATGCTCACCTTCACGCCCGACGGCACAAAAGTTTTGGTCGCCAACGAAGCCGAGCCGAGCAGCTACAATCAGCCTGACTCGATCGATCCAGTTGGGTCAATTAGCATCATCGACCTGACGCATGGCGTGACGCAGGCCACAGTCGCCACCGCAGGCTTCGAGAGCTTTAACCCGCAAAAGGCGGAGCTACAGGCGCGCGGCGTGCGGGTTTTTGGTCCCAACGCATCGGTGGAGCAAGACTTGGAGCCTGAATACATCACGGTTTCGGCGGACGGCAAGACGGCCTACGTGACGCTGCAAGAGAATAACGCGCTGGCTGTGGTTGACGTGACCACTGCAACAGTAGCGGCGATTGTGCCATTGGGACTCAAAGACTTCAGCAAAGGTCTGCCGACGCTCACCAGCTACGACTTTACCGACCGTCCGGCTCTGGGTACGACCGCCGCAGGCCAAACCATCCAGCTCGGCGGATTTTCGGGTCTGTTTTACGAAGGCAAAGCCGAGAATGGCAACCTCAAGTTTGTCACCAATACTGATCGCGGCCCAAACGGCGAGCCAACAGACCTCAACGCCAGCAACCCCGGCAACGAGCGCCCCTTCGCCCTGCCCGACTTCCAGCCAGAAATCGTCCGGTTTGAACTCAACCCTGCGACGGGACAAATCAGCATCACCCAGCAGATTAAACTCACTCAGGCAGACGGTACGCCGATCACCGGACTGCCAAATCTGCAAAGCGGCGCAGCGGGCACAGCCTACACCGACGAAGTCGCAGTTGATCTAGAGGGCAATCTGCTGCCTAACGATCCGCTGGGCGCTGACACGGAAGGCATCGTCGTTGCCCCCGACGGCAGCTTTTGGCTAGTGGATGAATACCGTCCGGCGATCTACCACGTTGCCGCCGACGGCAAGCTGATCGAGCGGTTTATTCCCGAAGGTGCGCCAACTGAAGGCGGCGAGTTTGGTACGCCTGCCCTACCCGCAGTTTACGCTCAGCGGCGCAGCAACCGGGGCTTCGAGGCGGTGGCGCTGGAAGGCACCAAGCTTTACGCCTTTATCCAAAGCCCAATTGATCATCCAGATAGCGCTGCGGATACAGTCTCCCGCAGCTCCCGCAACCTGCGGATTCTAGAATTTGACACGGTGAGCAAACAGACTACAGGCGAGTATCTCTACATACTCGATGATGTCACCGCGAGCGGTAACGCTAAGACTGACAAAATTGGCGATGCGGTCTCGCTAGGCAACGGCAAGTTTCTGGTAGCAGAGCGCGATGACCTCAGCAGCACCAGTTCCAACAAGCTGATCTACGAGATTGATTTGCAGGGTGCGACCAATCTGCACCAGCTGGATAGCCTGACTTCGGGCAAAACCATCGAACAACTCTCGGTGGCTGAACTCGCAGCCGCTCAGATCGAACCCGTCAGCAAACGACTTGTTACCAATGCGGCAGCAATTGGCTATACGGGTGTCGAAAAGCTGGAGGGTCTAGCGGTGGTGGATGAACACACCATTGCTCTGATCAACGACAATGATTTTGGGATAGCAGGCAGCACGATCAACAGCGACGGCACGCTGAGCAGTATCGAAGATACGCCCGTGAAGCTGGGGCTGATTAACTTCAACCAGAGCAACGGCCTCGATGCCAGCGATCGCGACGGCGAGAATGACGAAGGCGCAATCAAAATTCAGTTTGAGCCAGTGTTGGGACTCTATCAACCGGACGCGATTGCTAGCTTTAGCATTAATGGCCAGACCTATTTAGTGACGGCCAACGAGGGCGATACTCGCGACTATGACGGCTTCAACGAGGAAATCCGCGTCGGCGACGATGACTATCAACTCGACCCGACCCGCTTCCCAAATGCTGAAGCGCTGAAGGACGATGCCAACTTGGGTCGCCTCACCGTCACGACAGCTGATGGCGATCTGGATGGCGATGGCGACTATGACCAGATTGTAGTACCGGGCGCTCGCTCGTTTTCGGTCTGGGACAGCAGCGGCAATTTGATCTTTGACAGCGGCGATCAGCTAGAGCAAATCACTGCCCAGGCCGTGCCCAACCTGTTCAACTCGAACGGTACGGCTGAGACGTTTGATAGCCGCAGCGACAACAAAGGCCCCGAACCGGAAGGCGTTGTGATTGGCACAGTCAATAACCGTGTCTATGCCTTCATCGGCCTAGAGCGAACAGGTGGCGTGATCGTTTATGAAGTCACCGATCCGAATCAGCCGCAGTTTGTGGAATATGTCAGCACCGAAGGCGATATCAGCCCCGAAGGTCTAACGTTTATTCCGGCTAGCCAAAACCCGAACGGCAAATCTCTGCTGGTGGTCTCCAATGAAGTTAGCGGCACGGTCGGCATTTTTGAATTCACGCCCCCAACTCGGATCAGCGATATTCAGGGTGCAGGCCATGTTTCGCCGCTGGTGGATCAAACGGTAAACGTCGCAGGTATCGTCACTGCCGTCACCTCAATTGGCTTCTACATCCAAGACCCCCACCCCGACAGCAATCCTGATACGTCCGAAGGTATTTTCGTCTTCCGAGGCTCCGCTGGCAGCAAGCCAACGCTAGGCGACTCGGTGCGGGTCAACGGCACAGTCAGCGAGTTTCGCGGTTCGCCCGCTCGCAGCAACGACCTCTCGGTGACGCAGATTACCGCCACAGGTGCAACATCCGGCTTCACGGTGCTCTCCAGCGGCAACGCGCTGCCCGCCGCCACGATCATTGGCGCAGACGGACGCATGCCGCCCAATCAGGTGATCGCCAACGACGCAGTCAACGGCAGCGTTGAAGGCAGTCCGTTTGACCCCGCTGAAGACGGCATCGACTTCTACGAAAGCTTAGAGGGCATGTATGTGCAGGTGAACAATGCCGTCGCAGTTGGCCCAACCAGCGGCTTTGGCGAAATTCCGGTAGTCGCCGACAGTGGCGCAGATGCCGGAGCACGCACAGCACGCGGCGGCCTCTACATCCAGCCCACAGACTTCAACCCAGAGCGGATTATCATCGATGACGTGATTGTTGGAGATGAACCGGATGTGAACGTTGGGGATATATTTACTAGCCCGATTGTCGGCTTGTTGGACTATAGCTTCAGCAACTTTAAGCTGCTGAACACTGAAGTCTTGCAGGTCGAGTTGGGTGACCTAGAGCGCGAAGTCACAGCACTGGTGGGCACGGAAAATCAGCTCACAGTGGCCAGCTTCAACGTCGAAAATCTTGACCCCAAAAAAGAAGATCGCGCGAAGGTGAGCGGCCAAAGCAGCAGCAACGTGGATGATGATCTAGGCGACGGTAAGTTTGATGCATTAGCTGAGCGGATTGTAGATAACCTTAAGTCACCAGACATTATCTCGCTGGAAGAAGTTCAGGATAATACGGGAGCCGAAATTGGAGATGGTGTCGTAGATGCGACTGTGACCTACGAGCTGCTGATCGACGCAATTCAAAATGCGGGCGGCCCCACCTACGAATTCCGTAGCGTCAACCCTGCCGAAGGCGAAGATGGCGGTCAGCCCGGTGGTAACATCCGCGTCGGCTTCCTGTTCAATCCAGAGCGCGTTAGCTTTGTGGAACGTCCCGGCGGCAGCGCTACAACCAACACTACTGTCGTTGACGGTGCCCCCTCGGCTAGCCCCGGACGCTTGCTGGATCCTGACCTGACAGACGGCGATGCCTTTGCCAACAGCCGTAAGCCGCTGGTGGGCGAGTTCGAGTTTCAGGGCAATCGGGTGATTGTCGTGGGCAACCACTTCAACTCGAAGGGCGGCGACCAGCCGCTGTTTGGTCGCTTCCAGCCGCCAACCTTGACCTCCGAAACCCAGCGCAGCCAGCAGGCGCAGATTGTGCGTCAGTTTGTGGATGACCTGCTAGGCGCTGACCCTAACGCGAACGTGATCGTGGCGGGTGACCTAAACGACTTCCAGTTCTCAAATCCGCTGGATATCCTAACCCAGGGCGGCGCGCTTTCAAACCTGTACGATCTGCTGCCCGCCGCCGAGCAGTACAGCTACAACTTTGAGGGCAATGCCCAAGTGTTGGATCACATTCTGGTCAGCCCCAATTTGCAGCCGCTGGCCGAATTTGACGTGGTGCATATCAACTCCGAGTTCGCTCGGCAGGATAGCGACCACGATCCATTGGTGGCACGCTTCCGGTTTGAAATGGCCATGACGCAGGTTCAGCCAGCCGGATTCTAGATACGGGTTCACTCTGGATATAGAAAGCAGGGAGGTCAAGCTCCTCTGGGTTGCTCTCCCTGCAAAAATCTCCGCATCAACTCGTCTAGCAAAAGCAGTTCAATCCTCTAGAGGGTCATCTGGAAGGGGCATCTGGCAAGGGGCATCTGGCAAGTAGCTTTGTAGATAGGTCAACATCAACCGCTTGGTTTCTGCCACGAGCTGCTGACGAAAAGCAGGCTCTTGGCTCAGCGCTAGCCACAGCAAGGTTCCCACTGCTTTTACCACGACAAAAGCAATTGCCTCAGGGTGGGTCTGCTGAGATGCATCGCGGCGCAGCAGAAAAGCGGATAGCTCTTGAATGAACTGGGCATCAGCGGCAGCTTCAATCGTCTCTAATTCTGGAATCCTGCCCTGTACCTGCATAAAAATGGCGTGATAGCCGGGATGTTCTTTAAAAAACTGATTGGTCAAATCAATCATTTGATCCACATAGTCACTGAGCGGAAGCTGTAGCGCTTCATCAGTCTGTAGCGCCTCGAAGCGTTGGTGCAGTAGCGCCACATAGCGCCTTGCCAAAGCCTGCACAATGGCTGCCTTATCTGGGAAAAACTGGTAGAGTGAGCCGATTGGCACGTTCGCGCGAGCTGCAATCGCATTCGTAGTGGTGACAGTAAATCCTTCTTCAATAAACAGCTGTTCGGCTGCATCTAAGATTTGGTGCACCCGCTTTTGACTCCGCAGCTGTCGTGGCTGGCGGCGCATCCCAACAGGTTTCGATGAATCTTCAGCCATTGCCTAAAAACATCAGAACTTCTGCCCCACGTAGATCGAGCGGACTTCACCATTGCGCCGCACAATCGCTTCCTGATTGCTGATCGATACCAGCGTCCAGCCGCTAGAGCCAACCTGCTCGCCCACCTCAATTCGCTTAGGCGTCCCATTCACCTCAAACAGCGCCGCCGACCGCTCGCCCAGCTCCAGCACGCCAATCAGCGTGTGGCTTGTTTCCGCGCCGATGTTGGGCACCGCTGCAACCGACGGACTCGCCGGACGCACCGAGGGTAAGGGCTGAGTTTGAGCCGGTCTTTGCGCCGACCGTGGAGCGGGCTGTGAGGCCGCTGGAGCAGTTGGTGCAGTGGGCACAGTGGGCTGCACGGGCGCTATCGCCGACGGATAGACCGGCACATAGACACGCTCTATGACGCTGGGTGCGGGGCTGGCGGTAGCATCTGGCGAGGGCGGCGGCAGCTCTGCCTGGCGCGATAGCCGCTCTAGAGACTGCTGCAAATAGCCTAGGAAATCTGCATGTTCAGGCTGGCTATCCAGCTGGCTCGCCTGACTGGCAGACTGGCTGGCAGACTGGCTGGCAGCTGGTTCAGTCCCGTTGACCAGCTCGACTGGAGCCGGACGGTACTTCTCCAGCAGCGCCAGCCACATCCCCGACACCTGAGTTCGGTGCAAAAAACTCAGCAGCCCCAAACTCAGCAGCAGCGAGCCACAGAGCGTCACCAGCCAAGCGCTGCCCCCTGGCTCGGCAGGAGTTACCGGGTCAGAGACCTCAGGCTCTGGCGCTGCGGGTGGCTGCTCAATTTCTGGCTCCAAAGACGGCACCAGATCGCGGGGCGAGAGCTTGGGAGCAAGCGAAGAAAACTGCGCCCCAAACGGTGAAGCGAGCAGCGCTTCCAGGGTTGCCCCTCGTCCCATTCCCTCGCCAGCCGCCGCAAATTCCTCTGACTTTCCTGCCTCTGGCTTTCCTGCCTCAGTCGTCGGCTCCAACACCACCCCCCGCTCTAGCATCCGATCTACATCTGCAAACAGCAGCCCCATCAGGCTAGTGGCGCTGTGAGTCATTTGGTCAGTCGTAATCGGCTGACTCAAATCAAAGCGCAGGTCAGATATGGAAGCGGCGGCTTGAGGCTCGACTTGATCCCCGGCCTGATTTGTGGCTGATCGCTCAGTCAATTCCAGCTGATCGGTCTGGGACGGATAGGTGACGGATTGAGACATGGCGGCTAAATCGCGGTTCAACGCATGGGTGAGTGGCATGATAGCGCAGGTTGCCAGCTTGGATACCACAGATGGCAAAGTTTTTTAGAGCGGCTTGAGCGCCTCTAGCTCTGCCTGAAGCTGAGCAATGGCGGCATACTCACCGCGAAACTTCTCTAGCAGCTTGCCATAGACTGGCAGAATCTTCTGGTAAATAGCCACCGGCTGCGGCTGCGGCTGATGCTGGTAGGTTGCGCCCAGCATCGCCGGATCAACCGTGAGCGAATCGAGCTGCTCCAGCGCATACAGCCCCAGGATTGCCGCTCCCAGACAGGCGCTCTCATACTGCGCCGGAATCGTAATCGGCTGATTGAAAACATCGGCCATCATTTGCCGCCAGAAGGCCGAACGCGCAAAGCCGCCCGTCGCCTGAATCTGCTGCGTTGCTCCGGCAAAGTCCTGGAGGGCTTGCAGTACAATCTGCATGTTGAACAACACGCCTTCCAGCACTGCCCGCACCAGATGCGCCCTGCCGTGATTGAGCGTCAGACCAAAAAACGAGCCGCGCGCATTAGCATCCCAGAGCGGCGACCGTTCGCCCAGCAAATAAGGATGAAATAGCAGTCCATCTGCGCCTGCTGGCACGGCTGCGGCTAGCTGCATCAGCGGCTCATAGGACGGGATCTCATCGAGATCGGCTGGGTCGGGTTGGGCAACTTGATCGCGAATCCAGCGCAGAGCAATGCCGCCGTTATTCACCGCGCCGCCCACGACCCAGTGCTGGTCGGTCAGGGCGTAGCAAAACAGTCGAGACTGCGGATCGCTGACGGGCTGATTGACCACGGCTCGAATTGCGCCGCTCGTGCCGATGGTGACGGCCACCTGGCCGGGTGAAACCGCGCCTAAACCCAGATTCGACAGAGTGCCATCGCTGGCCCCAATCACCACGGGCGTATTGGGCAAAAGCCCCATTTGACTGGCCAAATTGGCCTTCATGCCAGACAAAATCTGCGTCGTAGGCACGGGTGTTGAGAGCTGCTCTGCTCGGATGCCAGCGACCTCTAGCGCACCGCTGTCCCAGGTGAGGCGAGCGAGATTGAACAGACCTGTGGCGGAGGCAATCGAATAGTCAACCCAGTACTGCCCGAACATCTGGTAAGTCACATATTCTTTGATTGAAATGAAGTGAGCGGCAGCTTGAAAAATCTGCGGCTGTTCCTGTCGTAGCCAGATCAGCTTCACCAGCGGTGACATCGGATGAATTGGCGTACCAGTGCGGCGATAGATTTCTAAGCCGCCAGCCAGCTTCAGCTGCTCAGCCCAGCCTGCCGCCCGATTGTCAGCCCAGGTGATGCTAGGCGTGAGCAAGCTGCCATCTGCCGCTACTGCAATCAAGCTGTGCATAGCGCTACTTAACGCTAGGCCAATCACAGCTTTGGGATCAACCTGACTCTCTGCCATCACCTGCCGCACCGTATTCAGCACCGCTGCAAAAATCTGGGGCGGGTCTTGAACGGCAGCGTTAGGAGTCGGGCTATGCAGCGGATATTCAATCAGCGCCTTGCTGAGCGCCGCACCGTTTTGGGAAAACAGCACTGACTTGGTGCCGGTTGTGCCAATATCAATGCCGATGATGTAAGGCTGGGGCATGAGCTGTGGCGGCTAAGCGCGGTAAAGAATTCAGGCAAAAATTCAGGCAGAAATCAGGCAGTCAAGACTTAGAGAAACCAGCTGAGTACAAACACAACGCCAAACCCAACTAAGCCTACGATTGTCTCCATCACCGTCCAAGAGCGCAAGGTTTCCTTCTCGCTCATGCCCAAATAGCGCCCGACCAGCCAGAAGCCTGAGTCATTCACATGCGACAGCACGGTTGCCCCAGCCGCAATCGCAATCGTGATGGCCCCCACCAGCGGAGCCGAGTAGCTACCTGTCTGAATTACGGGCGCAATCAAGCCTGCCGCCGTCACCATCGACACAGTGGCTGAGCCTTGACTGACCCGCACTGCGACCGCGATCAAGAACGCTAGCAGAATTACAGGCAGATTTGAAGCAGACAGGGTTTCGGCCAAGGCTTTCCCCACGCCCGTTGTGACTAGCACTCTGCCAAATACGCCCCCTGCGCCCGTCACCAGAATGATTAAGCCAACTGGCTCAAAAGACTTAGTGGTAATCCGCTGAATATCGCTGAGAGAGTAGCCGCGCAGGGTCCCTAAAAAATAGAACGACAGCAACGTGGCAATTGTCAAAGCGGTAAAAGGATGACCAATAAAACTCATCCAGTTGCGAACCGGATTTCCCTCCGGCAATACTACGCCTAGCGCAGTATTGAACAAGATCATCACCAGCGGAATCAAAATGATTGTCACGACCATGCCAAAGCTTGGCAGCTCTTTTGCGGGCTGAACGAACGCATCTTTGCCCAGCTTTGGGTCGTCTGAGACAATTGCCAGCGATTCAGCCAGCGAAGCCTCCATTTGCGCAGGCACATCTAGGTGAATTCGCTTGCCAATATATTTACCGAACAGCACGCCGCCAACGGCCAGAGCCGGAATACCCGCCAAAATGCCCAATAAAATCACCCAGCCCAAATCTGCACCCAACAAGGCCGCAACCGCAACCGGGCCAGGAGTTGGCGGAATAAAGCTATGCCCGACTGCCAGCCCAGCCACCAGCGGAATCGCATAGTAGAGCAATGACCGACCCGTGCGCCGCCCCAAGCTATAAACCAGCGGGATGCAAATAATCAGGCCAACGTCAAAAAAGACCGGTATGGCGATTGCCAATCCGGCCAGTCCCAGTGCCCACTGGGCGTTTACCTCCCCAAATTTTCGCACCAGCGTACTGGCAATCTGCTCTGCGCCACCTGAGACTTGCAGCAGTTCGCCAAACATTGCGCCCAGCCCAATGACTATGGCAATATAGCCTAGCGTTGACCCCATGCCCTCTCGGATAGTATCGGCAATTTCGGCGGGCGGGATGCCGCCAATTACGGCAATAAACAGGCTGGCAATCAGCAGCGCAATAAATGCCTGCAATCGCACAAAAATTACCAGAAATAATAGAAGCGCAATTCCTAAAACTGCGATAAACAGCAGCGAAACGGTAGACATATTTGACTTTATAAACCTCAACGTATCGAGCCCAACGAGCAGCGTTCATCAAAAATTTAGACTAAAAATTTAGAGAGAAACTCAAGCTCTATGAGTTAGTGTAGAGCGATACAAAACGTCGATATGTCTTCCCTGGGCATGAGCTTGGCGATGAATGCAGCCTAACTTTAGGTAGAGCGTACCAGGTAGAGCGCACCTGTTGCCTGCCTGTCACCAGTTCATGTCACTAACCTAAAAACTGGCAAAGAGCTGCTAAACAGCTGGCGCTAGCCCATTGGCTTCAATAATCTAGGCGTTTGGGTAGCCAGAAGTCGCGCTAGAAGTTTAAAATCTGTTACATGACAAAACGAATTTTTCAGATTGGCCTAATCATAATTTTGCCAATTGTGCTGCTGTTGGGATTTTTCAGTGCCCCAGCGACTGCCTTCACCGAAGAGCAGCAGCTATTCAGCGAAGTTTGGCGAATTGTCGATCGCGCTTACGTTGATGAAACCTTCAACCAGCAGAACTGGTGGATCGTGCGGCAAAAAGCCCTCCAGCAGCCGCTCACTGACCGCGAGCAGACCTATAGGGCTATTCAAGAGATGCTGGCAACGCTGGATGACCCCTTCACGCGGTTCATGCGTCCCGACCAGTACCGTAGTCTCCAGACCAATACCTCCGGCGAGCTGACGGGTGTGGGGTTACAGATTACCCAAGAAGGCTCCGTCGGCGAACTGCGGGTGATTGCCCCGATCGAAGGCTCCCCGGCAGAGCAGGCAGGCATCAAGCCCCGCGACCGGATCGTTAAGATCAACGGCATCTCTACCGCCAGTCTGACGCTCGACGAGGCCGCTGAGCGGATGCGAGGCAAAATTGGCACTCAGGTCACTCTGACTGTCGTGGGCGATGGCGAAGCGCCGAATCAGGGGCGCGACATTACCGTCACCCGCAATCGCATCGCCCTCAATCCGGTCTACTCCGAGCTGCATCAGCAGAATGGACTCAACATCGGCTATATCCGGCTGGGACAGTTCAACGCCAACGCCACAGCAGAAGTCGCTGGCGCAATCCGCAAGCTCGAAGCCGAGGATGCCAACGCCTATATTTTGGATCTCCGCAGCAATCCGGGCGGGCTGTTACAGTCTGGAATTGAGGTGGCTCGCCTCTGGCTAGATGAGGGCACAATCGTCTACACCGTCAACCGCAACGGTATTCAGGATAGCTTTTCGGCCTTAGGACAGGCGCTGACCTCAGACCCGCTTGTCGTGCTGGTGAATCAGGGCAGCGCCAGCGCCAGCGAGATTTTGGCCGGAGCGCTGCAAGATAACGGTAGGGCACAGCTGGTGGGCGAGCGCACCTTCGGTAAGGGCTTAATCCAGTCCTTGTTTAGCCTCTCTGATGGCTCAGGGCTAGCTGTGACCATCGCCAAGTACGAAACCCCTAACCACAGCGACATCAATAAGCTGGGCATCTCGCCGGATCTCACGGTGCCGATTGACCTGCCGATCAGCCGCGATCAGGTGGCCAGCGCCGCCGATCCGCAGTATCAGGCCGCGCTCGACCTGCTGAGCCGCACTGCCACTGCTGCACTGCCATCGTCGCAGGAGCAGTCGCAGGAGCAGTCGCAAGAGATTCGGTCAGAGGAGATTCGGTGACAGCTGAGGCAGGCCAGCGCTCAGGACGCACCTACCACGACCCGCTGCATGGGGCCATTGCCCTGGATCGCGATGATCCCGTGGAGGCGCTGTTAATTCAGCTGATCGACCAGCCCGCCTTTCAGCGACTGCGACGCATCCGGCAGCTTGGCCCTGCTAGCCTCACCTTTCACGGAGCTGAAGCCTCGCGGTTTACGCATTCGCTGGGCGTGATGGCGGTGGCACGTCGCGCCTTTGACCAGCTTGAAGCCCATCATCCAGAACTCTTGCCATATCGGGCGGCAGTGCTCTGTGGCGCTCTGCTGCATGATGTTGGGCATGGGCCGTTTAGCCATACCTGCGAAGAAATTTTTGGCTGCGAGCATGAGCGTTGGACAGCGCGAATTCTGCAAGAGTCAGTCGCTATCCGCAGCCTGCTCGATGCCTATGATCCGGGGCTGTTGGGCGAACTGCGGCAGATCTACCACAAGCAGCATCCGCTGCCCTGCATCTGGCAACTCGTCTCTAGCCAGCTCGACTGCGACCGACTGGACTACCTGATGCGCGACAGCTATTTTACCGGCATCTCCTATGGCCGGCTCGATCTCGACCGGATTTTGCTGGCGCTGCGGTTTGACCCAGAGACGCAGCAGCTTTTGGTGGCGCGCAAAGGCATGGCGGCCATTGAGCATTATCTAATCGTCCGCTACTTTATGTACGCCCAGGTCTACAACCATCCCAAAAATATTGCGGCGACCTGGGTGCTGTCTCATGCCTTCAAGCGGGCTCGAGAATTGGCCGATCAAATTTGGGCTGATCAGACGATGCGAGCCTGGCTCTCGCAAGACTGCAATCACCTGCGGCTGGAGGATTACCTCAACGCAGATGACGGTGTATTTCTCTACCACTTGCAGCGCTGGCGCTCACATCCTGACCCGGTGCTGGCCGATCTCTGCCGCCGCTTCATCGACCGCGATCTACTCAAGAGCCGCGAGATCAGCGCCCTCTCCCCCGATCAGCAGCAGGATCTTCTGCATACCGTCCAGGCCGAGCTAGAGCAGCAGGGACTAGAGGCGGCCTACTATGCCGGACTGCGAACCACTCAGAGCAGCGGCTATACGCTTTACCAGCAGGGGATTCAGCTCAAAACCGACTCCGGGCTGCGCGAAATCAGCGAGCTATCGCCGCTGGTGCAAACGCTGAGTCAGCCCGGACAGCGGGTTTGGTTAATCTACCCTCGGCAGATAGAGGCGGCTGTTTTGGGCGGCTTGTAGTTTAACCAACCTATTTAACCAACCTATTTAACCAACCTATTTAACCAACCTATTTAACCAAACCTAGATGAAATAATCAGTCACACGCAGCCCGCCTTTTCTGGCATCGCCGGGCTTGAACTGAATTCCGGTTACATCTACCAGCAGGTCGTTGGTTGCCGAAAAAGCAGCCTTGCTGTCATTCACGGATAGGAATGTGCGGCTGCCCAAGCGGAAGAAAACGGCCTCGTTCGCCTTCAGCGCCTGATCACCGCGCCGCTGCTGGTTCTTGTCAGCATAGGCAGATTTGGCTGCTTTTCTCAAACTGCCTTTTTCTCTGCCTGCATTGAACAGTCGCTTGGGGCGCTCGATGGTGCCCAGATTATTGTCAAAGTCCAGCCCAAACCGATCGCCCTCGGCAAAGCTGAAGTCGGTGATTCTGTCGAGGTTTCTGAGCGTCGAGTCTCGCAGCGCTTCCGCTTTGCTGCTGCCGCTGAAGTAGAAGCGATCGGCATCTGTACCGCCCGAAACGGTGTCGGCTCCCTTCCCGCCCACGATGATGTCATTGCCTGCCTGCCCAGTCACAACGTCATTACCGCCGCCAGTTCTGATGATGTCGTTACCAGAGCCGCCGACGGGCTGATCGACAGTTGGGTCATCGTTGGAGTTATCTACAATTAGGCTGGCGACCAGGTTGGCTGCAATGATATTGCCGCTCGCGTCTTTGACGCTGACATTACCCACCTCATGAATGTTAGTGTTGCCGCCAGTCGAGGCTGCAAATCCAAACCGGAAGGTGGCAGGCAAAGCACCGTTGCCTGCGCCCACCACGTTCAGGCCGAGCAACGTCTCGCCGGGATCGGTAAACAGCCCGTTCTGGTTGATATCCAGGCTAACCTGCAAATCGCCTGCTGGACTCAGATTCACCTGAGCGGTGCGCTTGGAGTTAGCCTGTGTAGCGGCTGGGTCAGGATTATCAAGTGGGATCGGCGAGAGCACGTTACCCAGAAAAGCGTAGCTAGTAGCCTCACTGCCGCGCACTGTGATCGAGTTTGGCATTCTAAAAGCTGTACCGCCCGCTTTACCGTCTGATCCGGTTGCGAAATTACCAAACTCATCAAAGCCAATGCCGAGATAGCCACCAGCAATACCGGGTGTCACAGTTGTCTCGGTTTGAGCTGGAGCATAGCCCAGCGAACCGCCAAAGCCCCCAGCGCGGGTGAGCGGTTGCGTGCCGTCCACCAAGAAGAAGCTGAGACCATCGCCGCCCGTGCCGCCATAGGAATAGAAGTCAAATGTGACTGAGATCCCAGCCGCAGAAGGGATGGTCGCAAACGCTGTGCCAGCGCTGTTTGCAAAGGGCAAAAAGGCTGATTGGCTGAAGTCTGCATTGGTGAGTCTGGAAATTTCTGATGACATGGTTTGTGAGTGGTTCTCGATTAAACAACAGGGACTGTGAGGTCAGGCGGCATTCAGTGAACCAGCAACATTGCCTCAGCTCCAGCTGAGTTTCTAAGGTTCACGTTTGAATTTGAGCCAAATTTGAGCGCTTAAGTCAATCCAGCAGCCAGTCGGAGGATTCAGATCTAGGGCTATGGCACTGACCGCTAAGAGAGCCTGAGACTCTGAGTGATCGGCCATGACCGTCATCAAGACAGCCCTGAACTGTTGAGTACTCCAGTGACCTCTCGCGAAATGCTCCGACCGCTGCGGGCTTCTCTAAGAGTTTCCATTAAGATGTGCTCAATTTAGCTAGATTTACTTAGGGATTTACTTAAGATTTACTAGACAAATTCTTGAATAAACCCCTGATGAAGATTTTCAGGAGATTCGTGATTCTAAGTCACTGCACTCAGCTGCCAACTCCGCTATACGTCTGGATTTTCGACCTGAAGAGGGCGACAGTAGACTGGGGAACCAATAGAAGGCAAAGCTGATCGCAACTGGCGCAAAAGATAGGTAGAACCTAAACTGAAGCCTGCTGACGCTGATAGAGTGACCAGTACAGCCCTTTTTGCTGGATGAGGCTCTCATGCGTGCCGCGTTCGACAATCACGCCTTTTTCCATGGTCAAGATCAGGTCGGCTCGCTTCAGAGGCGCAAAGCGGTGAGCAATTAGAAACATGGTGCGGCCTTTGCCAATCCGCTTCAGGTTTTCTAGCACCTGCTGCTCGGTTTCAGCATCAAGATGGCTCGTGGCCTCATCTAGAATCAGAATCGGCGCATCTGACAAAAACAGTCGAGCTAGCGTAATTCGCTGCCGCTGCCCGCCAGAGAGCGAGGTGCCGCGCTCGCCAACGTTGGTTTCGTAGCCGTCTGGCAGATCGCAGATAAAGTCATGCGCCACTGCCATCCGTGCCGCCTCAATCACCTGCTCAGCGCTGACTTCCGGGTTGCCCAGCATAATATTTTCTAGGACGCTGCCGTTGAACAGAAAGTCCTCTTGCAGCACGACCGAAATCTGAGGACGCAGCGAGGCCAAATCCGCGCTCTTGATGTCAAAGCCGTCAATCAAAATGCGGCCAGACTCAGCCTGATAGAGCCGCTGGATCAGCTTGGAGAGCGTGCTTTTGCCAGAGCCGCTGCGCCCGACAATCCCCACGAACTGACCGGGCTGCGCCTCAAACGAAACGCCGCGCAAGATCGGCTCCTGCTCTTCCTTATAGCGGAAGAAAATCTGGTCAAAGCTGACCTGGCCTTTCAAGAGCGGCAAAGTCAGCCCTGTACCGGGCTCGGCTTCGGGTGCAACGTTGAGAATATCGCCAATCCGGTCGACGGCGAGCAGCACCTCTTGCAGGGTTTGCCAGAGCTGGATTAAACGCAATAATGGCCCGGTAACATGCCCAGAGAGCATTTGAAACGCCACCAGCTGGCCAATAGTTAGATCTTGTTTAATTACCAGCTGTGCCCCAAACCAGAGAATCAGCAGTGCCGAGAGACTCGTCAGAAAATCGCCGATATGGTTGCTGATGTTACCCGTAGTCGATGCTTTGAAGCCAGTTCGCACAAACCGAGCGTATAGCCCTTCCCAGCGATCGCGCGAGGCTTTTTCAGCGGCGTGAGCTTTGATGGAGTGAATCCCGGTGATCGTTTCGACCAAAAACGACTGGCTGTCGGCGCTGCGGTTGAAGGTTTCGTTGAGCCAGTAGCGCAGGACGGGCGTAGCGCAGAGCGTCAGGATGGCAAACAGCGGAATCACCGCCATCGCCACGCCCGTCAGCTTCGGACTGTAGTAGAACATCATCCCCAAATAGACCACCGAGAAGATGCTGTCGAGCACCACGGTCAGGGCTGTGCCGGTGAGAAACTGGCGGATTTCTTCTAGCTCCTGCACCCGCGCCACCGTGTCGCCCACCCGCCGTGCTTCAAAATACGACAAAGGCAGCCGCAGCAGATGCCGAAACAGCTGAGCCGAGAGCGCCAGATCGAGGCGGTTGGTGGTGTGAGTAAAGATAAACATCCGCAGGATGCCGAGGAATGCCTCGAAAATTGCCGCCGCAATCAGCGCAAAGGCCATCACGTCTAGCGTCGAGAGGCTACCCTGCACCATCACCTTGTCGATGATTACCTGAGTAATAATCGGGCCGGTCAAGCCCAAGATCTGAAGCGTCAGAGAGGCCAGCAGCACCTCGCCCAGCAGATAGCGAAACTTCCAGACGGCAGGCAAAAACCAGCTGAGGTTAAATTTTTCCTGCTTGTGAACCAGTTCTACCTGCCAGAGTATGCCTGCCCAGCCCGCCTGCACCATCTGACGCGGCAGGGTTTCGCAGGTCTGAGCGGGATTCATCGGGTCAGCCACAATGAGCCGATCGCCCCGCACTCCGTAGGCTACCACCCAGTGATCCGGCTGCTGCCACTGCATCAGCACGGGAAAGGTGCTTTGTTTCAGATCGCGCCAGTCGCTCAGCAGCAGTCGTCGCATCTGCATTCCGGCCTTTTCACCCGCCGTCACTAGGTCTTTGGGGCGCTGCCCGCGCACTTGCCTCTGCATCCAGTCTTGCTGGACAGGGGAGCCAAGATGCTGCGCCAGCATGGTGAGACAGGCGGCAGCAGTATTCAAGCCAGAGACAAACGGATAGCCCGTGACAGGCAGCGGCGCATCAGAGAAATCAGGCTGGTAGCGCAGCCGTAAGGTCGCCCAAAACTGCTGAATTTCGATGCCGCTGAATTCTTGCCAGAGGGCGGTCGTCCATTCCACTACGACAACCTCTTTGCTGGCAGTCCGCGCCTTCCACTGGTCAGAGAGTTCGAGCAGATCGCCAAACCAGTCTCCCGGCTTCAGCAGGGTTGGCTTGCCGACGCTAGGCACTAGCCGCACGTTGCCGGAAAGGATTAGAAACTGCCGCTCAGGCGTATCCAATGCGTCAGTTGACCAGATTACCTCACCTAGGCCGTGGCTCCGAGGCTTAGCCTGATCTTGGAGCTGCACCTGCTGAGCCGCGCTGAGCCAGCCTAAAGGCGGGTTGTCCCAGACAACATTAGCAAGCAGATCGTGGGTAATCATAGATTCACCTGGGGTAATGCAATGCGGTTAGGGGGCGAGACAGCATTGGAATAGCAGAGTCGGCGCAGGCAGCTAGTCGTTGACCTGGAGCTTGATCGGGATAGCCTGCATTTTTTCAGCAAGCCACTGCTCAAACACCTCATCTTCCAAACTCTGCTTGATCTGCGGATCATCGAGCGTCGCTGGCAGCATTGCCTCAATCCGAAATAGCCCCCAGCGCTCTTCCATCCCGATTGGCCCCACCACGGCACCTGCTGCGGCCAGATCAATGGCGGCTCTGAGCAGGTCGGGCATGGAGCCGCGACTCACAGGCCCGACCATGCCGTTCATAATTTTGTCGTCGGTCAGCGAATATTCGCGAGCCAGCTGCTCAAAGGACGCACCTTCCTGCAGCTGCGTGTTCAGCTCCTCCGCCAGCTCTTTCTCAGCGACGATAATCCGCGATAGGATCACCCGATCGAGATGCACCTTCCGCTCAATAAAATATTCTGGCAGCTTAGCGGCGGCCACATCTTCTTTCAGCTTCTTCAGCTTAAAGTTGCCCGCGACCTGATTGTGAAACGCCTCGTAGCTCAGGCCGTTTTTGGTGAGCCAGTCTTGAAACTGGGCTGGCTCAGTCAGCTGATTGGTGAGTCGAAAATCGACGACAGCTTGCTCAACAACCGCCGGGTTGACGCTGCTGTCCTGGAGTTCGCGCTCCAGAACATATTGCCGCACAATATCCCCCAAAAAAGCGTCGAGCTTGCGGGTTGCCTGCAGGTAGTTCAAAATCTGCCCTGCGGAAACCGGCTGTTCGTCTAAGTACAAGAAAGGTTCAGCCACCATGAATTCACAGAGTCCCCACCGACTTTAGCATCCTAATTATGCCCAACCTACCCAACGCTGGGGCAAAATTTCATAGGATTACTAGAATTATCCCCGCAAAATCACGCGCTTGAAGCGGGCGATGGATGTTGGCGCTTGTAATTCAATTTGTAAAGGCCGCTCATAATCCGGCAGATTGTGATCCCAATTGCTCGTAAAATAATTGGGACTGAATGCTTGGCTCTATGCTGCTTTGGGAGGAATCATGACTCATCGCCCGATCGTCCTTGGCATTGTTGGCGACAGTGCTGCTGGTAAAACGACCCTGACCAAAGGGATTGCTCAGGTGTTGGGCGAAGGGAACGTGACCACCATCTGCACCGATGACTATCACCGCTATGATCGCAAGCAGCGGGCGGAGACGGGGATTTCGGCTCTGCATCCCGACTGTAACTACCTAGATATTATTCAGCAGCACCTGGCGCTGTTGCGAACCGGACAGCCAATTCTCAAGCCGATCTACAATCACACCTCTGGCATGTTCGATCCGCCAGAATATATTGAGCCAAGGCGCTTTGTGATTGTCGAGGGGCTATTGGGCTATTCGACCAGGGGAATGCGAGACAGCTACGACGTGAAGGTTTATTTGGCTCCGCCCGAAGCGCTGCGTACAGCCTGGAAGGTGAAGCGCGACACCCGTAAGCGTGGCTACACCGAGGCCGAAGTGCTGGAGCAGATGAAAAAGCGCGAATATGATTCGGAGCATTTCATTCGCCCTCAGCGCCAGTGGTCAGATGTGATTGTCACGTTTTATCCGCCCAACGGTGGCTCTGGCAAAGACGATCTGCTGCTGAATGCCCGTCTGGTGCTGCGCCCAACGATTCCACATCCTGACTTAACCGATATTCTGGGTGCCAACGGCAATCACCTGGGCAACGCCATCCGGTTGGAGCTAGACCGCGATATGGGTAAGCCGGTTGACGTGCTGGAGATTGACGGGCAGGCGACGAGCGAACAGGTGAAGACGCTAGAGCGCGTCCTCTGCAACGAAGTGCCTTATCTGGGCAAGTTTTGCAGTCTGGAAGGCAATCAGGATGTGGGCAAGGTGATTGGCACAACGGGCGAGGTGCTGCAAAGCTATCCGCTGGCGCTGACCCAGCTTTTGATTACGTACCATATTCTCAAGGCAGTCAATGTGGTAGCTGGCTAAGCGCTCACCGGCATGCTCAGCTAAACGCTCGTCTCAAAAATACTCTTCCACCCAGGACAGATCGCGAGCCATAAACCGCCTGATCACATCTGGGGCAAACAGGACGCGAAAGCCGCCATAGAGCGATCCGTCCCAGAAATTGCGCTCCGCATAAAACCACTGCCAGCTCTTGCTGATTTCCCAGTGATGCCCCAGCAGCTCAGGTTCCTCGGCGAATCGGCAGGGGTTCTCGCGGTAGTGGCAGACGAGCGGACATTCCGGCAAGGTTTCTAAAACAGCTTGCATTCCCCAGGCTGAGGTCTGGACGCGCAGCACCTGCGCTAGCGAAAACTCACCGCCTTCAATGTACAGGCAGCGTCGCCCCGCATAGATGCCTAGATCGAGGATTAAGTTGGCCTGACGAAACTGCGTCATATGGGATGCGTTTACATTTTTTATATTAAACAGCTACTCAGCTAAGAAATCAGGAATTAAAAAAGCCCCCGTCGAAACGGGAGCTTCCACTAAGTTAAAGCTTCAGACCTAGACCGCAACTAGTCAAGATCGGGCATTGCCAACACTGGTTCTGACTCACGATCGATGCCTCTTTCAAAACCAGCCGCAGCCGCACGAGCGCGTCCAGCATGCCAGAGGTGACCGATCAAGAAGAAGAAGCCTAGAACAAAGTGCGAAGTTGACAGCCAAGCTCGTGGCGAGACAAAGTTAACCGAGTTAATCTCGGTCGCCACACCGCCCACCGAGTTGAGCGAACCCAACGGCGCATGGGTCATATACTCAGCGGCGCGACGCGCTTGCCAAGGCTGGATATCGTTCTTGATTTTCTCAAGATCCAGACCGTTGGGACCACGCAGCGGCTCCAGCCAAGGGCCTTGGAAGTCCCAGAAGCGCATGGTTTCACCCCCAAAGATGATCTCACCCGTAGGGGAGCGCATCAAGTATTTGCCCAAGCCAGTCGGACCTTGTGAAGAGCCAACGTTAGCACCCAAGCGCTGGTCACGAATCAAGAAGGTCAGCGCCTGCGCCTGCGAAGCTTCCGGGCCAGTGGGGCCAAAGAATTCGCTGGGGTAGGCCGTGTTGTTGTACCAAACCATGCAGGAGGCGACCAGACCCATCAGGGACAGCGCACCCAGGCTGTAGGACAGATAGGCTTCACCCGACCAGATGAAGGCGCGGCGCACCCAGCCAAACGGCTGAGTCAAAATGTGCCAAACGCCGCCAGCAATGCAGATAAAACCGACCCAGATATGGCCGCCGATGATATCTTCCATGTTGTTGACGCTGACAATCCAGCCTTCGCCACCAAACGGAGACTTCAGCAAATAGCCAAAGATGATCAGCGGGTTGAGCGTTGGGTTAGTGACCACGCGCACGTCGCCGCCGCCCGGCGCCCAAGTGTCATAAACACCACCAAAGAACATCGCCTTGAACACGAGCAGAAAAGCGCCCAGACCCAGCAAAATCAGGTGATACCCAATAATGTTGGTCATTTGGTTTTTGTCTTTCCACTCGTAGCCAAAGAAGGAGGAGTACTCTTCTAGCACTTCGGGGCCGCGAATGGCGTGATAGATGCCGCCTAGACCCAGAACTGCTGAAGAAATCAGGTGAAGTACGCCCACCACAAAGTAAGGGAAGGTGTTGAGCACTTCACCGCCAGGGCCAACGCCCCACCCTAAAGTGGCCAAGTGAGGCAGCAGGATCAAGCCCTGCTCGTACATTGGCTTTTCTGGGATGAAGTGAGCCACTTCAAACAGGGTCATGGCACCCGCCCAGAAAACAATCAGTCCTGCGTGAGCCACGTGAGCGCCCAGCAGCTTACCAGATAAGTTGATTAAGCGCGCGTTGCCAGACCACCAAGCGTACCCGGTTGAGTCTTGGTCGCGTCCGCCCATCATGGCGGAACCGTTATTAGAGAGCGTTACCACGGGGAAGTACCTCTTCGGGGAATACAAGGTGTTCATGGGGCTGGTCAGCTGGCGCAAGCCAAGCACGGATGCCCTCGTTCAGCAGAATGTTCTTCGTATAGAACGTCTCAAACTCTGGATCCTCTGCCGCTCTTATCT
>JAESFP010000119.1_pt1 | contig 77207 bp, 70 predicted proteins | sample 9266181 | NCBI WGS metagenome assembly JAESFP01 (sample SAMN14502547, study PRJNA617102) | algae metagenome | isolation source: Pegethrix bostrychoides GSE-TBD4-15B and co-occurring heterotrophs from... | place: USA: Grand Staircase-escalante National Monument, Utah | collected 2006-08-15 | reverse complement strand
ATAGCGCGCAATTTTGCCCTGAATTTGTATCGCCACAATGGTTTTGAGAATATGGCTCAAGCTCAACGGCTCGCTGGCTTTGGTCTGAGCACACTCAAGTTATTATTTAGAATGAAATAACCCTGGGACATTGAGGTTAACTTAGAAATTACGGAGCAAGAAGCAATAGCAGGGACATCTAAAGAAATTATATTCTCGCGAACTGTTTATCCAAATGGAACAGCTAATTCAAGTCGGCAGGAGACTAAGAAATTAACAGTAAAAGTTGCACCGAAATCGCAGCATGTGAGTCGGTTAAGGCTCTCAGGGCAGGGAAATGATGGGCAAAATGGTGAGGCTCCAGGGGATGTTTATGTTCGTTTATTAAAGGTCAACGAAAAACAAGTTAATAAGGACAAAGGCATTAAAGCTGAATTAGACACTACCGAAGAAGCTATAGCAAGTAACATATGTATATTTCCTGCTGCTTGCTTGGCGGATGTATTTCCTGCTGTTTTAGGAGATGATGGTTCTACTGGAATCCTTCTTGCACGTATTACTGATTTTTATGATGACCTTAGTAGCATAATGCTAGTTTCGACGAAGGACGGAAGCTTCAATGAAAATTTATTAACAGGTCACACTGCCAATATAACTTCAATTATGTTTAATTCTAATGGCAAAATCTTAGCAAGTGGTAGCCGTGATGGGACAATCAGAGTTTGGGATATTGAAACAGAAAAAAGCCAACTGATTTTAGATAACCAAAGTGAAGTTACCACACTTGCTTTTAGTCCAACTAGAGATGTTATAGCTTCTGGTGATACAAATGGTTCTGTTAAACAGTGGAGTATTAAAACAGGGAAGATTCTCACTCAAAGCAAACATAAAGATTTGGTTACCAAAGTTTCTTTTAGCCCAGACGGAAAATTTTTAGCAAGTGCTTCTAGGGATGGAAACTTTATAATACAAGATGCAACTTCACTATTGCCAATTCAAAAATTAATTATTCCTGGCATGATTTCATCTGTTGCCTTTAGCCAAAATGGTCGCTATTTGGCATCTGGCACTGTCGAGAGGGGAATATTTAAAGAGTACGGTATTATTACGGTTCGACGCTTGAAAGAGGATTATTCTAGAAGCTGGGTAGTAGGAACATTTAAAGACTCCTCCGGAATCGCATCTTTGAATTTTGATCTTTCAGGAAAATATTTGGTTAGTGCAAATGTGAACGAGGTTTTCAAGATGTGGGATATCGATAGCAATCAACAGATAACTTCTCGTGAATGTAAAGCCTTTTGTATTGTTGACTTTAACTTAAACCAATTAGGAATTTATACATTAGAAGAGATTTTTGGCTCTTAAGTCTTTTATGCATGATTTGTATGAATTTACATAAGCTAATAGTGAACGTACAAAAAATTATATTGGGTCATGTAACAATATCATGCCATATAAGCTAGAAAATTTAATTCAATGCCTTAATGCAACTCAGCAATTTACAAGCGCAAGAGTTGACAGAGAACCTATATTCGGTGATGTTTTACATAAATTAAAAGCTATCTCAGAATCTTTAAATAGTAGAAGGCTAGCCATTCAAATATTTGGTCGATTTCCTCTTATAGCACAAGGTTTTTACCACAGTCTCGGTCAAAGCCAAGCGATTCAGCAAGCTTATCAACTAGAGATTTCTGAATTTTCTACAATCTCGCAATCGCCGCCGCAGAGATCTTCTCCTAAACTGACTTTGACAGCTAATGCTGAAACTGGACAGAAAGAGAGCCATTATGAACTACTTCCCAATCAAAGCATCCTAATTGGGCGTGATTTTCAAAAACTGTCGCAAGATCTTCGTAGTCAGAACGCGCAGATTATTGCTTTGCCGTCCTACATTCGCGTTTCTTCGGTTCATGCTCACATTCAAGCAGTAGCAAATCCTGGTGCTTCTGTTACACGCTGGCAAATCTGGGATTTCGGCACTAATGGAACATACATAAATGGACAGAAGATCAAAGGCTGTCAGGCGTTAAACTCAGGCGACAAAATTACTCTAGCTCATTCCACTGCTAGCAATAAAGCTCCAGAATTCGTTTTTCAATCTGCTACCTCTGCGAATGAAAATGGAGAAGTGCAGCAAAGTATGGGTGAAGTAGTTTGTTTAGTCGTTGCTCCACAACAGCTATTGACAGCAGACGAGGCGAAGTTTGTTGATATAGTCAGCAAATCTGATGTTGAGGCCTTTCTGCTCATTGTGGATACCTCCGGTTTAACCGAGCAGTTTGTTCAGAAAGTAGATGCTGATCTAAAAAACCTATATAATCAGCTTCAAACCCAGTATCCTGTGCTAGCCGAAAGTATGCTGTTAATGCATCTTGAGCTACACCCTTTCTATCAAGGGGGTTCTCAGGCTACTGTTCAGCCTGCTACACAACGGGGACTGAAGTTGATTTATGGATCTCTTATCGAGCTGGCTAGCAGTCGAAATGAAATCCTCGCAGAGCGAGTTGCCAAAGAGGTAACTGTTCAAATTACCCGAATTGAACAGTTTCTTGAACAGCAAGAAGCACTATTAGATTCAAACATTCTGCGTACACAATCCTTATTAAAAAATAAAACTCTGATTGACTGGGAAAAACACCTTCAGAAAAGCTTTAGTAGAGTCAATGAGGAAAAAGGTGACTTATTTAGTGCTGTTAACAATGAATTACGTCGTTCCAGCTCAGATTTTTCCAGCCCTATTGTTGCTGGAAGCCTGATGCAGAAAATCAAGAGCAGCATAGATGAATTTTACCCAACAGTAACTAAAGATAAAAATCAAGTTTGCATTCAACTACGGACAAGAAACAACCTGGAAATCCACGCTTTTCTATTGCAATTCTGCAAAGACCAGATTGCAGTATGGGTAAAAGAGGAGTGGAATCGAATCTCTACTCTATATGGTGGTGGCTTAGATAGCCTGATTCAAAACAGCTATGCTACTCTAAACTGCCTTCCTTCTTTAGCTTTATCAAATTCATTTAGTCATCCAGTTTCACAAATTGACATTCAGCGCAGCCTGCAAGTTTCTTTTGTAGATGTAGAAGCCTCAATGTCATTTCACGATGGTTCTACTGACTCCCTCGGCAATGTCTTAAGAATTGGAATGCAAGGTGCAGTAGTTGCAGGAATGGCAGCTTTAGGAGATCCGAGAGTAGTGATCAAGGCAGCTTCTCTCGCAGCAAGTTTGGCAAGTTTGGTTGGAAGCACACTTAGCCGTTCTCAATTACAAAATCTAAGATTAGAACAATCCGTTATTAACCTTAAGCAAAATCTTTATAACTCTTACCAAGCCATTGCTAGACATACGCTGGATCGAGTTTTGCAAGATGTTAGCATCGCTTTGGCTTTTGAAGAGAAAAAATTTAGAAAATCACTTGAGTTAATTGAAGGACAACTTTCGGCTCACCTGATTGACTTAAAAAATGTATGGGAAGGATATGGGTTGCAAAAGAATAGTTTAGTTCAAGATAGAAATGCCTTACAGCAAATCAGATACTTAATAAAAAGCGTAAGTTAACTTGCCTGTGATGCACCTCAAGGCTTCATAAATAGTTGGCTGAGTCGATATTGAGTATCTTTTAAGTTTTCACTTAATCAAGTTTAGGAGCCTTCACTATGAGCCGGTTCGGAGATGCATTTAAGAAAGCCCAAGAAGGCTTGCAGCAGGCAGCAGATGTTACTCAAGAAGCTGTTGAAGCGCCAATTAACCTTCAAGTTGAGGCAATGGAGGGAGCAGCCAAGGTTGTTCAAACTGCTGCCACTGGAGATCTTCAAGGTGCCGGGCAACAAGCTGTTCAAGCTGTTGAGGATACGGGTAAAGAAGCTATCAAGGGGCAAGCTGAGGTCGCTCATGCCGCAGGAACCGACTTAGGTACGGCAGGGCGTGTCGCTGGGGGCGTAGTTGGGGGTATTTATGGTGGTCCCGCAGGCGCTATGGCAGGTTCCGCAATGGGTGGGGCTATGGGTGATTTAGCCGAAAAAGTTGCGGATGATGAAAAAATTACTGCCGGAGACATGGGTAAAGCCGCTGGAACGGTGGTCGGAGGAACTCTGGGAGGCGCGGCAGGCGCAGCGGCGGGCGGTGAGATCGGTGAACTGACTGCACGAGCAGTAGACGGAGAAGATGTAAGCAGCAGAGATCTAGCTGGTGCAGTGGGTAAAGCGGGTGGAGCCTATGTCGGTGGTCAAGCGGGTGCAGCAACAGGTGGTCAGATCGGAGGTATAGTCGGCGACGTTATTGATGGAAAAGAAGTTGACTGGCAAGCTGTCTCTAGAGCAGCAGAGGGGATGACTAGCCAATACGTGGGACAACAACTAGGTAACCCAGAATACGGTCAACTCAGTTGGAACTTAGTGCGAGCGCTTCAGGACGGTAATATTGATCCTCATGAGAGAGATATGATTATTCAGCAAGCGAATAATCAACTGTTAGGTAACTCAGGATACGGTCAGCTTGGTAGCCGTTTAACCTTGGCACTCTCAGATGGCAAGATCGATGCTCACGAGAGAGATCTGCTGACTCAACAAGCAATTAATCAGCAGTTGGGTAACTCAGAATACAAGCAGCTAGGTGGCAAACTAGTTCAAGTACTTCAGGATGGTAAAATCGATGCTCACGAGAGAGATCTGCTGACTCAACAAGCGGTTAATCAGCAGTTAGACAAATCTGGTTATGGGCAGCTTGGCAGATCTGTCTCCAAGGCGATCGCGGATGGTCAACTAGATCCTCAAGATGGAAAAGCACTCACTCAACACATCATCAGTCAGCAACTAGGGCTTTCTGAGCATGGTCAGTTTAGTGGTTATCTGTCCCAAGCGATGGCAGATGGGAAGCTAGATATTTTAGAGCTTAACCAGGTCACTCAGGGAGTTCTTAGCACTGTTCAGCAGTTTACTGGTGTTCAGCTTGACAGTCACGAGCAAACTCTCTTTAGTAATTTATTGTCTCAAGCTCTCACAGATGGCAAACTGGATTCTCATGAAGTTGAAAGGATTACTCAACAGGTGATGGGTGATCACTTCAGTGATTTTGATATGGAACCTAGAGGATAGCAGAGTATTAAGCGGCTGTGACCGAATTCTCCAATTCATTGCCTATTTCAACCGCATCATGGCCAAGCTCTTCAAGAGGACGTATAAAGGCAAGCCTTTAGCGGCTCAGGATGGCTGGCTTATTTAAGCTGCAGTCTACTAAGTTCGACCAACTCATCTCCGCTCACCACAAAGCAGCCCAAACTTCACCAGCCCCCGCTCGTAGCCGCGACTCATCAGCCCCAGCGACAGCGCCGCCTGAATTGTCGTCCAGCCCGACTGCACCAGGCCAATCAACGCCGCAGGAGTCAGCGCCGAGTCGATCACCAGATTCCAGAAGGGTGCCACTGCCTCCGACCAGTCTGCCGTTTGGATGGCCTCAAAGCCCGTCTCCTGAGCAATCTGGGCATATTCTGGCAGCGAGATCACGTAGGGCAAGCAGTAAACCCGGTAGATTTTCTCCAAATGCTGCTGCTCATCTGGCGTTAGCGCAGGCGGCGTAGGGCGATGGCACCAGGTAATCATCAAAAACTTGCCGCCCGGTTTCAGCACCCGATAGCATTCCTGCAAAAACTGCGGCTTGTCGGGCATATGCTCGCCGCTTTCCATCGACCAAACCAGATCAAACGACTCGTCAGGGAACGGCATCGCCAGCGCGTCCGCCACCTGAAAGCTAACTCGCTGGCTCAAGTCTGCTGCTTCAGCCCGTTGAGTTGCCCGATTCGCCTGCACCGGACTCAGCGTAATTCCAGCCACGCTCGCGCTATATTTCTCGGCCAGGTACAGCGAGCTGCCGCCAATCCCGCAGCCAACATCTAGAATTTGGCCTGCGGATTGGACGTTTGCCCAGCGCAAGCATTCTTCAATTAAGTCAATCTGCGCCTGCTTGCGGTCTTTGCGCGTTTTGCCGTCTGCGCCATAGTAGCCGTGGTGCATATGCTCGCCCCAGACCTGCTCCCAAAGTCCAGAAGAAGCGTCGTAGAAGTTTTTGATTTTGTCTTGCAGCGTCAGCGTCATCAGCTCACCAAATTCTTGGAGTATCTAGCCTTATCATATCGCTCTAGGCGAAGGCGAAAACTGGAGCGGCAGATGGAGCGGCCACTGTTTACCCTTATAAAACAAGAGCTGATAAACATGCAGACCGCCGTATCGGAACGACGCCTCGAAGGACTGCAAATAGAGATACCACATTCGCATAAAGCGCTCGTCGTAGACTGGAGCCAGAGCGCTGATTTCGGCGGAATGCGCCGTGAAGTTTTGCGCCCACTGCTTTAGCGTTTCGGCATAGTGCGGCTTCAGGTTTTCAGTATGGGCAATCGGCAGCTTGGCCGCCCAGAGCGCTTGGGTTAGCTCATGAAACTGCGGCGCATAGCCACCGGGGAAAATATACTTATCCACCCAGGCTCCGTTGCGTTCGCCGCTCTGGGTAACGATTGTATGCAGTAGTCCTGTGCCGTGAGGCTTCAGCAATTCTGAAGCTTTTTGCATAAACGTATCAAAGTTGCCTTTCCCAACATGCTCAAACATGCCAATACTGACGAACTTATCGTATTGCCCTGTGACTTCTCGGTAGTCGGCAATCTCGATCTTCAGCTGATCGCTGAGACCATATTGCTCAATTCGCACCTGCGCCAGCTTGGCCTGCTCCTGGCTCAGCGTCACGCCCGTACCCGAAACGCCGTAGTGTTTGGCCGCATAGATTAGCATTCCGCCCCAGCCGCAGCCAATGTCAATCAGCGATTCTCCGGGGTGCAGCTGGAGCTTTTGGCAAATCAGGTCATATTTTTGCAGCTGCATCTGCTCTAGCGAATCGGTTTCATGGACTCGATAGCCGCAAGAGTAGGTCAGAGTCGGATCGAGGAACTGCTGATAAAAACTGTTGCCCAGATCGTAATGGTGCTGTACATTCTTGCGGCTGTTTTGGATCAGCAGGGGCAGAGTTTTGAGCCGCTGCATGATTACTTTAAGCGCTAAAGCTGGCGTGACGTTTTTGAGTGCCTCAGCATAGACATTGCTGCGATAAAACAGGCCAATTAGCTCTACCAAATTATGATTTGCTTCATCCCACCAGCCTTCCATATAGGCTTCACAAAACCCCAGCGTCCCGAAGGCTAAAATCCGGTCGTAGGTGCCGGGATGATGAATGATCAGCCGCAGATCAGGCGCGTCATGCGGTTTGCCAAAGGAATATTCTCGCCCCTCTGGATTAACCACCGTCAGCGAACCAGTTTCAATCAGGCTAAAGAGCTGATAGAGATAGCGTTCGCTTTTTGCATCCCGCTGAGGGCGCGGTGAATCGGACTGAGTGAGGCCAACCATTTGAGTGCTTCTGGATTAAAAAACTTGTTCTGGATTCTTGAGCAACTCAGTATCTTGACGATATGAGTCAATTGATACCAAGCACTCTGCCGATATATCCCACAGGATAAATTTGAAGCAGTCCGGGATATCGGCCATATGCAGCGTTTTGACATCGGTCAGCAGATGCCTATTCTGATTGTGACAAGCTTCTAGATGATAGTTCGGGATTCTTTCAGAAAGGTGATGAATATTGTGATAGCCAATGTCGGCTGAAAACCATTTGAAAACTGTGGGTAGCTCCAGATAGCTGCTGCCTTCAATTGCGCCGCGCAGGTAGTCCCAGCCCTGGGTTTTGTGGGCGTAAGAACCCTCAAAATTATGCTGCACAAAGAAAACGCAGATGAAAACTGCCGCAGAGCCAGTTAGCGTGATCGAGTAGATGCTCCAGAAAAACCCAAACCCCAGCAGATGGCTGAGAAATATCCAGCCGCCTACGACGCAAATATTGTTGAGTAGCAGATCCCAAAACTCAGCCGCCGTATACCAATTTCTTGACTTATAGGCAGAGGCGGCGGCTACAAACCCCATGCGCGGATTTCGGCTCAAGCAGGTCAGCAAATTTCTCGTCCAGCCCCAGATGCCCAAGACCAAAGCTAATCTAGGCTTAATCGCCAGGTAGAAAAAGCCGCCGGGAAAAATTACCAGCGGATGCCTCAATAGCTCATAGCGCCGCTGGCCGACCGGGCTGAGCTGGCTAAATTCACCGGTTGAGAGCAGCGCTGAAGGGCCACGATAGCGCTCCCAGTCGCCGTTGGTTTTATGGTGAAAGGCATGGCCTCTCGACCAGGGATATTGGGGAATGGCGTTGATCACACCCAGCCCAAACCCGACGATCCGATTCAGCAACCTGGAACGAAAGAGTGAATAGTGGCCGCAATCATGCATCAGCGAAAAGCAACGGACTGAAAACAGCGTGATTAGCACCAAGATCGGCGGCAGCAGCCAGAGAGAGACAGCGGCGGCTTTCACGGCCAATGCCCAGAGCAGCAGATAAGGCAATACCGTATTCAGGACTTGATAGGTCGCCCGCAGATCGCTGCTCTGCATGTAGGGAGACAGGATAAAGTCCGACTTTTTAATTGCCTTCATTAATTGCCTTCATTAAAACGCTCTTGTGAATTTAGCAACTCGCTGATGTCGTTTCGACCTGCTGCTCAAAACGTAATTTAGCTCAGTCTGAATTTGGTTCAGTCTGAACATTAGCATGGTTTAGCAAAGCGCTGCATCGGCCTGTACGTTGCAAGGCCGATGAGGTCGGGTAGGATGATGAAGGTCAGGTCAGAGCCTGCTGCTTCAGTCGCTATTCTTCTTTACTTGTGATCGCTTCCCATGACAGTCGCTCGCACGGTTTGCCTCGGCTTTATCGCCGTAATTCTGGTCGGAATGCTGCTGCTGCTGCTGCCCATCTCTCATGCCGACGGCGGCTGGGGAAACTGGCTGGTGGCGCTATTTACCTCTACTTCAGCGGTCTGCGTCACGGGGCTGGTGGTGGTGGATACCGGCAGCTACTACTCGTTTTGGGGACAGCTCTTTATCACAGCGCTGATTCAGGTCGGCGGCTTGGGCTACATGACGGCCACCACGTTTTTGCTGCTGCTGTTGGGGCGCAAATTCGGCCTACGCGACAAGGTGGCCATTCAGCAGTCGCTCGATAAGCAAGGCATGGCCGGGGCAGACCAGTTGCTCAGGTCAATTATTTCGGTGACAGCCATTCTGGAATTGAGCGGCGCGTTTGCGATGATGCCCGTTTTTATGCCGGAATATGGCGCACGTCAGGGCATCTGGATGGCAGTTTTTCACAGCATCAGCGCCTTCAACAACGCCGGATTTGGCCTGCTCCCCGATAGCCTGATTCGCTACGCCACCTCGCTGCCGATCAATATCGTGATTTCGACGCTGATTATTCTAGGCGGTATCGGCTATCAGGTGATTATGGACTGCTACCTCTGGGGACGAGATCGCTTGCAGGGACGAAGAGAACGCGCCGTCTTTTCGCTCAACTTCAAGATTGTGATCAGCACAACCATCTTCTTGCTGCTGCTGGGCACGGTCTTGATTTTTTTCGTCGAGTCGCGCAATCCCGGCACGCTAGTTGGGCTGAGCTGGCAAGATCAGCTGCTAATCTCCTGGTTTCAGTCGGTGATGCCGCGTACTGCCGGGTTTAACAGTCTCGACTACGCCCAAATGAGCGAAGTGGGGTGGTTTATCACAATCGTGCTGATGTTTATTGGCGCGAGTCCCGGCGGTACGGGGGGCGGCCTCAAAACCACGACCTTTCGGATTCTCTATGAATGCACCAAAACCGCGCTTCAGGGCAAAGACGAGGTGGTGAGCTATCAGCGCCAGATCCCGTTTCCGCTGATCTTGAAAGCGGTCGGCGTGCTGTTTGGCTCACTGGTGACGGTGCTGACGGCTTCAACCCTAATCGAGCTAGCCGATCCGGCAGTTTCGCTCCTGCAAGTTTTATTTGAAGTGGTGTCTGGATTCGCCACCGTTGGACTTTCGACCGGGATTACAGCCAGCCTGACTGTCTTTTCAAAGCTGGTGCTGATTGCCGTCATGTATGTTGGGCGAGTTGGCGTTTTGCTGCTGCTAGCGGCAGTGCTGGGCGATCCGGCTCGCAGTACGGTTAACTACCCAGAGGAAAATCTTTTGGTGGGCTAAGATCGGGCTATTCGGGCAAAATCTATCTGTCCAATCATGCTAAGTTCTGAATAGCTGATTGGCTGATCGAACCGCTGCATTGCCCAACCCAACCTACATTATTTCTTAGAGCCGCAATGGGTTTCTCTTCTCTCTCTTCCCTGAGCTTTTTCAAGAGCCTGCGGAACAACAATCGCCAGTTTGCCGTGATTGGTCTGGGACGCTTTGGCCGCGCCGTCTGTATGACGCTGCATAATTTGGGCTACGAGGTGCTGGGGATTGATTCAGACGAACGGCGCGTGGCTCAGGCGCTGAATGATGAGATTCTCTCCCATGCCCTAGCGATCGATTCGACCGACGTTAATATGCTCAAAGAAGCTGGTCTGTTTGAGTTTGACACAGCAATTGTCGCCATCGGCAACTTCGTGCAAGAGAGCGTCATCACCACGCTCAACCTCAAAGAAGGCGGCGTACCGCATGTGGTCGCCAAAGCTTCCTCTGATATTCACGGCAAGCTGCTGAAGCGCGTCGGTGCTGATCATGTGGTCTATCCAGAGCATGAAATGGGCTGCGAGTTAGCCCGCTCCCTCACCCGTCCCGGCATCCTGGAGCGCTTTGAGCTAGACCCTGATAACAGCATCGTTGAGCTTGTGGTGCCAGAAGAGTTTGACGGCAAGACTATAGCCGACCTCGATCTACGGAAGCGCTACGGACTCAACCTGCTGGCAGTCTGTCAGGAAGGCAAGTTTGAGATTAACCCAAGCCCCGTCTCACGGCTGCAAAAGGGCTGGCTGATGGTGGTAATTGGCTCCAATAAATGTATTGATCGCCTGCCGGTTTAACTCATGCCGATTTAACTTACCTACTTTTCTATGGGACGCATTGCAGTTGGCTTAATCAGCGGCACTTCCGTAGATGGCATCGACGCGGCTCTCGTTGAGCTGTCCGGCAGCAAAGCCAATCTCAAAGCCGAGTTGATCCACGGCGACACCTACGCCTACTCCCCTGACCTGCGCTCCAAAATCCTGGCGCTCTGTGCGGGTGAGCTGATTGCGATGGCTGAGCTGGCAACCCTTGATGACGCAGTTGCTCAGGCGTTCGCGGCGGCGGCGCTTCAGGTTCAGGCAGATGCCGGCATGGATGCACCTCAGGTTGATTTGATTGGCTCACACGGGCAGACGGTGTTCCATCGTCCGGCAGCCTCTGACTCTCTAGGCTATAGTCTGCAACTGGGGCGAGGGGCGCTGATTGCCAAACTCACGGGCATCACCACAATTAGCAACTTTCGAGCTGCCGATATTGCGGCTGGCGGTCAGGGTGCGCCACTGGTGCCGCCCGTCGATGCCTGCCTGCTGGGGCATCCGCAGCTCAGCCGCTGCATTCAAAATCTCGGCGGAATCGGTAACGTCGCCTATCTGCCTGCGGGCTGCGGCCTTGAGCTGCCTAGCGAGGCATCCAGCAAGCCATCATCTAGCAAAATTTTGGGCTGGGACACAGGCCCTGGCAACAGCCTGCTTGATCTGGCCGCACAGCGATTTTCTGACGGGCAGCTTCAGTTTGATCGAGATGGAGCTTGGGCGGCAACAGGCCAAATCTGCGAGCCGCTGGTGACGCAGTGGCTCCAGCAATCGTTTTTTCAAGCCTTGCCGCCTAAGTCAACTGGACGCGAGCTGTTCGGCACAGAATACCTAGATGCCTGCCTGCAAGATGCTGCGGCATATAGATTGAGCGAGGCTGATATCCTGGCCAGCCTCAGCGAACTCACAGCCCGCTCGGTCGCGGAGAGCTACGTCCAGTTTTTGCCCAGCCTGCCGGATCAAATTGCCCTCTGCGGTGGGGGAAGCCGCAACCTGTTTTTGCAGCAGCGCCTGCAAGCTAATCTGCCCAACTGCCAGATCTGCGCCACAACCGACCTGGGGCTAAACGCCGACTTCAAAGAAGCCATTGCCTTTGCGGTGCTGGCCTACTGGCGCGAGCTAGAAATTCCCGGCAACCTGCCAGCGGCTACGGGAGCTCGTCAGGCCGTGCTGTTGGGCGAGATTCATCCAGGTTAAGCCTGAGGCATCGTGCTAGCATGAATTGCGGTTGGATGGCGAAATGCGCGGGCGGCTGCGCGGGTAGACTCATGCATGGGCAATCTCATGCGCGGGCAGACTGATCAGAACAGACTGGCAAGAGCCAACTGATAAGGACTCGCAACTGTGGATCACAACTTTCTTTTAGAATCCGGGCGCTGGACGCTCCAGGGCAACTGGCTAGATCGCGATACAATGCCGACTCTGGTCAAAGGCAAGATCCTGGTGGCCTGGAGCCGTGACGACTGGTTCACAATGGTGCATAAGCTGATTTTTCCAGGCTCAGGCCGCGACGAAATTTCACTGCAATACCGAGGTCGCCTCAATGCCGGAGAACGCCAATATACTTTTGTGTTGCAGCATAGCCTGCTGGGGCGGGTGGAAGGCGAAGGCTGGATTGCGCCTGAATCGATTGTGCAGCGCTACTGGGTGTTGGGTGACCGCCAGCGACGCACCGGATTTGAGACGCTGCATAAATTTGGCGCTAACAAATACTGCCTCTCCAGCAGTATCATGGCTGGGCACTACCTGAACAGCACCATGGAAGCAATCATTGAACGTCAGCCCGACTAGGATCTATGCCTGAACCTACGCCTGAACTTGCGCCTGAACCTGCCGATTTTGCCGCCCTCGTTGATCTGCTCGCCGCTGCGCTGCAGATCCCGCTTGACCCGGAGCATCGCCCCGGCGTGATTGCCAACTTTCAGCGCAGTGCCGTAGTTGCCCAGCAGGTGATGGACTTTCCGCTGCCCGATCTCATCGAGGCCGCACCTGTTTTTGAGCCGTAGCTGACATGAGCTTTCCCATGAGCTTTAACTACGCCGAGGCTGACGCGACTGCTACCGCTGCTGCTGTGCGGGCACAGGTCATCAGCGCTGAAGCCGTGACTCAAGCCGCGCTGTCCCGCATTGCCGCTCGCGAGGCGCTCAACAGTTTTACAGCCGTGTTGGCTGAGCAAGCGCTAGCGCAAGCTAGACAAATCGACCAGCGTATCGCTCAGGGTGAAGATCCCGGAGCGCTGGCAGGCGTGCCGTTCGCGGTCAAAAATCTGTTTGATGTCGCGGGGTTGACGACGCTGGCGGGTTCTAAGATCAACCAGGACAACTCGCCCGCCTTCCAGGATGCTACAGCAATCGCCAAGTTGCGTCAGGCTGGAGCCGTGCTCATCGGGGCGCTGAACATGGACGAATATGCCTATGGCTTTGTCACTGAAAACAGCCATTACGGAGCCTGCCACAACCCGCATGACCTGAATCGGGTCACGGGCGGCTCGTCCGGCGGTTCGGCAGCAGCCGTTGCGGCAGGCTTGGTGCCGCTGACGCTGGGTTCAGATACCAATGGCTCGATTCGCGTCCCGGCTGCTTTCTGCGGAATTTTTGGCCTCAAGCCCACCTATGGCCGACTGTCGCGGGCAGGCACCTACCTGTTTTCGGGCAGCTTCGACCATGTTGGCCCCTTTGCCCGCTCAGTGCGCGATCTGGCGCTCAGCTTTGACCTGCTGCAAGGCTCAGACCCGCGTGATCCCGTCTGCACGACTCGCCCCATGCAGGCTTGCCTGCCGCAGTTGGGGCAGGGGTTAGCGGGCTTACGCATTGCGGTGGCAGACGGCTATTTTGCCAAGAGCGGCGAGCCGGAGGTGTTTGCAGCAGTCGAGCAGGTGGCGCAAGCGTTGGGAGCTACTCAGCGCGTCACCCTGCCCGCAGCGGGACTGGCGCGAGCCGCCGCCTATATTATCACCGCCAGCGAAGGCAGCAATCTGCACCTGTCGCGGGTCAAGACCAGACCCCAGGATTTTGACCCCGCAACCCGCGACCGATTTATTGCCGGAGCGCTGATTCCCGGCACCTGGTACTTGCAGGCTCAGCGATTTCGCCGCTGGTACCGCGATCAGATCCGCGAGGTTTTCCAGCAGGTCGATTTGATTTTGGCTCCGACTACGCCCTGCGTTGCACCGCTGATTGGTCAGCAAACCATGACGCTAGACGGTGTTGAGCTGCTGGTGCGCCCGAATCTGGGGCTTTACACGCAGCCGCTGTCTTTTATTGGTTTGCCCGTTATATCGGTACCGATTCAGCAGCCGGGACGCTTGCCGCTCGGCGTGCAGATCATTGCGGCTCCGTACCAGGAAGCGCTGATTTTGCGAGCGGCGGCTGAACTAGAGCAGACGGGGGTTGTGGCGGCTCCAGTCGTTAGCTGAGCTACCGGCTCGCCTTCATCCGCCAGGTGGCTGCAACGGCAGCTCCTGCTCCGGCAAACAAGCCCATGCTCATGCCCTCAACCCGTTTGGCAACTGGATTTTGGGTCAGACACTGGCTAGAGGGCGTAGCGTCGTTGAGGCACTGATTCATTTCGGCTTGGCTGGAGGTGGCACCCACCAACAGACCGGCTACACTGCACAGCGCAATTAAGAGAGGTGCGCGATCAGGTTTTTTCACCATGTTCTAACCAAAGAGGGATGTAGAGAAGCTCATAACTTCTGAATACTCTTGCCGATTTGCCAGAATTTGACCAGGGGTATTTCTACGGATTTTAGAAAGATTTTATGAAGAGTTGCCGTGTGATCTCCTAGTTTCAGCCTGGGCAAATCGGGGCAACGTGAATTCAACTACCTGCTTGAGTACAGCTCAACTCTCTGAATGGCCAACCCTATCTTGCTCTCGATTATTACCCCAACGCGGGGCAACTTTACAGATTATTGGCTAGCGCAGCTCCTGGCAATTCAAGGCGCAGTTGAATTTATCTTGGTTTATCCGCCCGAAGCAACACCTAGAGTCATTGATGATCTAAGGGTCAAAACGCTGCGTAGTCCCTATAAAGGTGAGCTGATTCAGCGCAGCACAGGGCTGGTGAATGCTTCAGGTGAGTATATGCTGGCGCTAGATGACGATGACTTTCTGCATCCGCAGGTTGCTGACTTAATTCCTAGCTACTTTGAACAATATCCAGAGAGCTGGTGCCTGCGTCTTTGTAAGCGAAAAATCCCCCAAGCCGATCAGGCGTTGATTCGGCGAGACTGGGATGCCTTGCCTCAGATCCAGCAGTTGCAGGAGGTGCGCCGTAAAGAAGCTAACCAAGCCGCAGCCGAGATTCTACAGCAGGTGCCGATTGCGCCCCTCGACAATCCGTTTAAGCTCAGCGCGCTTTGGCTGAATACCCATCGCACCGATCATCATGGCGCTCATATCGAAAATTTCAACAATATCGTCTGGAAGCGGAGCTTAGCCCAACCTGCTCTGCTAGATTTGCTGGCCAGCAGCCGGAGCGGGCACTTCACCTGGATGCCGTTTTGGAGCCTGGATCGGCTGCTGGGCTTGTTTGTGCAGGCTAAATTCTTCCAGTCAGAGCAGGTGATTGGCCACTGGCTACACGGATCAGAGCAGGTTCGCTACGTCGTCGGCGACTGGAAGGAGGAAGTCCGCACTATGTTCTGGGGAGATTTACTGCTGGCTCGGTGCTTTCCTCAATATGGCTATTTCTGGAATCTATTTTGGGATCAGCTCTGGGTTGGAGTCAAAATTTCGCTACGCCACCAGTTAAGTCGCCAGTTGAGCCGTAGACTGAACCGCAAAGCGGTTTAGCTTTGGGTGATCGCCAGACCGCGCCGATATAGCTCGCGGGCGTGATCTGTCCAGGCTCCCTGCCCCCAGTAGCGAAAGCAGCTGGTTTGCAGCAGCAGGTTGTGCAGCAGCGCGGACTGGTATTCAGGCTGACGGGTCGTGGTCAACTCAGGCTGTGCCCCATACTTTTGGTGGAAGGCGGCGCTGAGCTGACTCATCGGCTCCAGCACGTTGTCGTAGCCCTGCACCCAGCTAATATTGTTGGTCCAGGAAGCGCCGTCCATGTGGAAGCCAGAGTCAGCATGTTTTAGCTTGGCAATGATTTGCTCGACAGCGGCGGGCGTGGCGTGCCCAGGATCAATCCGGCTCCAGATTTTCTGCTGCTGCACCGCCTGACAGGTCGGGTAGTCGTCTGGCGCGAGGCCAGCTGACTGAATCAGCTCCAAATATTCGCTGCCATTGAGTGCGACTGTGCCCGTCTGATTGCCCCCGCCGTCGCGGATCTCGCGGTAGACCCGCAGCAGATCGCGCGGATATTCGTTCATCATTACGCCACCGTTTTCACCGTCGGCAATCTGGCTGACCAGCGCAGGCACAGAGACTGAGCCAATCCCCTGCCGATCCAAACCTTTGGCTTCAAAGTAGGGCTGCATTTGCGCCACCAGCTTTGTATCTGATCCCTGCGTTTTGATCAAAGCCGTGATGCTGACTGTCTCGCCAGATGTGCTGTGCGCCACCAGCCGATTCGGCAGATATTTTTGTGCTTGGGGCAAGCGTGCGCCGCTCAGCGTCTCCACTGAATCTTCCTGCACCAACAGCCAGCGGTAGCCGCAGTCTTTCAGCGCCTTGATGTACTGATAGAGCTGGTCGGGGTGATTGGGCAGATGCATTTCGGGCGGCGAGAAGCCCCGGACGCGCTGGAGTGCCTCGTAGCCAAAGATTGCGGCAAACTGGTGCTGCCAAGCTCGGATATGCAGCTTCAAATCGGGGATTGGGGTGGAAGGCACCACCGCATGGCTCCACATTGTGCCTAGCCACTCGACATGCGGCTGATACTGCGGATCGCAGGCAATTCGCTTCAGCGCATCCAGAATATCCCGGCGCTGCATTTGCTCAAACGCCCAGAGCAAGTTACCCGAATAGTCGAGCATGATGCGGGGATTGCAGCCCTCCTGCACCAGCTGAGGAATCAGCTCTCCCATGCGGCGATAGCACCCGGCAAACGGGTCGGCATTGTGGTTGTCGCCCTCGCCGGGATGCTCGTACATATATTGCAGATTGCTGATCAGCGCGCCCTGCCAGCCTGCTGGAATCGTCGGCTGGTGCATATGCAGGGCGCAGGCAAACCCGGAGCGAATATTCTCTAGCTTCAGATTAGTTTGAGGCAAAAAGACGGGCGCATCGGCAGCCATCACCTGCTGGATTTCGGCTTCCCATCCGCTGATTGGCGGCAGATCGAGCTGGGCTGTGGGCAGGCTGGTGGGCAGGCTGGTGGGCGAATGGGCAGTGACGGCGTTCATAGGTCTATCCTGCGAGCTTTGTCTAGATTGTAAGCCGGACGAGGATTCACGCTAAGATCGCAAACTTTGATTTTTCGTTGCCGACTCCCTATAATCAGCTAGAGCTGGGCGATTTTGCCCAACTCATCAGCTCATCGCTCAATAGTTAGCTCATCGCTCAATAGCGGTGTAACTGCGGCTCCTGACCGTCAGTTTCCTAAATTTCAGTGTGGATGATATTTTTTTGGAGGAACTTAAACATGCGCTCTAATATTCGTGTTGGTCTGGCTGTCTTGGGTATGGCGCTGGCTTCTGGCCTGACCTTGCCTAGCATCGCCCAAGCCGCTACCCCCATTACCGATGAATACGGCTTCACGGGCACTTCTCCAGATGGCGCCACCTGGCTGGAGTCAATCAACGAGCAGTATGGCTTCTCTGGTGAAACGCCAGTCACAGACGCTCAGAGTTCCGATGTCCCCGTCTGGGCAGAATCGATCCGAGAAGAGTATGGCGTGCCGAGCGAGACGGCGGCAGCTGAGGGTACGCCTGTCACTGATGAGTTTGGCGGCACCGGCACCAGCCCCGATACGGCAACCTGGTACGAAACCATGAAAGAAACCTACGGCATCGGCCTCAATATGTAAGCGACCTGCCGATCGCAGCTAACGCTTGGAAGGTAAGCGGGGTTCAGCGCCCCGTTTTTTATTGGGGATGACTATACATTTAAGAAGGTATAAGTAAGCAGGGATAAGGGGCAGATGCTAGCAGCATTACTCTATGGGGCTGAAGACCTGCGGCTAGAAGAGCGCGATCTACCAGAGCTAGCCGCAGGGGAAGTGCTGCTGAAGGTGGGAGCCGCCACTACCTGCGGGACTGATCTGAAGGTTTGGCGGCGGGGCGGTCATGCCAAAATGCTGAAGCCGCCAACGCTGTTTGGGCATGAGGCAGCAGGCCAGATTTGGGCGCTGGGCGAGGGCGTGACGGGCTGGCAGCTGGGCGACCGGGTAGTGGCCAACAACTCGGCTCCCTGCTTTAACTGCTTTTTTTGCCAGAAGCAGGAATATTCACTCTGCGCCAACTTGAGCTTCAATAACGGCACCTTTGCTGAATATTTACGGGTGCCTGCGGCGATTGTCCGCCATAATATGCTGCCCGTCCCGCCGCATCTGCCTGATGCAGTGGCCGCCATGACCGAGCCGTTAGCCTGCGTCCTGCACGGGGCGGCGCGCTCCAACGTGCAGCCAGGGGATCGAGTGGTGATGTTGGGCGACGGGGCGATTGGCCTGATGTTTGTGGCGGCATTGGCGCGGCTAGGGGCAGAGGTCTATCTGTTTGGCGGCAGCACAGCGCGGCTGCAAATTGGCGAAAGGCTGGGCGCGGTACAGATATTTAATCACCACAAAATTGCCGATATTCCGGGGCTAGTCAAGCGCTTCACCGATGGCTGGGGCGCGGATCTGGTAGTAGAGGCGACGGGTTCGCCGCAGGTCTGGGAACTGGCAATTGCCTGCGCTCGCCCTGGCGCAACGGTGAACCTGTTTGGCGGCTGCCCGCGCGATAGCCGCATCAGCCTCAATACCGAGCAGTTGCACTACAGCGAGCTAACGCTAAAGGGGGTGTTTCACAGCACGCCGCAGTATGTGCGCTCAGCGCTAGAGCTATTGGCGAGTCGGGAGCTACCGTTTGAGCTGCTGATTAGCGAACAGCGTCCGCTCTGTGACTTGGAGCAGGTATTTCAGGATATGAAGGCGCGACGGGTTGTGAAGGTGGCGATGCTGCCTTAGAGAGACTGCTAATCTGGCTGCATCTGCTGAAGTTCTCCCAGTTCTCCAACCACGCGCGCTTTGCTGGCCAGCAGATGCTCTTGGAGGGCGGCTAGGGCAGCTTCAGTTTGGCGTTGTACAATCGCCTGATAGATCTGACCATGCTCAATCCGGATTTCCAGCACCTCCGGGTTTTGGCGCGTCGTCTGCATCCGCAGCAGCATCATTTTGTCAAACACCTGGTCCAGCAGCGTCACCAGCCAGCGATTGCCCGAACTCTCCGCAATCAGACGATGAAAGCCATAGTCTAAGTCCAGCATCTGCATCACGTTGAGTACGGCAGGCGGATGCAGCATCAGCTGTTCAGCCTCCCGCACGTTGGCCTCCAAGTGTAGCAATTGCTCAGCGCTCATCTGCAAGCAGGCACCCGTCACGGAGAGCGTCTCCAGCGCCAGTCGGCAGTCGTAGAGCTGGGCGGCATCGGCAGCGGAAATGGTGGTGACTTGCAGCCCCTCTAGGCCGTCCACCGTCACCAGCCCGTCTTTTTGCAGCTGCCGAATCGCCTCGCGGATTGGGGTACGGCTGACCTGCAAGCGCTGCGCCAGCTGAGTTTCCACCAGTCGCTCTCCCGGAGCCAGATCGCCGGAGAGGATGCTGGTACGCAGCGCTTGGTAGGTTTGTTCGTGCAGCGATTTGCTGCGCTGGATGGGTACAACAGACGAAATCAAGCAGATCCTCCTTGCTGGGGGTGAGACTGAGCGTAAGGCTTATACTGGAACGCTTCTACTAGGATGCAATCAACCGCTGTTGTTGGGGCAGGGCAAGTCAACCAAATTAGAGATCACATTAGAGATTCGCCCATGAATCCGGCCAATCCGACTAATCTAACCTGAACTCTCAGGTAGACTCGCCCAATCCCGGTAAAATCCAGGCCAAACCCAGAGCCGCTAGAGGCACGATTTGCTTTACCCACTTCATTTTACTGGGACAGATCTCAAAGCGTATGGCAAACTCCTAAACTAGCTAGCTGCATCCGCGCTGCCGTGATGCACCGTCTTCACCCACTTGAGCTGCTTAGGCCGGATTGCCATACGCGCCGTTGTGCTAGCCATTACCGGCAGCCAGTGCAGCATATACAGCGCACCCAAGCCTGTTTGAGCGCTGAGCTGAGCAATGGCGGTGAGCGAGTGCGGGACTGCGGTCAAGCGCTTGGATGGGTCGGCGGAACGGCGGATCTGGCGCAGACCGCTGAACATGCTGATAAACGAAAACACCAGCGCCAGACTCGTCACCGGCATCAGCACGGGCGGACGGCTGCGAATCAACGCCATTAGGAAATCGGGAACTGCCGCCGTGGGCAGCAAATACTGCGTCATCAAAAACATGACCAGATCGACTGTTTTGGTTGTGCCCAGCTTGTTTTGAGCAATCAGCCGCCAGTAGTCGAGGTAGCGCTGGTAGCCGCCTTCTGCCCAGCGATTGCGCTGATGCCACAGCCCGACGGCATTAGTCACGCCCTCTTCAGCTACCGCAGGCATCATCAGCAGATCAATATCCCAGCGGTCAAGCTGTAGCCGAATCGTCAGATCTAGATCATCAGTGATGGTTTCTTCATTCCAGCCGCCGCAGCGTTCCAGCGCCAGCCGCCGCACAAACTGGCCGTTGCCCCGCAGTTCGCCAATCCCGCCCATGGCAATCCGCTGCTGCTGCACGTAGCTATCAAAGGCCATTTCGGCCACCTGCCCGCGTGTCCAGAAGTTGGTCAGCCCGTTTGAAATGGACTTCCGCACTTGAACTGCGCCCACCTGCTGGCGTTCAAACAGAGGCAGCACGCGCCGCAGCAAATCTTGGGGAACCGTGGCATCAGCGTCAAACACGGCCACAATCTCCGCCTCGGTCTGCATCCAGACCTGGTTGAGCGCTCCCGACTTGCCGCCTGAGGCATCTGGCGTGCGCCGGACAATCTGCAAATTTTGGTAGTCTTGCGCCAGCTTTTCCAGCAGAATTGGGGTGCAGTCGCTGCTATTGTCGTCAATGATCCAGAGGTCGTAGCGGCTGCGGGGATAGTCTAGATTGCAAAGATCTTCGACGAGCTTGCCGATCACGAACTCTTCGTTTTTAGCTGAAACCAGGATTGAGACGTAGGGATAATAGGCGGCGGGGTCATCGCCAGACAGGGATCCAGGCAGGGATCCAGACAGAGGAGCTGGACTTGCTGCCAGTACCCGCAGCGCATGAAGGCCCATCACCCCCGTCAGCACCATCACCAGCCAGGAGCCATAGGCAAACAGATGTAGCCCCAGCACGCTGCTCCAAATCACAGCTAGCCCCAGAGCCGCCTTACGCCTACGCCCCCTAAATCCAGCGCTAAAGCGGCTGATATTGCTTTCCAGGTTTTGCTCTAAGTCGGTCAGTGAGTCGGATAGCTCAGACAGCAGGGAGTTGATTGGCTCCAATTCGCCGTAGGCTTCTTCGTCTTGCCAGGAATTCCCCTGCATAAGTTATTTGCAATCACTGCGAGTCCATGCTTATTGTAACCAAGATCGGGATCGGCCAAGATTGGGATTTCGCTGGACTGGAGCGAGCTTAAGATCAGGCAAATCCTCCAAACATGGGGAGAGCCGATGCGCTGAGGCGATGCGCTAAGGCGACCCATTCGTTGAGCTGTACTGCTTCTAGCCGCTCAAATCCAGCCTCAGCCAACGCACTCTCAACTTCGGCTGCCAACTCGGTGGTAAATCCGGCGGTGATCAAGATGCCGTTGGGGCGCAGCGCCAATCGGTAATCCTGCACCAGCGCCAGGTGAATCCGCGCCAAAATATTGGCCGCAATCAAGTCAAACTGAGCAGCTGGCGGAACGGCTGGCGTAGCGTCTAGATCGCTGCTTAGCCCCTGCCCCAGCTGATTGCCTAGCCAGTGCCCCAGCTCGCTGCCCTGCCCCAGACTGCCCCGCTTTACCGTGACTTGGGCCTCGACTTGGTTAAGCCGCATAGTTGCTGATGCCGCTGCTATAGCCGCAGGTTCATTGTCTAGCGCCAGCACGGTGGCTCCCAGCTTGGCCATTGCCAGCCCCAAAATGCCCGTGCCTGTGCCCAAATCGAGGCTTTGCATTCCGTCACTGACATGCTGCTCAATCAGCTGGAGAGCCAGCCTCGTGGCCGGATGAGCACCCTGCCCGAAAACTAGACTCGGCGTGAGATGGAGCGGGATCTGGTCAGGGGCTAGGGGGTGGGTTGGAGAGAGTACGAAGCGACCGAACTGCTGCTGTAGCGGCTGGGGATCAGGCTTTTGATCCGTTAGATAGGTTGCGGGGGGGCTGATTAATCTGGTGCGCTGCATTGGGCTAAGCGCCGCCTGAATTTGAGCCAGACTGCCGGGAGGGGCGGGTTGCTTCAGGTAGATCTGCACCTGAAACTGCCAGTTTGAGTCGGCTGAGCTGGAAATCTGGATTTCGGGGCTGGCTGTCTCTGGAGCGGCTGGAGCTAAGGCGCTCAGAGCTGTACAGATCCAGTCCAGTCCTTCATCGGTGGCGCTGGTGCAAATTTCAATCCAGGTCATGGCAGGTTATGGACGGCGGTGGGTTTGCAAGGCGATAGCAGAGATTCAGACGGCTTCAATCAACGCTGCCCCTAGATTCGTACTATCTTAGAGAGTAAAAGCAGACGTGATCAGATCGCGATTAGATTGCTGTCAACTTGCTGAAAATTAAAAATTCAGTAGAAACTTAGTTGAGGACAAGGTTGGGATGAGCAGCCAAATTCTGGATCAAGACCTGCAAGACTATCGCGGGAGCCTCAACGAGCTTTTGCAGAGCTTGCAGCGACTCTCCGCTCATCTCAACAATCAAAAGCTGCAAGAAACCGTTGAGGGACTGCGACGCAATATTGCCGAGCCGTTTTTGTTTGTGGTGGTGGGCGAAGTTAAGGCGGGCAAAAGCAGCTTTGTGAATGCGCTGCTCGAAGCCGAGGTTTGCCCGACCGATATTGAACCCTGCACCGACTCGATTCAGCAAATCGTCTATTCTGACAATCGCTTTGTGACGCAGGTTGAGCCAAATCTTCGCAAAATTGGCCTGTCGATTGAAATTCTCAAAGATATCTCGATCGTCGATACGCCGGGTACAAACACGATCATTACTGAGCATCAAATTATTACTGAAAAGTACATTCCCAATAGTGACCTCACTTTCTTTGTGCTGTTCGCTAAAAATCCATACCAAAAGAGCGCTTGGGATTTTCTTGATTTCGTCAGCGCTGAATGGCGTAAAAAAGTAGTGTTCATTTTGCAGCAGGCTGATCTGCTCCGACCCGCTGATTTAGAAATCAACGTTCAGCGCGTCAAGGAATATGCCAACCTGAAGCAGATTAAGTCACCCACTATTTTTGTGACCTCGGCTGACCAGGAACTGCATGGCGAGCACGAAACCAGCGGCTTTGCTGCGGTGCGCGACTACATTAAGCAGATGGTGGCCAGCGGCGAGGGCTATAAAATCAAGCTGCGCTCGGTGGGCAGCACGACCCAAAAAATTATTGATGCGCTGTCAGGCGATGTTGTGGCGCTGCAAACTCAGCTAGAGGCAGATCGCAAAACGGTCAATTCGATTCAGCAAAAAATTGAGGCCGGACGCAGTCGCTCGCGCTACGAGGTGAACAATCTGGCCGAGCGCTTGGTGGGTCGCTATGACAGCATTGCGGGGCAAATTAAGCAGGACTTTCGCGAGAGCCTGTCGGTGTTTACGGTGATTCGCCGTTCGTTCGTCGGCCTATTCAACAAAGAGGCTTCGCTGCAAACCTGGATCAACGACTTTCAGGAGAAATGTGAGCACGATTTGAAATACTCGCTGGAAGAAGTCTCTAATGAGGGCGCACAGCATTTTGTAGACGGGATTCGACAGCTGCTCGAAGGCTTAACGCAAGATCTCAACAGCATCCAGAAGTCCTACCTGCCCAACAACTTGATCTCGATTAAAGTGCTAGAACGACGGCAGGAGGTGATTGAGAGTGTTCGGGCTAAAGTAGACCGTCTGTTCAGCGAAGCGGGGCTGCTGGATACGCTCTCGGCTAATGCAGACAATATGGCATCTGGAATTGTCGGGGGCGCATTTGCTGCCGTGGCGGGTATTGTGATGCATATTGTTCAGTTTACGGTGGCTGAAGCAATTTTGGACGCGATTGGAATTGCCTTCGCTGGGATTGGCGTGGTCGTGTTTGCGGTCGGGATTGCATGGCAGCGCAATCAAATTATTCAGCGATTTGAAAAGGCGCTGGACGACGAAAAAGATGGCTTTAAGGTTGAGGTGACTCAGCGACTCAACGAAAAGCTGAGTCTGATCTATGAGGAAGTGGAGCGAATTTTCGTCCAGTTTTACGACTGCGTGGAGCGCGAAGAGCAGGAAATTGCCCCAATCTTAACTGACTACCAGGCAATTAAAACTGACTCGCAGGCGCTGTTTAGCAAAATGGCAACTCAGCTGAACTAGCGCCCCAGTCTGTCTCAGCGCTGCATGGCAAGTGCCTGCTTGCTCGCTGCAACGACTCTTTGCTACCCTCCTAAAACAGTCGAAGCCCCTCTTGAAACGCTTGATCAGCTTCCGTATTCGCAGTATTCTGATCCGAAGTCTGAGCCACGGTTACTCTATCGTTCACCAATTTCTCACCCTGCGCTCGCACTGCCTCTGCCTCAGCAAACAGCAGCAACCCCAACAGCAGCGCCAAAATCCGCCTCAGCCATCATTCGTTGAAACTGCGGTGTCGCAATCGATTCTGCATCAGTTCGCCCTCACTTTAGCTAGCCTAATCTTCGCCGTTCTCAGCCAAGTTCAAGGTGCTTTGGCATACAAAATTGATTTGCCCTGACTTCGCTCCCGGCTGTCTCTACTGGCTCCCGCTTAACCAAGCTATGGCGTTGGCGATGCAGTAGGGCTGACGCTAGGGCTAGCTGCCGGAGCTTCTAAGGGCGACTCCGTGGTGACGGGCTGCACCTTGCAGTAGTCATTGACTGCCGTGACAAGAGGCCCTTCTTGAGCCGTGGCTGTCTTCAGCGACTCAAACGCCTGCTGAGCAGACTGAGCGTTTTTGGCCTCAGCCGCCGTGACCAGATCGCGAGTCGCCTGATTTGTGTCGGTGTACATGGCCACAAAGCGTGTCTGATAGTCCCTCAGCTGTGGATCGCTCAATGACAGCTCCTGCATGGAAGCTTTAGCGGTATTCGCCACGTCGGCGATTTTGTTCATTGAGTTGATATTGTCAGGGTTAGGATTCTCAGACACGGCTTTGACACCCGTGACCGCCTGATTTGCGATCTCAATCAGCTTGCTGCATTGAGAAACCTTGCTGTCTGAGCAACTCGCCAGCACCAGCCCCAGAGCCAGCAGTCCCGAAACTCGATAGATCTGTTTAACCGCAGGTGTTGCCAGCCGCATGAATCTTCTCCTAAAGCCAATAACCGGAAACTCAGGGCAAGCTCGTTTAACCTGCTGCCTTCGGTTAAAGATCTTAGAGCCAAGTTGGATTTTTGCACCGCATCTTGGCCGATTTTTACAGAAAATCTATGCTTCTGTTGAATTGAGCTTCAGCATTGCCCAGGTTGTGTAGGTGCCAATTGGACTCCAAATCAAAAAGGGGAGCAGCAGCAAGGCCGCACTGCTGCTGACGTTGAGTACGGCGAGCGTCAAAATTAGACCAATCCCAAAACCTACAGCTCCGACAATCATGCCCAGCTTGAGGCTACGGCCAATCATCAGCGCCGGACTGTAGGCCAAAATGGCAACCTCCAAGATCGCGTAGCCCGCCATCAGCATCCAGGTTTGCCTGCTGCCCGGATCTTGCTCCCAAACCTGAACGGCTGACCAGACTCCGCAGCTTAGCACGAATGTCCAGATGACTGGGATCAGCTTTTCAAAGGTCAGCCATCGGGGGCGGCGCAGGCGGTTAAACCACTGCACACCCTTGGGGGGCAAAATGCTGCCGCCAATCACCGCTAGCAGCAAGGCCAAGCCGCCAATCACCATCCAGGATTTAATCATGCTGCTTTGCTGAAATAAGCTGAAATAACCTGCTCTTCAGGGTCGTAGAAATTGCGCTCATTTGCAATCACCCTGAAGATGCATCTGCCCAATATCAGATCCCATATCAGACCAATGTGGGGTTTTCGGGTTGGGCTGTAGCCGATAGGATGCTGGTAGTGATGATGCAAGTGACGAGCAGGAGATCAAACCAATGGGACTCGGATTGCTTTCGGGCGGCAAATGGGTATCAGAGCGGCAGCAGGAAGATGAGAAGGGGCAGTTTATGCGGCCTTCCACCACGTTTCGCAGCGCAATTACCGCAGATGGGTCGAGCGGCTTTAAGGCTGAGGCCAACCGCTATCATCTGTACGTCTCGCTGGCCTGTCCCTGGGCACACCGGACGCTAATCATGCGGCAGCTCAAGGGGCTAAGCGACGCGATTTCAGTTTCGGTGGTTGATCCGGTGATGGGAGAACATGGCTGGGAGTTTTCGGACGGGGCGGGCTGCATTCCAGACTCGGTGAATCAAGCCCAGTACCTCTGGCAGCTCTATATCAAAGTCGATCAGCACTATACAGGTCGGGTGACAGTGCCGATTCTCTGGGACAAGCAGCGTCAAACCATTGTCAACAACGAGTCGCGTGAAATTATCCGGATGCTGGATCAGCAGTTTGGCGCGGTTCAGCAAGCTGGACAGGCTGAACAGGCTGAGCGCGATCTCTGTCCAGCAGATCTGCAAGAAACGATTGACCACACCATTGATGCCATCTATCAGCCGATCAACAACGGGGTCTATCGCGCCGGATTCGCCACTCAGCAATCTGCCTATGACGCAGCCGTAGCTGAGTTATTTGAGGCTCTCGACCACTGGGAAGCTGTGCTGGGTCAGCAGCGCTATCTCTGCGGTAATCAGCTCACCGAGGCTGATATCTGCATGTTCACAACGCTGCTGCGGTTTGACGCGGTTTACTACGTGCATTTCAAATGCAACCTGCGCCGCATCATCGACTACCCCAACCTCTGGGGCTACCTGCGCGACATTTATCAGATTCCCGGCGTTAAAGAAACCTGCAATCTGGATCACATCAAGCGTCACTACTACATCAGCCATCCCAAGGTAAACCCGTCGCGGATTGTGCCAAAAGGCCCAATGCTAGATTTTGAGACTGATCCAGGGCGCGATCGGTTGAGCTAAATTAGCTGGCTGAGTCAGCGGGGCGAGTCAGCGGGGTGAGTCAGCGGGGCGAGTCAGCGGGGTGAGTCAGCGGGGCAAGGCCGCAGGTTAAGCAAGTGGGATCGGCAAGCCGCTTGCTGAGGTTCCTTAAAAAGCTGTAAACTTTTACTAAGTTTATGGAGTCAATACTCATGTCCAAAAACCTCGGATTCGGCAAGACCCCGCCTAAGCCTCAGCCCTCCAAGCGCTCCTCCGAACGGGCTAAGGCATCCCAGATGTACGAAAGAATGAAAACGGACGGGTTGCCCGACTACGAGGTTTACATCCGGGTGCAGGGTCAGAAAAACTGGTTCCCGGTGGGCGTAATCGCGGTAAAGCGCTCCAGCCAGATTGACCAGGCGATCTTTGCAAATCAGGCTGACTTGCTACAAGGGGCGCTGCGGATCTATCCGGTCTTGAAGAGAAACCAGGGGCAGCTTGAATATGGCTATCGTCTCAAGGAATTCAAAGACGATGAAATTCAGCTCGCCGTGCCGCCGCAGTCCGGCCTCAGCCCAGCGGGTATTGGCGCAGCGATGAGTCAGGCCAAAGATCGGTTGCTGTCTGTGCTGAAGCGCCAGTAAGCGTACCGGTCAGTGCAGCCGTAAACGTACCCAGCCTATTTTTCTGCTGCTTGAGGTCGCAACTCCTGACGCAGCCGATGAATTATCGTTTCAGCATCCACCTGCTGCAAAATTTCGTTGATGACTGTATCGACTCCCTGCGGCCCCCAGGTACAGCCCTGCTCTAGATAAGTCTGCGCTGCTTTGCCAATCCGGTAGGAGCCGTAGCCCGACAGACTGGCTTGGGCAACCGCCGCGCTGCCATAAGCCATCACCCCCGACACGCTATCAAAGGCGCTGGCCACCGCAGCCGCACTTTTCCCCGCGCCCAGCAGCAGGCCACTGCCCAGTTCCCCCAGCAGCAGGCTCCCCGAACTCCAGAGAATCGCTCGCAGCAGCTTGCCCGCCTCATGATTCGTGATGGGCAGGCCGTATAGCTGCGCTAGATTGCGAATCATCACCAGATCGGTGGCCGCGCCGCCCAGCAGATCCAGCACTGCCACCGGATTTGCCGCCACCGCAATCGACTTCCACTTGGCAAACTGCCAGATTAGCGCTTCGGCCTCTTCCTGGTGTAGCCGCAGCGTTTTCTGCGCTAGATCGGCCTCGGTTGCGCGGGCTTGCCGCAGGGCGTTCAGCGCCAGCAGCGATTGGCCTTCGCGCTCCAGAATTTCCAGCAGCTTTTGCCGCAGCTCCTCGATCTCCGCAGGCGGTGTTTCCCATTCATGCGTCACCCGACCATCTGACCATTCCACCCGTAGCTGAATCGGCGCAGGCGCGGCAGCCACCCGGACAATATCTTGGGCCGCCAGCACAGGTCGATTCGTCAGCAAACTATCCGCCGCAAACAGCGTCTCCAGCTTGCGATAGATCGTCTGTCTGTCCTGGTTGGGGTAGAGATCGGTTTTGTTAAACACCAAAATCACGGGCTTGCATCCGGCTTGCAGCTCGCTCAACGCCTGATACTCAGTCCGAGTAATATCTCCCGCCACCACAAACAAAATTAAATCCGCTTGCTCCGCGACTTGGCGCGCCATGCTTGCCCGACTCTCGCCGCCCACTTCATCCAGTCCCGGCGTGTCAATCAGCTCGATGTTCATTGCTCTAGCTCTGCTGCCCCCTGCCAAATCAGACCAGTAGACCGAGCGTGGATACTGCGTCACGCCATGCAGTGGCCCGGTTTGCAGCAGCTTTTGGCCAATCAGCGCGTTGATGACCGCTGACTTACCCCGGCTCACCAGCCCAAACACCGCAATCCGAATCAAGCCCTGCTCTAGCTTTTCCAAACTGGCTGTCAAGCGGTCGCAGTCAGTCTTGAGCGTGGCTTGCAGCTCGGTGCTGTCAGGGCTGTAGCTCCGCTGGCTATCTCTTTGGCCATCTCGCTGGCCGTCTCGCTTTTGGCCACGGTACTTCACTTGCTGCATGTAGCGATTCAGCGTTTGCTTGATGCTGGAGCGCGCCAGACTAAAGTGCCGAGCTTGTAGGGTTTTGGGTGATGTATTAGGCGCTGGAGCAGCTGGAGTCAGAGAATCGGAGACACCGTAAGACATGGTTGCAGTGCGAAGGTTGTTGGCTCTATTCTCTCGCATCGCGTCAGGCTGCATCAGGTACGGTCGGGTGCGGATATCGATAGTCAGGCGGGCAGCATTGGGGCGAGCGGCGAGGGCTGGGGCTAGGGGCCGCGTTGGGCATCCTGAGCTTGGGGCATTCTAAGCTTGGGGCGTTCTAGTCGCTGCACTGAAAGTGTGCTGAAAGGCGCGTTTTACGGGCTGCCCTCCCTGAAAATCCTATTAATCTGGCAGACTATGCTGTTTATTCACAATCTGTTTTCTAATCCGACTGGCTTTTTTACTACAGTCACCATCGTCGTGATTTCAGTGATGCTGCATGAGCTGGCGCATGGCTATATGGCCTTGAGTCAGGGAGACGACACGCCGCGCGTCAGCGGTCATTTGACGCTCAACCCCATCCGGCTGCTCAGCTGGCAGTCGCTAGTTTTTCTCTGCGTGGCGGGGCTGGCTTGGGGACAGATGCCCGTCAACCCCACTCGGTTTCGCTGGGGCAAGCTGAGCAGCATTCTGGTGTTTGTGGCGGGGCCGCTGGCGAATCTGGCGATTGGGTTTTTGCTGATTGGGCTCTACAAGTTCAGTGCTTTGCTAAATCTGGCGCATCCCGAAATTTTGCTGCTGGCCTCGCAGATCAACTTGGTGCTGTTTCTGCTCAACCTACTGCCGATTCCGCCGCTGGACGGCTTCCAAGTGCTCTGCGAAATCATTCCGCCGCTGAGTTCCTTGCAGCGGAATCGCTGGGCGCTGTTTATGCTGATGATCATCCTGCTGATTCCGGCCTTTGGGACTGGCTTAAGTACAGCCGCCCGCTCGATGATTAGCGCTGCGATTGCCTAGCTCTTAGCCGCCGCGTTGTTCGCTAGAATTTTCGGGAAGTGAAGTCCTGATTAAAGACCTGATTAAAAATTAAAAAACTGAGAGAGATGGAGAAAGCCACGTTTGGGGCAGGCTGCTTTTGGGGCGTTGAAGATAAGTTTCGCTGTCAGCCTGGGGTTGTTTCTACCTCAGTAGGCTATATGGGCGGTCACTTCGCACATCCCTGCTACCTGGATGTGCTCTCGCGGATTACCGGCCATGCCGAAGTGGCTCAGCTGGACTATGACCCAGCCCTTATCACCTACCCAGTGCTGCTCGACTTGTTTTGGCAGATCCACGATCCAACCAGCCTGAACCGACAGGGTGCGGATCGGGGTGAGCAATATCGCTCGGTAATTTTTTACCATACGCAGCAGCAGATGATGATTGCCGTCCAGTCTAAGCAACAGCTAGAGACATCAGGGCGTTACGACAAGCCAATCGTTACCCAAATCCAGCCCGCTGGCGACTACTGGCTGGCGGAGGACTACCATCAGCAGTATTTGGCCAAACGACGGCAGAGCGTGCGGTCTTAGATGGATAGTCTGATTGATAGGTTGAGTAACTGCGGGTTTGAGCCTCTCTGCGGTAGGCTGGCTTTAGCAGTAGGTTTTGGCCGTAATTTTTAGCTCCTAGCAGCAGGGCAATCATGCAAACAGCAATTTGGCAGCAAGAAAATGCCGATCCCAGAAACGTCCAGTATTTCGCCGAAATTAGCCAGTGGTGGACGAGCCTGAACGGACAGGAAATCACCTGGCGGCAGCGGCTGCTTCCCGAAACGGGCGCGGTGGCTGACCTGAACTGGGAGCCGCAGCGGTTTGATGAAACTTTTGTGGTGACTCAGCCTCAGGTGCGGGGAATCACGCTCTACTGGCAAAAGCCTGATGCCAAGGAGGAGCGCAACACGACACCCTACAGGCTAGAGCTAGACAAGCTGCGGCAGACGCTTTACATCTATCCCCAGTCACAGCGCGGCGTGGTGATTCGAGTGGCGCTGCCCCAGGTTGTCTATCAGCAGGTGAAAATTTCCCAGCCGCAGCTATCCGTGCTGCGCTCCGGCGAACAGGCCATCTTGGTGCTGCGCGACGAACCGCAGCGTTTAGAAATTCAGGTCAGCCTCAGTCCAGAACAGCTGGCCGAACTCAAGCAAAAGCTGGCTTGAATCTAGACATAAACCTGTGGAGAATTGAGATAGAGAATTGAGATGGCAGAACGGCATTTATCCAAGTTGCGTCTGGGTGGCAAGCTGGCAATGGCAGGCGTAATGCTAGCCGTCAGTCTTGCGCTCATCTCTATGACCATCTTGACGGTGCTGCTGCTGCCCCAAATCCTGCCGACGCTGTTGCCGGCTCACGGTTCAGCCCTGCTCGCCCCAATGACTTCTATGGCTCAAGCTGCCCAGCCCAATCCAATGCATCAGGCGATTCAAACTGCCCGCACAGCCTGGATAACGGGAGATGCCGATGCGTTTGCGGCTTTGTTTAGCGAGACGGGTGAGTTTGTTGTGCCGGGACAGATCTACCGGGGGCGGGAAGAAATTCGGGCGGTGACAGCTGCCTTCTTGGAAAACCACGCCAGCGTGCAGATCGAAATTCATCGCCTGATCACAGAAGGCAATCAGGTCGCGGTGGAATGGCACTGGGAAGATACCGAAACCGCGACCGGCCAGCGCACGGTGGCTGACGACGTAATTGTGGTCGATTTTGCGGCTGGCCAGATTACGCGCTGGCGAGAGTATATTGACGCGACTTGACGCAGGCTAATTGCCATCCAGCCACAGCTTCACTTCTAAACTCACTTCTGGGCTGGCTTCTGGGCTGGCTTCTGGTAGTAGATCTGACTGCCCTGATCGCTGACAAAAAAGCAGCTGCGGTAGGCTGACCACAGCGCGCTCCAGATGGGCAGCTTCGACTTGCGATAGTGCTCTCCCAAGACTGGTTTCGCTGCTGCCGTGGCCTCCAGCAAGTGATAGTGCGGAATGCTGAGGAAGACGTGATGCACGACATGGGTGCCGATATTGTGATGAATCGGGTTGATGATGCCGTAGTCGTGATCGACTGTGGAGAGCGCTCCCTTTAGGAAGTACCAGTCTTCGCCGCGATACCAGGGAATTTCAGCGTCTGTATGGTGCAAAAACGTCACCAAATCAAGCCACATTACAAAAACGAGATAGGGCATCAGGTAAAACTTCAGCAAAAACCCAAAGCCAAAGCTGAAGCCAACGGTGACCAACGCCGCGATCATCAGCATGCAGCAAATCGTGCTGGTCAGAACATCCCATTTCTCGCTGGGGCGAAACAGCGGACTGCTGGGCAGAAAATGCGAGCCTTTTTTACCGGGCGAACGCTTAAACAAATAGAGCGGATAGAGAAATAGAATCAAATGAAACCGCGCCAACTTTTCTACCCAGGTCATCTGGTTGTAGCGGCTCTCGGTGACCGGATACCAGCTTTCGTCGGTTTCAATATTGCCCGTGTTGGCGTGGTGTGTTCGGTGGCTAATCCGCCAACCGTGGTAGGGCACCAAAATTGGCGCATGGCTCAAATGCCCAATCAAGTTATTCAGCCAGCGATGCCGCGAAAACGATCCGTGGCCGCAGTCATGCCCCACTACAAACAGCGCCCAAAACATTGTGCCTTGCGCCAGCCAGTAAATCGGCAGAAACCAAAGGCTGTCAAGCTGCACAGCCACCCAAAATAAGAGCGTAATAATCCCAGTATCTAAAAAGAAGTAGGCCAGCGACCGCCCCAAGTTGGGCTGGAAGCAATGGGCTGGAATGGCGCTGCGGACATCTTGCAGCGTAAATGGCAAGGCATCTCGCACGGGAGGGCGGACAGTTAAATTGGGAGTCACGTTGTCAATATCAATAAAAAGCAGCTGATTTGCAGCCGACAAGACGGCTCGAAAACCAAGCCTCGGCAACTGCCCATCGGTATACATAGTAGGTCTTAACGTTACTTAATATTTGATTTCAGTTTAAATTCCTTTACTCAGCCAATTTTTAAGCTGGCCTTAGCCTGTGATCATTCAACCTTTGCAGAATGCCTTTACAGTGGAAACAGCAGTCGTGAAAGCCCGATGCAGTCTAAAACTTCAGGTTCGCTAATCAATCTCACCCAGCTCATCCTCGCTGCCTCTGCGCTCACGGCTGGGCTGACCTTTGCGCTCCCGGCACTGGCTGACTCAGCCCCGGCTGCCGATTCAGCTTGGCATCTGCAAACCGCGCTTCAAACCCTGCTGGCTCAGGTGCAGGGCTGGGGCGCTGCTGGCGTTGCGGCTTTTGTGGCGCTCTATGTGCTGGCAACCCTGCTGTTTGTGCCGGGATTACTGCTGACGCTGGGAGCGGGCTTCATCTATGGTGTCGCTCAAGGTACGCTCTACGTCATGCTAGGAGCCAGCCTCGGCGCGATTTTAGCCTTCTTGACAGGCCGCTATCTCGTCCGCAACTGGGTGAGTCGTCAGCTTCAGTCCTATCCTAAATTCACGGCAATTGATAGGGCAGTTGAGCGCGAGGGCTTCAAGATTGTGCTGCTGGCTCGCCTGTCGCCGCTGTTCCCGTTCAATCTGCTCAACTATGCGTTTGGCATTACCAGCGTCTCGCTGCGCGACTATGCGCTGGGCTGCTGGGGGATGCTGCCCGGTACGTTGCTCTATGTCTATCTGGGTTCGCTGGCAGGCAGCCTAGCAACTCTCAACGTCACGAGTATCCCCAACCCAGCGCTGCGATGGGGAATTCAGGGTTTAGGATTAGCGGCGACGCTGGCTACCACGCTCTATGGAGCCAAAATAGCGCAGCAGGCTCTAGCTGCAACTGCTGATTCTCAAGCGGGCGAGTCTTAGCTGTTAAATTCCTGTAAATTCCTGCTAGATTTCGCTGTCGAGCGCAAACCTGCGCGAAACTTAATTGCTCTAAAGCTTGTCAGAATATGAGAGAAGCCCGATACTATTGCAAAGCTTTTTGGGTGAAAGAGGCTTTTAGAGCCGAGTTGGATTTTACAAGGCTCCCAAACTTAAGACTCCCAAACTAAGGTTTACGATTTGCGCTATTTCTTAACGTTTTAAGGTTTCAGCATGTCTTCGATTGCCCGCCGAAATTTATTTGAGGACATCCCGCGCTTTCTGGTGGCTCAAGCTGGCATTATGTTTGCGGTGAGTCTGGTAACAATCCAGACGGGCGTGCTCAGCGGCTTTGTTCGCTCAGTGGGCATCATTGTTGACCATGCCGATGCCGATATTTGGCTGGCCAATAAAGATATGGTGCAGCTCGAACTCACCCTGCCCATGCCTGCGGCCACGCTCGATCAGGTGCAGCAGGTGGCAGGCGTAGCGCTGGCTGAGCCACTGGTGATGACGGGTGGCATCTGGCGCAGTCCAACGGGTGAAATTAACGCGATTCGGATGTTTGGCTTTGAGCCAGAAGGTCAGCTGTTCAGCAGTTTTACCTTGCAGAGCGGCAGCATTCAAGACTTGATGCAGCCCTACACCGTGATGGCCGACGAGTCAATCTTGAATAGCTTGGGCGTTGATCAAGTAGGCGCTACGGCTTCATTGGGATCAACGCCGCTGCAGCTGGTGGGGCTGGTCAAAGGCGCGCAGTCGATTACCTCTAGTCCCTACTTATTTACCTCCGTCGAGAACGCCAAGGCCTTTGCCACCAGCGGACTGTCGGCCAATCTCAACTGTCGGCTACAGGAAGGCGATTTTCTCTGCACGAATGTTTACCAAAAAGAGCCGAGTGCCACAACCCCTAAGCCCTCGCCGCTAGCCGCAACCGATTCAATCAGCTATGTCTTGGTGCGCGCCCAGCCCGGTGAAGATTTGCAGGCGCTCAAGCAGCGGCTTCAGACTGCCGTTCCCGGCACGGTGGCACTGACTCAGGCAGAAATGGCCAGCCAGACGCGCGACTTTTGGGTACGGCGCACGGGCGTTGGTTTTATCTTGGGGCTTGGAGCCACGGTCGGCGTAATTGTCGGGATTGTGATTGTTGGCCAAATTCTCTATTCCTCCGTCTCAGATCACCTGAAGGAGTTTGCGACGCTGAAGGCCATGGGTGTTTCTGATCAGGTGGTCTATGGAATTATTATTCGGCAGGCGCTCTGGATGGGGTTGCTGGGCTATGTGCCAAGCCTAGCGCTCTGCTTTGGGCTGGGAGTCTGGACGTTTCGCACTCAGGGGATCATGATTCTGATTACGCCCCCCATGGCGGCTGGGATTTTGGGGCTGACGGTGTTTATGTGTGTGGGAGCAGCCGTATTTGCGATTCAAAAAGTGACGCGGGTTGACCCGGCTATCGTGTTCAAGTCGTGATCAGCCCTGATGCGAGTTCCAACTGATACAGGTACAGTCCGAATTTTCGACCCATGCCTGTGGATCTACTCTCATTGTTTGCTTTCGGATGTGACAGATTTGTAATGTGCCAGATATGAATTTCGAACAGGCTAAAGCTAGGTTGTGCGACGACAGCGCCCTTTTTTCGTGGCTGTGCCAGATCAAGGACTGTGCCAGATTCCAAACTATCCCTGTCGAAAGCTTGCATACTGCATAAAGTGAGAGAGCTGCTGCCTATTTGGCTTTAGCAGTAAGCTTCAAGGCCAAACCTGCAAGACCGAGCCGCGATTTACCACCCCAAACGACCCATGACTGCTACGCCAATTAACTTCCAAATCAACTTTACCGAGCCAGCTCTGACCTGCAATCAGGATAAAAACATGGCGGCTAGCTCAGCAGATGCCGGAGCCAGAGCGATTGTGGCGCGCGGTGTCGAAATGGTGTTTCAAAGCGGCAGCCAGCGGTTTCAGGCGCTCAAAAATATCGACCTCGACATCTATCGGGGCGATATTCAGCTGTTGATGGGGCCGTCAGGCTCCGGGAAAACAACGCTGCTCTCGATCTTAGGCGGCATTTTGACCCCCTCAGCTGGCAGCGTCTCGCTGCTGGGGCAAGATCTTACCCGGATGTCGCGCTCTCAGCTGGCGCGGTTTCGGCTCAAAAATATTGGCTTTATCTTCCAGGAGTTCAACCTATTTCCAGCTTTAACTGCCATAGAAAATATCGTGGTAGCGCTGGAGATGAAAGGTATGAAAGGCCGCGCTGCCAAGCAGGAGGCGCTGCGGCTGTTGGCACAGGTGGAGCTAGAGGGCAAGGCCAGCAGCCTGCCCCGCGACCTCTCAGGCGGCCAGAAGCAGCGAGTCGCGATTGCCCGGTCGCTGGCGGGCGATCCGCATTTTATTATGGCTGATGAGCCGACGGCAGCGCTCGACTCCCGCAGTGGTCAGGCGGTGGTGGCGCTGCTGCGAAAGCTAGCCAAAGAGCAAAACCGCACGGTGGTCATGGTGACGCACGATGTCCGGATCATTGAAGAGGCTGACCGGGTGGTACATATTGAAGATGGTCTGCTCCAATCCACTCAGCTGGGCGGCGGCGGTCGCGAGGAATCGCAGTCAGCTTAGTTAGGCCAGCAAATCTCGTGCCAGTGAATCTCGTGCCAGCGAATCGCGCAGAGTTTGCTCAACCGAGCGAGGTTGCCAGCCGAGTTCGCGTTTAGCCTTGCTGCCGTCCACGCGCACGCAGCGATCGTAAATATAGTGCACCCGCTCGCGGCTGATGGGGGGCTGCCAGCCCAGGATACGGCCAACTGGATCAAGCAGATTGCCGATGATCCGAACCAGCGGCTGGGGCACATCCCAGGGAGCTGAAATTCCTGTTTCGCGGCTGCAGAATTCAAACATGGCGCGGGTCGTTAGGTCGCCAGTTGAAATGATGTACTGCGAGCCAGGGCTGGCTTTTGCGGCGGCTAGCAGCATCGCTGCTACCAGATCATCCACATGTACAATCCCCGTAATCCGCTCGCCGCCTGCCCAGAGCTTCAGATTGCCTTTGAGGAACGCTTGCAGCACCGGGCCAAAATGCGGATCGTCAGCACCAAAAATGCCGGAGGGCATCAGGCTAACGGCAGGCAGTCCTTGCGCCACAAATTGCTCGACGAGCTGCTGCGCCTCATACTTTGTCGAATCGTAGGCTGAAGAGAATCCCTGCTGCTGACGCTGAAAGTGCTCGTCAATCACCCGGCCACCCGTGTCGCCATAGATGCCAATCGTGCTGCAATAGATCAGCTTGGCAAGGCTGGGAACTTGGGCAGCAGTTTCTAGCACGGCTCTGGTGCCTTCAACGTTGATCTGCTGCATTTTAGCTGCGTCAACCAAACCTAGTTCGACATAGGCCGCAACGTGAAAGACCCAATCAATACCCTGCATTGCCGTTTGCAGCGCGGCGCGGTCGGTAATGTCGCCATAGACGAGCTGAGCCTGCCTGCCCGTGAGCCGCGACAGATTGCTGGTCTTGCGGACGAGCGCCACGACCTGGTGCCCCTGCTGCTCTAGCGCCTTGACCAGATGCGACCCCGTGAAGCCGCTTGCTCCTGTGACTAAGGCTTTCATGAGTTTTCCAGTCGCTTTTCGTACATCCGGTACGTCTTGCAAATCTGGCCACCCACTGCCTCAATCAAGCGGCGCGAGGCCGAGTTGCTCTCAAACACATGCCCCAACTCAGCGCGTCTGTAAGGCTTACCTTTTTTGATGCCGCCCTGCATCCCCAGATAGATTAGCGCCAGCGGCACCATCTTGCGGCGGTATTCAGGCAGCGAGCAAAACAGCACGGCTCGCCCTTGATTAATCTGGCGCCGATACCAGAGAAACTTCAGCGTCCCCAGCCAGTCCAGCTTGCCGTTGATATGCTTCAGCGCGATATTGTAGTCGGGCAAGCCCATCCAGTAGCCGACCATCTCGCCATTATGCTCAGCTATCGGGAATAAGTCTGGGTCAATCAAGCTTTGCAGGTCATGCGCTTCGGCCAAAAACTCTTCCTCAGTGCGTGGGGTAGCGCTGTAGTTATTGGCAAACATTTGGCTGGTGAGCCGATAGATATTGCGCGCGTCAGCCTCAAACTCTGCGCCCTTGGTATGAACTGGGCGGAATGTCACGCCCGACTTGCAGGCGATCCGATAGCCCTTCTCAAATTCAGGCGGCAGTGCCCCATCTAGCGGAAAGTCGTAGGAGTAGGCATCTTGCACTTTCTGCCAGCCCATCTGCTCAAACAGCTGCGGGTAGTAGGGCGGGTTGTAGGGCATCAAGATCATGGGCGCAGTCTCGAAGCCTTCGACCAAGAATAAGCAGCCGTTATGGGTCGAAAGATCAATCGGCCCGCGCACTCGCGTCATGCCTTGCTCCCGCAGCCAGTCGCAGGCCGCCGCCAGCAGGCTTTCAGCCACCGTCAAATCATTCAGGCACTCAAAGAAGCCCACCAGCCCCACTGGCTGTCCCTCGCGTTCGATCAGCCGCTGATTGACGGCAGCCACGACTCGTCCTACTACCTGTTCCTGCCGAAGTGCAATCAGCGGCTGCATCTGGCCATATTCTAAAAACGGATTTTCAGCCGAGAGCTGCTTGGCCAAGCTGCTGCGAAACGGCGGCACCCAGTTGGGATCGCCCGCATAGATCTGCTGCGGCAGATCGAGAAACAGCTCCTGCTCTTGCGGACTGCTCACAGGGCGGATTTCAATCGCTCCAGTGCGGGATGCTGAGATGGCCATTGCTCTAGCGATATTTCTTAAACAGCAGCGTCACGTTATGCCCACCAAATCCAAACGAGTTGGACATGGCTAGCTCAACGGTCTGGGCGCGGCTCTGGTTGGGCACGTAGTCGAGGTCACAGGCGGGGTCGGGGTTAACCAGGTTGATAGTGGGAGGCACACGGTCATGCGCCACCGCCATTACCGAAGCTACAGCCTCAATGCCGCCAGAACCGCCCAGCAGATGTCCGGTCATGGACTTGGTGGAGCTAACGGTGAGTCGGTGAGCATGGTCGCCAAACACGGTCTTGATTGCCGCTGTTTCGTTGGGGTCGTTGACGGGGGTGCTGGTGCCATGCGCGTTGATGTAGCTAACCTGCTCAGGGGTTACGCCCGCATCCTTAAGGCAGAGCGACATGGCTCTGGCCGCACCTTCGCCCCCTGGCGCAATGTTGGTCATGTGGTAGGCATCGCAGGTCATGCCGTAGCCGATAATTTCGGCGTAGATCTTCGCGCCTCGGCTCAGCGCATGGTCTAGCTCTTCTAAAATCAAAATCCCGGAGCCTTCGCCCATTACAAAGCCGTCGCGGCCTATGTCAAACGGACGTGAAGCATGGGCGGGGTCGTCGTTGCGGGTTGACATGGCGCGACAGGAGCAGAATCCGGCGAACGACAGGGGCGTGACTGCTGCCTCGGTGCCGCCGCAGATCATCGCCTGAGCATAGCCGCGCTGCACCAGTCGAAAGGCATCCCCAATCGCGTTGGAGCCTGCGGCACAGGCGGTCACGGTGCAGTTGTTAGGGCCTTTTGCACCCGTTTGGATCGCCGTCAAGCCTGCGGCCATATTGGCAATCATCATCGGCACCATGAACGGGCTGCATCGGTCGGGGCCGCGATTCAGGTAGATTTCCTGCTGCTCTTCCATCACCTTGAGTCCGCCGATTCCGGTGCCAATCACCACGCCCACCTGCTCGGCGTTGAGATCGTTAATCACAAACTCGGCATCCGCCAGCGCCTGCTTGCTGGCCGAAACGCCAAACTGGGCAAACCGATCCATCCGCTTGGCCTCCTTGCGGTCGAGGTAGGTGAGCGGATCGAATCCCTTCACCTCACCTGCGATCTGGCTATCATGCTGAGAGGCATCAAACAGCGTGATCGGGGCAATGCCGTTGCGCCCGCTGATTAGCCCTTCCCAATATTCAGCCACCGTGTTCCCTAAGGGCGTAATTGCCCCCAAGCCGGTCACTACTACTCGCTTTAGCTCAATCGTCATGACGGAATTTTAAATTTATCTCAAAACAGAATAAATAAATGATGTGTAAACTGGGCGAACCGCTGTCCGCCCCCAATCGAGCCTAAGCTTGCACTCAGCCTAAGCTCACACCCAGCCTAAGCCGCCGCTTTGTCTTTGATGTAGTCAACAGCTGCCTGCACAGTTGCAATGCCTTCAGCGGCCTCATCTGGAATCTCGATATCGAACTCTTCTTCTAGCGCCATCACTAGCTCAACTGTATCGAGAGAATCTGCCCCTAAATCGTTGGCGAAGCTGGCTTCCGGCTTCACTTCGCTGGGATCAACGCTCAGCTGATCCGCCACAATCTTCTTGACCCGACTGTAAATCTCTTCTTGACTCATACCAATTCCTTCTAACTCGATGCAGTAGCCAATGTAGCAGCTATTTGTTATAGCCAAACCACCCGATAGCTTGCCACTCACACGACAAGCTGCCGCGAAACAGGCTGACTTTGGGCATCTCCCTATCTTACGGCATCGCGTTTTGCTTTTAGCAGAGCCTCAAAAAACATCCTGGCTCAGCGCACATAATTTCAGCACACATAATTTCAGCACGGCATACTATTCAGTTAAGCTCAGAGAGCTTGATGCGAGGATCAACGCCCTTCAGCGCTAAATCCGCCAGTAGATTGCCCAAAATCAGCATCACCCCGCCCATCATCAGGCTCGCCATCACCAGATAGAGATCCTGCGACTGCACGGCTTGCAGGGTGAGTCGTCCTAGCCCCGGCCAGCTAAAGTAGTTTTCGGTGATGAAGGCTCCGCCCAGCAGGCTGGCAAACTCGAAGCCCAAAAGCGTGATTAGCGGGTTGATGGCGTTTCGCAGCGCATGCACATAGATGACGCGGCGCTCAGATAGTCCCTTAGCCCGAGCTGTCTGGATATAGTCTTGACGCAGCACGTCTAGAAATTCGCCCCGCGTGATCCGCTGCAAGCCTGCAAAGCTAGTGATGCTGAGCGCCAGCGTTGGCAAGACTAAGTGCCAGCCAATATCCAGGATTTTGCCCAGCCAGTTGAGGTCAGCGTGATCGATGCTGGTCATGCCGCCGACCGGAAACAGCGGCGAGGTCAGCTGAGCAAAAAACAGCAGCAGCAGCCCCGTAATCAGCGTTGGAAAGCCCTGCCCGATATAGCTCAGCACCCGCAGGCTGCGATCTAGTCCCTGGTTTTGGTGAACCGCGCCCAAAATGCCCAGCGGAATCGCAATTGCCCACGTCACGACCAGCGAGGTAATCGCCAGCAGCAGCGTGGCCGGAACCCGCTCCCAGAGCAGCGAACTCACTGACCGCATCGCATAAGAAGAACTGAGGCCAAAATCACCGCGCGTGATGATCTGAGACAGCCAGCGAAAATACTGCTCCCAGAGCGGTCGATCTAAGCCAAACAGCTGGCGATAGCGCTCTAGCGTTTCCTGGGAGACCTGCGGGTTTTGCCGCATTTGGTCTAAGAAATCTCCTGGCATCATCTGAGCGATGAAAAAGCTGAGCGCCGAGGCCAGCAGCAGCGTCAACAATGCCTGCAAAATTCGCTTCACCACATAGCCGAAGCTTTCGCTGTTGGCGATGCGTAAAGCCTGGGTCTTGAAGCGTTGCGCGGACGAATTGGATGTGGCAGTCATGAGAAAAATGCGGCGAGTTTGGTTCTAATATTGCAGCAGCGTCACAATTGGCACATCAGGCAAACTCTTGCGCCCTTCTAGCGCCGCTAATTCAATAATGAAGCCAAAGCCGACGAGTTCACCCTGCGCCTCCTGCACCAGCTGGGCTGCGGCATCTGCCGTGCCGCCTGTGGCAATCAGATCATCGATAATCAAAATCCGGCTGCCTGCCGCGAAAGCATCCTGGTGCATTTGCAGCCGATCTGTGCCATATTCCAGCGCATATTCCACTGTGTAGGCTGGCGCAGGTAGCTTGTTGGGCTTGCGAATTGGAATGAAGCCTTTGCCTAGCTTGCAGGCCACCGGCACGCCAAAAATAAAGCCGCGAGACTCCATGCCAATCACGTAATCAGGCGCCAGATCCTGACACTTTTCGGCCATGCTGTCGATTGTGTATTGCAGCCCCTGCGGGTCACGCAGTAGGGTGGTAATGTCCCGAAACAGAATACCGGGCTTAGGGAAATCGGGAATATCGCGAATCAGAGCCTTCAGATCCATAGCGTTCGGGTGGGGCTAGGGGAATAGAAATCTCAGCGATCCTATCAGGTTTCTGATCAGGTCGCTTGGGGCAGCCTGCAGGCTGTTCTTCAGTCTTTAATCCCAGAAAAATTCTCAAACCAGCCCTTGCGCCTGAAGTAGAGGATAAGTACGGCTGCGATGCCCCCCATCAGCGCCAGACAGAGCGGATAGCCCCAGTACCAGTTCAGCTCTGGCATATTCAGCGGTGATTTTTCTGGGTTGAAGTTCATGCCGTACAGCCCGGCAATGAAAGTGAGCGGAATAAAAATCGTCGAGACAATGGTCAGAAATTTCATGACCTCGTTCATTTTGTTGCCCACCGACGATACATAGACATCCATCAGGCTGGAGGCTACCTCGCGGTAGGTTTCTACCATGTCAATCACCTGCACCGTATGGTCGTAGCAGTCGCGGAGATAGACCCGCACTTCGTCGCCAATTAAGTGATTGCCATCGCGAATCAGGCTGTTGATTGAATCTCGCTGTGGCCAGATGGCTCGCCTCAGCGACAGCAACTCCCGCTTGATCCGGTGAATTTTCTCTAGGCTCTGACGGGTCGGGTTTTCTACCACCTCATCTTCGAGTTCTTCCAACAGCTCGCCGTAGTCTTCCAGAACTGGAAAATAGCCGTCGATAATTGCGTCAATCAGCGAGTAGGCCAGATAGTCGGCCTGGTGCTGGCGGATCGTGCCTTTGGCGGTGCGAATCCGGTCGCGCACGGGGCCAAAGCAATCGTAGTCTGGCTCCTCCTGCACCGTCAGCAGGTAGTGTTTGCTCAAAATCAGGCTGACCTGCTCGGCCACAAAGCCGCGTCCGCTCTCGCGCGGAGTGACCATGCGGGCAATCACCAGCAGCTGATCGTCAAATTCGTCTACTTTGGGGCGCTGCGGCACGTTGACCACATCTTCCAGCACCAGCGGATGCAGGTCAAACACCTGCCCAATCTGCCGCAGCACCGCCTCGCTGCCCAAGCCCTGCACGTCCACCCAAGAGACTGATTCTTTATCGAGGTAGGCAATGCAGTCTTCGGGATCGTCAATTTTGATCCGAATCGCGTTGGACTCGCTGTAGTCAATCAGAAAAATGGTGGGCGGCGAAGCGTCAGCCTCAATGTTGAGCGTGCCTGGAGCGCTGCCCGGTTCGTCAGCAAAATATTCAAAGTAATCACTCTCGTCTTCTTCGGCTGCTGGCTCAACAAACGCCGGCATCAAGGCCGAGGCAGCCCGCGATTCAAGGCTGTCAGAGATCTGAGAGGATCGGCTAGTCATGGTGGCGCTCAGAGAGTAGGGCTAGCGTGATTGTACTCAATTCGTTCCCTGGATTGGTAGATTGCAGTCATCTCGGCTTTTTGATCCCGCGTCGCTCTATAGTGGAGTTGCAGTGGAATTGCTGCGCCTGAGAGATATGAGAGATCTGCCGTGAAAGCAATTACTCTGCTGGGTTCAACGGGTTCAATCGGCACCCAGACGCTCGATATTGTCACCCAATACCCTGATCAGTTCCGGATTGTCGGGCTAGCAGCTCGCAGCAACGTCGAGCTGCTGGCTGCTCAAATTCGCCAGTTTTGCCCCCAAATTGCCGCCATCTGCAACGCCGATCAGCTGCCCGGACTACAAGCTGCCGTGGCCGATCTCGACCCGCAGCCGATTTTGCTGGGCGGCGAGGCGGGCGTGGTGGAAGTGGCTCGCTACGGGGAGGCTGAGGCGGTCGTGACGGGCATTGTCGGCTGTGCGGGGCTGCTGCCGACGATTGCGGCAATTGAAGCAGGCAAAGATATCGCGCTGGCCAATAAAGAGACTTTGATTGCGGGTGGCCCGGTGGTGCTGCCGCTCGTGCAGAAACATGGCGTGAAGCTGCTGCCAGCAGACTCGGAGCATTCGGCGATTTTTCAGTGCCTGCAGGGCGTGCCAATGGGCGGCCTGCGCCGCATCCTGCTGACCGCGTCTGGCGGCTCATTCCGTGATCTGCCCGTTGAGCAATTGGCCAATGTCACGGTAGCCGATGCACTTAAGCATCCCAACTGGTCAATGGGGCAAAAGATCACGATTGACTCAGCCACTCTGATGAACAAAGGCTTGGAGGTGATTGAGGCGCACTATTTATTTGGCGTAGACTACGACCAGATCGATATCGTGATTCATCCGCAGAGCATTATTCACTCTTTGATTGAGCTACAGGATACCTCGGTGCTGGCGCAGCTGGGCTGGGCGGATATGCGGCTGCCCCTGCTCTACGCGCTCTCCTACCCGGAGCGAATTGCCACTGACTGGGAGCCGCTCGATCTGGTCAAGGCGGGCAATCTCACCTTCCGCGAACCCGACCACCAGAAATATCCCTGTATGAATTTGGCCTATGCTGCCGGACGGATGGGTGGCACGATGCCTGCGGTGCTCAACGCCGCTAATGAGCAGGCCGTAGCGCTCTTTCTGGCCGAAAAAATTCGCTTTCTTGATATTCCGCATCTCATCGAAACTATCTGCGATCGCCATCAGGCTCAGCACCAAATTAGCCCCAGACTAGAAGATATTCTAGAGCTTGATCAGTGGGCACGGCGAGAAGTTTTAGCGGTGGCTGGCAAGCTGGAGAGTCCGGTGGCGGTCTAGTTCAGCGCTCGTCCTCCCCCCACAGCCGCTCTAGCTGATAGCGCCATGCACTCAATACCTCGCTGCGAGACTGGGCACCGGAGTTGAGGTCGCCCATCACGCCCTCTTCGTAGAACCGCTCTAGCGTTTGCATGGTTGCTTCCAGAGTTTGCCCTTGCAGCTTAGCTGCCTGCACGATCTGGCGAATCTGAGTTTCGGCTAGCTGATTAAACGAGTCGTCCAGTCCGCGCTGGTGCAGCTCAATCAAGCGCAGGATCGCCTGCTGAAAATCTTCGGCCTCTAGGCTGGCAGCGCGATGCTGAAATATGCCCCAGAGCAGTCCTTGAAACAGGGCGTAGCGCAGCTCCTGCGTTTCGTCAAAGTTGGCCTCTAGCAGCTGCTGAAAAAACGGGGCAGCCTCCTGCGCCGGAGCAATTGTCACCAGCGCCCGCAGCCAGGACTGATCTTCAGAGAGCAGCACCAACAGCCGAAATGCCTCGCCTTCTACCTGCCAGGACTCTGGTTCGCTGACTTGCACAGCATCGCCGTACAGAGCCGTGAGCGCAGCGGTAATTTCAGATGGAGTCATGGTTCAACCCAAGTCTGACATAGACTCTGCGAGCTTTACTTCTACAGGTTGTACCACGATGCAGGCGCTTTCGCCGGGGTAGATCGAGCAATTTGCGGGCATTCTACAGATGACTCTAGATGACTCTCCTGTACCGCTCAGAACCGCTCAGAAAACTTATGGACAAACAGATAGTCGGGATGATCTCGTCCTACAGCGGGCTTTCGCAGGCAGACTGGCTCTGGAAACAAACCCCCGAACCGTTTGGTGTTTGGAAAAACATCCAAATCCTTAAAAATGCGCCGCATCCTGACTGGCTGCTGATGTACCAATACGACTTTCAGCGCTGTCAGCCGCTATCGAGAGCGGAGTTGAGATGGGAGAGGCTGTTGGCAAAGCTGGGGAAAAGTCAGGCTCAGTTAGTTATGCCAACTGCTGCTGAGCGGCGGGGCGTACCGCAAGATCGATCGATCTATTTACTGCGCGAACCGCCCTTACCTGAAGTGCAGCAAACGAATCAGCGCAACTACGAGGCCGCCAAGCCCTTGTGCAGCTATATTTCTGGCCCCGACGACTTTGCGCCCACACCCGACTATATGCCCGCGATCTGGTATGTCTCTAACTCGTTTGAGCAGCTAGATAAAGGCTGCGTTCCCAATAAAGTTAAGCCCTGTAGCTGGATCACATCTGGCATCAACCGTACCGAAAACCACCGGCAGCGCCTTGCTTTCTTGCAGCGTCTCAAAGAAGAGCAACTTGAGCTAGATGTATTTGGGCGTGGACTACCGCCTCAAGCGAAGGCCATGGGCGAACTGGACAACAAATGGCACGGCATGGCTCCTTACTACTACAACTTGGCCATCGAAAACTATGCCGACAACGATTGGTACGTGAGCGAAAAGCTATGGGATGCGCTGCTTTCCTGGTGTCTGCCGATCTATTACGGCGGATCGGCAGCGGATCGACTGCTGCCACCGGGTAGCTTTTTGAGACTGCCCAGCCTAGACGAAAAAGGTTTGGCCTATATCCGCGAAATCACGGCCATGCCCGAAGCTTGGTATGCCGCTAAAGAGGCGATTGCCGAGGCTCGACAGATTATTTTGCACAAGCTGAATCTGCTCAACTGGCTGTCTGAATTTGTCGAAAAATCTGCCGAGAAACTTTAAGCCTGAGCGCAACTCATGAACGGAATCTGTACGCTTGCCAATGACCATGTTTACGATCAGCTGATCGCTTTGCTGAACAGCATTGAGAGCCTCTACGGGCAGTCCATGCCAGTCTGCATCTATCCCTATGACCAGCAAACCGACCGAATTACAGCCGCAATTCGGCAGCGCCCCCAAGTTCAGCTCTACGACGATGCTGCATCCATGGCGCGCTGGGATCAATTTGCGCGAGATATCTGGGATGCTCATCCCACAGCTCGCCAACGCTGGCATCATCCTGACCCAAGCTACTATCACCGGATTGGAACGCATCGCCGATTCTGCGCCTTTGACGCGCCGTTTGAGCGATTTCTGTATATGGATGCCGATACGGTGCTGCTCAACTCAGTCGATGCGGTCTTTGCCGAACTCGACCATCACGACTGGGTGGTTTATGACTTTCAGCACAAAGATCCGAGTCATGTCTATGATCTGGATTCGACCAAGCTGAGCCAAATATTTGCACCTCGCCGCATCGAAACCGAAATCTTCTGCTCGGGCTTCTATGCCGCCAAACGAGGTCTGTTTGATGCGGCGCTCAGAGCGAGTTTGCTGGCTTCTTTGCAAAACGGCGAGGCCGAAGTGCTCTACCCAATGGCACCTGATCAGACGATTTTGAATTACATGGTGATGAAGACAGGTTTATCTAGCCTCAATTTGGCTCACTCACTGCCGGAATCGCAGCGCACTGGCAACTCTGTCACTTCGCCGCACTTTCAGCAGCGCAATCATCTGCTCTACGACTACGGTAAGCGCCTGACTTATCTGCACTATATCGGCTTACCCAGCAAGTTATTTAGTCGCCTCTGCGCCGGAGAAAATCTGGATTTCCCCTACCGCGATATTTTCCTACATTATCGCTATCTCAACCAGCCGCAGCCCGTTTTAAGCGGTTCGCGCCAGTCGTATGCTGCGCCGCTCAGCTTCCAGCAGCGGCTCGTCAAAAAGCTAGCTCAGCTGAATTTATTTGAGAGCTGATTCATTAGAACCCAATCAACAGGAGAATCTCATGCGCGGAATTTATATTACTGCCAACGATCGCGTGATCGATCAGGCTGTGGCTTTGCTCAAGAGTATCCGTGCCTACGATGCTGAAACGCCCGTCGTTTTGATTCCATACGATGATTCATATCAAGCCGTTGCCGCTGCTTTAGCGCCCTACGGCGTGACAGTCTATGCCGATCTGGAGTTCATCGAGCGGCTGTCATGCCGCTTGCAGCAAACCTTTGGCGAACAGTTTTTCGCGCGTCCGAATCAGTTCCGCAAGCAAGCCTGCTGGTTTGGCGAGTTTGATCAGTTTCTCTATATCGACACCGATATTGTCGTGTTTGAGCCGATTATCCGGACGCTCGACTATCTGGCCGACTATGATTTTATCTGCGCTGATTACCAGCACGCAGGCGGCATCGGCAACGTGTTTAGCCCAGAAGTCATCAAAGCGGGCATATTCAGCGAGACTGACTGCCAGGAGATCTTCAACTGCGGCTTCTGGGGCGCAAACAAAGGGCTAATTTCTGAGGCCGAGCTGTATGAACTGTTCAGCGAATGCGCCGCCCATCCCGAATATTTCGACTTTTCGCAGAAAACCTCTGACCAGCCGATTATCAACTACATGGTGCTAAAGCGCATTCCCAAGCGGCTGAACCTGGTGCGGCGACCTGAAGGTGCTCCAGGCAACTGGGCAGGCAGTCCGCAGTTCCGGCGCGAGGGCAACATTTTGATTGACCCGACCCACAATCAGCCGTTGCAATATCTGCACTGGGCAGGCTTCCGGATTCAGCCGGGATGCCCATACTGGGAAATCTGGGAGCATTACCGCTACTTGGGTGAAGAGAAACCCGTAGCCGTTATTCCTACAGCACTGCCGCAAAAGCCAATCTGGCAGCGGGCATTGGCTAAGCTGACTCGCTAAGGCATTCGCTAAGGCGTATAGTTCATCATGGTCAGCAAGCCCTGCTGTCCCAGCAAAATCTCGCGCAGAAAGCTGAAGATGCCAACCCAGATAATTGGCGTAATATCTACGCCGCCAAACGGGGGCACCAGCTTGCGAAGTGGGATTAAGAAAGGCTCAGTGGGCAGCATAATCAGGCTGAACGGAAACTTGCTGCTGTCAGCCTGGGGATACCAGGTGAGAACAATCCGAAAGATGAACAGGAAGATGAGAATCCCCAACAGGGGGCCGAGCATCCAGCTAGCAATCGTGGTGGCGGTCATGATAATTCATAGTTGAGCGCTTTGCTCTAATCCTATCAAGTTAAGCCAGTTCAGTTCTGCGTCTCTGTTGAGATTGAGTGACTCTCTGGCTGTACAGCCTTCTCGGTTGGCTTAGCCTCAGCCATCTCCAGCGCTTTGGTGAAGCTGGCTGAGCGAATCAGCGCTAGCTGCGGAGGATAGGGGATGCCTAGCTTCAGGGCGCTCACAAATTGGTTGAGGGCTGAGTCAATTGCGCCGCCTGCATCCATCACAACCCAACCGCTTGAGGTCTGCTTGCGGAACTCAAAATGCAGGTGAGGCCCAGTTGACAGGCCAGTGCTGCCAACCCGCCCAATCACATCTCCCTGCTTGACGGTCTCTCCCGGCTTCACAAAAATCTCGGACATATGGCCGTAAAGAGTCTCTTCAGTGCCATTTTGGTGCTGAAGCACGACAGCCAACCCATAGCCGCCCATAAAGTCAGCTACGCCTACTTTGCCCGCAAAGGCCGCCAAAACGGGCGTTCCCTGAGGTGCTCCTAGGTCAGTACCGGTGTGAAACCGACTCTCGCCCATCACTGGATGCACGCGCCAGCCAAACGCTGAGGTGATTGCTGCTGGCACCGAGAGCGGAAATAGGAAGTTGACGGCGGCGCTGCTAATCTTGGCAAGAGGCCGAGCCGTCAAGTTGTAAAAATCTTTGCCAGATGGCGTGACGCGCCCGCCGTAGACAGCGCCCAAACTCGTCTCGCTGCCGCTGCCCCCATACGTTGCTGCACTCCAGGCCGCGCCATCTCCACTGCCGCAAATGCTGTTCGGCGCAGCCTGACCGGGCTGCACGACGGTTTGACAGCCTGTTGAGCGCTCGGACAGCACTACGCTGGGATGATCTGTTGCGCCCAGCGAATAGGGAGTTGAGTCGATAAAACTGTTGGCCGCTGGAGTAGATTGCCCAAAGCTAGACTGCGCTTGCTCAACCAAATTGGGACTAACCAGCGACGGATTTGCCCCAGAATTTGCCCCAGAATTTGCTCCAGAATTTCCGCCGGGACTCGACAGCTCTAGATCAACTGATTTGGAGGCTTCGGGCTGAGCGACGGGTTCAGGAGCGATGGGCGCAGTATCAGCAGGCTGCACAGGTTCAGCCGAAGCTGCTGGTGCAGCTGGAGCCAGCAAATCTTGGGCGCTAGGGACGACCATCTCTGACGGGGTCTGAGCCAGTGCCGGGAGAGCGCTCAGCCACAATCCGCCTAGCCAAAGCACGTGAGAGAGCGAGAGACAGTGTTGGGGAGATAGTTGCTTCAAACGAGTCATTCCTGCATTGATCCTGCATTGGTACAGAGATTTGGTCTAAGGCGGCAAGGCTAGAACCGAGAGCTAAATCGCGCGGTGGCGATAATGTGGCTGACAACATGGCCGATAGTCTAGCCGACAGTCTGGCGACAACATAGCGCCCACCAACCCAACGCCCATAAAAGTACCACATTCTTGACGAAAGGTAATTTAGGCAGTTCCAAACCGGTTCCAAACTAGTTCTAAACCCTCCAGATCATATTAATTAACCGCAGCGAACGACAAAGCTTCCCCCCAACGGCTAGTTAAAGTTTTGATGAAGGCAGAACACAAACCTGTAGTTTTGCGGTCAACTGGAAGACTACAGCACTGTTTATCTGTTTATTATGCGTTCCTCTGTTGTCCGTAGACTGGGTCGGCTCAGTTTATCCCTACTATGCACAGCTGGCCTGATTAGCTGGGAACAGTCGAGCCATGCTTCTGAAGCGCAGATGCCTGTGCAGATGCCGCAGATAGCTCCCCCGATTTCAACAGCCTCAGCTCAGATCGCTCAATTCACAGCGCAGGTCACAGATCTCGATCAGGCCTTGCTAGATGCCGTGTCCGCAGGTCGTTTGGGAGATGTGAGAGTGGCGCTAGAGCGGGGCGCAGACCCCGATGCGGGGGATCTCTACAGCGGCTATGCGCTGGCGAGTGCGGCAACGCTGGGTTACACCGAGATTGTGCAGCTGTTGTTGGAGCGAGGCGCGAAGGTTGACATTGCCGCAGATGAAGGCTATCGACCCCTGATTGAGGCGATTGTCGCCAACCAGACATCAATTGTGCAACTTCTGCTGGAGGAGGACGCAGATCCCAATCGAGTGACTTCTGGTCTAACTCCCTTAGAATTTGCCATCCAGAGCAACAATCCGGCGATCGTGAAGCTGCTGTTGCAGGCTGGAGCGACGGTCAAGCCTGCTGATGGGCGCGATCTGCTAGCCGTGGCTAAACAGCAGGGCAATGCCGAGATTATCCAGATGATCCAGCAGGCCCAGCCCTAGAGGTCTTTTACGCTCATTTGCACTAATCTATAAACGCTCTAACCTAGTTAAAAGCAAGCTGTTGATCGGGTGCAATTCATGCAAACTTGGCGCTGGCAAACCGTTGGATTGCAGGCTGAAACGACTGGAGCCTATCTCACCTGCGATCTGCTCAAAGACTGGGCGCATGGCTTTTTTACGAATCAACTCTGGCCGCGTCTGCCGGAAGAGTTGGTCAGCCTGCTGCCATTAGAAGTGCCGTTGGAGACATGCCCGCCGGTTTATCGACTCAAGCAGGTGCATGGCAATCGAGTCCTGCGGGCAGGTGAGCTTGTGCCGATTGATCCAGGTCTCGAGACTAGCTTGGCGGAAGCAGATGGCTTAGTTTCTACGGTAGCGGCTGAGGCGATTTGGGTCTGTACGGCAGACTGCACGCCGATTTTGATTGGCGATTTAGCCACCGGACAGACGGCGGCAGTTCATGCAGGCTGGCGCGGCACGTCAACTAAGATTTTGCCCGTTGCGGTGGCGCAGATGCAGGCACAGGGGAGCCAGATTGCCGATCTGCGCGTAGCAATTGGCCCTGCGATTGCTGGGGAGCAGTACCAAGTTTCAGAAACGGTGGCGGCTCAAGTGGGTGCGACGCTGTTTGCTGAAGCTGAGCTGGATCTGGGCAATCAATCTGAACCTGAATCTGCTAGCCCGCGGCTCGCCGACTTTTGCCAGCGGCTGCTCCAGATGACTGACTCGCCCGTTTTGCCTGATCCGCAGCCCGGACGACTGCGGCTAGATGTGCCAAAGGTGAACGTGCTCCAGCTCGCCCAGCTTGGCTTTGAACCTGATCAAATCGCGATTGCGCCCTACTGCACCTACCAAAATCCCGATTTGTTCTTCTCCTATCGCCGCGATCAGCAGAAGAAAGTACAGTGGTCAGGGATTGTAAGTGGGACTAGGAGTTTGTAAACGCCAGCGGTCGGCCTCGCACCGCTAGATTCAGTTTGCCCCGGTCGTAAACCACCTGACCGCCCACAACCGTCGTGACTGCCCAGCCCGTCAAGTTCCAGCCCTCAAACGGACTCCATCCGCATTTGGTTTGCAGCTCCTCACGCTTAAGTGGGGCATAGTTGTTCAAATCAACCAGCACTAGATCGGCGTCGTAGCCGGGAGCAATCGCGCCTTTGAGGGGAATGCCGTAGGCGGCAGCGACGGCCGTAGACATCCAGTGCGACACCTGCGGCACGGTGCAGCGTCCCTGCATCGCTTGGGTCAGCATGACGGCTAGTGAAGTCTCGACCCCCGGCATTCCAGACGGGCTATTGGGATAGCCCTGCGACTTTTCTTCAAGGGTGTGCGGCGCGTGGTCGGTGGCGATGAAGTCAAGCACGCCGTCGCGCAATGCTTGCCACAGCACCTCGTTGTCGTGAGCCAAGCGAATTGGCGGGTTCATCTGAGCTAGCGTGCCGATCGTTTCATAGGCGCTGGTGTTGAGCACAAGATGCTGAGGTGTCACTTCGGCAGTCACCCAGGCGGGCTTGTCTTGCCGCAGCAGATCGACCTCTTCAGCGGTAGACAGATGCAGAATATGCAGACGGCGACGGTAGCGCTTTGAGAGCTTGAGCGCCAGCTCCGTTGCCAGCAATGCTGCCTGGTTGTCCTGAATTTGCGAGTGCACGGCTGGGTCGGTGCGGCCTGCAAACTGCTGACGACGCTCCAGAATCCTGGCCTGATCTTCGGCGTGAACCGCAATCAGACGACTGCCCTTGGCAAAGATCTTTTCCAGCAGCGCCTCTTGATCAATGAGCAGCGCCCCATGCATCGATCCCATGAAGATCTTGATGCCGCAGGTGGGGGTAACCGTGAGAAGATCGTCCAGATTGTCGGCAGTTGCGCCAATAAAAAAGCCGTAGTTGACCAGTGACTTTGCGGCAGCGCGATCCAGCTTGTCGTCAAGCATCGCCTGATTGACTGTGAGCGGGCGCGTGTTGGGCATTTCCAAAAACGAGGTAACACCACCTTTGGCACAGGCACAGCTGGCCGTAAAAAAATCTTCTTTATATTCCAGTCCCGGCTCGCGGAAATGCACCTGCGGGTCGATCACTCCGGGCAACAAAGTCAGGCCAGCCGCGTCAATTTCTGTAGCTTCAGCAGACTCAGCAGGAATTTCTGGTGCGACCTGCGTAATTTGATGGCCGCGAATTTGCACGTCGCCTAACAGGAAGTCACCGTCGGGCAGCAGCACTCTGGCTTGGCGGATCAGCAGTTCAGGAGTTGTCATAGTGGTAGAGAGTGGCAGCAGGAATAGCGAGTCAAAACTGGAAAGGCTACAATCAGTTTTTGGCGGCTTTGGGGTGATCTTCGGCAGGTTCCGGTAAGCGTCAGTCTAGACCGAGTCTGAGCTGATGGTCGAAGTTCGCAGATCAGCAGTTAGAATTCATTAAAGCTTAAGCCAGACAACTCCATCCCAACATCGCCCGAATTAGGGGAAACTTGCCCGAACCCATGCCTACGAATTTAGACCCAGATTCTTCAGAGAAGCACCCTGTTCAGCCTTCAGCTCACCCCGCGAAATCAATCGGCAAGCCGCAGCAGCCGGAGCCTGAAGAGGGTTGGAAAGAAATTGTTAAAACAATTGGCCTCAGCCTAGTGCTGGCGCTGGGCATTCGCCAGTTTGTGGCTGAAGCTCGCTATATTCCCTCTGAGTCAATGGTGCCAACGCTGCAAATCAACGATCGGCTAATCGTTGAGAAGGTGAGCTATCGGTTCCATGACCCGGAGCGCGGCGACATTGTGGTGTTCATGCCGCCAGATGCTGCGGCCAAATACTGTCTGGGACCGCAGAATGCCAATGTCAAAATCAAAGATGCTTTCATCAAGCGCGTCGTCGGCCTGCCGGGAGACACAGTTGAAGTGCGCGGTGGCACGGTCTTGATTAACGATCGGCCTTTGCAGGAGAGCTACATTGCCGCTGAGCCTGACTATGAGCTGCCGCCCAGCGTCGTGCCGCCCGATTCGTATCTGGTGCTCGGTGATAATCGCAACAATAGCTGCGATGGTCATTTTTGGGGGCCAGTCCCACGCGAAAACCTGATCGGTCGAGCGACATTCCGCTTCTGGCCCCCCAACCGGATTGGCAGCATTACCGCTCAGCCCACCCAAGGTGAAGCTCTGCCTGCTAGCAGCGAATCTGCCCCGCCACCGATTACTTCCCCCGTCGAGCCGCCTGAAGCTGTGCCTGAAGTCGTGCCACCCGTTGAACCTGCACCCGTCGAGCCTCAGCCTGCTCAACCCTGAATTTGATTGATAGTAAATAGCGCTCACTCTTCAACCGGGGACAGCTTGCTGATAAGGTCAGAGTAGAGCGAAAGCTGTTGGCATTTTGGTAAGAGATAATCTAGACATGACACGTTATCGTTCGATTCTGACATTTGTTTTAGTAATTCTGGCGACCGTTTTGGTGAGCTGCGGCGGCACGCCTGCCGCCAAAGGCCCGGTTTACAGCACAGCACAGCTTGAGCAGATCCAGCGGTACAGCGCCGACATTCAGACCTTGCGTGACCGCATGGATGAACTTGCGCCTTTGATTGAGACAGAGCAGTGGAACGACGTAGAATCTTTCATCCACGGGCCGCTAGGCGAACTGCGGGTGCGGATGGCTCGTCTGGCTCGCAGCCTGGAACCCAAAGTTCAGAAAACTGCCCAAGACTCGGCTCAAGAGGTATTCGATCATTTAATCGCCATCGATGAGGCGGCTCAGACCCGCGACTTTGCCAAAGCTACTAGCAACTATCGCGAGGCGCTGCGTGATTTTGAATCGTTCTTTCAGCTCATCCCAGGCTAGGATTTAAGGCCAGTATGCAGCAGGTGATTGTCGTAGGCTGCGGCATTATTGGCGCGATGTTGGCCTATGAGCTAACGCAGTCTGGCCTTCAGGTGACGGTGCTAGATCGCCAGCCTCCGGCTCAGGCCGCAACCGGAGCGGCACTGGGCGTACTGATGGGCGTGATTAGCCAGAAGACGAAAGGCCGAGCCTGGGCAATGCGTCAAATCAGCATTCTGCGCTATGCCGAGCTGATTCCTGAGCTAGAGACGGCATTGGGTCATGCTTTACCCTGGAACCCGCAAGGCATTTTGAAGCTAGGCTTTTCGGAAGAGGATCTCGTCAAGTGGCAAGCGCTGGCTGAGCTACGGCAGCAGCAGGGTTGGCGGCTAGAATTCTGGTCGCCTGATCAGGTGATGGCTCACTGTCCGCAGGTGCAGCCGTCAGATCTCAAAGCCGGACTCTACTCGCCGCAAGATGGCCAGATTGATCCGACGGCGCTAACGCTGGCGCTGGTGGAAGCTGCTCAACGACGAGGAGCCTGCTTTCGGTTTGATATCGAGGTGCAGCGGCTCGCTGCTAACGGTAGGTTGCAAACTTCAGCAGGTGAGCTGGAAGCCGATTGGATTGTGATTGCGGCGGGTCTAGGCTCTACGCCGCTGCTGCCGGTGCCGCAGGTGACGCTATCACCCGTGCTGGGACAGGCAATCCGCGTGAAGACGACAAAGCCACTGGGCAAGCCGGAGTTTCAGCCCATTATCACTGGACAGGATATTCATCTGGTGCCGCTGGGAAGTTGCGAGTATTGGGTGGGCGCGACGGTGGAATTTGATCTAGCTGAGAATGCGCCAATTCCAGAGCCTTTAGAAGAAGTCTGGCAGGGAGCTATTGCCCTCTGGCCAGAGTTGGCCGCAGCGGTTCGGATCTCAAGCTGGTCAGGATTGCGGCCTCGGCCTGTAAATCGCCCTGCGCCAATTGTGGAGCCGCTGCTGGGATATCCGCATGTGCTGCTGGCGACCGGGCATTACCGCAACGGCGTGCTGCTGGCGCCGGCCACCGCTCAAATCGTGCGAGATGCCATAGCGGGTTCAGCTTAGGCCAGCTTGCAGCTCTTCACGCGCTGTTTGCAGCGCTAAAGGCAGCTTGTCGGGTTCGCGCCCGCCAGCCTGCGCCAGGTTGGGTCTGCCGCCGCCGCCGCCGCCGCAGAGCTTGGCCAGCGCCCCCACAAACTTGCCTGCCTGAAGGCCGTGAGCATTCACTGACTTGCTGAAAGCCGCCACCAAACTCACTTTTTCCGGCTCAGACACCGATCCCAGCACGACCGCTCCCTCGCCCAGCTTTTGCAGCAGTGACTCGGCCACCGTTTTCAGCGATTCTGCATCGACCGCCGACAGCTCGGCCACCAGCAGCTTAAACGCGCCGATTACCTCTACCTGCTGCAAAAGCTGGTCAGATTTCGCCAGCGCCAGCTCTGACTTCAGCGCCTCGAGCTGTTTTTGGCTAGCTTTGAGTTCGGCTTGCAAGGCCGTCACCCGCTCCGGCAGCTCTTCCGGCTTGGCCTTGAACCGCTCACTCAGCTCGCGCACCACCTGATCTCTGAGGTTGAGATATGCCAGCACCGCGGGCCCAGCCACCGCCTCAATTCGTCGAATGCCAGAAGCGACACCTGATTCCGAGATGATTTTGAACAGGCCAATTTCAGCCGTGTTGCTGACATGCGTGCCGCCGCACAGCTCCATCGAAACGCCAGGAAAGTCGATCACCCGCACCTCGTCGCCGTACTTTTCGCCAAACATGGCAATCGCGCCTTTGGCTTTGGCTGCCGCAATCGGCATGATCCCAACTTCGCCGGGATGCGCCTCGGCAATCCAGAGATTCACCTGAGATTCAATTTGCTGAAGCTGCTCTGCTGTGACCGGACGCGGCAGGTTAAAGTCAAACCGCAGCCGCTCAAACGAAACCAGTGAACCTGCCTGAGCGATATTGTCATCGACAATCTGCCGCAGCGCCGCCTGCAACAAGTGCGTCGCCGTGTGGTTGGCCTGTGCCCGCCGCCGACAGGTCAGATCGATCTGCGCTGTCACCCGCTCGCCCACCTGGATCGCGCCGCGCTCGACTTTGCCGTGATGCACAAATAAGCTGCCGCCCTTCTGAACATCTTCGACTCGCACCAGCAGATCTGCGCCGCTGAGGTAGCCCCGGTCGCCAATCTGCCCGCCCGACTCGGCGTAAAACGGCGTTTGATCCAGCACAATCTGCACCTGAGTTGCGGCGGCGGCGGACTGCACGGGCTGTCCTTCCACCATGAGCACGGTAACTGTGGCTTCGCTGGCCGACTGGTCGTAGCCCAGAAATTTGGTTTCGTTCAGGTCGGCTGCCAGACTATCGAGGCTGCCTTGCGTGGTCAGGTCGATGGTTTCATGCGCGTCTCGGGAGCGCTCGCGCTGTGCCTGCATCGCTGCCTCAAATCCGGGCTGATCGACTGTAAAGCCCTGCTCTTCAGCAATCTCCTGGGTCAGCTCTAGTGGAAAGCCGAAGGTATCGTAGAGCTTAAAGGCATCTGCTCCGGCAATTTCGCCGCCTGTGGGTAGATGAGCCATCAGCTCAGCCAGCAGCTTCTCACCGCGCTCCAACGTTTCGCGGAACTTGGCCTCTTCGAGCTGGAGGCTGGCTTGAATTGACTCGGCGCGCTGCCGCACGTTGGGATAGGCTGCCTCGGAGAGCAAAATCGCCGTCTCGGCTACCTCTGGCGTGAACTCGCGCTCAATTCCAATCAAGCGTCCGTGGCGCACCACCCGCCGAATTAAGCGGCGCAGCACATAGCCCCGCCCTTCGTTGCTGGGGGTAATGCCGTCCGCAATCATATGCACCACGGCGCGGACGTGATCGCCAATCACCTTCAGCGAAACTTGGGTGGCGGTATTGGCGCTGGCATAGTCGAGCTGGGCGATTTCTGCCGCCGTTTTAATAATCGGCAAAATCAGATCGGTCTCGTAGTTGTTGGGGACGCGCTGCAAAATCTGCGCCATGCGTTCCAGCCCCAGCCCAGTGTCGATGTTTTGGGCTTGCAGCGGCGTGAGATTGCCCGCTGCATCCTGGTTGTACTGCATGAACACCAGGTTGTAAAACTCGATAAACCGACTGTCATCTTCAAGATCAATCTCGTCGCCGCGCTCCGGGTGGAAGTCGTAGTAAATCTCGGAGCAGGGGCCGCAGGGACCGGTTGGGCCAGACTGCCAGAAGTTATCTTTCTCGTCCATGCGCTGAATCCGCTGCGCCGGGATACCAATCTGGTCGCGCCAGATCGCAAAGGCTTCGTCGTCGTCTCGAAACACGCTCACCACCAGTCGCTCAGGCGACAGGCCAAACACCTCGGTCGATAGTTCCCAAGCCCAGGCAATCGCCTCTGATTTGAAGTAATCGCCAAAGCTGAAGTTGCCCAGCATCTCAAAAAACGTGTGGTGTCGAGCCGTGCGCCCCACATTTTCGATATCGTTGGTGCGAATGCATTTCTGGGAGCTAGTGGCACGCTGAAACTCCGCCTGCCGCTGCCCTAGAAAAATCGGCTTAAACGGCAGCATTCCGGCAATCGTCAGCAGCACGGTGGGATCTTCAGGCACTAGAGAGGCGCTGGGCAGAATTTGATGCCCTCTAGCCGCATAGAAGTCGAGAAACGTCTGGCGAATTTGAGCACCGCTGCGAGGAATGGACATGGGGTCAGCAGGAAAGAGAGTGATGATCTCTCCTATTTTCAGTCATGTTGCCAGATTCGACAAAAATTATTCAGACCTGCCCCGACTTCATAGATCAAACCGCTAGATTAAACCGCAGTCAGCCAAATGGCGCTGGGCAGGGGTTTGTTAGAATAGGCATCATAGAAGGAAGAATGGTAGAGCTACTGAGAGCTGCTGTGAAAGCGAATTGCTGTGAAGAGCGCTCTGGGTCAGTTTTAGGCTAGAGTCCTGTGCTGAAAATCCTGAGCTAGAGATTCGTGGTATCTTACCGAGGCTCTCAGAATCTGACCGGGCTACTCAGAGAGTAGTTGTCTAAACGTTAATGGATGCTGCAATTTTGCTGATTGGGGACGAAGAGTTCTGCAATCCGCTTCTAGATCTGATTCAAACAATTAAGACCTTAGCGATTCAAACGCTGGCTGATCCCCTAGAGGCAATGCCGCTAATTTTGGCGCAGCAGCCTGAGCTAGTCTTGGTGCAGGCAGTCCAAGAACAAAGTCTCGCGCTCTGTGGGCAAATTAAGGCCGAGAGTCGGCTGGCTTGGATTTACTGCACCGTTGTCGAAGACCAGGATCGCTCTAGCCCAGCCACTGAGCTAGAGCGGAGAGCATCTGCCCTAGAAGCTGGGGCAGATGCCTATTTATATTTGCCCCAAGGCATAGCCGCTGCGGTGCGCGACTCACAGCGGCTGCTCCAGGCGCAGATCCGGGTTGGCCTGCGGCAGGTGCAGACCTATCGCGAGCTGATGCATACCAACGATGTGCTCTCGGCCATTGCGCTCTCTGATCCGCTGACTTCGCTCAACAACCGCCGCGCCTTTGAATGGGAGCTGCCGCGTCAAATTCAGAACGCCCGCAGCCGCAGCATTCCGCTGAGCGTGATTATGCTGGACGTAGATTTTTTCAAGGCGATCAATGACACCTACGGACATTTGACGGGTGATCAGATGCTGAAGTTTTTAGCAGCGCGGCTGCGCCACAATCTGCGAATCTACGACACGCCGTTCCGGTATGGCGGCGAGGAGTTCGTGATTATTCTCAGTAATACGGATGCTCCAGAGGCGATGCGGATTGCCGCTCGGCTTTGTCAGCTTGTCAGCGAGCAGCCCTTTGCCGTCGATGAACAGCTCGACCTGACAATTACGATTAGCGCCGGAACCGCGACGCTCCAGCCCAGCGACGACGCTCAGGGGTTTGAGTTGCTGCATCGGGCTGACCAATATCTACTCCAGGCTAAGGCTCAAGGTCGCAATCAGGTTGTGGGATACAAAGCTGAGTAGACTTGTACAACAGTAGGAGGAATATAAAGTAGGAATATAAACCTGACGGGATAGCATAGATTAATTAAGATTGAAATCGAGCGGCAGCAGTCGAGAAATCCGTATCTTGCCAACGTTTCAACCTTGCTTCGGAACCGCCTAGAATGGGGATGCTCCAAAATAGCTTTGAAGTAGCTTTCATAAACCCGGAACTTTAGCAGGATATCGATATGAGTGCTTGGCGCGATGGCCTGAACCGGATGAGTGGCAAAACTCGGATTGCGGTCTGCCGAATTCTGGTGCATTTGGCAGGCGCAGAGGTGGCTCCTCTGCTAGGAATGCTCAACCAGACGGCGCGTGAAGCCGTTGAGGCAGAAGGCGATCTGCCCACTTTGGCTGAAGGGTTGGCTCAGGTCTGCCAGAGCCTGCTGGATTATGATCTCTACTGGCGCTCGGCAGCCAACGAGGGCGATCTGTTCTGGGACGAAGCCGATGCTGGCGACTATGTGGCGGAGCTGTTTACCGACTCTGCCCAGCGCTATGGTGTGGAGATGCCAGCCGAGCCGAGCGATGAAGATCTGCTCTCGCTGCCCGTGACGCAAAACTTGGTTGTGATTTTGACGCTGGCTTACGAGGGCGAAATTGCCGCGCTCGAAACCGATCTTGCCGATCTAGGTGCTCTCAAAGCTGGCCTCAAAGCGATCATCAGTCTGGATACAGAGCGAGTCAGAGCTGTTCAGCTGCATTTCTCTCCCGCTGAACTCGGCGATCTGCTGACACCTGAGCAGCTGATCATGAATTTTCCAGAGCTGATTCCGCTCTAGCTGATGCCCCTGCTCACTGCTGTACCTCACTGCTACACCTCAACAGACCACACATGAAGCAATGAATTACCAAACTATGATCCGTAAATTTTTAGTGATTTCGATGGCGTTTGGCCTCTCGGTTTCTACCTTTGCCTGCGCCGATGATTCGACCGCGCTCAACTCGACTGATTCTGCTCCCGTGGCGGCACAGTCTGCGGCTCCCACTGCCATTGCAGACGGCAGCTATCCGGTACAGCAGGCTACTTATGACGATGGCAGCGGTGAGTATGCGCTGATGCTGCTGGATACTCCCGCAGGTGCGCCGCCGCTCTACCGGGCCACAAATTTGCAAATGGCGCGGCTGACGGATGACGAAATTAAAGCGGGCAAAAAACCCTACTTAAAAGTCGAAAATGCCCAGCCCGTCCTCTATCTGAGCGAAGACTTCCGGATTGAATATGTGCACAACGTCGTCGAGACGCAGACTAATCCCCAGACAGGTCAGGAAGAAACTGTCGTGGTGCGGCGTGAGTCCAACTTCTGGTCGCCTTTCGCCGGAGCGCTAGCGGGTCAGGCGATCGGCAACTTGCTGTTTGCGCCGCGCTACTACGTGCCGCCCATCTACTCGCCAGGGCGGGTCATGACGGGCTACGGCGGCTATGGCAACAGCTACAACGACGCGGTCAGCAGCTATCGCACCAAATACAATGCGCCGCCCGCTGCGGTCAAAAACCAGCAGAGTTTTCGCACAACCGGACAGCTTCGCCGTTCACCCAGCGCGGCTGGAGGCAGTACAGGCACAGCCACCAAATCGCCCAGCGTCAATCAGGGCAACCGCTCAACTGGCTCAGGTTACGGTTCAACCGACCTCCAGCGCTCCAAAACTAGCCCCAGCAAGACCAGAAGCCCGGGTGGCTTTGGCAGCGGTGGCGCAAGACGCAGATCGGGTGGACGCAGACGCTAGACCCATTCAGTCGTAGGTAGTCGTAGGTGGCTGTGGTGAGTTGAGTTAAACCTCAGACGCAATTTGGCAAGAGCCCCAATTGGGGCTCTTTTTCGGTTGTTGAACGATAGTTTTACATGTTGAATTAACCTGTGGTTCCATAGCCTGTATCTTTGGCATACTCTAGTTGATCAGCTCGTCGGCCTAACTCATTGGCTAGCTCAACTGTTAAATCCTCCCAAGGGAATAGCAGACTGTAAGTTTTAAAATGCACAATTGGGATTGAATCGGGGTGTGTTTATCAATACCTGCTATGGACTATCTCCTGCTCAAACTTGGGAACGTGCCAATGATGATAATTCGGGATTTAGGCTGAATCAATATGCGACAAATCAGGTCAAGAAATAGCTGAACATCTGCCTTTTTTAGGCTTGGAAGTGGTAAGTTCATTTAGAGTTTTCTCAACAGAACCAACAGGGAGCTTAAAAAATGGCAGCTTATACATCCGAAGAAATGAGTAAGGTCGCTGAAGCGCCAATGATGATTGGCATGGCGGTAGCGATGGTTGATATGGGGATTGTCTCAACGGCAATTGAGGCAGCTGCGATGTCGAAGCAAGTGGCTGGAGCGGCGGAAAAATATCCCAACAATTCAATTATTCAGGCCGTGTTTTCAGAGGCTGCTATTAAGGGCGGCAGTGTCAAGCTGGAGAAGCCTGACATCAAGCCTGAAGACGTGCAGTCTGGTGCAGTTGTCGATAAAGCACTAGCGACTGTTGAAACCGCAGTCGCGGCGATTGGCGATAAAGCAACGCCCGCAGAAATCTCGGAGTTCAAGCAGTTTGTGTACGACTGTGCAGATGCCGTTGCTAACGCCGCAGGCAGCGGTTTGTTTGGCTCAGGCAATCCCAAAGTGAGTGAAAAGGAAGCGGCTGCACTGGCCAAAATCAAAGCGGCATTCGCAGTTTAAATTGCCTCTAGATTGCACTCAGCCGAAATTAATTTCTGCAATCCATCTAGAGGATGGTTTCTAGATAGATTGCGTTCTTTTGCGGGACTGCGACCCTGGTGACGTATTCCGCTAAAATTCAGTTATTTGCTGCATTTTCAGGAGACAAAGATGAAATTTGCTCGCTGGCTCAGGGCGCTTGCCCCCGTTATGCTCAGCCTGTTGCTTTTGGTAACCGCCTGCTCTAAAGCCCCTTCACGCTATGCTGAAGTGCAAAAAGAGACGACGGGCAGAGGCGCACAGACTGCTGTTGTCAAAGCTTCTGAACAGGGCTCAACATTCAATAAGTTCTTCCCAGATCCAACCGGAACCTACCGGGTCGTTCCGGCACAAGAGAAAAAAGGTTTTGCAGAATATAAGCTCAACAAAGACGGCAAAAATGTAGCGATGCTGTCGGTGAGCGACACGGCCAATCTGCCTGCGGCGGCGCTCAAGTATCAAAACAGCACCGAGTCGGTTGCGGGCTATCCGTCCGTCAACCAGGGCACGATGTCAACCGGCATACTGGTTAATAATCGCTATCAGGTGAAAGTGCTCTCACGCGATCCGGAGTTTACCCAAGCAGACCGCGTAGCTTGGCTACAAAAATTTGACCTCAGAGGCCTAGCCCAGCTAGAGGGCGCTGAGAAGCTGACCAACCTGCCGACCACCGCCACTCAAAAAGCGCAGGCTGTTGTCAAGCAGGCCACTGATGACGCGACGGCAGATGTCAAAGCTCTCCAGCCGCCAGTTGCTAAGCCTATCAAGCCTGCCGCTGCCGACGATTTGCCGCCTGTCTTGATTCCTCAGCCTGCTGGCTAAGCCATAGGTTCAGTCGGCAAGTCCGGCTTCAAGTTCAGCGTTCTGCATTTTTAAGATAAGGAGCCGCATTGTGAGTAAGCCAGTATATGAGTTGGTGGATGATCTGCCGAAAGGCGGACTGACGGTTTCGGCCTTGAAGTCGCTGGACTTTGTGGTGCCGGGGCAATGGAACAACCTCGTGGGATTTGATAATACGATCCGCACGGTAACCGGTGAAACAGACGAATCGCTGATTCAGCAGATTGGGGAGCGGGCTGTGACGCTCTACAACGATAAGTCGCAAGGCTATCAAAGGGCGCTCTGGCTCTATGAATCAGTTGATTCTGCTTCCGGCCTGCTGGGAACGGCGGCGCTCGCCAATCGGATTGGACAGGATACGTTTCTGGGATTTTTGAAGAATATTACGCCGAAGCCAGAGCGCGCCCAGAGCATTGATTTGACCGTGAAACTGGTGACAGAGCTAGTAGCCTTTTGCCAAATCAACGGCATTCCGGGCGATAGCATTGGCGATTTTCTCGCAGCGCTCAAAGACTATGGCGGCGAGTCGCTGATGCGGATGGCGGCGCTAGTCTGCTTTGACGGCTTGATTCCGCTAGGGGCTGGCTTTACCGACAAGGCGTTGACGATGATCAAGGGCATGAGTCCCTCTGAGGTCAGCGGCAATCAAACCTTCAAAGGAGTCAAGGACTTGATTCCGGGAAATAACGATGCGGGCAAGCTGAGCTTTATCACCGAAAGCTTTGAGTCTACGAAGGGCTGGATGGATAACTTCGTCTCGTCGAAGGGGCTAACTCAAAAAGGCTTAGTCGATAACCTCTCCAAGTTTGTGGAAGTCTCCAGCGACAAGATGGACTACCTGGGCGCTTTCTTGGATGTATCGGTGAAATATTACCGACATACGGGCGTGCAGACGCTGACTCGTCGGTTGGTCGAGCGAGCCGTAGCTGAAATCTAGAGGCAAATCTGCAAGCTCATCGGCAGCGCTGGACTAAGGGTCGCGCTGCCGATTGTTTTAGGCGTAAAATGCTCTTAACATTTCTTCAAAGAAACAGAGAGGAAGATCCGATGGGAGAGCGCTTCAGTCAGCTATTAGAGCCAGTTGCCGCCTGGTTTCGTCAGATGGATCTGCCAGAGCCGATTGTGCATTGGGGGCATCCGCTGATGATGGGAATTGTGGTGTTTGTGATGGGCAGCGCTGTTGGCCTGACGGGATGGCGAGGCAGAGCATTGAGCAGAAAGATGGGCGAGACAATGGGTGGGACAATGGGCCAGGCAGAGGCGGCCAAAAGCTGGACAGACCACAAAAAAATTGCGCCCCTAATGTACTTATTTATTGTGCTGGGCTATACGGGCGGCCTGCTGTCGCTGGTGATGCAGCAGCAGCCAATCCTCGCCAGCCCACATTTTTGGACAGGGTCAGCTGCCGTTTTGTTACTAACCGTAAACGCTCTGCTGGCTGCAACTCGCTTCGGGAAAAATAAGCTAGAGCTGCGGACTGCCCATGCCTATTTGGGGAGTGCAGCGCTCTGTCTGCTGTTTTTGCACGCGCTGTTTGGGCTGAAGCTGGGCTTGTCGATTTAACAATCCAAGCACCCTGAGTCGCTGCGAGGCAGCAGACTCCAGCTAAATTCAGGGTGCTTTACATGGCTGAGATTTCGACGCTTCTGGGGCTGTCTTTTATTTTGGGGCTGTTGCTCACTGGCGTTCCGGGTTCAGTGGCTGGCCTGCCGCTAGGAATGGCTATCAGCTTGCTGCTGGGGCTGCTGGCTGCTGGTTTGGCCGTTGGTTTGGGCAAGCGAGTTTGGCGCGGATTGCCTAGATGGGCTTGGCTGATCGCCGGACTGCTCGGCTTCGTTGCAGGACTCTACTTTCAAGTTCGCTTACCTCAGCCCAGCAGTTCGGATGTCTGTCACGCAATCTGGAGTGAGACTGCGGTTGCGCGCTGCCCATCTGCCGCCTTTGCCAAAGCGGAGGTCAAGGCGTTTGCAGTTGACGGCAAGGTGGTTTCTGCACCGCGACTAACCCGCAGCCAGAAGCTTCAGTTTGAGTTAGCAGCTACCGAAATCAGGTCAGCCAATCCGTCAGCTGATCCGTCAGGTGATCTGTCAGCCGTCTCCCTAACGCCTCAGCCCGTGACCGGCAAACTCTACGTCACCCTGCCGCGCCCAGCAGGCGAGCAGCTCTATCCGGGACGAACCGTGACGGTGACGGGCAAACTTTACGCGCCCCAGCCACCTACCAATTCGGGTGGGTTTAACTTTGAAAAATATCTGGCTCAGCAAGGCATTTCTGCAGGACTGAATGGTATGGAGCTAACTTACCTCAGCGATCGAGAGCCTGCGCCACTGCTTTGGGCGATGCGGCAGCGGATTATGCAGGTGCAGGAGCGCGGCTTGGGGAATCCAGAGGGTGCGTTGGTCAGCGCGATGGTGATGGGCAAAGCGGCGGTCGATATTCCTTACGAGATTCAAGATCAGTTTAAGCAGACAGGGTTGGCACATGCGCTGGCTGCTTCTGGAACCCAGGTGACCTTGCTGGTTGGGGTCGTTTTAGCCCTGAGTCAGCGGCTGTCGAATCGCTGGCGATTTGGCTTAGGCAGCGGCATTCTGCTGCTCTATCTCGGCCTCACCGGACTTGAGCCTTCGGTGCTGCGAGCCGGAATCATGGGTTTTGTGGCGCTGGCTGCCCTCACCGCAAATCGCAAGGTGAAGCCACTCGGATCGCTGCTGATGGCAGCAGTGGCGCTATTGATTTACAATCCGCTCTGGATATGGGACTTAGGCTTTCTGCTTAGTTTCCTAGCAACGTTAGGCTTATTGGTCACAGTGCCGATAGTCTCAAAATGGTTTGACTGGCTGCCCAGCAATCTGATTCCGATATTTGCAATCCCAATTTCTGCCTATCTCTGGACGTTGCCTTTGATGTTGGCTGTGTTTGGCGTAGTAGCGCCCTACAGCATTCTGATTAACATTATTGTAAGTCCACTGATTGCGCTGATTAGTTTGGGCGGTATGATTAGCGCAGTAGGGGCTTTAATTTATCCCAAATTAGGTGGTCTGCTGGCCTGGACACTCTATTATCCAACGCATGGGTTTCTCAAAGGTGCTGAATTGGGCAGTCAACTACCGGGGGCTAATTTTGCCGTTGGCACCGTTCATCCAGCGCTGGTTGTGGTCATGTATGGACTAATTGGCCTGATTTGGCGCTGGCCAAAGCTGCATCGCTACTGGTGGCTGGCGCTAATGGTAGGCATGACGCTGGTGGCTGTACCTGCTGGCTACAGCGCAACCCAATCACAGGTGACGGTTTTGGCGACTGCTGAACGGTCAGTGCTGGTGGTGCAGGATCAGGGAACGGTTGGTTTGATTCACAGTGGTCATGCCAAAGATGCCGAATTCATCGTGCTGCCGTTTTTGCAGCGGCAAGGTGTGAATCACTTGGATTGGGTGGTAGCACCCCAGATCAGTGAGCGTGAACTGGATGGCCTGAAGCAGATTTTTGTATCTAAGCTGCCTCGCTTTTTTTACAGCAGCGCTGGATTTTCTGGAGCTAAAAATATAGCTCAGCATAATCAGGACTATCGAGCCCTGCAAGCCCAAGTCGCAGATCACGGTACGGCGATGGCACTTTCGTTCGGTCAAACTGTGAAGGCTGGTTTGGCTACAGTAACCGTAATTCACAGTAATCCTGATATTCTCGCGATGCAGTTGAGCGGGCAGACCTGGCTGTGGTTTGATGAATCGCCGTCGATCGCACAGCAAGAGCGTTTTGTTAAGTCACTTAAGCCAGTAGACGGCATCGGTTGGTCAGGCCAAGCGCTCTCGCCCAAGCTGCTAGAAAAGCTGAACCCCAAGCTGGCGATTGACTTTGGAGAGGAGATTGATTCGACAACAGAGCTGTGGCTCCAGCAACATCAGGTTGAGCTACATCGGCTCCAGCAGGAAGGCGCGGTGCGGTTGCGTCTGGAGCAGGCCGCCGCCGAATAGGCTACCCGATTGCCTGGTCAAGCACTACAATAGTTCAGTTACCTTTGGAGAGGTGGCAGAGTGGTTGAATGCGCTTGACTCGAAATCAGGTTTGGGGCAACTCAACGGGGGTTCGAATCCCCCCCTCTCCGTCCCGATATTGGCAGAACAGCAAGGTTTTAGGGGGATCCGCCAAGTCTTCACTGCTGGTTTTCTATGCTGAGATGGGTTAATAAGGGCTGAATTGACGTATCTTCATCAAAAGTTTACAAAAGCAAAGCACCGCTAAAGTTTTGCCATCTTTGTATCAGGTCTCACTAGACAGAATGGCTGAAACCATCTCTAATCTCTAATAAAGTGGGTTGCTTGGGTCATGATTCACAGATAAATTGCTTAATTCTGCGTCAAATCTGCTTGAATTTGGCTCAAATTGCTGGTACGGGCTGCCCTACCAAGTCATCATCTGGTTGTTCGCCCCAAACTGGTTCTCGTCGCTGCGCCTGAGATTTGGGCTAGTGCTCTGTCGGACTCTCACCTCCCGTCCAACCTATCCCAGACTTGACCCATGTTAGATCCTGCGCCCCAAAATTCAGAGGCTGGTCAAGAATCGGGAACTGGCGGTTCTGGTTTGACCTCTAGCTCTGATGCCACAGCCTCGGCAGCAGCAGTTGGAGCGATTCACCCGTCGGCAGTCAGCCCCATCAAGCGTTCGATCGATCTGGCTGGATCAGTCGTTGGCCTGCTAGCGCTGGGACTGCTGTTTTTGCCAATTGCGGTGGCGATCAAGCTTGATAGCCTTGGCCCAGTGCTCTACCGGCAGCAGCGGTTTGGCTTGCAGGGTAAACCCTTCACCATTCTCAAATTTCGCTCAATGGTGCAAAATGCCGACGCGCTGAAAGCCGTGGTGCAAAACGAGGCCAATGGCTTAATCTTCAAGAATAAGCAGGATCCGCGCATTACGCGAGTCGGACGTTTTTTACGCAAAACCAGCCTGGATGAGCTGCCGCAGTTTTGGAACGTGTTTCGAGGCGAGATGAGTCTGGTGGGCACCCGTCCTCCCACGCAGGATGAAGTGAGCCGCTATAGGCCGCATCACTGGCAGCGGCTTAGCGTCAAGCCAGGAATTACTGGCGAGTGGCAGGTGCATGGCCGCTCCACTGTCAAGGACTTTGAGCAGGTACTCAAGTTAGATCTACGCTATCAGCAGCGCTGGACACCGCTCTACGACTTAGTTTTGATCTGGCGCACGCTGATTGTTTTGCTTAACAAGACGGGCGCATATTAGAGCAGACTCATTTTTCATGAAAGCCAATGCTGGGGAGCAAACAGCTGCGTTGGGGGTGAATCCCTGAGTTCTCCTTTGCCAAAATTTCCTAAAATTCCTGCACGGTCTGTGTGATTTTGACTCAGTTTGAGTAGAGTTATACAGGCTAATATTTGGCCTGCTGGATTTGCGCTCTGCTGAGATTACAGCAACAGAGATCACGCGGGAATTAAGGGAAGTCAGGCATGTTCGAGCTGATTACGCAAATTTTGCTGCTGGTGGGGCTGTACTACCTGTTAAAGGCAATCTGGCCTTCGATTTACAACACCAAATATTTTGCCTGGTTTGGGGTAGCAGTCTTCATCTCGCTGATTGCGATGGCCTTCATCTATCCCAGCAACCCTACTGTCGGCATCCTTTGGGCGATTATTTCCTTCCCACTGCGCCCGCTGGGGCTGACCCTGACGCTGCTCTCGATTGCGCTGGCAAATGGCGTTGAGAAGGTGAACGGCTCACAGGTGCTCTCAGCCTTTCTGGTGCTGCTAATTTGCAGCCTGCCAATCACCGCCTATCTGCTTACCGCCCAAACCGAGCAGCGCAACATCATGGAGGCTGTCAGCCGTCAAGAAGCGAGCAATCCGCGTCAGGTGCAGGCGATTGTGGTGCTAGACGACAGCTCATTTTCCCGCGATCCCACCGCCCGCATCCGCGCCCAAATTACCCAGCCAGAAATCGGCATCAGCGTCGCGTTGCAGTCTCGACTGCTCTATGCTGCCGACCTGTATCTCAACCGGACGCAGCGCGGCAGTACACCATTGGTAATAGTCAGCATTGGGCCGCAGCCTGTTGATGAGTTGGGGCGACCCAAGCCAGGGGAAGCAGCGGGCGTGATTGATGTGCTCACCAGTCATGGCGTACCGCAAAGCCAAATCAAGATTGACCCCGTCGGCACAGATCCGCGTAGCAGCGCAGTGGCCATCCGGCTGCTGTTGACGGGTGGGTCGGGCGGAAGCAACTGTCCGCCCAACACGGTTCCCTGCAACAATCCCAATGGGCCGCTGCTGGGAGGCCCCAAAATTCCGATTGTGCTGGTGACTCCGGCGATTATGATCCGACGCGCCTCTTCCACCTTTGCCCGGCTCAGTTTTGAAGTCACGCCGCGCCCGACTGATTTCTATATTTTTCAGCTTCAGGGCGGCTTTCAGCTTGCGGCTCTGACTGACCTGCTGCCGAGCGCTGAAGCGCTGGTGATCACCTCGCGAGTGGTGAACGAATATCTGACGACGGTTTACTACTTCATGCGGGGCTGGCTGGCCGACCCGCTGGCGGTTTAGTCAAGCTGGGTTTAGTCAAGCTGGGTCTAGTCAAGCTGGATACAGGCCAAATACGATACAGTAGTCGTGGCTTATGGTTAGTATTACAAGCCACGCAATCCTAGCCTGCTGATTCCTTCACCTGCTCTCTTGACATGGCTCAGTCTCGTCTCCGAACGCTCGGCCTCTATATGCGCCCCCACTGGCGGCAGGCAGCGCTCGGTATTTTGGCGCTGTTTGGGGTGAATGCGCTGGGGGTCTCTATTCCGCTGCTGATTCGCAATGGGCTTGATAATCTCCAGCAAGATTTTGATCTGAGCCAGGTGATCTACTACGCGCTGCTAATTGTCGGCTTAGCCTCACTGATGTGGGTGATGCGGATGACCTCGCGGGTGATTCTGTTTGGCGTGGGGCGGCAGGTAGAGTTTGACCTAAAGCAGCGAATCTTCCGGCATCTACTGACGCTAGAACCGGCCTATTTCGCGGTGAATACTCCCGGTGACCTGATCAGCCGCGCCACCAGCGATGTCGAAAATGTCCGCAGGCTTTTGGGGTTTGCGGTGCTGAGCTTGGCGAATATGCTGTTTGCCTATGCGCTGACGCTGCCCGCTATGCTAGGGATCAACGTCAAGCTGACGCTGGCGGCACTGGCAGTCTACCCCTGCATTTTGATTTTGGTGCAGCTCTTTAGCACGCGCTTACGGGCGCAGCAGCTAGCCGTGCAGCAGGAGACGGCTGAGCTGAGCGATTTGATCCAAGAAGATATGAGCGGCATGGCGCTGATCAAAATCTATGCCCAGGAAGCCAACGAGCGGCGCGCCTTTAGCCAACGCAACCAAAAGCTGCTGAGCGCCAACCTGAAGTTGTCTAAGTCGCAGAACACTCTGTTTCCGCTGCTGCGCGGGCTGGCTAGCATCAGCCAGATTGTGATTTTGGCGTTGGGCGTGGGCAGCATCGCCAACGGTAGCCTCAGCGTCGGCAATTTTGTGGCGCTGCTGCTGTTTGCCGAACGGCTGGTCTTCCCGACGGCGCTACTGGGCTTTACGATTACGGCCTATCAGCGCGGCGAAGTGAGTATTGACAGACTGGAAGCAATTCTCTCCACCCCGGCCAAAATTCAGGATACGCCCAGCGCGATTTCGCTGCCGCGAGCGGACGTGCGCGGCTGGCTAAGCGCTCACCATCTGTCTTATACCTACCCCGGCGCTGAGCATCCGGCACTCGATGATGTCAGCTTCACCGTCGAGGCAGGTCAGACGGTGGCGATTGTTGGGCCGATTGGCTCTGGCAAGTCTACCTTAGCCAATGCCCTGCCGCGCCTCCTAGAACTCGACCCTGGCCAGCTCTACCTCGACGGCTACGACATCACCCAGATTCGGCTGCGCGACCTGCGGGCGGCGATTGCCTATGTGCCCCAGGAGAGCTTTCTGTTCAGCACCACGGTCAAAAACAACATCCGCTACGGCGACCCGATCCGTGAACAGCCGGAGGTCGAAGCTGCCGCTAAGCAAGCCCAGATTCATCCCGAAATTCTCACCTTTCCGCAGCAGTACAAAACGATTGTGGGCGAACGCGGCATCACGCTCTCTGGTGGACAGCGGCAGCGCACGGCTCTGTCTCGTGCCCTCTTGGTAGATGCGCCCGTGCTGATTTTGGACGACGCGCTCTCCAGCGTGGACAATCAGACCGCCACAGATATCCTTAAAAATCTTTCAGAAGACAGAGCGCGTAAGACCGTACTGTTTATCTCGCATCAACTTTCGGCAGCAGCGGCGGCAGATCGGATTTTGGTGATGGATCACGGCAAAATTGTTCAGTCCGGGACGCATGGCGAGCTAGTGGCTCAAGATGGTCTGTATCGCCAGCTCTGGGAGCAGCATGTGATGCAGTCTGAGGTGGAAAGCCCGGTCTAGCTTGGCTGAACCAGCGGCAAAAAGCAGCGAATTTGCGTAGTGGGATCGGCGGCTGAAGGCACAGAAACCAGCTCCAAACCGCCGCCCATTTGCTCCAAAACCATCTGGCTGGTGAGCAGTGACAGACCGCCCGAAGGCTGGTCGCTTAAGCTGTCAACAGGCTGCGGGTCGCTCAACTGCTGAAGCAGATCTAACGATTCCTGCCAAAAAGTGGCGGGGCGTTCGTCTGTAATTTGAATCGATAGCCTATCCGCTTTGACTTGCGGCGTTACCGTGATCCGACCTTCCTGCATCAGCCGCATGGGGGTATCAATCAGGCTGACCAAAACCTGCCTGAGCCAGATTGGGTCGGCCATGACCTGAAGATCTGGATCAGGATATTCCAGGATCAGCTGCTGACGGCGATTTTGGGCTGGCAGCATCAGCAGACTTTCGACTTCCATCAGCAGATCTTCGAGGCTGACGGGCTTCAGCTTCAGCGGTTCGCTGCCGTAGACAGTTTTTGAGACAGCAATCAGCTTGTCGAGCAGACTCAGCAGCTTCTGAGCGGCAGCATAGGCTTGAGCAACAGTTTCGCGCTCTTCAGCCGGGTCTTCGCAGAGATCGCTGAGGACGAGCTGCTGCAAGCTCATGACGCTGCTGAGCGGAGAGCGCAGTTCGTGGGCGGTACGCGCCAAAAATCCAGCCTTAAACTGCTCTGACTCACGCGCCATCTGGCAGGCAAGCTGGGTTTGATGCAGTTCTGCATTCAGCGCCTCTTGACTGGATTCTGGCGATAGCTGATCAGGTTTTGGCAGAGCTAGCGCTGCGGGCGGTCTGCGGCTGAGTCTGCCGATGCCGATTGCTATAGTCAAGCTAATCGCGATGACCAAGAAAATTGCTGAGGTTGTCCAGCCCATTGGTTTATCTTAGGACTTACGTATTGACAGAAATAGAATGATGTGAGTTGTCACACTGAAGCGGGTTCTAGAAGGTTTTTTAGGATGAACTGTCGAATCACCGGGATGGATAATTGCCGCGACACCTGATAAAGGCTGTCGATCAATCCCTCAATTCGCATCTCTCACAATTGGATAAGGTTGAGGGATTCATCTAAACTCACCATATTTCTGCACTCTTGTCAATGCGTAAGTTCTAATACAATCTCCTGTCCGCGAAGTTTTGCCAACGCTGCCCTGCCCGACTAGCAGCACCTTCGCCTCATTCAGCGGTTTTTTGGCTTCGTGCTGGAGTGCAAAGTAGTAGTTCAAAATCGTCGCGGCCTGTCCTGGCTCCTCCTGCCCCAAATTGGCCCGTCCCAATAGCTCTGGCGGAATCGGCAGCAGATCGTCGCAGATCTAGCTTTTCCAGATTGGCGAACTGCTGGATATCGGGCGGCAGCTGCTCCAGCAAATTATGGTTGAAGGTAAGCGTCTTGAGCTGTGTGAGCTGCTCAAAGCATGAGGCAGCTCACACAGCTGGTTGTGGTCTAGTAGCAACGTTTTTAGCTTGGTGAGCTGGCCAATCTTTGGTAGCAGAGCGGTGAGGTTGTGGCCCGATAGATCGAGTTCGGTCGCCTGCTCTTGGCTGGCTTGTTCAATGTATGCAGCAGCTCTCTGTGATTTATCGCTAGAATCTCGCTCGCCTAAAATCTCAGCCGCTCGGTCACTCGCCGCCGATGATTTTGGGCACTTTGAAAAATTCGCCCTGCGCGGTTTCCTCTGGATCGGGGGCGCTGGCCAAAATCTGGCTACGATCAGCGTAAGTCTCCAGGTTGTCAGGGCGGGTGATGTTGCTCATATCAATCGCGCGCGTGGTGGGCGCAACATGGGTGGTATCTAGCTCGCTGAGCTGTTCAAAGTAGTCAAGAATGCCGTTGAGCTGTGTTGTGAACTTAGCTTCTTCTGCTGGCGTTAGCTCTAGGCGGGCTAAGTGCGCGACCTTCTGCACCTGTTCGCGGTCAATCATGGGGGTTGGGGATGAAAAGAAATTGGCTAAGAGATTAATTAAACCTGAGAAGGCTGAAACCTAGAAAAACACATCCATCTGAGAGCGTCCCGTGGTCTTCAGCCAGTTCTGCGCCTCGATGTAGTTGTTGGGGGCTAGCCGCACGGCACGCTGCCAGTATTCGGCGGCCTGGTCAAAATAGGCATCACTCACCTCAACATCGCCCGCTTCCTGCGCCTGCTCGCCCAAAAAGTGATAGATCACCGCAATATTGTTGAGCGCCTGCGGCATATTGGGGTTGAGCGCCAGCGACTCGTGATAAATTCCTAGCGCCCGCTCATGCTCGCCGTTGCTGGCATGGATCAGCGCCATATTGTAGAGAATGAAGCTGCGGTCGCGTGTATCTTCTTCTAGGGTCAGCGCCTCCTCATAGTTAGCGAGCGCCTCGGCATATTCGCCATCTGCCTGAGCTGACATGCCGTCGCGGTAGTAGGCAAAGGCTTGTTTGGCAGCATGGCTAGCAGGCATGATCTTCAAGATCAGGTCGGCCATGACCGTGAAAGACTTGTCGATGAAATTATCGTTGCGCTGAGTTCTAGGCATGTTGGGTTTCGGGCAGGCTGCTGCCCATCGGAAGTTTTAGAAGCTGCTTGGGAAGCTATGTCACAAGCTGTGGTCACAAGCGACCTGATTAATTTGCTCAAGCCTTCCACCAGAATAGCGCGTTGGCCTAAGAGTTCGACCAGGTTTGGTTTGATTTTAGATTTGCGACCAGTTCCCCATACAAAAATGCCCCGGTGGTAACAACCAGGGCAAAAAATTCAGACGAAGATTCGTAGCAGATCGCGATAACCTGAAGCAGCTAGCCTGCTTTGGCCTCAGCTTTGGTTTCAGCTTTAGCCTCAGTAGCCTCAGGTCTGACCTCTGACTGAACGCTCAACTGCGGCAGATGCAGCACGTAGCGATAGCCTGCTTCGGCATTGCCCTGCACGGCAATCTCACCGCCATGCAGTTCGGCTAGCTGCCGACTCAGTGACAGCCCCAGACTTTGGCGCGTTTCGACAGCCGGATCAGCGGCAGCCCAACCTGTGTCAAACGCCTGTGCGGGTTCAATGGAGGAGATTCCTTCGCCTAGCCAGGGATGTGAAGCCCAGACCGCCAGCTGAAGTCCCTGCTGCCTGCGCGAGACATGCAGCCGCACCACACTTTCAGAGCTGGCAGACTGCACCACGCTAAAGACTAAGTGATAGAGCATTTGCCGCACTTTATCTTTATCTAGCGTCCAGATCCGGTTGCCCGGTTCGACGGTTAGCTGAATCTGCTGCTCGCGGCGTTGGGCAATCTGTTGCAGCGTACCGATTGCCTGTTGGCAGAGCATTTCAATATCGACGGGCGCAAGATTTAAGGCTGGATTTTGGTCTTCTAATGCACCCAGCTCCATGATTTCATTCACCAGCGAGAGCAAATACTGGCCGCTGTTGTGAATGATCTGAATATATTCCTGCTGCTTCTCAGGACGCGAGGCGTAGATGCCCTGATTCAGCACCTTGGCCATGCCCAAAATTGAGGTGAGCGGCGTGGACAGCTCTTGCGTCATCTGACTCAGCAGCGTTGTCTTAATAGAGGCACTGACTGGCACAGAAACTGGCTTAAGAGACTGAGCTGAGCGCCCCATCCGCGACCGATCAGCCTGGATCAAATCGCGTTCAAATTCGCTCATCGCCCAGCGGCCAATCAGCTCTAGAAAGGCGATATCCTGCTCAGAGAATAGGCGGGGAGCCAGCCCCATGACTGCCAAGCTACCGATGCAATGGCCGTTGGCAGCAATCAGCGGCACGCCCAGATAGGACCGAATGCCGTAGCGCTGCACGAGCAGATTGTGAGCATAGGCGGAATCGTTGGCTGCTGCATCTGGAATTGAGAGCAGTCGCTGATCTTCAGCTACCTGAGCACAAAATGCGTCCTGTCGCGGCATCTGCCGACTGGTAGCGAGGCTATTCATCAGGCCAATCCGCGACAGCCCAACCGCCGACTTAAACCAGACCCGATCGCGATCGAGAATGCCGAGCACGCAGATCGGAGCATTCAAAAGATGCGCGGCGGTTTGGGTCGCCTCTTCAAACACGGGCAGACTGCCAGATTCGAGTAGATTCAGCTTTTCCAGCGTTTGTAGGCGCTGTTGCTCGGTGGCGGCAGGCGTAAAGTTATCAAATCGTTCGTCCGGGACCATTTCAACAACCCCATTTTTCAGGTTCCCCATAAGTGCCATCCCATTTGAGAGGCGGTCATTCACTATACCTAAAGTTCCCGTCGTTCTCAGTTCCCAAACAGCAGGAGACAAACAGCGGTAGAAATCCTTTCCAGAGAGCTACTGAGAGATAATAATGGTTTCAGACAGGCTTGATAAAGCTGTCAGTCTATTGTTGTAAAAAGTACTTACATAAATCGGATATTACTGAGAAAACTAGGCCGATTTCAACAGCCTGTGATGCTCTGGTTTGCCATGATCTAGCTGTTGTAGTCTGTACATATGGTGAAATAGCTGCCAGCAATATTGCTCTGGCAGGCCACAAGTGACAGCTCCCCGCAGCACGATGCTGACATACCAGTCGTTGGGCGCATGTTCTTGGCTGAGCTTATCGATGACGCTGTAGGTGCGAACGTTGGAGTAAAGCTGTCCGCCACTCGTCACTTGGATAGTCTCATGCTGATAGCCAATTTCACGCTCATCAAGGCTAGCGCTGAGCCGTTCTGGTAGGCAATAGAGGACGCCTTCGACCGATGCTGCCGGATCAGGGACGATATCCAGTACGCCGCAGTTGCGCCGCTCAGAACGCCGAAAGAAGCCGAGTCGATAGCCTGCGAGCCTAGCTGTGCCCATTACATAGTCTTGCATTGGCTCGCCCAACGAGCGCTTGAGATCCACGGGGCACATGCAGGAGCCGTAGGCAAAGTAGTAAAACATGCTGTCGGATAACCCAGTAGCGGTCATATCATTCGCATCTGAAACTCCTGTCCGCCATCGTAGGACGGCGGAGTATTGGAGGACTGTATCGTAAGGTGCTGTTTGTCCGGCGGGCTGTCAAGCATCATGCAATGTAAAAAGCGCCCCATTTACGAGGCGCTTCTGATTGAGTGCAAGTCTAAACCTTAACCGTTCCTTAACCGTTGATAGCAGGTGCAGTCACAGCAACCGGAACTGCATCACCCGCCGCCAAGTCCAACGGGAAGTTGTGCGCATTCCGCTCATGCATCACTTCCATCCCCAAGTTCGCACGGTTCAAAACATCCGCCCAGGTCGAAACTACTCGTCCCTGGCTGTCTAGCACCGACTGGTTGAAGTTGAACCCGTTCAGGTTGAACGCCATCGTGCTGATGCCCAATGCCGTCATCCAGATCCCCACAACCGGCCA